>Ga0318573_10000246_pt1 | contig 17991 bp, 16 predicted proteins | sample GRESIP089b5f21_FD_202515 | JGI IMG/M metagenome (GOLD analysis project Ga0318573, IMG submission 202515) | Tropical soil microbial communities from Luquillo Experimental Forest, Puerto Rico - GRE.SIPMG.089b5f21 | ecosystem: Environmental > Terrestrial > Soil > Tropical forest > Bulk soil... | reverse complement strand
GTGCTGATCGTGCTGTTGGTCAACAATTCTCCGGCGGTGGCGGCGTCGCTGCTGGATGGCATTCCCGTTCATCAGGGACATCCGATCGGCATTCTGCTGGGGTTCGGCCTGACCAGTGCTCCGCTGTCGCGCCGGGTGGTCTATCACAGCCTGATGCGGCCTGGTGAATTGCGGGAAGTGACCGAGGTTGGCCATGCCCTGCACCGGATCGCTCTGTTCCAGCGGGTGCAGGCGGGCAATGTCTATCTGACCCATATGGACGAGCAGGGTGTGCGCAATGTCTTTTCGAGCGAAAAGGGGCTGTGGGAGTGGTTGGGGCCGGCTTATCGCGACGACTCCTTGCGCCGCCAGATGGACCCCAAGCTGCGAAGCCGCTTGGATCGTCTGGCCGCCGAATATGGCGATGCCTGATACCGGCAAGTCCTAGACTCCTTACCTTCGCCAGGGTACAAGTTCCGTTCGTTCCAGAATCGACGGAACCCGTGTCCTGACGAAGGCCGGGGGCCGGCTTGCCCAAGTTGAAGGCCATGCAGACAGCAAACGACATCCGCCGCACGTTCCTCGACTTCTTCGCCAAAGACGGCCATGAGATCGTTCCCTCCAGCCCGCTGGTGCCGCGCAACGATCCGACCTTGATGTTCACCAATGCCGGCATGGTGCAGTTCAAGAACGTCTTTACCGGCGTTGAAAAACGGCCTTATTCCCGCGCCACCACTTCGCAGAAATGCGTGCGCGCCGGCGGCAAGCATAACGATCTGGACAATGTCGGCTATACCGCCCGGCACCATACCTTCTTCGAGATGCTGGGTAATTTCTCGTTCGGCGATTACTTCAAGGAGCACGCCATCGAGTGCGCCTGGAACCTGATCACCAAGGAATTCGCCCTGCCCAAGGACAAGCTGATGGTCACGGTGTATCACACCGATGACGAGGCTTTTAACCTGTGGAAGAAGATCGCCGGTCTGCCCGATCACAAGATCGTGCGCATTCCCACTTCGGACAATTTCTGGGCCATGGGCGACACTGGCCCCTGCGGTCCCTGTTCCGAGATTTTCTATGATCACGGCGATCATATCCCCGGCGGCCCGCCCGGCAGCCCGGATGAAGACGGCGACCGTTTCATCGAAATCTGGAACCTGGTGTTCATGCAGTATGAGCAGGTGACGAAGGAAGAGCGTGTCAGCCTGCCGCGTCCCTCCATCGACACCGGCATGGGGCTGGAGCGTCTGGCCGCCGTGCTGCAGGGCAAGCATGACAATTACGACGTCGATCTGCTGCGTTCGCTGATCCTGGCCTCGGCCGAGGCTTCGGGCGCCGATGCGGATGGGGCGCATCGCGTCTCGCATCGCGTGATCGCCGACCATCTGCGCTCCTCCAGCTTCCTGATCGCCGACGGCGTGCTGCCCTCGAACGAAGGTCGCGGTTATGTTCTGCGCCGCATCATGCGTCGCGCCATGCGCCATGCTCAGTTGATCGGCTGCACCGAGCCCTTGATGCACAAGCTGGTTCCGGCTCTGATCAAGCAGATGGGCGAGGCCTATCCTGAGTTGGTGCGCGCCCAGCCGCTGATCACCGAAACCCTGAAGCTGGAAGAAAGCCGCTTCAAGGTGACCCTGGATCGCGGCCTGAAGCTGCTGGATGAAGAAGCCGGCAAGCTGGGCAATGGTGGGTCTCTGAACGGCGAAGTCGCCTTCAAACTTTACGACACCTATGGCTTCCCCCTCGATCTGACCCAGGATGCGCTGAAGAGCCGCGGCCTGTCGGTGGATACCGACGGCTTCAACACCGCCATGGAGCGCCAGCGCGCCGAGGCCCGCAAGGCCTGGGCCGGCTCGGGCGAGGCGGCGACCGAAACCGTCTGGTTCGGCGTCAAGGAAGAGGTCGGGGCTTCGGAATTCCTCGGCTATGACGCCAATGAAGCCGAAGGCAAGATCGTCGCCCTGCTGGTGGAGGGCAAGCCTGTCCCGTCCGCCAAGGCCGGCGACACGGTGGCTTTGGTGGCCAACCAGACTCCGTTCTATGGCGAGTCCGGCGGTCAGGCTGGCGATGCCGGCGTGATCGTCACCGCCAACAAGGCCCGCATTGCCGTCACCGACACCCAGAAGAAGCTGGGCGATCTGATCGTGCATCTGGGCAAGGTGGAAGAGGGCGAGGTCAAGACCGGCGATTTCGCCGAGCTGAAGATCGACGCGGCGCGACGCGACGCCACCCGCGCCCATCACTCGGCGACTCACCTGCTGCATGCCGCTCTGCGCGACAAGCTGGGCGATCATGTGCATCAGAAGGGCTCGCAGGTCACCCACGCGACCCTGCGTTTCGACATCAGCCATAACAAGGCTCTGTCGGCCGAAGAAATCCGTGCGGTCGAGGATGTGGTGAATGCCAATATCCGCGCCAACCAGCCGGTGGTCACCCGCCTGATGAGCCAGGAAGAAGCCGTGGCCTCGGGCGCTATGGCTCTGTTCGGCGAGAAGTATGGCGATGAAGTGCGCGTGGTTTCCATGGGCGAGGATAAGGCTCTGTTCTCGGTGGAGCTCTGCGGCGGCACCCATGTGCGCCGCACCGGCGATATCGGCTTGCTCAAGATCGTCTCGGAAAGCGCCGTTGCCGCTGGCGTGCGCCGTATCGAGGCAGTGGTGGCCGGTGCCGCCGAGGCTTGGGTCGAGGAACAGGCCAGCCTGCTGGCTCGCGTGGCGCAAAGCCTGAAGGCTTCGCCCGCCGAGATTCCGGCCCGCATCGAGGCGCTGCTGGAAGACCGCCGCAAGCTGGAAAAGGAACTGGCCGAGGTCCGTCGTCAGATGGCCACCGGCGGCGGAGCCGCTTCCGCCAACAAGACGGTGGCCGGTGTCACCTTCGCCGGTCGTCAGTTGGACGGTGTTCCGGCTAAGGATCTGAAGGGCATGGCCGACGACATTAAGAAGCAGATCGGTTCGGGTGTCGTCGCTCTGATCAGCAATGCCGACGGCAAGGCTTCGCTGGTGGTGGGCGTTACCGACGACCTGACCGCCAAGCTGTCGGCCGTCGATCTGGTCAAGGCCGGGTCCGAGGCTCTGGGCGGCAAGGGCGGCGGTGGCCGTCCCGACATGGCCCAGGCCGGCGGTCCCGACGCCGCGAAGGCCGAGGAAGCCCTGGCCGCCATCGAAGCCGCCATCGCCGCCAAGGGGTGATGGTCAAGGGGTGATTTCCCTCTCGTCGTCAACGAGACGCTATTCCCCCTCGCCCGCAGGCGGGAGAGGGGGCTAGGGGGTGAGGGAAGTCACAGCTGGGAAGCGGAAAATCGTTCGAAAATATCGATGCAGCCCTCACCCCGGCCCTCTCCCGATTTCGGGAGAGGGAGCTTTGGGGAAAGCCCGGCCATAACGTAATGCAAAAATGAGCAGAGGAACCTAAAGCTGCGGTTCGCGGCGATGGCGCAGGCCCGAACCAGGGCCCCATTCGCTGTCGGCATTGGCCGGCTCGAAGGCGGCATGGGCAGCGGGGCGCGGCATCGCTTGGGTCAGGCGGCGCTGGGCGGGAGTGCCGCGCATCACCACCGCCTTGCGGCCATGGGGCTCGGTCACACGGGGGCCGGCGCCGGTCAACGCGCCGATGAAGCCGTAAGTGGTGATATCGTCAGCCCAGCGGGCCAGGAATTCAGTCAGAGCGTTCAGCACGGGATGAACTCCCCACCGTCGGTCTCGTCGTCGTTGGCGGGCGGCAGATCGCCCGGCTGGCTCAGCCAATCGCATTCGTTCGTGTCATAGGGCCACATTTGCGGCCTCCTCGATTCGGTCAATAATCCTGCCCCTTCATCGGAACCATAGTCCTGTTGGCCGGGCAGGTGAGGAGATTTTTCCGCATCGCAGCATTGATGGGTCTGCATGCCCGCAGGAAATCCAAGGATTCTCGCGGCCTCTTACCCGGTGGGGTAGGTTAGATATATTGCGGTGCAGCATAAGTTCAAGCCCTTGCCGTAAATCCTTTCTGCGCCTAGCTTTAAGGGGAGACACAAGGCGGAACGGAACCGATGAGCGAGCGTCCTTCTTATTCCCGCAGGCTGGGGCTGTTGCGCCAGGAAATGGATTTACGCGGGCTGGACGGCTTTCTGGTGCCGCGTTCCGATGAACATCAGGGGGAATATGTTCCTCCGCATGCCATGCGCCTGGCTTGGATCAGCGGCTTCTCCGGCTCGGCGGGATTGGTGGTGGTGCTGAAGGACCGCGCCGCGCTGTTCGTCGATGGCCGCTATACCCTGCAGGCCAAGGCCGAGGTGGATGGCGATCTGTTCAGCCGGCATCATCTGATCGACGAGCCGCCGAATGATTGGCTGGCCAAGACCTTGCCGGCGGGGGGCAAGCTGGGCTTCGATCCCTGGCTGCATACGCCCAAGGGTGTCGAGAGTCTGACCTCCGCCTGCGCCAAGGCCGGGGCCGAACTGGTGGCGCTGGACAGCAATCCCCTGGATGCCGTCTGGCTGGACCAGCCGCCGCCGCCCGAGGCAGCCGTGGTGGCGCATCCGTTGGACTATGCCGGCCAGCCGTCCGACGAGAAACGGGCCGCCATTGCCCGTGATCTGATCGCCGAAAAGCAGGATTCCGTGTTTCTGTCGGCGCCGGATTCGGTGGCTTGGCTGTTAAATGTGCGGGGCGAGGATGTGGAGTTTTCGCCACTACCGCTCTGCTTCGCCCTGGCCCATAGCGATGGTTCGGTGGATTTGTTCATCGATCCCGGCAAACGCTCCCCCGGCTTGGAAGAGCATCTGGGTTCGCAACTGCGGTTGCATCGCCCGATCGAGATGGCGGCGGTGCTGGATCGTCAGGCCGGGCGCAGCGTACGGCTTGATGTCGACAGCGCTCCGGCCTGGGTCGAGCGCTATCTGAAGGCGGCGGGCGCCAAGGTGGTGAAGGGCAAGGATCCTTGCGCCCTGCCCAAGGCCTGCAAAAACGAGGCAGAACTGGCGGGTGCCCGGCAGGCGCATCTGCGCGATGGCGTGGCTCTGGTGCGCTTCCTGGCTTGGCTGGACCGTCATGCTCTGGATTGCACGGAATGCTCTGCCGCCGAGCGGTTGGAGGAGTTCCGTCGCCAGAACGCCCTCTATCACGGCCCCAGCTTTCCCACCATCGCCGGAGCTGGGCCGAACGGGGCCATCGTGCATTACCGCTCGACGCCCGAGACCGACCGCAAGCTGGAGGCCGGGCAACTGTTCCTGCTGGATTCCGGCGGGCAGTATCTGGACGGCACCACCGATGTCACCCGCACCATCTGCATCGCTCATGCCGGTGAAGAGGAGCGGCGGCGCTTCACTCTGGTGCTGAAGGGCCATATTGCCATCGCCACCGCCGTCTTCCCCGAAGGCACCACCGGCAGCCAGTTGGATATCCTGGCCCGTCAGGCGCTATGGGCCGAAGGGCTGGATTACGACCATGGCACCGGCCATGGTGTGGGCAGTTATCTGTCGGTCCATGAGGGGCCGCAGCGCATCTCGAAGGTGGGCAATCCCCAGGCCCTGAAGCCGGGCATGGTGCTGTCGAACGAGCCTGGCTATTACAAGGCCGGGGCCTATGGCATCCGCATCGAGAATCTGCTGGCGGTCACCGAACTGCCGAAGCGCGGCGAACGGCCCTTACTGGGGTTCGAGACCCTGACTCTGGTGCCCATCGACCGCCGCCTGATCGAGCCGTCACTGCTCACCTCGGCCGAGGCGGCCTGGCTGGACGGCTATCACCGATTGGTGGCCGAGCGGATCGGACCGCTGGTAGATGGCGACAGCTCCGACTGGCTGGATCGCATGACCCAGCCGATCGGTTAAGCGCACTGCCGGAATTTTCGCTTCTTTCCAGCGGCCATTGAGGCCGCAGCAAAGCGGGCAGAGGCCCGCCCCCGGCGAGGGGCTTACGGAGCGCAGACTTGCTGCGCTCCGGATTATAAGTGCCCGTGGTCGCAACGGCCCTGGGCATGGCGGTCGTCGCAGGACAGGCCATCTTTCGAGGGCTGGATGCCGATCCAGGCCTGGAGCTTGGTCGGATCGAAGCCGAAGCTTTTGACCTCGCCCACCTGCAGCAGCGGGCGGCGGATCATGTCGCGGTCGTTCAGCATCAGCGCCAAGGCATCTTCGGCGGACACCGTATGGCGGTCTACCTGACCGGACTTGATGGCGGGATGCAAGCGGTTGAACCAGTCCTCGACCGCCGCATCACCGAAGAAAGCGCGTAAATCCTGCGGGGAAAAGGCCTCGGCCACCAGATCATGGCGAACCACCTTATGGCCGGCGGCCTCGAGGGTGCGTTGCTGCTTGTCATTGGCGGCGCAGTCGGGTTTGCCCCAGAACAGAACTTCGACCATCTGTACCTCGTTATCAGCGGTGCCCCCGCCTGATTTAGAGATGATCTAAAATTAGGCAGCGGCGCACAAGGGGTAATTTTCAGGCAACCGTCTCTTGATTTCCTGGTCCAGCCTAGCATAGCCTGACAGAGAGAGGGGGCTCTCAGGACTAGCGCCAAAGTGATATAGGAGGAGCGCATGGCTGACGTGACCTTTTCCGGTCCCCCTCTGAAGAAGGATATGACCGTGTATGCAGTGGCCGGTGACACCGGCACCCTGCTGGCCCTTGCCAAGAAGAACGATATTCCGATTCCCTTCCAGTGCCAGGACGGCGAATGCGGATCCTGTCTGGTCAAGATCACCCAACTGGGCGACAAGCAGCCCATGGGCATCGCTTTGACCCAGAAGGAAAAGGCGACCCTGTCGGTCAATGGCAAGCTGACCAAGGAAGACCGCGACAACGCCGAGATCAACGACATTCCGCCGCGCTATCGTCTGGCCTGCCAGTATATCGTCCGCAACGAGGATATTCTGGTGGAGTTTTCGGGCGAGCCGGGTGTGGAAATCGATCTGCGTCGCTGATCGGTTCGGGGGCGGCTTTCCGATGGAAGGCCGCCTTACTCCGCCGGCAGCAGCCGGCGTTCGAACATGCTTTCCATATCCTCGGGCGAGACGGCGCGGCTGATCAGATAGCCCTGAATCTCATCGCAGCCGGCATCACGCAGCACCTGCACCTGATGCATATGCTCGACACCTTCGGCCACCGCCTTCATGCCCAGGGCATGGGCCAGCCGGATGATGGCGACGACGATATCGCGTTCCTCGAAGGCGCGGCCCAGACAATCGACGAAGCTGTTATCCACCTTCAGCGCATCGATGGGCATATAGCGCAAAGACGACAGGCTGGACTGGCGGGTGCCGAAATCATCCAGAGCAAGCCGCACGCCGGTGGCATGCAGCCGGGCCAGGATGCGCCCCACCTCGGTCGGATGGTCGATGATGGCGGCTTCAGTCAGTTCCAGTTCCAGAAGCTCGGGCGGCATGCCGGTCTCTTCCAGCACGCGGCTGACGGTCTCGGGCAGGTCGCCATCCAAGAACTGTTGCGGCGACAAATTCACCGCCATGCGAATCGGCGGCAGGCCCCGATCCATCCAGACACGGTTCTGGCGGCAGGCGGTGCGCAGCACCCATTCCCCCAGCCGAGACATCAGCTGCAGCCGCTCGGCCATGGGGATGAATTGGGCCGGAGGCACCACCCCCAATTCGGGATCGGTCCAGCGCACCAAGGCCTCGGTGCCGCAGACGGTGCCCTGGGTCATATCCACCTTGACCTGATAGACCAGATGGAACGAGCCGTCGTCGATGGCTTGGCGCAAACGGCCTTCGGCCATCAGACGTTCCGACGACAGCTTGTTGGCGGCGGCGGAATGCAGCTGGAAGCGGTTGCGGCCGATTTCCTTGGCCTGATACATGGCGTGGTCGGCGCATTTCAGCAGCCCATCGGAATCCTGGGCGTCTTCGGGGTAAAGGGCGATGCCGACACTGGTGGTCACCGCCATTTCCCGTTCACCCAGGCGCATGGGCTCTTGGATGCTTTCAATGATACGCCGGGCCAGTCTGGCGGCATCGGCAGGGTCTTCCAGTTCGGGCAGCAGGACGACGAATTCGTCGCCGCCCAGACGCGCCACGGTATCGCCTTCGCGCACGCAATCTTGCAGCCGCTTCGAAACCTCGACCAGCACCTGATCGCCGGCGTCATGGCCCAGCGTGTCGTTGATGCGCTTGAACAGGTCCAGATCCAGGAACATCACCGCCATGCGGTAATTGTGGCGATGCGCGGTGGCGATGGCCAGCGACAGACGGTCGGTCAGCAGCCGGCGGTTCGGCAGCTGGGTCAGGGCGTCGAAATAGGCCAGATTGCGGACCCGCTCTTCGTCCTGTTTCTTCTCGGTGATATCGCTGAACAGGCCGGCATATTTCGAGATGCCGCCATCTTCGCCGCGAATAGTGTTGATGGTCAGCCATTCGGCGATGATGGAGCCATCCTTGCGGCGGTTCCAAATCTCGCCCTTCCAATAGCCGGTCTCGTGCAGGGACCGCCACATCTGGTCGTAGAACTCGACCGAATGCTGGCCGGATTGCAGCAGGCGGGGATTCTTGCCGATCACCTCTTCCGGGCCATAGCCGGTCAGCTTGGTGAAGGCCGGATTGACATATTCGATCTTGCCCTTCTCGTTGACGATCATCACGCCGTCGAGCGAGGCCTCGATCACCTGGCGGGCCAGATGCAGATCGCGTCGCGAACGGATCAGCGCTTCGTCGCGCTCGCGCAGGGCGGCGTTCAGTTGGGCGACATATTCGTATTGCAGGATCGACAGAATGTCGGAGAAACAGAGCAGCCCCATAATGCTGCCGCTTTCGTCCCGCACCGCCAGATGGCGGAAACCATGCTGCGAGAACAGATTGCGGGCCGCCAGCAAGGTCGAGTTGGGATGCACCGAAACCACCGGACGGGTGGCGGCGTCGCCGACGGTGCCGGTGCGGCGTTCGGCGATCATGCGTACGATGTCGCGCTCGGTGACGATGCCGTCGTCTTCCCACTCGTCAGACACCACGATGGCGGCCTCGGCCCCTTCGTCATGCATGCGCCGGGCGGCCTGCGACAGCGGCGTATGGGCATAGAGCAGCACCATCGACTTACTCATCACCGAACGCACGTCGCGGAAGGTGAGGTAATGCTCGACGCCGTGGTTCAGGACCACGTCGGTCTGGGACAGCATGCCCATGGGCGAACCGTCGGGCTTGACCACCAGCAGATGGCGGACTTTTTCCTGCTTGAAGCGCAGGCCGGCATCGCTGATCAGGGTGTCGCCCTCGATCGATTTGACCTTGCGGGTCATGCTTTCGCCGATCGGCTGGTCATAGGCGGCCACGTCCGAGAAGTCCAGCTTCAGGGCGTCGCGCTCGGTCCAGATGCCGATGGCATGCCCGTTCTCGACCACCACGATCGAGCTGCAGCGATGCAGGCGCATCAAGCGGGCGGCTTCGGCGACACTGGTTTCCGGGCGGCATTCCAGCAGCCGTCCACTGACGATCTGACCGACTTTGCGGACCGTTCCGTCTTCGCTGCTCTCTCCTCGGAGAGAGGCTGCCTCGGCGACATTATTGGGAAAGCTGCTCATCATGAAGCTGCAAGGACTCGCGACCGTGACATAATTCAGAAAGATTGTAATCCAATGCTGGCGGCTGAGTCTTGTTTCCCTAGTAAAGGTCGGGGAATTAAATCTTTAGTGCAGAGGGGGATACTGCCTTTGGCTAGGTTTTTAGGCCGCGCCGAGATGGTTCCGCATCAAGGCGACGCCTTCAGCCAGCATTTCGGACAGCCCGACGATCAGACCTTCGGCCTGTTCGGTCAATCCGTCGCGGAAGGCAAGCTCGATCCCCTGGCAGCGACGATGCAGGCGGGTCAGCCCCAGCACGCCGCTGGCGCCCTTCAGGCTATGGGCGGCCTCGCGCCGGCTCTTGAGATCAAGGGCGGCGTCCGAAAGCATGGTCAGCAGATTGCGGCTGGAGGATTGATATTCGCCGACAATCCCGTCCACCGCCTCGTCACCCAGCTGTGAACGCAGGCTGTCGAACAGCTTCAGGTCCAGCATGTTCAACTCCTCCCCCTCTTCGGCAACAGAGGCCGTGGCAGGCATGGGGGGAGCGGCGGGGACCGGAGCAGCGGGCTTGACGGCGGCAGAGCCCGGAGGCAAGGCATAACGCTCGACCACGGTAATCAGATGCTCGGGCTGGAAGGGCTTGTTCAGCACTTCCTCCATGCCGGCGTCCAGGCAGGCCTGGCGATGTTCGCGGAAGGCGGCGGCGGTCAGGGCGACGATCGGCACGTGGGCGGCGGACGAGGGCAAAGCGCGGATGCGTCGGGTCGCTTCCAACCCGTCCATCTCGGGCATATGCATATCCATCAGGATCAGATCGAAATTGCCGCGAGCGGCGCTGTCGACCGCCACCCGACCGTCGCGGGCGACGGTGACGCGGTGGCCGCGCTTGTTCAGGATGCCGACCACCACTCGCTGGTTCACCGGGCTGTCTTCCGCCAGCAGGATCGACATGGGGCGCGGCGCCGGATTGTCGAGCAACAGCCTGCTGGGCGAGCCGGTCAGGCCTTCAGCCGGGCGGGCGCCGATGTCGAAGCCCAGCACGAACCAGAACGAACTGCCCTTGCCCGCTTGGGATTCGCAACCGATGAGCCCGCCTTGCAGCTCGACGATCTTTTTGCAGATGGCCAGTCCCAGTCCGGTGCCGCCGAAGCGGCGCGAGATGGAGCTGTCGGCCTGACTGAAAGAGCGGAACAGATGCGACTTGGCCTCTTCCGAGATGCCGATGCCGGTATCGCTGACGGTGAAGCGCATGGTGATGGCGGTGGCGCGGTTTTCCGCATTGGCGGAGTGGCTGCGTTCGACATCGATGCGCAAGTCCACTCCGCCTCGCTCGGTGAACTTGATGGCGTTGCCCAACAGGTTCAGCAGCACCTGACGCAGGCGGATCTGGTCGCCCTTCAGATAATTGGGAGCCAGGGCCGAGATGGTGCTGCGTAGCGTGATGCCCTTTTCTTCGGCGCGCGAGCGCAGCAGCGACATCACCCCTTCCACCAGCACCGGCAGCGCGAAGGTGTCCTCGACGAATTCCAGGCTGCCGGCTTCCAACTTCGAGAAATCGAGGATGTCGTTCAGCACGGTCATCAAGGCCTCGCCCGAGGCCAACACCGTTTGCAACTGGTCGCGTTGCTGGTGATCAAGCGGGCTGTCCAGCAGCAGGCGGGTCATGCCCAGGATGCCGTTCATCGGCGTGCGGATTTCATGGCTCATCATCGCCAGGAATTCCGACTTGGCCTGACTGGCGGCCTCGGCCATGCGCCGGGCTCCGTCCAGTTCCTCGGTCCGGGCCTGGATGCGGCCGATCATGTCGTTATAGGCCAGGATGACCTCGCCGATCTCGTCATGGCTGCGCCATTCCACCGGGCGGTTGCCGGCGCGGATCGAGGCCAGCAGCTTCTGCAGCGGCTGGCCGATGATGATGCGATGCGCCGCCAGGGCGGTCACCACGGTGACCAGCACCAGCCCGACGAACATCGAGACGCCGGTCAGAATATCGGCGCGGATGGTCTTGGAAACCGGCTCGCGGCGGAACAGCACCTCCAGATGCCCGACCTTCTGGCCGGCATAGGAGACATCCTCGACCAGCCGGTCGGTGGTGGAGACCTCGGAACAGCCAGGCCGCGGCCAGGCATAGACCGAGTCGGTGGCTGTCTCGGTCACCTCGGCGCAGGAGATTTCCTCATATTCCGACAGCGAGCTGACGATCGACTGGATGGTGACGGTGTTCAGCGACCATAGGGGCTCGGCCAGGGCGGTGGCGGTGCTTTTGGTCAGATGCTGGGCTCGGGCCTGCAGTTCGGCGGTCAGCTCGGTATAGACCTCTTTGACCAACAAGGCCGAGATGCCGGCGGTAAACAGCGTGACCATGGGAATGACGAACAGCAGGAACTTGAACGCCAAGTGCCTGGTCGGATTCCCGAAAATAATGCCGATCCCCCGCCCGCCCATGATGCTACTTCCAGTCCTTGATGCCGTAGCGATCGAGAATGCGTTTCAGCTCCCCGTTCTTGCGCAGCCGCCGCACGCCTTCGTCCCACAGCCGCGCCAGTTCATGGGCGCGTGGATTGGTCGGGCCGAAGGCGATGTAATTGGGAACCGGGTCGCCGACATTGGCCGGAATGACGTCGATCTTGCCGCCCAGGCCGATCTTGTTGACCTCGTATTGCAGCTGCAGCATGTCATCGCTGGTGACGTCGATACGCCCCACCACCAACTTACGCAGGTTCAACTCGCCGGCATTCATCATGGCCACGCCCTGAACGGCCTTGGGGTCTTGGGCATGGGCTTCGATATAGGCCTTCAGCTCGGGGAAGTACTGGTAATCCGGGATGTAGCCCAGCACCTTGCCCTTCAGCGAGTCGGGGCCGGTCCAGCGCCAGCTGCTGCCATGGCGAATGGCGAACCCGTTGATCATCAGGCCGGCCGGTTCCTCGGGAAACACAAAATCGGGGGCATCATCTTTGATGCCGGCGACGAAGCCGTCGATGCTGCCGTTGCGCACCTCGATGATGGTGCGCGACCAGCTCAGCAGCCGGTAATCGATGCTGTAGCCGGCGGGGCCATAGATGGCCCTGGCGATTTCGATGTCATAGCCGGGATGATCGGACTCCGGGTCGCAATTGGACGGGCAGGAGGGGTCGGCGCGCAAGGTGATGACATGCGGGTCCAGCTTGGGGGGCTGCTCCTGATCCTGGGCCAGGGTCTGGGTCGGCAGCGACAGCAGCAGAAGGGCGGACGCGGCCAGCAGCATATTCCGGAAATCACCCAAGTGAGCGTTCCGTTCCCGCCACAGTCTGTCTGCGAAGTGCGCCATACCGATGCAACCAGTTCGAAATTCAAGTTGCCTCTAGTGATAACACGGAGCCACGCGGAGTCGAAGCCTTTGAATCTGTTGATCCGGATTCTCGATGATGGGCTGGAATGCGGTGCGGTCTCGGCTATACTGCGGCCGCCTTTCCCTCCCTCGCGCGTAAAAGGAGAGCTGTGTCATGACCTCTTCGCCATCTTCCGTTCCGCAGCCGTCGCCCGATGACGACGAGGCCCGAGTCGCATCCGGGAATAAGGCGATGAACATCCTTTTGCTCGGCTTGGGGGGCATGGTGGTGGGAACGCTGCTATTGGGCATCTATAAGATGGCGGCGGTAATCATCGCCAACCAATAGGCGGGAAATCCTTCTTTTGTCTGAGGCAAGACCGTCTCTCGCTGGCTGTTGTTCTCATGCCGTATAAGTTGAACGGCGGCCACTGATGGTTTAGCCTCACAACAAAAGTGGCGATGCGGGGGAATGCCTGGCCGTACGCCGAAGGGAAGAGGCGGCGCACCATGGCTGACATCCAGCCGGCAGACATGACTTTTCTGGCCCAGTTCCTGCTGGCCCGTTCTGGGTTGGTGGTGAATGCCGACAAGTCTTATTTGATCGAAAGTCGATTGGGGCCGCTGGGGCGCAAGCTGGGCATCGCCTCAATCAGTGCTCTGGTGGCCAAGCTGCGCGGCGGCGACGTCAAGCTGGAGCAGGCGGTGGTCGAAGCCATGACCACCAACGAGTCCTTCTTCTTCCGCGATCAGAAGCCCTTCGACCATTTTCGCGATCATGTGCTGCCGCATATGATCCAGACCCGTGCCGCCAGAAAATCGTTCCGCATTTGGTGCGCCGCCGCCTCGACGGGGCAAGAGCCCTATTCACTGGCGATGATCCTGAAGGAAGCCGAAGCCAAGATGCCCGGCTGGCGGGTCGAGATCGTCGGCACCGACATCTCGCGCGAGGTGTTGGACCGCGCCCGCCAGGGGCATTATTCGCAGTTCGAGGTGCAGCGCGGCCTGCCGATCACCCATCTGGTGAAATATTTCAAGAAGGTGGACGAGGTCTGGCAGATCGATGCCGGCCTGCGTTCGATGGTGCAGTACAAGGAATGGAATCTGTTGAACGATCCTCGTCCGATGGGGCAGTTCGACGTGATCTTCTGCCGCAATGTGCTGATCTATTTTGATAATCCGACCAAGGGCAAGGTGCTGGCCAGCATGTCGAAGCTGATGCCGCAGGATGGCTTTCTCTATCTGGGCGGATCGGAAACCATCATCGGTCTGGATACCGGCTTCGCCTCGCAAGGCGAGCAGCGGGGCGTCTATCGGCCCGAGGCGACGGCGACCAGGGTCGGGGCTCTGGCCGGGCGTTGAGCCCTTATTGCTTGGCAGTCAGGCAGGAAACATAATCCTTGTCCTGCTCCAGGATGTGGAAATAAAGCCAGTCATGCAGGAAGGCCAACACCTCGTTGCCCATCTTGCCCTGCGGCCCGCCGGCCAAGAAGCGGTCATAGACTTCCTCGACCTGGCGGCGTAATTCCCGGTGCACTTCGCGATGAGCTACTAGCTCGGGATAGGCGGCGCCGGCCATCATCGCTTCTTCATGATCGAAATGGGTGTGGGTGTAATCCACCAGAGCCGCCAGGATCGGACCGATGGCCGAGTCTATATTGCCGGTGACGAAGGCTTCGTGCAGTTGGTCGATCAGATCCACCAGAACCTTATGCTCGGAATCGATGACGTCGATGCCGACGCTGAATTTTTCGTTCCAGGTGAAAAAGGACACAGTAGCCTCCCCTCGTTTCGCCGCCCATGATGTCATGGCGGTGGCGATCTGGGCAATGGGCTAAGGGGAAAACTTGATGCAGAAGGATAGGGGGCACGCTGGCGCTACTTGCGGCTTTGGCAAAGAGCGCTTAGGTGCTAGAAACGCTTCTGGGGGTATTTGCGAAGGGTGCTTGGTGCCATGGGTAAAGGACACGAAGTTCTCGACCGCCGCGTCTATGCTGCTGGCGAGGTGATTTTCAAGGAAGGCGAGATCGGTCGTCGCTGCGCCTATCTGGTGCAGTCGGGTAAGGTCGAGATTTCTAAGCGCGCCGCCGATGGCGAGACCTTCATCCTTGGCTATATCAATGATGGCGGCATCTTCGGCGAGATGGCGCTGGTGGACAACAAGCCGCGCATGGCCATGGCTCGCGCCGCCGACACCACCACGGTGATCATCGTTACCGAAGCCACCTTCGAGGACAAATTACGCAAGGCCGACCCGTTCATCCGCGGGCTGCTGAACATGTTCGTTCGCAACATCCGCGAGACCACCGACAAGATGATCAACAAGGCCTAAAGCAGGCTTCCCTGGCGTTCGTCCCCTTTGCCCTTGGGGGCGGGCTTGGCTGCCGCAGGGCGATGCGAGGCGGGAGTGTTGGCCGCACCCTCCACCGACACCGCCACCGACTGCTGGCCCTGGAAGGTCACCGTCAGGCGGCCTTTGGCTTGAGCCTGATCGGCGGTGGTCACCGCTTCCCCGGCTTCGTCGCGCACCAGGGCGAAGCCACGTTTCAGCACTTGTTCGTAGGAATAGCTTTCCAGCAACGCGGACGAGCGAGCCAGCCGGTCGCGGCGGCGTTCCATCAGGCGCGGCCAAGCGGCGGCCATACGGCTGGCCTTCTGCTCCAGCTCCAGGGCGGCTCGCTCCAGCTTTGCGGCCTCGGCGGCGCGGGCGGCCTTCATGGCCCCGTCCAGGCGGGTGGCCAGGGTCGAGAGCTGATGGCTCTTGCCGGCAATCTGTTCGCGCGGGCTGCGGAGCCTTGCTCCCAACTGATCCAACTGAGCCTTGCGCCTCTGCAGCAGGTTGGGCAGGGCGTTGGCGAGGCGCTCGGAACGGTCGTCCAGAGTCTGGGCCAGTTCCTGCACCCGGCGACGCAGATCGGGCAGACCGCGCCCCAGGCCATCAAGGCGCAGGCGACGCTCGTCCAGCAAGCGTCCGGCTCCGGCGACCAAGCGGCGGCCCCGGTCCATCACCTGCAGAATCAGATCACGGCGCACCGGTACGGCCATCTCGGCAGCTCCGGTGGGGGTGGGGGCGCGCAGGTCGGAGGCGAAGTCGATCAGGGTGGTATCGGTTTCATGCCCCACCGCCGAGATCAGCGGAATGTCCGAGGCGGCAGCGGCGCGCACCACCACTTCCTCGTTGAAGGCCCACAGGTCTTCCAGACTGCCGCCGCCTCGGGCGACGATCAGCAGATCGGGGCGCGGCACCAATCCGCCGGGCTTGATGGCGTTGAAGCCGTCGATGGCGGCGGCCACCTGGGCGGCGGCACCATCGCCCTGAACGGCAACCGGCCAGAGCAGCACATGGCGGGGAAAACGATCCGACAGCCGATGCAGAATATCGCGGATCACCGCCCCGGTGGGCGAGGTGATCACGCCGATGACGCCGGGCAGGAAGGGGATGCGCTTCTTGCGGCTTTGCTCGAACAATCCTTCGGCGGCCAGCTTGCGCTTGCGGTCTTCCAGCAGCTTCAGCAGCGCGCCTTGGCCGGCCAGTTCCATGCGCTCGACCACCATCTGATATTTCGAGCGGCCGGGATAGGTGGTCAGGCGGCCTTGGGCGATCACTTCCATGCCGTCTTCGGGCTGGATCGACAGCCGCCCGGCCTGACCGCGCCAACAGACGGCGTCCAGCACCGCCTCGGCATCTTTCAGCGCGAAATAGAGATGGCCCGAGCCATGACGCTTGAAGCCCGAGATTTCGCCCTTTACCCGCACATTGTCATAGGTCTGCTCCACCGTCCTCTTCAGGGCGTTGGACAGCTCGGCCACCGAATATTCCGGGGCGTTGTGAGAGGGCGGCGGGGAATTCATTCCGGCAGCATAGGGGCAGGGAAGGCGGTGGGCAAGGGGGCTGACGGCGGACTCGACGGAGGTTTTTTGTTCATGATATGTTCGAACCATGAGCAATGCATCCTGGCCCAAGGCGCGTGGCGCGCGTTTCAACCCTAAGCCTCGCTTCGAACGGCTGGACCGCGAAGCCTTCGATGACGGTTGGGACCGGCGCGAGGAAGAGGATGAGCTGCCGCCGCCGACCACAGTGCAGATCGAACCGGCCCGCAGCATCATCACCCGCAACGACTCGCCCGATATTCCGTTCGATCGTTCAATCAATCCCTATCGCGGCTGCGCCCATGGCTGCCTATGGCACGCTATGAGACACAATGACTCAAATTGCGTGCAGTTATCCGAATGTATTATTCTCACTGCACCACAAATCAATGTGTGAAGGGATTTCAAGTGTTGATAACCATTGCAGCGACGATTTTTGCAACCGTTGTAGTTTATAAATTTCTGACTCGCAGGGTTAGGCATGCTGTATTACACGTTGCTAAAACTCTAAACGTGAAACCCGCTTTGATTGACGGAATGTTAACCCGCATGGGCAAATCAAGGGCTCAAATGCTGGTTAATTCACTGGCGAGCTTCCCTAATGAAGCTTTGAATGATGCGGTTTATACTTTCTTTATGTACAGGATATTTGTTGTAAATCGGAATCAAAAAGAAATTAAATGGTGGATAGAGCGAATTGAGAGCAAAGGATTTGATAGACACTTGGACATAGCGAGGGTGGAAATTTCTTCAATGCATCTACGCAATTGCATAGATGCATTTGAATTGAGGTCTCTGGTGTCTGAGTATAATGAAACATATGCTCCAACCCGCCGCCGTGCTGGCGGCTCCGATGATTCCGCGCATCAACGACCATGAACTGGAGGCGATCCTGGCCGCCGCCAAGGAAGCCGGAGCCACCGCCGCCGCCTATATCCTGCTGCGCCTGCCATATGAGGTGAAGGCGCTGATGGCCGATTGGCTGGCGGTGCATTTCCCCGACCGGGCCGAGCATGTGCTGTCGCTGTTGACCCAGCAGCGGCAAGGGGCCTTGAACGATTCCCGCTTCGGCCGCCGCCAGACGGGGACCGGCCAGCATGCCGAACTGCTGGCCCAGCGTTTCCGGCTGGCGGCGCGGAAATTGGGGCTGAACCAGGGGCGTGACTATGGGCTGGATGTGACCCAGTTCAAACCGCCGCCCAGGGTGGGGGATCAGCTGGGGCTGTTTTGAGGTGTCGCCCTCCCCCTTTTTTTCTCGTCATCCCCGGGCTCGACCCTCGGCTGTCCGGTTTAATGTAACGAGGCGGCATTCCCCCTCGCCCGAAATCGGGAGAGGGGGCTAGGGGG
>Ga0318573_10000220_pt1 | contig 18880 bp, 16 predicted proteins | sample GRESIP089b5f21_FD_202515 | JGI IMG/M metagenome (GOLD analysis project Ga0318573, IMG submission 202515) | Tropical soil microbial communities from Luquillo Experimental Forest, Puerto Rico - GRE.SIPMG.089b5f21 | ecosystem: Environmental > Terrestrial > Soil > Tropical forest > Bulk soil... | reverse complement strand
CATCTTCGGCTGCCCGGCCCATGATCAGCGCGATCTCGATTTCGCCCTGAAATATAATCTGGGCTATTCGGTCGTGGTGCAGCCCGCCGGCCAGTCGGTGGAAGAGGCCGCCGCCGCCATCGCCGACAGCAAGACCGCCTTGGACGGCGACGGCAAGCTGGTCAATTCCGGCTTCCTGGATGGTCTGCCGGTGACCGAGGCCAAGTCCGCCGCCATCGCCCGCATCGAGGAACTGGGCATCGGCAGCCGCACGGTAAACTATCGCCTGCGCGACTGGGGCGTCTCGCGCCAGCGTTATTGGGGCTGCCCGATCCCGGTCATCCATTGCGAGACCTGCGGCGTGGTGCCGGTGCCCGAGGCCGATCTGCCGGTGCGCCTGCCCGACGACGTCACCTTCGACAAGCCCGGCAATCCGCTGGCTCATCATCCGACCTGGAAGCAGACCCCTTGCCCCTGCTGCGGCAAGCCGGCCCGGCGCGAGACCGATACCTTCGATACCTTCTTCGAATCCTCCTGGTATTTCGCCCGCTATGCCTCGCCGCACGAGACCAGCCGCGGATTCACGGCCGAGGCCGCCAATCACTGGCTGCCGGTCGATCAGTATATCGGCGGCATCGAGCATGCGGTGCTGCATCTGCTTTATTCCCGCTTCTTCACCCGTGCCTTGAAGACCTGCGGCTATCTGTCGGTCGAGGAACCCTTCGCCGGTCTCTTGACCCAGGGCATGATCTGCCACGAGACCTATAAGTCGTCGGAAGGCAAATGGCTGTTCCCCTCGGATGTGGAAAAGACCGCCGATGGCAGCCTGATCGAGACCGCCACCGGCAAGCCGGTGTCGCTGGGCCGCTCGGAAAAGATGTCGAAGTCGAAGAAGAATGTCGTCGATCCCGCCGGCATCATCTCGACCTATGGCGCTGACACCGCCCGCCTGTTCATGCTGTCCGACAGCCCGCCTGAGCGTGATCTGGACTGGACCGAGGCCGGCATCGACGGCGCTTACCGCTATGTCAATCGCCTGTGGCGCATGGTGGTGGCGCCCCAGATCGAGCTGCCGGCTATCGGGACGCCTAAGCCCGCCGCCTTTGGACCGGCTTCCGAGAAGCTGCGCCGCCAGACCCACAAGACCATCGCCCAGGTGGCCGAGGATCTGGACCGCTTCCATTTCAACAAGGCCGTCGCCCGCCTGCGCGAGCTGACCAACGCCTTGGCCGAACTGCCGGCTTCCGACGAGGGTGCCGCCTGGGCCCTGCGCGAGGGTCTGGAAAGCCTGGTCACCCTGATCAATCCGATGATGCCGCATCTGGCCGAGGAATTGTGGGCCGAGCTGGGTCATAGCACCCTGCTGGTCAACACCCCCTGGCCGGTGGCCGAGGCGGCTCTGCTGGTGGAAGACAGCGTGACCGTCGCCGTGCAGGTGAACGGCAAGCTGCGCGGCACCGTCGATCTGCCCAAGGATGCCCCCCAGGACGTGGCCCAAGCCGCCGCCCTGGCTCTGCCGGCCATCGCCGCCCTTCTGGACGGCAAGGCGCCGAAGAAAGTCATCGTCGTACCGAACAGGATCGTCAATGTGGTCGCCTAAGCAGCTTCTCTCCGCTGTTCTGCTGGCCGGTCTGGGGCTTGCCCTGGCCGGCTGCGGCTTTCGTCCGATGTATGGGAAAAGCTCGACCGATCCCAAGGTGTTGCAGGAACTGGCCACCATTCAGGTCAAGCCGATCGATGATCGCGCCGGCCAGCTGCTGCACAACGCCCTGCTAACCCAGCTGAACCCCAAGGGCGAACCTGTGCGTCCGGCCTATCTGCTGGTGGTCAGCCTGAACAGCAGCGATACCGCCGAAGCCACCCTGCCCGACGATACCGCCAGCCGTAATCTGATCACCTATACGGCCAATTACTCGCTGTACCGAAAGCGTGAGCTGATCGCCCAGGGCCAGTCGACGAAGCAAGCTTCCTACGACTATCTGAAACAACATTACGCCGATATTTCGGCGCAGGAATCGGTGAATAAGCGCGCCGCCGATCAGGTTGCCGAGGATATCCGCAACCAGCTGGCCGCCTATTTCATCCGTGCCGCCGAGGTTCATCGCGGCGAGGTTCCGGTCGTTCGTTAATCACGAAGGGAAGGCTGGCCGATGAAACTCAGCGGCGGCAAGATCGAGGCCTTTCTGAAGGCGCCCGACAAGTCGGCCCTGGCGGTGCTGGTGTTCGGACCCGATGCCGGCTTGGTCAAAGAACGGCTGGATCGGCTGGCCAAGACCGTGCTGTCCGACCTGTCCGACCCCTTCCGAGTGGCGGATATCCAAGGCTCCAGCCTGAAAGAAGACCCCGCCCGGCTGGCCGACGAAGCCGCCGCCATCGCCCTGACCGGCGGGCGTCGGGTGGTTCGCGTGCGCGATGCCGGCGACACGGCTGCTCCGGCCCTGCAAAGCTTCCTGGAGCACCCCATGGGCGACGCCCTGGTGCTGGTCGAGGGCGGCGAACTGTCGCCCCGCTCCAACCTGCGCAAGCTGTTCGAAGCCGCCAGCAACGCCGTCGCCCTGCCCTGCTATGCCGATGAAGGCGGTGGGCTGGAGGCCGTGATTCACGAGACCTTACGCGCCCACGGCCTGACCGCCGAGCCGGACGCCGTTGCCTATCTGGCCGACCATCTGGGCGGCGATCGCCGCCTGACCCGCTCGGAGCTGGAGAAGCTGGCGCTTTATATGGGCCAGCCCGGCAACCGGGTGAAGCTGGAAGATGCCGCCGCCTGCGTCGGCGACACCGCCGCCTTGTCGATGGATGATCTCTGCCTGGCCGCCGCCGATGGCGACCATGCCACCGCCCAGCGGATTCTCGAACGCCTGTATCTGGAAGGCACTTCCCCCATCCCGATCCTGCGGGCCTTGCAACGTCACTTCCAGCGACTGCATCTCTGCGCCGGTCATATCGGCAAAGGCAAGACCGCCGATCAGGCGGTGGCGACTTTGAAGCCGCCGCCCCACTTCCGTGTTGCCGACAAGCTGAAGCAGCAGCTGGCCCGCTGGAATGCCGAGAAGCTGGGTCAGGCCCTGGAGCTGATCGTCAATACCGAGATCGATTGCAAGACCACCGGCATGCCCGGCGAGGAACTGACCGGCCGCGCCGTCATGCAACTGGCCCGCGCCGCCGGACGTCGGCCAGGGGCTCCGGGACGGCGCTGACCCCCCCTTTTGCGGCAGGCGCTCAGACGGCGATCATCGTCAATTGGTACGATCTCGCAACATCATCTCGCTGAGATTCGTCATCTCAATGATTTCAATAGGTTATAGTGGGTGTGCGGCGGTGTGGGTGTTGTGCCCCCTCACCCCAGCCCTCTCCCGCCAGGGGAGAAGGAGTCGCGCCTGATTTCCCCCTCTCCCCTCGTGGGAGAGGGTCGAGGTGAGGGGAGAAAACCAAAAAAGAAACCCCCGGACATCACATCCGGGGGTCGCTTAATCTCATCAGCAGTGAAGAGACTTACTCTTCAGCCCCGAACCCCGCCGGCGGCAGCGAGCGGCCATGGAGGCCACCCGACAAGCGATGGAGAATATCGTCCAGCTGCTCCAGCGTGCCGTACTCTACCGCCAGCTCGCCCTGATGGCCGCTGTCGGTACGGATGCTGACCCGCAGCCCCAGCAGGTTCGACAGATCGCGTTCCAAAGCATCGACATCGGCATCGCGGTAAGCACCCGCCTTCGGAGCCTTACCCTCGCCCTTGCCCGCCTTGGTCTGCTTGTTGGCGCCCGGCTGCTGTGTGGCCAAAGCTTCAGTCTGGCGAACGCTCAGACCCTTGGCCACCACCTGCTCGGCCAGTCCTTCAGGATCGGCGCTGGTCAGAAGTGCGCGGGCATGACCGGCCGACAGCGAACCGTCATCCAGCAGCCGCTTGACCGACTCCGGCAGAGCCAGCAGACGCATGGTATTCGCCACATGGCTGCGGCTTTTACCCACCGTCTTGGCCAGCTCCTCCTGGGTATGGTGGAACTCGTTCATCAGCCGGCGATAGCCCTCGGCCTCTTCCAGCGGCGACAGATCCTGGCGCTGCAGGTTTTCGATCAGGGCGATTTCCAGCGCGTCCACATTGGACATGTCGCGGACAATCACCGGCACTTCATGCAGATTGGCCTTCTGCGCCGCCCGCCAGCGACGCTCGCCGGCGATGATCTCGAACAGGTCGCGCTTTTCCAGCGGCCGCACCAGGATCGGCTGCAGAATGCCCTTGGCCTTGACCGATTCCGCCAGATCGTCGATGGCGTTCTGATTGAACAGACGACGCGGCTGGAACTGGCCGGGGGTCAGCTTCTCGATGGGCAGATAACGCACCACCCGGCTGGGATCGATCTGACCCAGCTGCTGGGGCGGCGGAGCATCGCCGCCAGCGGCAACCGAAGCGGAAGCCGCGGCAGCAACCGGGGCCACCACCGGAGCCGGATCGCCCAGCAGGGCCGACAGACCACGGCCCAGGCCGCGACGGGGAGCAGTGGTCTCGCTCATGCGCAGAGCTCCTGCTCACGCTTGATCACTTCGCGGGCCAGATGGATATAGGCCTCGGAGCCGGCGCAGCGCACATCATAAAGCAGGACCGGCTTGCCGTGGGACGGCGCTTCGGAAACACGGACATTACGGGGAATCACGGTTTTATAGACCTTATCACCAAAGTAATCGCGCACGTCGGCGGCCACCATGTCCGACAGATTGTTCCTCTTATCGAACATGGTCAGCACGATGCCGTGCAATTCAAGGGACGGGTTCAGGCTGGCGCGTACCCGCTCGATGGTCTTGACCAGATGGCTGATACCTTCCAGGGCGAAGAACTCGCATTGCAGCGGCACCAGCACCGCCTGCGCCGCCACCAGGGCATTCAGGGTCAGCAGATTGAGCGAGGGCGGGCAGTCGATCAGGATCAGATCCCACCCTTGCGCCGTCGCCAGGGCTTCGCGCAGACGCGCCTCGCGCCGTTCGGCATCCACCAGCTCGATCTCGGCGCCCGACAGATCGACCGAAGACGGCACCACCGACAGATTGGGGATCGGGCAGGTCAGGATCGCCTCTTGCAAGGTCGCCTCACCCATCAGCACATGATAGGAGCTGATGGCCCGCTGGCCGCGTTCGATGCCCAACCCGGTGCTGGCATTGCCCTGGGGGTCAAGATCGATCACCAGCACCTTCTTCTTGGTGGCGGCAATGGCCGTCGCCAGATTGATGGCGGTGGTGGTTTTACCCACGCCGCCCTTCTGATTGGCGATGGCGATGATACGCGAAGATGCCAAAGGGCCGCGGCTAGCGCTCGTCTCGACCACGATGTACCTCACTAAGGATGAGAATGAGACCCGAGGGGTCCGACAAGGACGCCACTCGTCTGGAAGACATCTTCCAATGTTCGCCCGCTTGGGTCAATTCCTCATCGACCTTAGCGCCCTTCAGGAAGAGGCATTGTGTTCGCTGTTGCAAAAAGGGCGCAGCCCAATCGAGCAATTGCGCCAGTGAGGCCAGCGCCCGCGCCGTCACCGCCGCCACCGGGAACGGCGCTACCGCCTCGATCCGCTTGTTATGGATGGTCGCATTGGCCGCCCCGGTGACCCGCGCCGCTTCCCGCAGGAAAGCGCATTTGCGAGCGTCGGATTCCACCATATGCACCGGCTGTCCGGTCATGATCGCCAGCACCAGGCCGGGGAAGCCTGCCCCGCTGCCCAGATCGAGCACCGGCCCTTCCGGCAGATGCGCCGCCATCTGGGCCGAGTCCAGCAGATGCCGCCGCCACAGATCGGGAATCGTCGCCGGCCCCACCAGATTGATCTTGGCCTGCCATTTGACCAACAGCTCTGCATAGGCCTGAAGCCGCTCCAGCGTTTCACGTGAAACGGACATAGCGGCAGAGAAGTCTTCAGCGGTCATCGCTGTTTCACGTGAAACAGTCATAGCAGGATGTCCCTTCCCCATGCGGTCAGGGGGCCGCAAGAAGTCTCAACACGAAGGCACGAAGGAAGAGAAGGCTGACAGAAGGAATGATTCTTCGTGATCCTTCGCCCCTTAGCACCTTCGTGTTGAACAACCAATGCCGAGGCCACAGCAGCACCTGAAGGTTCCCTCATCATGCCGCCCCCCGCTTGACATGCGCCAGCAAGGCGGTGATGGCCGCCGGGGTCACACCGGGAATGCGCCCCGCCGCCCCGATGGTCGAGGGTCGGGCGGCTTGCAGCTTGCTCCGCACCTCGTTGGACAGGGAACCGATCACGCCATAATCCAGATCATCGGGCAGCGACAAGGTTTCGTCGCGACGAAAGGCGACGATGTCGGCGGTCTGGCGGTCGAGATAGCCGGCATAGCGGCCTTCGATCTCCAACTGCTCGGCGATATCGGCACGCAGGCCATAAAGTTCGGGCCAGAGATCGGTGATCTGCTCCCAGGTCACATCGGGATAGCGCAGCAGATCGAAGGCCGAGCGGCGTACGCCGTCCAGATTGATGTTGATCCCTTGGGCCTTCAGCTCATTCGGCGTACCGTTCAGGGACTGCATCAGCGCCCTGCCCCGGCCCAAGGCTTCCGCTTTGGCAACGAAGGCATCACGGCGATAACTACCAACGCAGCCGAGGCTGATACCCTTCGGCGTCAGTCGCAGATCGGCATTGTCGGAGCGCAGGACCAATCGATACTCGGCCCGCGAGGTGAACATGCGGTAAGGCTCAGATGTTCCCCGCGTCACCAGATCGTCGATCATCACGCCGATATAGGCATCGGCGCGGTCCAGGGTGAAGCGGCCCCCTCCTCCGGCTGCCAAGGCGGCGTTCAGGCCGGCCATCAGCCCTTGTGCCCCGGCTTCTTCATAGCCGGTGGTGCCGTTGATCTGCCCAGCCAGGAACAGGCGCGGCGCACGGCGGGTTTCCAGGGTCGGATGCAGCTCGCGGGGATCGACATAATCATATTCGATGGCATAGCCGGGCCGCAGCATGACTGACTGCTCCAGGCCGGGGATGGTCTTCAGCAGCGCCAGCTGCACATCTTCCGGCAGGCTGGTGGAAATGCCATTCGGATAAACCGTATGGTCATCCAGCCCCTCGGGCTCCAGGAAGATCTGATGGCGGTCGCGTTCAGCGAAGCGCACCACCTTATCCTCGATCGAGGGACAATAGCGCGGGCCGACACTGCCGATCTGGCCGGAATACATCGGCGCCCGATGCAGGTTGGCGCGAATCAGCGCATGCCCGGCCTCGGTGGTGCCGGTGATGCCGCAGGCAATCTGCGGCGTGGTGATCTTCTCGGTCAGGGTCGAGAACGGCACCGGCGGATCGTCGCCCAGCTGCTTATCTAACCCATCCCAATCGATGGTGCGGCCATCCAAACGGCAAGGTGTTCCCGTCTTCAGCCGGCCCAGGGTGAAGCCGATGCGTTCCAGCGAGTCCGACAAGCCCAAGCTGGGGGCATCGCCCATGCGTCCGGCGGGATAGGTCACCTCGCCCACATGCACCAGCCCGCGCAGGAAAGTGCCGGTGGTGATCACCACCGCCCCGGCCCCGATCTGCGAGCCGTCGGCCAAAGTCACGCCGGTGACCGTGCAGCCGTCAGACGCAGTCAGCAAACCCTCCACCGTGGCGGCGCGGACTTCCAGATGGGCGGTCTCGGCCAGCACCGCCTGCATCGCCTGACGATAGAGCTTGCGGTCGGCTTGGGCGCGTGGCCCCTGCACCGCCGGTCCCTTGCTGCGATTGAGGATGCGGAATTGAATGCCGGCGCGGTCGATCACCCGGCCCATCAGCCCATCCAGCGCATCGATCTCGCGCACCAGCTGGCCCTTGGCCAAACCGCCGATGGCGGGGTTGCAGCTCATCTCGCCCACCGTCTCCAGACGCTGGGTGAGCAACAGGGTCTTAGCCCCCATCCGCGCCGAAGTGGCAGCAGCCTCGCAGCCGGCATGACCGGCGCCGATGACGATAACGTCGACTTGTTCCATCTCGATCCGTTGTTTCACGTGAAACTTTGATTCTATATGTCCCTCAAGCGCCGGGCGTCGGCCTCTGGCCTCCTGGGCTTTCCTCCGCTAAAGCTCCGGCGCGCTCCCAGCGTGCTTTGCACGCAGTCCTTTATGTTTGTCGGCGAAGCCGACGGCGCTAGTCACCCCCGATGGGGGTTCCGGTCGGGAACTTTCCAACAGCCTCAACCTCACTTCCCGATGCAGAATTCCCGGAAGATCACATCGAGCATATCCTCGACATCGACCCGTCCGGTAATCCGGCCCAAGGCACGGGTGCTGAGTCTTACATCTTCTGCCGCCAGTTCGGGAAGCGTTGCTTGCAAGGCGCGGTGAAGATTCTCCACCGCCGCCTCGATGGCGGCGCGATGGCGGGCGCGGGTCAGGGCCGGAGCCCCCGATCCTTCCAACGCCTTCGCCGCCTGACGGGTCAGTTCCGCCAGCAATTCATCCAGCCCTTGGCCCGTCTTGGCCGAGACGGGAACCCCCCGGACCGAAAGCTTGTTGCCCAGATCGGCCTTGTTCAGCAGCACCAGGGTCTGACGATCCACCAGCGCCATCACCGAGGGGTCGGGTTCCTGCGTGGCGTCCAGCACCACCAGCTTCAGATCGGCGGCTTCGGCGCGGGCAAGGGCGCGGCGGATGCCCTCCTCCTCGACCGCTTCCGAGGTTTCCCGCAGTCCGGCAGTATCGGCCAGCACCACCGGATAGCCGCCCAGATCCAGATGCACCTCGATGATGTCCCGCGTCGTGCCGGCCTGGGCCGAGACGATCGCGGCTTCCCGCCCGGCGATCAGGTTCAGCAAAGACGACTTGCCAACATTGGGCGAGCCCAGGATCGCCACATGCAGCCCGTCGCGCAGACGTTCGCCGCGATGACCATCGGCCAGATGCCGGGCCATGGTTCCGGCCAGATCGAGCAGACGATCCCGCGCCGCCGCCGTCAGGCCGCCCGGCAAATCTTCGTCGGAGAAATCGATATCGGCTTCCAGATGCGCCTGAATCCGCAGCAGCTGGTCGCGCCAGTCTTCGTACAGCCGGTACAGCGCCCCATCCATCTGGCGCAGGGCCTGACGCCGCTGGGCGGCTGTCTCGGCCTCGACCAGATCGGCAATCGCCTCGGCCTGGGTCAGGTCCAGCTTGCCGGAATGGAAGGCGCGGCGGCTGAATTCACCCGGCTCGGCGGGCCGCAAGCCCAGGGCCAGCAAAGCCTCGGCCAAAGCCTGCGAGACTGCCCGGCCGCCATGCAGTTGGAACTCGGCCACATCCTCGCCGGTGAAGCTGTGCGGAGCCGGGAACCAGATCACCAGCCCCCGGTCGATCACCTCGCCCTGATGGGACAGGGTGCGAAAGACTGCTTGCCGGGCCGCCGGCAGATCGCGTCCGGTCAGGGTCTTGACCGCTTCCGCCGTACCCGGACCCGACAGGCGATAGACCGCCACCCCACCCCGTCCGGCGGCGCTGGCCAAGGCGAAGATGCCGTCCATCATCCCTGCCCCTATTTCGACTTCTGCGGCCCGTCTTCCGGGCGCAGCATCAGACGCTCGACCCGGCCACCCTGCTGAAGATGGGTGGTCAGAACCTCGTCGATATCATCATGGGTTTTAACCGCGTACCAAACGCCTTCGGGATAGATCACCAGCACCGGCCCCAGCTCGCAGCGGTCCAGACAGCCGGCGGCATTCACCCGCACATCGCCCAGGCCCAGCTCCTTGGCCCGCGCCTTCAGATAGTCGCGAAGCTTCTCCGACCCCGAGCGGGCGCAAGAGCCGCGGGGATGTCCCTCGGGCCGCTGATTGGTGCAGATGAACAGATGCAGGCGGAAATAGAGCGGCGGATCGGTGATCTGATTCAAGATGGGCTCTTTCAGGACTTAAGGCTGCTTATGTTTGGCGGCGCCGTTCTGGAAGGCGTTCCAGAACATCTTCTGGATCTGCTCCATGCTCTGCACGCCGGCCGGCAGCCAGGTGTTCAGCATGGCCTCGGGCGTCATCGCCTCCAGATTGGCGGTCATGCGTTCCTCGATCTGCTTCATCAAGGTATCTTGCATGGGCTTGACGTCGGGAAGGCCGAAGAAGGTGCGAGCCTCTTCCGGCGTGAGGTCCACATCGACATGTATCTTCATGGGAAGGGCTCCGTTTCGGCCAATAGATGGTTGCAACCACGAACGGTAAGCCCAAACTAAGCGTTATGACCCCTGTAATGCAATCGCCTGTTCGGCGAGCCTGTCCGAAAGCCCTTTCATGAGCCGCAATCTGCTCGCCCAAGAAACCAGCCCCTATTTGCTTCAGCATCAGGATAATCCCGTGCATTGGCGGCCTTGGAACGCCGAGACCCTGGCCGAGGCCAGGCAGTCGGGCCGCCCGATCCTGCTCTCCATCGGCTATGCCGCCTGCCATTGGTGTCATGTGATGGCCCATGAAAGCTTCGAGGACGAGGCCACCGCCGCCCTGATGAACGATCTGTTCATCCCCATCAAGGTCGACCGCGAGGAACGGCCCGATCTGGACGCCATCTATCAGGCGGCCCTGGCGATGATGGGCCAGCGGGGCGGCTGGCCGCTGACCATGTTCTTAACCCCCGCCGCCGAGCCCTTTTGGGGCGGCACCTATTTCCCGCCGAAGCCCCGCTATGGCATGCCGTCCTTTCGCGATGTGCTGACCAGCGTCGCCGAGGTTTGGAAGACCCAGCCCGACAAGGTCGCCGGCAATGTGAATGCCCTGAAGGAAGGCTTGCAGGACCAATCCCGCTCCAGCCCCGGCGACGGCCTGTCGGCCAGCCTGCTGGAGCGGGCCGCCAATGCCGTTCTGGGCCAGGTGGATCTGACCCATGGCGGCCTGAGCGGAGCGCCGAAATTCCCCCATATGCCGCTGTTTACCCTGCTCTGGCGGGTCGGCTGCAAGACCGGTCAGCCGGGCCTAGCCCATGCCGTCAGCCTGACTTTGAACCGCATGAGCCAGGGCGGCATCTATGATCATCTGGGCGGCGGCTTCGCCCGCTATTCCACCGACGAGGAATGGCTGGCCCCGCATTTCGAGAAGATGCTTTACGACAATGCCCAGCTGATCGAGCTGCTGACCGAAGTCCACCAGACCAGCAAAGACCCCCTGTTCGCTCAGCGGGTCGAGGAAACCATCGGCTGGGTCTTGCGGGAAATGCGCGGCGAAGGCGGGGCTTTCGCCGCCACCCTGGACGCCGATTCCGAGGGCGAGGAAGGCCGCTTCTATGTCTGGCATGCCCACGAGATCGAGGACCATCTGCCGAAATCCATGCTGCTGCCCTTCGTCGGCAATTACGATGTGACGCCCGGCGGCAATTGGGAAGGCAAGACCATCCTCAATCTCAGCAACGCCATTCCCATGAGCCCGACCATGCAGGAGCTGATGGCCGAGGCCCGCCAGAAGCTGTTCAAGGTGCGCGAAGGCCGGGTGCGCCCGGGTCGCGACGACAAGATCCTGGCCGACTGGAACGGCATGACGATCGCCGCCTTAGGCAGAGCCGGCTTCGTCTTTAATCGCCCCGACTGGGTAATGACCGCCGAGGAAGCCTTTGACGCCGTGGTCGATCAGATGGAGCAGGATGGCCGTCTGTCGCACAGCTATTGCCTGGGCAAGGCCAAGGATCAGGCCATGCTGGACGACTATGCCCAGATGGCCCGCGCCGCCGTGATCCTGTTCGAGGTTACCGGCAATCATGATCTGCTGGCTAAGGCCGAGGGTTGGGTTTCCGTGGCGGATCGCTTCTATTGGGATTTGGACCATGGCGGCTATTTCTTCACCGCCAGCGATGCCGAAGACCTGTTGGTGCGGACCAAGACGGCCTTGGACAATGCCACTCCGTCCGGAAATGGCGTAATGGTCGAGGTGCTGGCCCGCCTGTTCCTGCTGACCGGCAAGCAGGACTATCAGACCCGCGCCGAGGCGGTTGTCCGCGCCTTTGCCGGCGATGCCGCCACCTCCTTCCCCAATATGGCCAGCCTGTTGAACGGTTGGGAAATCCTCGACCAGGGCCGCAGCCTGACCCTGACCGGCGAGATTGGCCCCGATCTGTTGGACGCCGCCCGCCAGTCCCCGCCCACCATGGTGATCAAGCGAGAAGCCGGGTCGGGCAAGCCTTTCTCGCTGCTTTGCCAGGGTCACAGCTGCAGCCTGCCGCTGTATGATGGCCCATCGCTTGTGACCGCTCTGAAAGGAGAGCTTTAGCTCATGGCTTACCTGACCGTCCCCAGCCCGCTGGGCGATCTGACCCTGTTCGAGGATGACGGCAAGATCATCAGCCTGGATTGGGGCGCCGTCGAAGGCGGCGAGGAAACGCCCCTGCTGACCGAGGCCGCCCGCCAGCTGGATGACTATTTCGACGGAACCTTGAAAGAATTCTCCCTGCCCCTCGATCCTGCCGGTACTACCTTCCAGAAGAAGGTCTGGGACGCCATGATCCGAATTCCCTATGGCCAGACCCTTCGCTATGGCGAAGTCGCCCATAAGCTGGATTCTGGCCCCCGCGCCGTCGGCGGCGCCTGTGGCCGCAACCCGATTCCCATCATCATTCCTTGCCATCGCATCCTGGGCAGCAACGGCAGCTTGGGCGGCTATTCGGGTGATGGCGGACTGGATACCAAAGTTTTCTTGCTGCGCCTGGAAGGCGTCGAAGGAGTTTAAGCATCATGAGCAAAGCCATCCGCATCCACGCCTATGGCGGACCTGAACAGCTGGTCTGGGAAGAGGTCTCGTTGGCCAAGCCCGGCCCCGGCGAAGTCCTGTTGCGTCATACCGCCGTCGGGCTGAACTTCATCGATGTCTATCACCGCACCGGCCTCTATCCGCAAGCCAGCCTGCCCGCCGGTATCGGCATGGAAGGCGCCGGCGTAGTGGTCGAGGTCGGCCCTGGTGTCACCGAGGTCGAGGTCGGCGACCGGGTCGCCTATGCCATGGGCAATCCCGGCTCTTATGCCCAGGAGCGCATCTATCCCGCCGCCCGGCTGGTGCGCCTGCCCGACGAGATCGACGATCAGCAGGCCGCCGCCATGATGCTGCAAGGCATGACGGCGCAGTACCTTTTGCGCTCCACCTATCGGGTGAAGGCCGGCGATACCATCCTGATCCATGCCGCCGCCGGCGGTGTCGGGCTGATCGCCTGCCAATGGGCCAAGCATCTGGGCGCCACCGTGATCGGCACGGTGGGATCGGAGGAAAAGGCCGAACTGGCCAAGCGCCACGGCTGCGACTACCCGATCCTTTACACCAAGGAGAATTTCGTCGAGCGGGTGAAGGAGATCACCAACGGCAAGGGCCTGCCGGTTGTCTATGACTCGGTCGGCAAGGATACCTTCATGCAGTCCCTCGACTGCCTGCAACCGCGCGGTCTACTGGCTTGCTTTGGTCAAAGCTCGGGCTCGATTGGTCCGGTCGATCTGGGCATTCTGGCGGCCAAGGGATCGCTGTATGTCACCCGCCCGACCCTGGGCACCTATGCCGGCCCCCGCCCCGATCTGCTGCATTGCGCCAAGGAACTGTTCGAGGTGGTGACTTCTCATGCCGTGAAGATCGAGGTCAACCAGACCTATCCCCTGGCCGAAGCCGCCCAGGCCCACCGCGATCTGGAAGCCCGCAAGACCACTGGCTCGACGGTGCTGCTTCCCTAATCGGGCATGGCCTCTGTTTCACGTGAAACAGAGGCCGTCTCGACTAAAAAGCGAAACTATGCCAGCATGGACCCTCATCATGAATAAGGGAATTCCATGGGTCCGCTTCTGCTTCTGGCCATCCCTGCCGCTGTGGCCGGATATATTGCTGTTCAGACCGATCAATCGTCACCGCAGCAGCCCGAAAAGCCTCCTGTCACATCTGCTGTAGAATCAGAAGAACAAGATGATCTCTTTGATCCTGTCAAACATCCAACATTCCGCAAAGCATTAGAGATCGCACGAGAACTCAACAGGCTGATCAAAGCTTGTCAGGAAGACCCTGAGCGACAAAAGAAAGATATCGCCCTAGCATCCGACTATTATCGCGTTGGTATTGCCAATAAGCGCATCGGAAATAACGAAAAATCTGAAAAATATCTGACTCTTGCCAAACTCTATCTTCCTGATTTCTATCTGGCTGAAAATGAACTTGGTGTCGTTTTCAGCAATCAGAAGAAATATGACTTGGCGATACAGGCTTTTGATCATGCCATCGCATTGAATCCCGACGATCCTAAGGGCTGTCCTTGGAACAATCGCGGCCTAGTTTATGAATATAAAGGCGAATATCCCAAGGCCATCGCCGATCTGTCGAAAAGTATCGAGCTGAACCATTGCCTGTCTCAAGCCCATCACAATCTTGGTTTGCTCTATAGCGATATGGGCGACGGCGATAAATCCCGCGCCGAATATCTGCTGGCTGCCGCGAATGTCGAAGACACCGACCACTCGGCGGATGCTCTGATGGATCGCGGCGACGATTATGAAATGGGCGGAAATCACGCCAAGGCCATTCAGGATTTCAAGCAGGCGGCGAAGCTGGCGCCGAAATGGGCCAAGACCCATTACGAACTCGCCAAGTCCTATCATACTGAAGGGAACGACAAGGCAGCCATCGGGGAATATCTTAAAACCCTAAAATACGACCCCAATAGCGATTGGGCCTATGACGGCTTGGGAACCGCCTATTACCAAACCGGACAGGCGGCCAAGGCCGTAACCAGTTATCGCAAGGCGGTGGCTTTATATGACAAAGACGCCGTAACCATGACCAGTCTGGCCTTTGCTGAATTGGTCATCGGACAAAATCAGCAAGCGGCGCAAGATAGCCTGACTGGCTTTCATTTAGCCGAGGCCGAGGAATTTACCCAATATGCCCTGCTGGGCCATCACATTGCCCTGATGCGCCTGGGCAAGAGCGATGACGATCTGAAGAGCGCATTGAAGAAGGTTGCCTTGGATCATTGGCCGGCACCCATCCTGCGCCTTTATGCCGGTGAGATCGGTGAAGAGGAGACCCGATCGGCTATCACTTCTATGGTCAAAGGCAGCTCGACTCCCGAGGAAAGGCAGATCGAAGTGGATTTCTATATCGCCGAGCTGGCCTTGCAACAGCATGATCTGACCAAGGCCAAGCCGCTTCTGGTCTCAGTCGCCAGCCACTTCAACACATCCCTGTGGGAGCCTAAAGTCGCCCAACAGGAACTGAAAACCCTGCCTCGTACACCCTGACAAACACACCGTTTCACGTGAAACAGCCCCTGCCCCATCACCCATGAAAAAAGCCGCCGCCCCGATCAGGAGCGGCGGCTTTGTCTTTGCCGATCAGGTCGGGCTTATCCCCGGCGAATGCCGTCGATGAAGCCCTTGACCTCGGAACGCAGGGAATCGCTGGTGCCCTTCATGGTCGACATGGACGCCACCACCTGATTGACCAGCTGCAGGCGGATATTCGCATCCACCACCAGTTCTTCCAGATGCACCGAGATCTGTTGAGTATCGTCGGCCGCACCTTGGACATTGCGGGCAATCTCGTCGGTGGCCGCCGACTGTTCCTCGACCGCCGAAGCGATGCCTGACGAAATGCCCTTCACCTTCTCGATGATGTCGGCAATGCCGCCGATGGCCGAGACCGCTACGCGGGTTTCTTCCTGCACCGCGCCAATCTGGTTGGTGATTTCCTCGGTGGCTCTGGCCGTCTGATTGGCCAGATTCTTGACCTCCGAGGCCACCACCGCAAAGCCCTTGCCGGCATCGCCGGCGCGAGCCGCTTCAATGGTAGCGTTCAGCGCCAAGAGATTGGTCTGAGAGGCGATATCGCTGATCAGCTTGACCACCTCGCCGATCCGGTCCGTGGTCTGCGACAGATTGATGATCAGCTGGTTGGCCCGCACCGCCTCTTCCGAGGCCTGGGTCGAGATCACTGCCGCCTGCGACACCTGCTGGCTGATTTCGCGGATCGAGGAGGAGAGCTGGCCAGCCGCCACCGACACCGTCTCGACATTCTGAGTCGCCGATTCGGTGGTGCTGCTCATGGCCACCAGCTGCTTGGTGCCGTCTTGCACCTTGCTGACCATCTGCTCGCCGACATCATACATATGGCCCGCCGAGGTCGAGACCTCGTTGACCAAACCCATTACGCCGCTTTCAAAGCGATTGGCCATATCGACCATGGTCTTCTGCCGCTGCAGCAAGCCATCCTGCTCATTCTGCTGCTGTTGCCGGCGCAGGTTATCGGCGGAATGGGCTTCGTCGCGCAACATCTGCACGGCGTCGGCCAGATCGCCAATCTCGTCGGCGCGATGCTGGAAGGGCACCTCGACCTGGAAATCGCCACTGGTGATCCGGTGAGTAATGTTGACCAGCGCCCGCAAGGGATTGGAGATCGAACGCGACACCGTCAAGGCCATGGCGATGATCGACAACAAGATCACCAGGCTGATGCCGAAGAATTTCAGCATGGTTTCCTTGAACTCGGCATCGATATCGTCGATGTAAAGCCCGGTCAGAATGAACCAGTTCCAGGGCTGGTAAGGCAGGCTGTAGCCCAACTTTTCCACCGGCACATCGCCACCGGGACGGGGATAGTAATAACGGGTGGTGCCGCCGCCGCTGAAGGCCTTGTCACGCATTTCCCTCAGATAGACCTGACCGCTGGCATCCTTTTCATCAATGAAGTTTTTGCCATCGCGATCCGGCCGGGTCGGATGCATCAGGCTGGTGACTTCATGATCATAGATCACCAGATAATTGCCGCCGTCATAGCGCATGGATTTCACCGCCAACAGCGCCATCGCCTTGGCCGTAGCTTCGTCCAGCTCGCCTTTCTGCGCGCGGTCGTGGAAGTTGTTCACCACATTAATGGCAGTTTCCACCAGGGCCTTGGTCTCGGCGACCTTGGCATCCATCAGGCTGTTGCGCACGAACATGGCGGCAAGCACTGACAAGATCGCCAGACCGGCAGCGCTCAGGATAATCAGTCCGCTCAAGCGGGCCATGATGGATTTGATTTTCATGGACGGAATCCCCAGTGACATTTTCTGGGCAGGATTTTAGGTGAAAAATCCTTCTACCCGGAAGGGATTCTTACATTCGTAACAGCATAGCCGCTTATGGAATCCTGCATAGCCAGATATGAAAAAGGCCCTGTTTCACGTGAAACAGGGCCTTGATCGAAAAACTGATACTGGATCAGCTGTTCATGGCATCGAAGAAATCGTTGTTGGTCTTCGAATGCTTCAGCTTGTCGACCAGGAATTCCATCGCATCGACCACGCCCATCGGCATCAGCACGCGACGCAGCACCCACATCTTGGAGAGCACGCCGCGATCGACCAACAGCTCTTCCTTACGAGTGCCCGACTTGGTGATGTCGATGGCCGGGAAGGTACGCTTGTCGGACAGCTTGCGGTCCAGGATCAGTTCCGAGTTGCCGGTGCCCTTGAACTCTTCGAAGATCACTTCGTCCATGCGGCTGCCGGTATCGATCAGGGCGGTGGCGATGATGGTCAGCGACCCGCCTTCCTCGATATTACGGGCGGCGCCGAAGAAACGCTTCGGACGCTGCAGGGCGTTGGCGTCGACGCCGCCGGTCAGCACCTTGCCCGAGCTGGGAACAACGGTGTTGTAAGCACGGGCCAGACGGGTGATGGAGTCCAAAAGGATCACCACATCGCGCTTATGCTCGACCAGACGCTTGGCCTTCTCCAGCACCATCTCGGTGACCTGGACGTGACGGGTGGCCGGCTCGTCGAAGGTCGAGCTGATCACTTCGCCCTTCACCGAACGGGCCATGTCGGTGACTTCTTCCGGACGTTCGTCGATCAGCAGAACGATCAGATAGACTTCCGGATGATTGGCCGAAATCGCATGGGCGACGTTTTGCAGCATCACGGTCTTGCCGGTACGCGGCGGCGCCACGATCAGCGCGCGCTGACCCTTGCCCAAGGGCGAGATCAGGTCGATGACGCGGGTGGTCAGATCCTTCTTGGTCGGATCCTCCAGCTCCAGCTTCAGACGCTCGTTCGGATAAAGCGGGGTCAGATTGTCGAAGTTGATGCGGTGACGCACATTCTCCGGCGGCTCGAAATTGATGTCGTTCACCTTCAGCAGGGCGAAATAGCGTTCGCCATCCTTGGGCGCGCGAATCTGGCCTTCCACCGTGTCGCCGGTGCGCAGACCGAAGCGGCGGACCTGGCTGGGCGAGACATAGATGTCATCGGGACCCGGCAGATAGTTGGCCTGCGGCGAGCGCAGGAAACCGAAGCCGTCGGGCAGGATTTCCAGCACGCCATCGCCATAGATCGGGGTGTCGTTGTCGGCCAACTGCTTCAGGATGGCGAACATCATGTCCTGCTTGCGCAGAGTGGATGCGTTTTCGATCTGCAGCTCTTCGGCATAAGCAAGCAGGTCAGCCGGGGATTTGGCCTTCAGTTCCTGAAGATTCATGGCAGGTCCAATAGCTGGAAAGAACGGGAAAAGGATTTCGCCTTGGTCGGAGACCGGGAGGGATTGGTCCAGCCGGAGGGCGGTCACATCACGTGGCCCAAGGCGGCAGGATAAGGTGAGGGTGCGGAGAAGTCCCCGCAATCATCGGAAGGATTATCGAAAAGCGGGGGGTAAGTCAAATGGAGAATGGGAGGATGCTGTTTTCAAACGCCCCCTCCCTATCCGCATTCATTTTTAAGCACTCGGACCACCAAACCGATCATGAATTTCGATAATCAAATCGATGGTCTTCAAAACGCCACCAACACAGAAAAAAGCACCTTTTAGTACCTTCTCCGCATCCAAGGATCGGATCTTTTCCATCAGACTATGCCAGCGCATCATCAATCCCCTTAAAATCAAGATATGGTAGGTATTTCCAGGTAGCCAACCACAATGAATAGATTAAATCTAAATGTAGTAGGTCTCAATATGAATTAACCATATATATGTACACTATATTTTTATGT
>Ga0318573_10000216_pt1 | contig 19025 bp, 21 predicted proteins | sample GRESIP089b5f21_FD_202515 | JGI IMG/M metagenome (GOLD analysis project Ga0318573, IMG submission 202515) | Tropical soil microbial communities from Luquillo Experimental Forest, Puerto Rico - GRE.SIPMG.089b5f21 | ecosystem: Environmental > Terrestrial > Soil > Tropical forest > Bulk soil... | reverse complement strand
GGCCAGCATGGTCAGATGCCGCGTCAGCCAATAACCCAGACTGGCCAGCAAGGTCAGGGTGATGAGCACCTCGGCCAAAGCGATGGCCAGGCTCTGATGCAGCAGTTCGCCCGACGCTTTTTGCAGAAAGCTGGTGTCCAGCCCGTAATAGGCTTCTCCGTATTTCTGCCCCAGGTAAGTGATGTCGAAGGCTCCGTGATAAAGCGGCGCGTCATAGCTGATGGACGGATCTTCGTCGATCACGGGGTCTTCAAGCTTTCGCCCATGCGCCGCCACCACCCGCCCCGACGCGTCGGTCACCGCCATGTAGGTGATGCCGGGAATGCCGCCCCAGCCGTCCAGCACGCTTTGCACCGAACCGTAGTCGCGGGCGGCGAGAAGGCCGGCCAGGGCGATGTTGAAAGACGCCTCCTGGGCGTCCAGCCGAATTTCCGTATTGTGCATCAGATGATAGCGGATCAGCCGGGTGCTGTTGGCGACCAACAGCGTCAGCATCAGGCATTCCACCAGAACGCTGACCAGCAGCAGCCGGAAGCGCAGCGACTTGGTGAAGCCGACGGGGGGAAGCCAATCGCCCATCGCGCTCATGGCTTGTCCTCGATCATTTTGGCCACCTTGTCGGCATAGGGTCTGGCGTCTTCGATGTCCTTGGCGGTCAGGGAACTGTACCCCTGGAAGCCGCCGGCGGCGAAAAAGGCTTTTCCCTCGCGGGTGTCGTTGAAATCCATCATCAGCTGGCGCAGCTCGGCAATCCGCCGCTCCCCCAGCCGGGGATGGGCCAAGGTGAACTGATGCGGCACGGCGATGCCCGCCTCGAAAAAGGTGACGCGGGCGCGGACATCCTCGGGCACCTGCTGCAAAGCCGAAACGCTGCTGACGCAGGCGTCGGCGTCGCCCATGCCGACGGCGCGGATGGCCGTGCCATGGCTCTGGGCGTCGATCAACTGATAGTCGCGTCCGGCAACCAGCCCATACTGGCTTTCCAGCCAATGCTCGGTGACCACCGACATGGCGGTCAGACGGTTGGCCGTCAGCACTTTTTTGCCGCGCAACTGGGCGGCTTCCGTCAGAGAACTGCCCTTGAGAACCACGATCAGCGGGCGCAGCTCGACCTTGTAGCGGGCCAGAGGCACGTAACCGGCATCGACCGCGATCACGCCGAAATGCGGAGCCGTCACCAGCACGTCGAAATCGCCGCGACGGATATCGTCAAGGGCGGTTCGGAAATTCCGGGCGGTGTAAAGCTCCACCGGACGCTGCAGGCGGTGCGAGAGAAACTGGCGGAAGGGATCGTAAAGCCGCAAAAGGCTGAGGGGCGGATTGGTCGGCAGCAACGCCACGCGCAAAGGCGGCGCCTCCACCGCCTCGGCCCAAGCCGGACGGATGGCCAGCACCCCCTGCAACAACAGCAACGCCGCCAGAACAGCGGCCAGGCCGACGAGACGACGGACCGGCATGATGCCTCCGCAGACACCGGCCCCGTCAAGGGCCCGGCCGGGGCTCCGCACGCCCCGATCCCCAAATGAGATGAATCCCCCTTCACCCCATAATGAAAGCAAGATAACCGCAACGTCGCCGCCTGCATAGCGGCATATGCGGATAGTCCTAATCGATAGCGGCGCCCAGCCGCAGCACGGCGTCGGCTTCGGCGCTGTAGCGTCCGTCCTCCTCGTGCAGAATCAGGCCCGGATGCAGGGTCAGGGGCGAATGCACGCTTTTCCTGGCCCGCAGCAAAATGCGCTTGGCCGCCCGTCCGCGCTTGGGCCACAGCGGAAAAACGATGACCTCGCCCACCCGCCCCTGTAAGGCCGCCAGCAATTCGTCCAGCCGGTCGGCCCGATGCACCGCCAGCAGCGTTCCCTTGGGCCGCAACATGGCGACGCACATCCGCATCCAGGCGGCCACATCCACCTCGGCTTCGGTATTGGCCTGAGCTTTGCCGGCATGAGGAGACGGAGTGCCGCCTTTGTGATAGGGCGGATTGGTCATCACATGATGGAAACTGCCGGGCGCCAGCCGCGGCGGCGGCGCCTGGATCGAGCCGATCACCGTCTCGACGCGGCCGGTCATATTATTCAGGGTGATATTGTCGCGGGCCAGGGCCACCAGCTCGGCCTGGGGCTCCAGTCCGATAATCCGGCAGCCGGGCACTCGCCAGCCCAGGCATAAGGACGCCGCCCCCACGCCGCTGCCTACGTCCAGCACCAGATGGCCGTCCTGGGCGGGAACGGCGGCGGCCAGAAACAAAGGATCGATGGCGGCGCGGTATCCCTCGGCGGGCTGGCGCAACAGAATGCGGCCACCCATCAGGGTGTCTTCGGTGTATTCGCTCATGCTGATCCTCGCTTGACGCCGCGCAAGGCGCGCGCCGAAAGCCGTTGTAGCCTTGACCGGCAAGGTTGCGCAACCTTATGCTCCCCGCGCTGCAGGGAGGATGCGGCGACACGTTATAGAGTGAAGGGAATTGCCGGTGGCCATCGCGGTGCAACACAAAGACGACCAGACCAGAAAGCCGGCCTCGTTGGAAGGGCTGACGGTGCTGGTCGCCGATGATCTGGCCAAGTGCAACCAGCTGATCGTCGATCGCATGCACAGCCCAGTCGAGCTGATCCCCCAACTGGCCGGTCATCTGATCGCCGCCGGGGGCAAGCGCCTGCGCCCCATGCTCACCCTGGCCGCCGCCAAGCTGTGCGGCCATGACGGAGAACGCCATCTGAAACTGGCCGCCTGCGTCGAATTCATTCACACCGCCACCTTGCTGCACGACGACGTGGTCGATGAAAGCGACCTGCGCCGCGGCCAGGCCTCGGCCAACGCCGTGTGGGGCAACAAAGCGTCGGTGCTGGTGGGCGACTTCCTGTTCTCGCGCTCGTTCGAACTGATGGTCGAGGACGGCTCCCTCAAGGTTCTGGCCATTCTTTCCAACGCCTCGTCGGTAATCGCCGAGGGCGAAGTGCTGCAGCTGATCACCGCCAACGACACCGCCACCACCGAAGCCGCCTATCTCGACGTCATCCGCTCGAAGACCGCCGCCCTGTTCGCCGCCGCCTGCCGCATCGGCGCGGTGGTGGCCGAACGCCCCGACGCGGAAGAAGCCGCCCTGGACGCCTACGGCCTCAACCTCGGCATCGCCTTCCAATTGATCGATGACGTTCTGGACTATTCCGCCAAGCAGGAAAAGCTGGGCAAGACCATCGGCGACGATTTCCGCGAAGGCAAGATCACCCTGCCGATCATCCTGGCCATGCAGCGCGGCAGCGACGAGGAAAAAGCCTTCTGGCGCCGTACCCAGGAAGACCTCGACCAGGCCAAGGACGGCTCCGACCTGCGCCATGCCCTGGCTTTGATGGAGAAGCACGGCACCCTGGCCGACAGCATCGAACGGGCCCGCCACTACGGCGATCTGGCCCGCCGAGCTCTGGACATCTTCGCCGACGGCCCGGCCAAATCGGCTCTGACCGACATCATCGATTTCTGCATCGAACGGGCTTGGTAAAAAAGGTCGTTTTCATCGAATTTCCCGTTTGCGATCCGCCGGGCTTGGCGCTATAAGAAGCGCCTCGCAGGCGTCGGAGTGTAGCTCAGCCTGGTAGAGCACTGTCTTCGGGAGGCAGGGGCCGGAGGTTCGAATCCTCTCACTCCGACCAGCGAGAAACCGCAGAAAACTGCGCGTTTCTCGCTAGACAAGGGAACAGTCCGGGGCTGCCCCTTGAATTTGCGGGACAAATGCGGGACACTCAGCCAATTGGCACTGTCCCGGAGTGTCCCCTAATGGCGACTCTTACCAAACGCTTTAATCGTGACGGCGAACTGATCGGCTGGCAGGCAAAGATTCGCCGCCAGGGCTACCCGCCTGTTTCCAAGACCTTCACCTCAGAACGCGAGGCCAAAGACTGGGCCACCGTCACCGAAGCCGATATGGTCAAAGGCACCTACGTTGACCGCTCTGCCTCTGAGCGCATGACACTGGACCGGGCCATCGACATCTTCATCAATGACGTTGTTCCCACCCATAAGGGCGGCGATATCGAGAAGGTCCGCCTGGAGCGCTTCAAGCGCGAGGAAAGCGAGCTCTGCCGCTACGCCCTCTCCAACCTCCGCACAGAGCATGTCGAGGATTATCGGGACCGCCGGCTTGAGGAAATCGCACCTGGCTCCCTCTGCCGGGAACTGAACCTGCTGCATGCCGTGCTGGAGAACGTCCGCCGGCGCACCGGCTTGGTCGAGAACCCCGTCTCCCACGTCCGCCGCCCCAAGGTGGCCGACGAACGGGATGTACGGCTATCCAGGGACGACGAAGCCAAGCTGCTGTCCGCCCTGGACACCACCCGAAACCCATGGATCAAACCGTTCGTGATCGTAGCGCTGGAAACCGCCATGCGACGCAGCGAGCTGCTGGGGCTGCTATGGCGGCATGTGGATCTGGCACAACGGACGGCCCATCTGCCTGAAACCAAAAACGGTCGCGGGCGAACCGTGCCCCTCAGCCCCCGAGCAGCCGAGGCTTTAGCAGCCTTGCCGCGCTCGATTGATGGCCTGGTGTTTCCTGTGTCCCTGGAATCCCTTAAGCACGCCTGGACGCGCGCCAGAGACCGCGCCGGACTCCACCACCTCCACCTTCACGACCTGCGCCACGAGGCAACCAGCCGCCTCGCTGAGGCGGGCTGGAATGTGCTGGAGCTAGCCGCCGTCACCGGGCATCAAGATTTGCAGATGCTTAAGCGGTACACAAACTTGAGGGCCGCCGACTTGGCGAAAAAGATGAGTTAGGAGACAGCTAAATGCATTATGCCTATGGCGATGAAAGCATAGATGAAAAGTTTGTGTCATATGGCGTTATCGCAATTGATTTTGACAAAATCAATATTGCTGAAAATATTATTATAGATGCAAAAACATCACTCGGCGCCCCAGCGGAATCGCGACTTCATTGCAGAGAACTCTTCGCAGGAGATGCCAGACGTAAAACATCTTTTTCGCATCTCACCACAGACGATGTATTCGGTATGTACGAAGGCATTTTTCGCAAGCTGTCATCTATAGGATGCAGAAATATATCAGCCGTAGCAAAGACGTCAGAGTTCCCCAAAATCCTCCCCGGTGGAAAAATGGAAACGGTCAATGATGGAATAGAACGCCCAGACGTATACACGAAATCAGTCAATGTAACAGGAAAGCAAATTGCTGTTTATTGCGCGTGGGCTTCAATGATACCGCTATCAAAAAACCCCGGTTTTAGCCAGGTCACATTTATACCTGATATTGATAATTCTTCAATAGAGTGGTTCCACGGAAAGACCGAGCAGACAAATCCCCTAAACAATTTCTACATTGAGAACAGCACAACCAAACAGCCGGAGAAGCTAAACACATTAGTAATTAAGGACAATAAACCGCCACTACTTGAACTCGCAGACTGCATAGCATACACCTCAAGAAGAGTTATGAACAATTCAATGATTGGAATTGGTAAAAAATTCATGGCGTTATACAATGCAATTTCGCCAGAAGAGGTTTTATCGGGAATAGGGCAGGATGGAAGAGTGCGTTTTAAATTTGAGTAATTTATTCCAAAAAGCAATCACTTAAACCCAGCCCTCCACCTCGAAATTATATCCTCAAAACCAGCGGGATAAACCCTCTCCCTCAAAACACAACTCATATCATCGCCCGAAAAATTCGGCAAAAAACCAAACAGACCATCATATATTGTCCCGATGTACAAAGACATATACACGATAGCTTTTATTGACAACTCAACATCATTGATAAATCTCTTCTCCTCCTTTTCCATTTTTTCAAACATGTTGCCGATCGCATCATCACCAAATGGAAGCTGTTCAGATTTATGATGAACAAGCTTATTTCTAGCAGAAATCAATTTCTTCAGGCAAAAATATGTTTTTCCACTTTTATCTATATCAGCGCCAAATATAAACTTGATTATCAGCATCCATTTGGACAGCACATCCAGCTTATCTATGTGATCAGAGGCAAATCCATCCCCAAGATGTACCGCAAAAACATCATAAGCTGCCGCTTCCATGCACATGGCTGAATATATTATGGACGTGCAGCCGTACTCATCCATATCGCGCTCTATCTCACTTACGCTGTCATAAAACTCCCTAGACTCCGACGATGATTTAGAATTTTCCCGTAAAATCCGCTTTCTTTCCTCCAATTTTGAAACGAATTTCATGTAATTATTTATTGCTATCAGAGCATACGATCGCTGCCTGACATTTATTCTGGCATAGGAGGTGACAGAGATATTTGGCATAGGTCATCCCACATACATTCATATTCTGACCATGCTGACGATACCCCATCTTCGACCTCTCCCCCAGACTTATCACAAGCATTTCTCATGCCAAGCAAACCTGCTGAAAAAGCGTGAATAGGTGTCGCATTCCCGTGAATTCCACAGATTTTCACGCTTTTTCCACAGGACGCAATAGCTTAGGATTCCACCTGTGCGTGATCTTGGAGGCTTTCATGCCCGATATATTCAAGCCTGCTATGCCACCAGAGCCGCCGGAAGGCGGATGGCCTGAACAGATTGATGAGCCCACGCATGACAGCATATGCGGTCCATTGCCGGATGAGTTTCAGTCGCCTCGCGGCAGTTTCTTGAGGCTCTTGCGTCCGGCGAAGAGGGAGGCGAACCAATGACACAATCGAGCGTCTTATCGCCGCAGGCCGCGAGGCGGCATCGGTCTATCTTGACGATGGAGGGATTGGAGACCGAAACGCGGCAGGATACGCTCTACTGGCAACATCCGGTGATGGGCCCGGCGCCAAGGCTGAGCGATCAATCGGTGATGGTTCTCTGCAAGATTCCTCGTCTTTTCGACTCGAATTGGGTCTGGATGGACTTCCGGGCGCAGATGGCGGAACGCGCGGCGATGAACCCGGAACATCCGGGGCCGCGGTTCTACATGGAGGAAGTGGACAAGGTGCTGGCCTGGCGGGCGACCGTTCCGGAACACCTGCAGTTCTGGGAAGAAGACTAACCAGATAGGTCATTTGACCTATCATTTTCACCGGATCGCAAGCGTGCGCAAGTCAGCGCACGCTAATTTTTTGCCTGACATCATGAAAGCCCAGGAAATCCTGACACTTCACGTAAGCCATTGCTGCATGTAGCTGCATAGAATTACACACTACTGCATTGGTTTCGTGCCGCACGAAACTGTATTATATTGACTATAACCATATGAGTGCGCCCAATTACTTTTTGCAAAAAGGTAGTTGGGCGCACTCATATGGTTTTTCTTGTCGATGACGACCTCAAAGCTGGGCAGGGGCGCTACCGTGAGGCTCAGAAAGTCTCTCGGCGGGTGGGGCCGGGCGGCCGGACTTTTCATATCGAGGTGAAGACGATCACAAAAAGGAAAGTCGGCAAAAAGCAAGGCGGCGCGGCTCAGGCGATTGCAGGACTCGATTATGACGCACGGCACGGCAAACACTCTAGGCGGCGGGACGAGCTGGAGCTCGAGGGCGGTCGGGATCGGCGCGAGATGGCTGAAATTTTGCAAGCTGCAGAGGCGGCGAATACGAGATCGAACGGAAAGGTGGCACTCGATCTTGAGGTCGAGCTGCCGCTCGAGGCGACGCCCGATCAGCGGCGACAAATCGTCGAGCGGGTGGCGGCATGGTTTGAAAACAAAGGCTGCCCGACTCACTGGGCAATTCACAGCAGGAACTCAACGAAGGAGCTGCAGCCGCATTTTCACATGACGGTTACGGCCCGGCCGGTTCATCAGGTTGATGGCGGCTGGGTGGGAACTGCACCTGGCCGGCGGGGCGATCCCGGCCCACCAGCGGTCATCAATGGCGGGGCAGAAATGGAGAACTTCCGCCGTCAGGTTGTTGCGGCGGCGGTAAACGATGTGACGGGACTCAATTGGCATGGTGGCCGGCTCGAGGAAACGGGCATCGACCGTCCGGCGAAGCGCCGGCTACCCATGGCTGCATACAAAGGGACGCTGGCAGCTAGAGAAGATGGTCCGGCCAGCACCAACACTTTGATTGACCAGGGGGCCTACGAGCTGGTGCGACGGCGGCGGGCTGATTGGGTTTCTGGCAAACAGAAACAGCGGCAGGCGAAGAAAGCGGCTGGAGAGGCTCAGAAAGCCGAGCAGTTGGCTCGACTGGGAGGTGTGCCCCGGGCAGAAGCGGAGGCCGTCTGCAGGGCGGCAAACCGACGTTTGCAGGAAGTGGAGATCGCCGCAGGGGAGCGAGAGAGGGAGCTACGCGCTGCAACTGCGCGTCAGGCAGCGATGATCATCGGCATGGCAAAGGAGGCGGGCGTCTCTGTCACACAGGATCAGTTGGAACGACTCGACGGCGGTGATCTCGTCGCGGCGGTCAGGAAAGCAAAATCGGGCGATAGGGCTGCTTTTGAACAGCGAATTTCTGAGGCTGAGACGAGGGCATTGCACAGCGCAGTCAGGACGATTTGCAAAGCGGCTGGGATCGGACCTCGCGCGGTCGCGGAAAGATACGGTGAGGACTGGGCAGCTAGGCCGGAGGTCGCTCAAAAAATACTTGCCGATGCAGCCACCCAGCTGGCAGCTCGTCCGCCGGCTGAAAAAATTGAGAAACGTGTCAACGAGCTAGCTCGGACGGGGCGGGAACTTCGCCCAGGGCATCAATTGGACAGCAGTGGAATTGACACGGCGCTGGCTGAGCTCGGCAGGGTGGCATCGAGGGTCATCACTCAGAAAAAACACTCGCAACGGGAGAGATCAGATGGCAGGTGAACGGAAACCTTGGCAGCGCCTAGCCGGCGCTTGGGGCGCTCTCTGGGGCGACGAGGATAATAGAAGGAGCATGTCACACGAGATGAAATGCGCCGGGGAGCGTGGCTCTGCAAAAAGATACTCGAAGAGCGGGGAACACAAGTCCCCAGGACGCTGGCGCAGCCTTTTGAGCCGCGCCAGCGACATTCATCGAAAGCGAAGGGAATGGAGAGGTAGACCAAGTGTCCCGGTCGTCGTCCTCTCAACCGCCTATGCGGCGGATAACGATGGCGCCCGCGCCGCCATCAATCTTCAGCACCTCTCAACCGCCTGTGCGGCGGATAGCCGTTCCGATATTACATCATCACTTTGATTCTGCAAACAATCTCATGTCAGGCGCTTGCGGATCTCCAGTCCAGGCTACGGCCGATGGCGCTGCCATTTTCTGAACCTCTTCAGCCGTGTAGCCCTGCACAATCAGCAGCTTCGCAGCTTGGCCGACTGTCATGCCCTGCAGTCGGCTTGGGCATAGTCCCAAGCCGAATACCAAGGACCATGCTAACTGAGACGACTGATCGATCATGACCGTCCGCCTCGAATCACCCGCAGCGGCTGGTACGGCGCATCCCTCCAGCCGAGCCGGATCATCGGTCCATCTTCATCTCCCGCCAGCTGAATGGTGTCGGCCGGAATTGACCAATCATCAGCGGCAATGACGATAAGCCCCCTCTGTACTGCATGAAGCAATACATTAGACAATTCATCTAAATTGATATCCATATCCTCCTCCTCTAAAGCTCATGGTCTGGCATGGCGCGACGACGCCGCTGAAGCTCTTTGTTATTATTATATCTTATGTAGTCCATCGCTTCATCGACCGTGTAAAAGAATTTTTCCTCCGTTAATGTTTTCAACACAACAACTCCTGTTTCATTTCCATTTTCGTCCAGCAATTTTTCTATTTCGTAGTTCGGAAGAGACATTTTCCAGTCCTTTCAATTCGTCCCCACCAGCGCTGGGGAGGAGGGTTTGGGAGGAGGAGGATCTAAGTAAATCCTGAATCTCAGTATCGCGCGCGCGTGACGGGTCGCGTGGCGACCCTGCCTGGGTCGCTACGCGACCCGCTTTTTGCTCGCAAGCAAGGTTAGAGGCAGACTCGATATCTACGATCCCGACCCCGCCGGCCTCGATGTGCTGATTGATGACGATGTTTTGCAAAATTTTTATCTCGATGCCTGGTCGAGGTTGAGCGCCAGTCTCCACCGATTCCCGGACAGCCTCGCGGTCACGCGACGCTGTGATTGGCACATGCGGCCACGACGCCTCCCATACATCGCCCCCGCCTGCAATCACCAGCCCGGCGCGGTATCGCAGCCGATAGCGTGCTCGCTGCCCGGGGCGGCGACCTGGCAGCTTATCGAGCCAGCCAGCCGCCTCCAATGACGCTAAAGCGGCCTTCGCCGCCGTCCTGCCCATGCCGCCAAGTCGGGCGATATCGTCCACGCCCAGGCCGAGAATATCTCCTGTTGGCAAGTCGGCGGCAGTCGCCAGCACAACCAGTGCCGCCGTAGCGAAGGGACCTCGGTTAGCCGCATAGCCGCCAGTGACATACCACCGCATGATCGCAGCCCAGCCGAGGTCAGGCCCTGCGCCTACCGGCACCAACCCATCGGCGCTCATAGCGCCTTCTTCGCCGGGCGCCCCGGCCGGCGGTTAAGCCCTAGCACAACCGTAGTCGTGGATTGGCTATTTCGCCCTTCGATCCACGCCTCAACTTCCTGCCGTCTGTACAAAACTTTCCGTCCAACCTTGTAAAAGGGCAAAGACGACTTCGGCAGAGAATTCAGCATAGAGACTGAAATTCCAAACATTTCCGCTACTTGACGCCGACTCATGTAGCCAGATTCGGGCTTCGGCTCCCACCCGGACTTTACTGACATCATGTAATTCCATTTTCATACTTGCTAACTCATAAAATTACATCAATGACCACATGATAATTCAACATATTATTTTTGGGTAATTTACGGTAATTACCGAAATTACTGAAATGGGGCTAAGATTTTCAGAAATATTAGATGATTCTTGTGTGTAAAAATATGGCGGAAGATATAGACACAACCAGTTTCCTCAGCCCTCTCAACCGCCTGTGCGGGACAAATGCGGGACAGTGCGGGACAATTTCCATGTAGCTTGAAGCAGCTACATGGAGCAATAAACCCATGTATTTCCACGCAACTCCATGCAATATACGGAATGCAGATTGTCTTCTGGAGGCAGGGGCCGGAGGTTCGAATCCTCTCACTCCGACCATTTGCGAGAAATGAAAAATCCGTCGCCCTTTCGGCCGGCGGATTTTTCATTTCTGGGCCTGACGAAATCCTCATCCGCCTCCATCTCACGACAACCCGTATAATACGAATTCCCATCGCGACTTTTTCCATCGGATTGCGCACTCTGACCCGACGGTAAAAGTGCTGTATCGGGATGGACGGCATGGGCGAGGCTTCCCCCTTGGCAAAGAACAACGTCACGGTCAGCGGCAAGGCCGATGCCGCCCGCAGCATGGTCTTCGTCCACGGCTTCGGCACCGACCAAAGGATCTGGGCCGATATCGTCCCCACGTTCCGCCGGGACTACCGGCTGATCTTGCTGGACAATGCCGGCGCCGGCTCCGGTTCCTCCGAGCATTTCGTGGAAAACCGCTATCTCAGCCTGAATGCTTACGCCCGCGACCTGATCAACGTCTGCGACGCCCTGCGACTGCGCAACGTCGTGGCGGTCGGCCATTCGGTCGGTGGCATGATCTGCCTTCTGGCGTCGATCATCCGGCCCGATCTGATTGCCAAACTGGTGACGATCTGCACCTCGCCGCGCTATCTCGACGATGTCGGCTATCACGGCGGCTTTGCCCCGCAAGACATCCAAGCGCTTTACGAGCACGCCAGCCGGGAATACGAGGAATGGGCCAACGGCTTTGCCGCCGAGGTCATGCAGAACCAGGACCGCCCCGAACTGGCGCGCCGGTTCGCCGCCGAGCTGAAGGCGATTCCGCCGAACATCGCCCTGACCGTCCTTTGTTCGATCCTGCAATCGGATCACCGGGCCGATCTGCACAAGGTCACATGCCCGACATTGCTGATCCAAAGCCTGTACGATATCGCCGTTCCCCTGTCGGCGGGCGAATACATGCACCGCAAAATCCCCGCCAGCAAGCTTGAAGTCATCGATTCCCGCGGCCACCTGCCCCATGTCAGCACCCCCGATCAGGTGATCGAGGCGATGCGGCGGTTCGGGCTTTAGGCGCCGCCGGTCAACACGTCCAGCAAAGCCTCGATACGGGCCAGCGGCGCGCCCTTGCGCCAGATCAGCACGGTCGGCAACTCCTCGGCCCCCGGAATCGCCTGAGCGAAAACGGCGTGCTTCCCCGGCGAGCTTTCCACCAGGCTGCGCGGCAGCAGGCCGATGCCCATGCCGGCGGCGATACAGCCCAGAATGGCGTAATTGGACGACATCTCCACCACCCGGTCGGGAATGATGTCCATATCCCGCGCCCAGTCCTCCAGCAGAGTCCGATAGGTGCAGCCCCGCTGCAAGGCCAGCAGCGTTCGCGTCTGCCCCCGCTCGGCCATGCTGTCGGAAGGGCTGACCACCACCAATTGCTCGACATAGACGGGACGCTGCTCCAACCGGGAATCGTCCAGCGGTCCGGCCACCAGGGCGGCATCCAGATCGCCTTGCAGCACCCGGACGATCAGCGGCGCGGTGGACGCCACCGCCAGCTCCAGCGTGATCTGCGGATAGCGGCGGTGAAACTCGGCCAACGGTTCGGGCAGACGCGCCGCCGCCGTGCTTTCCATCGAGCCCAGCCGCAAGCCGCCCCTCAGCCCGCCGCCGCCGACCGCCTCGCGGGCCTGGGCGGCCATTTCCAGCAACCGCTCGGCATAAGGCAGCAGACGCGCGCCGGCCGGCGACAATTGTACGCCCCGCCCCTGGCGGTCGAACAGGTCCACCCCCAAATCCTCTTCCAGCTTGCGGATGCGGGCGGTGACGTTGGACTGCACCCGGTTCAGACGGCTGGCGGCGCGGGTGACGCCCCCGGCCTCGACGACGGTGCGGAACACCAAAAGATCCGACAGCTCCATAAATCACCTAATGAGATGAAAAATATCATTTCAATTCATTATACACGATGATTTAAGCCAATTACAGTGATGGAAATCGCTCCCTCGGAGTTTCGCATCATGCATTCCCCTCCCGATTCCCAGCCGATGACCCTGGGATATTTCTATGCCGGGCTGATCATCGTCATCTGGACCGGCTTCACCCTGATCACCCGCATCGGCGTCACCGGGTCGCTGACCCCTTACGACGTCATCGCCATCCGTTTGGCCACGGCAGCCATACTGGCCGTTCCCATGTGGCTGCACCTGTCCCATCACCGGCGCATCGACTGGCACATGGCGGCCCTGACCGCCACCGGCGGCCTGGGATACGTGATCCTGGTCTATTGCGCCTTCCATCTGGCTCCGGCTTCCCATGGCGGCATTCTGCTGTCGGGCCTCCAGCCTTTCGTCATGAGCCTTTGCACCTGGGCCGTGATGGGCGAGAAGCCGACCCGGCAGCGGCTGGCCGGTATGGCCGCCATCGGCATGGGCGCCGCCGTGCTCGGCTATGGCGTGCTGACCGGCGGCTCCGACAGTTGGCGGGGCGATCTTCTGTTCGTCGGCGCCTCCCTCTCCTGGGCGCTGTATGCCGTGCTGGCCCGGCGGTGGAAGGTTTCCCCGTGGGAGACCACGCTCAATGTCTCGCTGCTGGCGGCGGCGGTTTATCTGCCCGTCTATCTGCTGGCGCTGCCCAAGACCATCATGCAGTCCAACTGGTCCGAGATCATGATCCAAGCCGCTTATCAGGGGGCCTTGGCCGCCTTCATCCACGCCTTCATCTATATGCGGGCCGTGGAAATTCTCGGACCGTCGCGTTTGGGAGTGCTGACCGCCATCACGCCGGTAACCGCCGCCATGGCCGCCGTGCCGTTGCTGCACGAGCCGCTGACCGCATCCCTGCTGGCCAGTCTGGTGCTGGTGACCACGGGGGTCGTGGTCGGCAACGGCATTTCCCTACCCCGCCTGAAACCTCTGCCCAGCGAAGGATGAGTTCGATGCCTTACGTCAATATCAAGATCACCCGCGAAAACGTCACCGCCGAGCAAAAGGCCCTGCTGATCAAGGGCGCGACCCAATTGCTGGTGGATGTGCTGGGCAAAAATCCCGCCACCACCGTCGTGGTCATCGATGAAGTCGACACCGATAACTGGGGCATCGGCGGTGAAGCCGTGACGGTTCGCCGGAAACGGGGGCAATAGCGCTCCCGCCTTTCCTTTCCATCCCCGTTTCCGTTTTAATCGTCCAGATCGATGGGGCAGGTGAAACCGTCCAGGCGGCAGCATCCCGGCTGCAACCGGTCCCAGTCATCGATGTCCGAAGACAAGGCCGCCAAGGCGCCGGTAGGATATTTGTCGGACAGCCGGGCCAGCGCCTTGGCGTCGCCCTTGCCGTCGGCCAGACTCAGGGCCAGGCGCTCCAGCCCGGGATTGTGGCCGATCAGCAAGACCACGTCGCAATGCCCCGGCAGTTCCTTCAGCCGCGCCAGCAGGGTCTGCGGCGCGGCGTCGTAGATACGTTCGTCGTAAACGACGTCGGCCTGGTCCAAGGCCGTCTGCAAAAGATCCAAGGTCTGACGGGTCCGCACCGAGGTGGAGCAGAGCACCGTCTGCGGCCGAATTCGTTCCGCCCGTAAATGGTCGGCCATGGCCTTGCCGGCCCGGCGCCCGCGTTTGTTCAGCGGACGCTCGATATCCTCCAGCGACGGATCGTCCCAACTGGACTTGGCGTGACGCATCAGAAAAATCTGTTTCATGGCGGCCTCCCTTAGGCGGCATCAGAAAAGCCAAATCCACAGCCCGTAGCAAATGTTAGATTCATGACGGTTGATCCGCGTCCGCCATGAAATCATACCGGGTTATGACAGCTCGGTTACACTCCCCCGAGCGCTCATGACAGACGCCGTTCAAGGGTCTATAAATGAAGAAGAACAAGCCCGTGGAGGAATGATTGACCGAAGCCGAGACCGTCCAGACCGAACTGCCCGCCACGGCGAACATTCCCGCTGCCATCGACATCCATTCGCCCGAGCGCTTCATCAATCGTGAATTGTCCTGGCTGGCCTTCAACACCCGCGTGCTGGAAGAGGCGGACAATCCTACCCACCCGCTGCTGGAGCGTCTGCGCTTTCTCTCCATTTCTGCCGCCAATCTGGACGAGTTCTACATGGTGCGCGTCGCCGGCCTGAAGGGGCAGGTGACCAACGGCGTCAACAATATCAGCCAGGACGGCCTGACCCCGGCCCAGCAATTGCTGTCGATCAATGCCGAAGCCTCGGCCTTGCTGGAAAAGCAGTCCGATTGCTGGAACCGCCTGCGCGCCGAGCTGCGGGTGGCGGGCATCGCTGTCATCGACATTTCCGAGCTGACCCGCGCCGACCGCAAATGGCTGGAAACCCGCTTCATGGAGCATGTGTTCCCGGTCCTGACGCCTTTGGCCATCGACCCGGCGCACCCGTTCCCCTTTATCCCCAATCTGGGCTTCGCCATGGTGCTGCATCTGTCGCGCGCCGAAGACGGCGAGGTGATGCGCGCCCTGCTGCCGCTGCCCCATCAGATCGAACGCTTCATCCGCCTGCCGGGCGACAACGTGCGCTATCTGCCCCTTGAGGAAATGGTCACCTTGTTCCTCGACCGTCTGTTCCCCGGCTTCCGCGTCGACGGCCACGGCGTCTTCCGCGTCATCCGCGATTCGGAAATGGAAATCGACGAAGAAGCCGAAGACTTGGTCCGCGTCTTCGAATCCGCCCTGAAGCGCCGCCGCCGCGGCCATTGCATCCGTCTGACGGTCAATTCCGACATTCCCGAAGACCTGATGGATCTGATCATGTCGGAAATGGAGGTCACGCCCGGTGACGTCTTCCCGCTGCACGGTCTGATCGGCACGGTGGACATCAAACAGTTGATCACCGACGAACGGCCCGACCTGACCTTCGTGCCCTACAACGCCCGTTTCCCCGAACGGGTGCGCGATTTCGGCGGCGACTGTTTCGCGGCGATCCGCAAAAAGGACATCGTCGTCCACCACCCCTTCGAAAGCTTCGACGTGGTGGTGCAGTTCCTGCGTCAGGCCGCCCGCGATCCCAACGTGGTAGCCATCAAGCAGACGCTGTACCGCACCAGCAAGGACAGCCCCATCGTCAAGGCGCTGGTGGAAGCCGCCGAGATGGGAAAGTCGGTCACCGCCATGATCGAATTGAAGGCCCGCTTCGATGAAGAGGCCAACATCGGCTGGGCCCGCGATCTGGAACGCGCCGGCGCCCAGGTGGTCTACGGCTTCATCGAGCTGAAAACCCACGCCAAGATTTCCCTGGTGGTCCGCCGCGAAGGCGGCGAGCTGCGCTCCTACGTGCATTTCGGCACCGGCAACTATCACCCCATCACCGCCAAGGTTTATACCGACCTCAGCTTCTTCACCGTCGATCCTGCCCTGTGCCGCGACGCCAACCGCACCTTCAACTTCATGACCGGCTATGCCAAGCCGGAGAAGATGGAAAAGCTGATGATCGCCCCGCTGGCCCTGCGCGATCGTCTGCTTCAGTGCATCGGCGAGGAGATCGAGCATGCCAAGGCCGGGCGTCCGGCCTCGATCTGGGCCAAGATGAACTCGCTGGTGGACGCCAAGCTGATCGACGCTCTTTATGCGGCGTCGCAGGCCGGCGTGCAGGTCGATCTGGTGATCCGCGGCATTTGCTGCCTGCGCCCCGGCGTGCCCGGCCTGTCCGAGAACGTCCGGGTCAAGAGCATTGTCGGCCGCTTCCTGGAGCATGGCCGCGTGATCTGCTTCGGCAACGGCCATCAACTGCCGTCGCGCTACGCCAAGGTGTTCATCTCGTCGGCCGACTGGATGAACCGCAACATGGACTGGCGGGTCGAATCGCTGGTACCCATCGAATACGGCACGGTGCACCGCCAGATTCTCGAACAGATCATGGTCGCCAACCTGAAGGACAACCAGCAGAGCTGGGTGCTGGACGCCGAGGCCGTCTATCACCGCATCGCGCCCGCCGAGGGAGAAAAGCCCTTCAGCGCCCACACCTATTTCATGACCAACCCCAGCCTGTCGGGCCGCGGCAGCGCCCAGGAACGCGGACGCCCCTTGCCGAAGCTGCTCCTGAAAGGCTATCCCTGACCGTCATGACGACTCAGCAGCTTCTCCGCACCGGCAGCCGTCAACGGCATGTCGCCATCGTGGACATCGGGTCCAACTCGATCCGGCTGGTGGTCTATGACGGCCTGACCCGCACGCCGGTGGCTATTTTCAATGAAAAAGCCGTCTGCGCCCTGGGCCAGGGGCTGGGGGCGTCGGGCCTGCTGAACGCCGAAGGCCGCCGTCAAGCCTTGGTCAGCCTGGGCCGTTTCGTCCGGCTGGCCCGCGCCATGCCGGTCAGCGTGCTGGACATCCTGGCTACCGCCGCCGTCCGCGACGCCACCGACGGCGAGAATTTCGTCCGCGAGGTCGAGGATCACTGCCAAACCAAGGTGACGGTTCTGTCGGGCGAGGAGGAAGCCCGTCTGGCCGCCATGGGCGTATTGTGCAGCACGCCGGAGGCCGACGGCGTGGTCGCCGACCTTGGCGGCGGCAGCCTGGAACTGGTGGCCCTGGACCGGGGGCATTTCGCCGGCCCCTATTCCACCATGCCGCTGGGCATCCTGCGCCTGAGCGAGGCCTCGGGCGGGGAGCGGGAAGCGGCCGCCCAGATCATCGACACTCACATGGCCGGTATCGACTGGACCAGTTGCGCCGCCGACCGTCCGCTTTACGCCGTGGGCGGCGCCTGGCGCGCCCTGGCCCGCTTGTTCATCGCCCAGACCGGCCACCCGCTGCATGTGCTGGACAATTACACCCTGGATCGGGCCGAGGCTTTGCGCCTGCTCGATCTGGTGTCCCGCCAAAGCCGCAAATCGGTGGACAAGATCCCCGGCCTGTCGAAGAAGCGCCTGCCGCATCTGCCCATGGCCGCCCTGCTGCTGGAAAAGGTGCTGCGCAAGGTGCAGCCGTCGAGGCTGGTCTTCTCGGTCTACGGCATGCGCGAGGGCCAGTTCTACAAGCATCTGCCGCCCGACCTGCAATGGCAGGACCCGCTGATCGCTTCGTGCGTCGAGATGGCCCGCACCGCCGGTCGCTTCACCGAACACGGCGAGGAAATGCTGGAGTGGATGGCTCCGCTGTTTTCCATGGAAACCGCCCACCAGGGCCGCTTGCGCTATGCGGCCTGCCTGCTGGGCGACGTCTTCTGGAACGAGCATCCCGATTATCGGGCCGAGCAGGCGTTCCTGCGGGTCTTCCGCCTGCCTTTCATGGGCATGGGGCATCAGGACCGCGCCGCCCTGGCCCTGGCCGTCCACGCCCGCTACGAATCGGACAGCGAATCGCCGCAGGTGCAGAACGCCCGCACCCTGCTGAACGAAGAGGACCAGCGCCGCGCCCGCGTCATCGGCATGGCCTTGCGCCTGGGTCATACCGTCTCGGGCGGCGTGCCCGGCCTGCTGCGCACCACCCGCCTGACCGCCGACGGCCACACCCTGGTGCTGGAAGTGCCTGCGGCCGACCGCGCCTTCGACCCCGATCTGTCCAGCAGCCGATACGACCGGCTGGCCAAGGCCGCCGGGTACGAACGTTTCGAGATGCGCCGGGTATAAAAATAAAAAAGCCCTCGGACCGAGGGCTTTTCTACCGGATCAGTTCCGCCGCCAGCTTTGCGGATCGTCGTCCCAGGGGAAGACCATCCAAATATCCTGGTCGATGGGAATCACGGTGGTGTCCACGGTGTCCTGGCCCTTGGGCTTGACGTAGACCGTGGCGTAGTGGGCGTTAGGTAGCATTTTGCGCAATTGGCGGAAGGTGTTTCCCGAATCCACCAGATCGTCGACGATCAGCCAGCCCGTCCCGTCGCCGTCCACCGGCTTCAGCACCATCACCTCGCCGGACCGCTGCACCTTGTCGTCGTAGCTGACCATGCAAACCGTATCCACCAGCCGGATGTCCAGTTCGCGGGCGACGATGGCCGCCGGCACCAAACCGCCGCGGGCGACGGCGATGATGCCCTTAAACGGCCCCAGATGCTTCAGCTTCTGCGACAGGATGATGGCGTCGCGGTGCAGCGCGTCCCAGC
>Ga0318573_10000215_pt1 | contig 19084 bp, 19 predicted proteins | sample GRESIP089b5f21_FD_202515 | JGI IMG/M metagenome (GOLD analysis project Ga0318573, IMG submission 202515) | Tropical soil microbial communities from Luquillo Experimental Forest, Puerto Rico - GRE.SIPMG.089b5f21 | ecosystem: Environmental > Terrestrial > Soil > Tropical forest > Bulk soil... | reverse complement strand
CGCTCGCTCTCGGGGAGCTGCTTGATCGCGTCCTCCGGGCTGTTCGCGGTCGTCATCAGGTAGGCCGTGTGGTCGCCCGACATGCAGCCCCATTCCACCATTTGGGCCTCCTTGCCTGAGCCGTACGCCTTACGCGGCCGCGGCGCGTGCGCCGACCTCCGAAGGGGCACCAGGCGGCCGTCCTGTTACAAGAGGGCCTCATGGCCCACCGATCCCCGCGTTCCGGCTGTGCTATGACTCGACCAGCTGGCACGGCGCGTCGCCCGGCAGCTGTTCAAGCCGGCTCCGAACGGCCCCGACCGACGCCTCGGCCGCGCCCGCCACCGGGAGCGGGTAGCGTGTCTCGAACACGAGCGCCAGCAGCTCGACGAGGCGCTTGCCGTCGCCGGGGCGGACTCTCGAGCCCTACGATCCGCACAGGACGCCGGTCGTCCTCGTTCACGGTGCAGGCGGCTATGCGCGGGAGTGGGGGTCGGTGAGCCGAGGCCTCAGCGATCGAGTATCCTCTCCGTAACTATGACGACGACGAACGTGCCGGCGGCCGATGCCGCGGTCGCCTTGTTCCAGCAGGGCTTCAGCTGATCGCAGGCCGTGCTCGGCAGTTTCGCCGAGCGATACCAGCTCTCGAAGGACAGCGCGGCACGACTCAGCTGCGCGTTCGGAGGGGGCATGGCCAGGACAGGCCAGATGTGTGGCGCCGTGAATGGAGCCCTCATGGTTATCGGGCTCGCTCACGGCGCGACGGCAGCTGACGATTCTGCTGGCAAGGAAAAGACTTACGCGGTGTCGAGAGAGTTCTGGAGTCGCTTCATTGAGCGTCACGGGTCGTTGATCTGCCGCGAGCTGCTCGGGGTGGACATCGGAACGCCCGAGGGTCGGGACTGGGCCATGCGGACGAGCCTGTTCAAGATCAAGTGCCCTGTGTTCGTGCGGGATGCCGCCGAGATGGTCGACCAGCTCCTCTGACTCGACTGTCGAGCTCAAGTCAGTGCCGCGGGTAGACTGCGGCCATGGCCCGCCGCCGCCTGCTCACGCCCCAGCAGCTCGCCGAGATCGCTGAGGAGGCGCGCCGCGGGCCGGACGGGAAGCCGCTAGCACCATGATCGAGTGCACGGCGGTGACGCCGGAGCCGACGGTGCCGCTGCGCCTAAGAGCCAGACGGACGCGAGCTGACGGCCCCGGTCAAGGCGATGGTCAGGAGGGCGGCCGGGAAGTGGCGCAGCGGGGCCACGTTCAGTGGTTGCTGAGGCGCTCCGGTGTTACCGGCGACGCTTGCCCCCGCCCGCCTGGAGGAGCTCGAGCGGCGATACCCGGAGAGCTTTCGCGAGAGCTTCAAGCATCTCGAGCGGCGGGCTTCGCTGGCCGCGCTCGAGCATAGAGACGTAACTGACCGAGACACCGGCGGCTTTGGCGAGTGTGGCCTGCGAGAGCTTCCGGGCGGTGCGCGCAGAGTGGAGGTGCTGGGCGACGTTGTTGACGAGGGACATGGCGCGCATCGGTACCACATCACCCGCAGTCCGAGAACACCCAAGGTTACATGCGCCCGCTCAGTAGCTGCGACGAGGCCGCCGCTGTCGCCGGCGGTCAGGCTTTCGGCTTGATGTTCTGGTTGACCCGAAACAGGTTGTCGGGGTCGTACTTGGCCTTGATAGCAGCCAGCCGTTTGTAGTTGTCGCCGTAGCTCAGTTCAACCCGGTTGTCGGCCTCGTCCGCATCCAAGAAGTTGACATAGCCACCCTCCATGTTGAACCGGTGGAGCGCATTCCAGTAAGCGCGGCCCCAGCGCTTGAGCGCCTCGGCGTCCTTCGGATCCGGACTGATACCCGCGATTACCATCGACCACGACGCGTCACGCGCGCCCCACGGCGTGGCGTCCTTGCCGACCCGCCGCACAGCGCCGTCGATCGGGTAAAGGTGCATCAGGCAGAAGGGGGTCGGAGCCTGAAGCGCGTGGGCGATGTGGGTGTCGATCGCCTCGTCGGGCAGCGTCTTGACGAAGTCGCCCTTCCAGTACCACTGCAGCCCCTTGGGGAAGAACGGGTCGAAGAGGCTGTTGATCGCCGTCCACGGCATCTCGCCCATCCAGTTGAACAGCGGCGCCGGCAACCTCTCGATCAAGGAGGCCACGAGCTTCTGGCCGTCGGCGATCGGCCCGTTGAAGGCGCCGATCAGGGCGCAGGCGCGCTTGTTCCAGTGTTCCTTGGGGAAGGGTTCGATCGGCGGCACGGTCTTCAGGCCCACGAACAGACCGAGCTCCTCGGGCGCCTTGCCGATGAAGTCGCGGTAGGTCGCCATCACCTGCTTCGCGTCCTTGGCGTCCCAGAAGATCGGACCGGCGAACACCATCTTCGCGGGGTGGGCCTGGAACAAGAAGCTGGTGACCACGCCGAAGTTGCCGCCGCCGCCGCGAACGGCCCAGAAGAGGTCGGAATGGCAGTCTTTGCTGGCGGTCACGAACGAACCATCGGCCAGAACCATGTCCACTTCGAGCAAGTTGTCGACCGTCAGCCCGTGCTTTCGCGTGAGGTAGCCGGTCCCGCCACCGAGCGTGAGGCCGGCGACGCCGGTGCTGCCGACAATGCCGAGCGGCACCGCGAGGCCGAAGGCGTGGGTGGCATGATCAAGATCGGCGGCCGTACAGCCGGGATCGACCCGGGCGGTGCGCGTCGCAGGGTCGACCCGGACGGTGCGCATCTGCGAGAGATCGATGACCAGACCATCGTCACAAGAGCCGAAGCCGGGACCGTTGTGGCCGCCGCCGCGGATCGCGAGCAAGAGCTTCTGCTCGCGTGCGTAGTTGACCGCGGCCATGACGTCGGCGGCGTTGGTGCATCGCGCGATCACCCGGGGCCGCTTGTCGATCATGCCGTTGTACAGCGCCCGGGCCTCGTCGTAGTCCTTGTCCGAAGGCCCGATCAACCTCCCGCGGAACCCCTGAATCGCCAGATCTGTCATGACTCGACCTCCATGCGGCTCGCGGTTGCTTCATGCGTTCGCAGACGCGCGCGCGCCAGCACCCGCGTAGGATGTCCACGGACGGCTTTTACGCCGCCAATCCATCAGAGAGGCATCGGTCGGCAGTTCCTCCTTGGCGTCTGAAGGGTGCTGAGCTCGACGCCTCGATCGGAGTCAAATGCTTCCGGGTAGGCCGCAAGAGCCTCTCCTGGGGGCGCCACCGCAGAGCCGTGCGCTGTTCCGTCGACGCCGGCTATGCGGCATTGTCTGCCTGAAGGCACATGAGAGTGATACCCGACGACGGAGAGACACATGACGCGAACGAGCGACGAAGAGGCGGTGCGCGCCCTCGTGGACGCCTTCACTGTCGGCTGGAATGCTCACGACGGAACGGCTTGTGCCCGCCCATTCGCTCCGGACGCGGACTTCACCAACATCATGGGGCTGACGGCCCGCGGCCGCGAGACCATCGCGCGCGGGCACGATGAGATCCTCTCAACGATCTTCCGCGACACGCGGATCGCCTCGAAAGTTGAGCGGATTCGGTTCATCAAGCCCGACGTCGCCGTCGCAGAGGTCGCCTTCGAGCTCGAGGGCGGCGAGCTTCCCTTCGGTCTCATGAGGTCATCGGCCGGGCTCGTCGCCACGAAGGATGAGGATAGCTGGTCTATCGTGGTGTTTCGCAACATGATTCCCTTCGAGAGACCCGCGGCTGGACCTGTGGAGCGCGCGCTCGTCGAGAACGCATCGAGCCGCGACTGACAAGCGCTAACAGCGCCTGCTTCGAGTCATCTACCGCAGCGCACGCTCCGCAGGGCGCAGCCTGGAGCTTGGATAACGTCCTAGGGTATCGCGGGCGAACTCCGCGTGTATGCCGGGGTGCTGTGCCTGCTCACTTCTAACCGGCAAAGCGCTAGCCTGTGCGGACGGTCCACTGCCAGGCGTCGAACCGCATCGTTGGAGTTCGCCCGTCTTGTGACCGGAAAGCAGTGCGTCGTCGCCTTTATCTAATTGAGCGCCCGGCCATGAGGAAGATGCACTCGGTCATCAGGAGGGGCAATCGTCATGAACACCCAACATCAGCACGGTCACTCCCAGCCCCGCGACGCTCGCCAAGAGCTGCCGCCAGATTCGGCGCTACGGGTCAAGGCGCTCGAATCACTCCTCGTCGAAAAGGGACTGGTTGACCCAGCGGCGCTCGATGCGGTCATTGAGACGTACGAGCACAAGGTCGGACCGCGCAACGGCGCGAGCGTTGTTGCGCATGCTTGGGTAGATCCCGCCTACAAGAAACGACTGCTCACCGACGCGACCGCGGCGATCGCTGAGCTCGGATATGCCGGCCGGCAGGGCGAGCACATGGTGGTGGTCGAGAACACACCAAAGGTGCACAACCTCGTCGTCTGCACACTGTGCTCCTGCTATCCATGGCCTGTGCTCGGACTGCCACCAGTCTGGTACAAGTCGGCGCCCTACCGCTCGCGCGCTGTGATCGACCCGCGTGGAGTACTGCGCGAGCTAGGGCTCGAGCTGTCCGAGCAAGTCGAGGTCCGCGTGTGGGACTCGACATCCGAAGTGCGCTACCTCGTGCTGCCCGAGCGGCCGGTAGGCAGCGAGAACATGAGCGAGCAAGCGCTCTCCGCTCTCGTCACGCGCGATGCCATGATCGGGGTTGCTAGGGTGACGTTTCCGAAAGCGGGAGGCGGCGAATGAATGGCGTGCACGACATGGGCGGCATGCACGGCATGGGGCCGATCGCGCGTGAAGAGGACGAGCCCACTTTCCACGCGCCCTGGGAGGCGCGCGTGCTCGCGCTCAACCTTGCCATGGCGGCTTGGGGCAAGTGGAACATCGACGCCGGGCGCCATCAGATCGAGCTCATTCCGGGCGACCAGTATCTCCGGATGAGTTACTACGAGAAGTGGCTTACGCGGCTGATCGAGCTCATTGCCAGGGCCGGTCTGGCCACGCCCGCCGAGATCGAGACCGGGCACCCTGTGCCGGGCTCGGGCAAAGCGAGCCCGCTCAGCGCCGAGGGCCTTGCGGCTTTGTTAGCGAAGGGCTCGCCGGCGACCCGCGACGTCACGGTAGCGGCGCGATTCGAGGCCGGCGACAGGGTGCGCGCCAAGAACATCAATCCGGTGGGCCACACGCGCCTGCCGCGGTATGCGCGCGGCAAGCTCGGTACCGTCGAGCGCGATCATGGGGTGCACGTATTCCCGGACACGCGCGCCCATCTCCTCGGCGACAACCCGCAGCACCTCTACTCGGTTCGCTTCGCCGCTCGCGAGCTATGGGGCGACCAGGCCTCGCCACACGATTCGGTCTACCTCGACCTGTGGGACGATCACCTTGAGCCAGTCTGACCCGACCAAGGATCTCGAGCGCCTCGCGACGCTTCCGCGGTTGCCGCGCGACGCGGGCGGTCCCGTCTTCGCGGAGCCCTGGCAGGCCCAGGCGTTCGCGCTCGCGGTCAAGCTCTCGGAGCAGGGTTATTTTACCTGGAAGGAATGGGCCGGCGCACTTGCCACCGAGCTCAAGGCGGCTGAACACGGCGAACCCGACGATGGCTCGCGCTATTATCAGCACTGGCTTGCAGCGCTTGAGCGCCTGGTAACCGAGAAGGGGCTCACCAGTGACGCTGCGCTCCTCGAGCGAAAACACGCGTGGGTCGACGCTTATCGCAATACGCCGCACGGCCGGCCCGTCGAGCTCGAAGGATCAGCTGAACCGACGGGACGAACGTCCTGATCACCGCGACGCTAACAGCTTGAGGCCGAGCGCTGCGTTGAAGTTCCAGCTGCGCAGTCGGATAACGCGGCGCACCGAGTCCGTTATCTCGGACGCGCCCGCGCGCGCCACGTCACCGCCGTCGTTGGAACCTGCCGCGAGCGGGGCGGAGATAGACCATCGTCTCTCCCGCGGCCCCTCATACCCCATTGAGTTGCGTGAAGCTGCGGCACGGCACCTACGCTCTCGGGACTACCGGCGGCCAGACTACGTTTCGCCGCTCCAACCTGTTTGGAGGAACGTCATGCACATGCGCACTGTCCGTGCTTGGGTGAGTGCGGTGCTGTTAGTCGCAGGCACCGCCCACGGGCAACAGCAAGCCGCGCCTTCTCAGCCGCAGAACCCACTCGACGTGATACCCGAGAAGATGCCGTTCGACGTGGCCTACGGTGCGCCGATCCCGCTGGCACGCGCCCAGGCCGTGATCGCCGCGGCACAAGCCGAGGCGACCAAGCGTGGTTGGAAACTGAACATCGTGGTCACCGACTCTGGCGGGAATCTCGTCGCCTTCGTGCGTATGGACGGCGCGCAGCTCGCCTCGATCGCCATCTCCGAGCACAAGGCGCGCGTGGCGGTGATGTTCCGGCGGGAGACGAAGGCCTACGAGAATGCCGTCCAGTCAGGCAATCTGTACACGCTGACGCTCGACGGGATGATCGCCTCGCGCGGTGGGATACCGCTGGTCGAGGGCGGCAAGATCGTCGGCGCGATCGGCTGCTCCGGCGGAGCGGGGTCGCAAGACGAGGTCGTGGCGAAGGCCGGCGCCGCAGCCCTCGGAACGCCCGCTCCAAAATAGGTCGAGCGGCGTAGACATCTCGCCAGTCGCTACGGCGACCGTGGATCGTGGTGCGCCCTGTCGGCTCCCCGTCTTCCGGGGCGCGACTCCACATGACGGCGGCGCTGATCACCGTCGGCTGACGGATGTGGGAGCACCGGCACGCGCGATGTCAGCCGCCGAAGAGAGCGACTCGACATTCCAACACAGGTCCATGAGCTTGCGCGTCTGCTCCGGCGCAAGGATGTCGTCGGTGAGATCGGCGAATTTCACTTCAAGCGCGTGATCGCTCATCGGCACCTCGACGCTGCCGACGGCCTTCTCGATATGCTTCGTGAGCCGTCTGCCGTCCGTCAGTGCGACGGTCATGTACACCTGCTCGGGCTTCACAACGGGGTCCACAATTGGGCTGACTCGGCTGCGCAGCGCCACGACTTCGGGATCTCTAACCGCGCGATCGGTAAACTGCTTCTCGCCGGCCTTCCCCTCGACGAGCGCAACAGCCACGGCGTGATAGACGCTGAACTTTCCTTCCAGGCCCTTCTGCGGGGTCTGTTTGCCGGTCAGTTCCAGTACGAGCGGGTTCACCCGCAGCCCGACACGTTCGATCTGGGCCGGCGCGAGGTGGTATTCGTTCCGGAGCTGGATAGCGGTGTCTATGGCGGGGTGGAGCACGATCCCGCAGGCGAACGGCTTGTACGTGTTGAGCGCCGCCTCCCACCGGTGGCCGAGGCCGTCCGTGATCTCACGCCAGTCCTGCTTCGTCGGGATCGTGCACATCCAGCCGCGCTTCGCCTCGATCATCTCGTCTTAGCTGGTGAACCCCTTCGACGCCAAGATCGCGGCGAAGAGGCCGTTGCTCGCGGCGCGACCGGGGTTGAAGCTCTTGTTCATGGATCCGAACGACTCGCGTAGACCGACCGGCTGCGACGCGGCGAGCCCGAGGGCCCACACCATGCGCTGCTCGTCGAGGCCAAGGACCTTTCCCGCGGCCAGGGCGGCACCGAAGGGGCCGGCCGTGCTGGTGATGTGCCAGCCGCGGTCGTAGTGATCGGGGTACACCGCGTTGCCGATCCGAAGCGCCGCCTCGACTCCGAGTACCAGGGCATTCAGGAACGCCTTGCCGTTGACGGGGTGGTACTCCGCCATGGCTAGCAAGGCCGAGATGATGGGACCACCCGGGTGAATGATTGTCTTGAGGTGAGTGTCGTCGAAGTCGAACACGTGGCTCGACACGCCATTCACGAACGCAGCGGTCATCACGTCGAGGCGCTCGCGCCGGCCGAGGAGCGTAGCCTGTGGCGGCCCGGAAAACGGTGACAGCGCTGCCACGGCGACGTCGACCGTCTCGTGGTGCGATCCTCCGACCGCGACACCTACGTAGTTGAGGAGTGTGCGTATCGCCTCCTTGCGTACGTTGACGGGCACGTCCTCGAATCGTCCCGCCGCCGCCCACCGCGCGAGGGCGCGTGTAACGGGTGGCACCGGAGGAGGCATCTCTGTGGTCCCCGTGATCTTCCCGGCGGCGTGCTGCTCTCCTGTGGCGCGCGCCCCCGCCGGCAGGGCGCTGGATGCCGCAAGGGTGGCTGCTATCTGCATGAAGGAACGACGGCCGAGCTGAGGCATCGCATCCTCGCGAAGCGTGTCTGGCGAAGGTTCTGTCGAGGAGCGCGATGGCGCGCCATCTGTGGCTAGCTGCTCGGTCCAGGTACAGTCGAGCGCTCGAATACCGAGCAAGCGCGATGTGGCACATCCTGCGGCCCACTCGGTACGGAGTAGCAGCGGCCTAAATCAAGATCACCAACGTGGTCACTCGCAGTCTCGATCTCTCGCGCGCGCAGAGACTGCCGTCGGTGCGTACCTATGGTAAACGAGCACGCATGGCACGCGTCGCAGTCGTTGCCCAGAACCTCCGTGAGAGCCGAGCCCGCAAGAACCTCTCCCAGCGAAAAGTCCTCGATTTGTTCAAGCCGGTGACGGCGAATCCGGACGCGCGTTTCAGAGCGGGGTATGCGATGGGTGAACCAGCCGATTGCACCGAACCGATGCCGACGCGCCTGCCGCCACTGTCCGGTGGCAATTGCAAGCGAAACAGATAGGCGAGAAGCCAGCAGCCGAGACCGGTCTGACCGCGAACCATGCCGGCCTACCACTTCTGAGCGCGCGGGACCCGCGCATCCACCCGCAGGGTAGTTGGGTCAAACGGCACGGCGCAGGCACAGCGCAGAGCCTCCCGAGAATACGGACGACCTCGATGCTCCTTCCCAGGCAGGTCAACTGCGGCGCCGGCCTCATGGCCGCTGTTTCTGGCGGCGCAAGCGGCTTCGTCATCCGGCACTGACCGCCAGAAATGTGTCCGCGCCCCTTCAGGGGTGGTCCCTCTCTTCTCGCCGACGACGCGGGACTGCCAGCTTACGAAATGGTTGGGCAACGGGAGGATTGAGCCCTTGGAGCAGCGAATCCGGTACTGTTCCGGGCACGGCGGGCGGATGATCGCCTATGCCGTCGCCGGAGCGGGGCCGCCGCTGGTGTGCCCCGCCTGGTGGGTTAGCCATGTCGAGCACGACTGGGAGCGCCCTCGGTTCCGCGGCTTCTTCGCCGCGCTCGGGTCTCGACACACCGTCGTGCGGTATGACCGTGTGGGCGCGGGGCTCAGCGACCGCGAGCGGTGCGACTTCACCCTCGAAGCGGAGTTGGCCGACCTCGACGCGGTCGTGCGCCACTTACGGCTCGAGCGGCTCGCCTTGCTCGCGCAGTCGTGCGGCGCGCCCACCGGGATCGCCTACGCCGCGCGCCATCCCGACGCGGTCACGCACCTAGTGCTCTGCGGCGGGTACGTGAACGGAGGAGCGCTCGCCTCCCCCGACATGAAGGCGGCGCTCATAGCCCTCGTCCGGGCGAGCTGGGGCGTCGGCGCCAAGGCGCTCGCGGACATTTTCGCGCCTGGGATCTCGGTCGAGGAGGCGAACGACCTCGCGGCCGAGCAACTGGCCTCAGCCACGGCCGAGATGGCGGCCCGTCTCCTCCAGCTCACGTATGACCTCGACGTCCGGGAGGACGCGCCGAAGGTGCGGTGTCCGACGGTCGTGCTCCACCGCGCCCGGGACCGCGCCGTCCCCTTCGAGGCCGGGCGGCAGGCCGCAGCGGTCATTCCGTCAGCCGAGCTCGTCCCGCTCGATGGCAACGCGCACATCCCATGGTACGGCGACGCCCGGCCCACTATCGACGCCGTGCTGCGGTTCCTCGGCGGCGCCTCACCCGGCGTCGCTCCGGACGACGGCGCGGCCTTTCTCCGCCGCGGCGATGTCTGGGAAATCGTATACGCGCGGAGGACAGTTCTCGTGAAGGACTCGAAGGGTCTTCGGGACCTCGCCGTGCTGCTCGCGAGTCCGGGGGAGGAGGTGGAGGCTGCGCGGCTCGCGGTAGGCTGCTTGCTCGGGGCTCGCGCCGGGGCCGATCCGGTGCTCGACCGCACCGCGCTCAAGGGCTGCCGGAGGCGCCTGGCCGAGCTCGACCGCCTCGTCGACGAGGCCGATGCAAACCACGACGCCGGGCGGGTTGACGCGCTCGGTGCCGAACGGGAAGCGGTCCTCCGGGAGGTACGCGCCGCGACCGGCCTCGGCGGACGCTCGCGCCGCCTGGGAGACACGGGCGAGCGCGGCCGCAAGGCCGTGAGCGGCCGGATTCGCCGGGCGATCGCCGGGCTCCGCGCTGTCCACCCGGAGCTGGCCGATCACTTGGAGCGGTCAGTCGCGACCGGGCTGCGCTGCGCGTATGCACCTCGCCCGCCGCTCGCCTGGCGGACCTGACGCCAGCAGGCGCGTGGCGTCCGCCACATCAGTCCTGGCGCCCTCTCTGCGGAGGTCGCGCCCGGGCACGCAGCCCAGCGCACCCGAAAGGAGATCTGATGGCGACGCTCGAGGGCAACGCCAACGGGGTCGTTAGTTCGCAGCCAATCGGGTCTACTGTCCAAGGAGGAACGATGGCGGTCATCGACCCAGACCGGTTCAACGCCTTCGAGCGCGAAGGGTGGGCCGAAAACAGCAGCGACGCTTACGACCGTGTGTTCGGTCCGATCACCGGCCACGTGATTGACGAACTTCTTGACGTTGCCGAGGTTGACACGCAGACGCGCGTGCTTGATGTGGCGACGGGTCCTGGCCACGTTGCCGCGCGGGCTGCTTCGAGGGGTGCCAAAACGATCGGCGTGGACCTGTCTCCCCAGATGCTCGACGTGGCGCGTCGCGCGCATCCCCAAGTCGAGTTCCGCCGCGCGGATGCCGAGGAACTGCCCCTCCCTGAAGCAAGCTTCGATGCTGTCGTTGCCAATTTCTGCTTGCTCCACCTTGCACGACCCGAGAAAGCCGCCGCGGGCTTCGCGCGCGTGCTCTCGCCTGGCGGTCGCGTCGCGCTGACTGTGTGGGGCCCACCAGACCGAGCGCGCCTCTTCGGCCTCATCCTCGATGCTTTGCGCGCGTCGGGTGCGGCGGTGCCCTCGGAGATCCCGCCGGGCCCAGACTTCTTCCGCTTCTCGACAGACGCCGAATTCTCGCGCCTCCTGTCCGCGGCCGGTTTCCGACGTGTCGCCATCCGGACTCTCGAGTTCTCCCACTTCTTTCCAGATGCCGACCTCCTCTGGACCGGGATGCTCGAGGGAACGGTGCGTACCCGCGCCCTGCTTCGGCTGCAGACCGATGAAGCGAGGCAGCGTATACACGCCGAGTTCTTGCGGTTGATCGACGCCTACCGAACCAAGAGCGGTTTCGAAGTCCCTGTCTCGGTGAAGCTCGGGTCGGGGCACAGGTCCTAACTAAAGCGGCCGCCGTTGAACATGATGTACGCTTTCGGAGCGCTCCGGCAACTTGCGCAGAGTTCGTACAGCGCTGTCACAGGGCCTGGCGGAACGCGATGAGCGCGCAGGCGAGGTGGAGGAGGCCGAGGTAGTGGGCGCCGATTCGTTCCCAGCGCACGAGCAGCCCGCGGAAGCGGTTGTGCCAGGCGTTGGTCCGCTCCACGACCCATCTGCGAGGCTTGCCCTCGACGCAGCCCAGGAGCGGCTGCTCGCCGATGCGCCTGATGTGCGTCCAAGCGCTCCAGCAAGCCGTCCCGACCGGAGTGGGCGAGGGAGAGATCGCGCTCCGCATGTCGCCGGGGGTGGCGCTCTCCACCCTCGAGCGCCGGAGGGGTTCGGACAGGCTCCCCGAGCTACTCATCATCCTCATCGTGCTCGTGCTCATGTTCGGGCCGAAGAAGCTCCCCGAACTCGGCGACGCAAGCTTCCGGGCGGTGCGCGCGGTGTGGAGCTGCTGGGCGACGCTGTTGACGAGGGACATGCGGACTTCGGTGCCACATGACCCTCAGTCAGAGAACACCCGAGGTTACATGCGCCTGCTCAGCGGCTACGACGAGGTCGCCGCCGGTAACCGCCACATCTCAGTGATGCCGTCCGGCAGCCGAGGATATCGCCGAGCGTGAGGTGTGACGCGTACCGGGAGGTGTCCGTAGGGGTGTGCCGCGGCTTCTTCGGTCCTCTGGTTGGCACTTCGGTCCGCTCCACGCGTCACAGTTCTTAACAATGAGCTCGAAGTGCTGGGCGCCGTCCTTCCCGCTTCAGGCGAGATGAGTGGGCGTCACGCCGTCCGGCATTCGAACGTCCGTGCCGTTCGAGAACCGAACGGTCGCCTCCGCGCGCCGCGCGTAAGGGCCCGATTGAACTCGCCACGCGATGGCCCCCTCGTTGCAACGCCCCCCTTCCATCCGCAGCGAACCCGTCCCGCGCCCGGAGCGCGGCACCCGAAGGGAGAACCTCATGAAGGCACTCGTCTACCACGGCCCAGGCAAGAAGGCCTGGGAGGAGAAGCCGAAGCCGAAGCTGAAGGATCCGACCGACGCAATCGTGAAGGTGGTGAAGACGACAATCTGCGGCACCGACCTCCACATTCTGAAGGGTGACGTCCCTGCGGTGACGGACGGCCGGATCCTCGGCCACGAAGGCGTCGGGATCGTGGAGGAGGTCGGCGCGGGGGTGTCGAACTTCGCGAAGGGCGACCGCGTGCTCATCTCCTGCATCACGTCGTGCGGCAAGTGCGACGCGTGCAAGAAGGGGATGTACTCCCACTGCGCCAACGGCGGCTGGATCCTCGGCCACCTCATCGACGGGACGCAGGCGGAATACGTCCGGATCCCGTACGCCGACACGAGCCTCTACCGCGTGCCGAAGGGCGTGGACGAGGACGCGCTCGTCATGCTGAGCGACATCCTCCCCACCGGCTTCGAGTGCGGCGTCCTTAACGGCGCGGTGAAGCCGGGCGACACCGTCGCGATCATCGGTGGCGGCCCGGTGGGCCTCGCGGCCCTCCTCACCGCCCAGTTCTACTCCCCCTCCGAGCTCATCATGATCGACCTCGACGACAACCGGCTCGAGGTCGCACGGGCGCTCGGCGCCACGCAATGCGTTAACAGCCGCGACGGCAAGGCAGTGGAGCGTGTCATGGCCCTCACCGATCGGAAGGGCGTCGATGTCGCCATCGAGGCGGTCGGTATCCCCGCGACCTTCGACCTCTGCCAGGACATCGTCGCCGCCGGCGGTCACATCGCGAACGTTGGGGTCCACGGGAAGAGCGTGTCGCTCAAGCTCGAGAAGCTCTGGGCGCACAACATCACCCTCACGACGCGGCTCGTCGACACGGTGACGACGCCGATGCTCCTCAAGAACGTCGTCGCCGGACGGCTGCAGCCGAAGAAGCTCATCACCCACCAGTTCGTGCTCGACGACTTCATGAAGGCGTACGACACCTTCGGCAACGCGGCGCATGAGAAGGCGCTGAAGGTCATCGTGAAGGCGAAGGAGTGAGCGGACGGGCCCGGCTCCGGCTCGAAGCGCCGGGGCCGGGCCCTCGCCGCGGGCGGATTGACGGATTGAGACCCCCGTAGGAGTGCGGTAACGTGACCAAGGTCAGCGAGCCGCGGAGGAGGGCACACCAAAGGAGGTCACTCCTGGCCGTATTTCCAGCGAGCGAGGCGTTCGCGCACCCCGGGCGCGAACGGGACGTCCTCGAGGCGTGGGAGCGGCTCGTGGAGGGCGGCGAGCCGGCGCGCGAGCGGCTCCGCGGCGTCATCGCGGATTCGTGGGTGCGCTGCCGCGATCGCCAGGTCAATCCCGAGCTGGGTCGCTCGCCGAGACGGCTCGACGACAACGACCTGAAGCTGCGCCGCGACCGCCACCGGACGCTGCTCGAGGCGAGCGCGCCCGTCATGTCCGCCGCGCGGGACTTTCTGGCCGACGCGGGGAAGATCATGCTCCTCTCCGACGCGAGCGGCGTCATCATCGGGGTCGAGGGCGACGCGATCACGCGCGAGCGCGCGGAAGAGATCGTACTCGTGTCCGGCGCGCCGTGGGACGAGCTCACCACCGGGACGAACGCCATCGGCACGGCCCTGGCCGTCGGGCAGGCCGTCCAGGTCCACGGCGCCGAGCACTTCTGCGAAGGCATCCAGCGCTGGACGTGTACGGCGGCGGTGGTCCGCGACCCGTGCGACGCGACTGTCGTCGGGGCGCTCGACGTCTCCGGGACCAGCGACACCTACAGCCGGCAGAGCCTCGCGTTCGTCGTCTCTGCGGCGGCGCAGATCGAGGCGCGGTTGAAGCAGCTGGAGCTCGCCGAGCGGTTCCGGATCCTAGAGCGCTGCGTATCGCTGCTCTCGACCGCGCACGGCGATGGCGTGGTCCTGTTCGACCGCCGCGGTTTCGCCATCAAGGCGAATGGGCAGGCGGTGGCGGCGCTTGCGCTCGCCGGCCAGGCGCTCGCGGCGGGACATCCGCTCCGCATCGATGCGCTGAACCTCGAGGCGCCCACCCGCGCGGAGCGGCTCCCAGAGTGGCTGCCCGCGGCGCGCCTCGAGCCCGTGCTCGATCGCGGAGAGCGGATCGGTACTTTTGTCGTGCTCGCGCCGGGCGCCGCGCGCGTCATGAAGCCCTCGCGCCCCGAGAAGGGTTCATCGACCGCGGATCCATTCGCCGCCGTCGTTGGGCGGAGCGCCGCCGTGCGCGATGCCGTTGCACGCGCGAGGCTGCTCGCGCCCGCGCGCGCGCCCGTCCTCCTCCTCGGTGAGACGGGCGTTGGGAAGGAGCTATTCGCGCGTGGCCTCCACCTCGGCGGGAGCGTCCGGAGCGGGCCGTTTGTGGCGCTGAACTGCGCCGGGCTGTCGCGCGACCTCCTCGCGAGCGAGCTGTTCGGGTACGTGGACGGCGCGTTCACCGGCGCGCGCCGTGGCGGTGCGGCCGGCAAGATCGAGGCGGCGCACGGCGGCACCCTCTTCCTCGACGAGATCGGGGAGATGCCGCTCGAGTTGCAGGGCCACCTATTGCGGGCGCTCGAGGAGGGCGAGATCTACCGAGTCGGGGAGAACCGGCCACGCCGGGTGGAGTTCCGCCTCGTTTCAGCCACGAACCGCGAGCTGCGCGACGAGGTGGCCGCAGGGCGGTTCCGGATGGATCTCTACTACCGGGTCGCGGTCACGAGCCTGCGCATCCCGCCGCTCCGGGACCGGCCGGAGGACGTCGAGCCGCTCGCGGAGCACTACCTGCGGCTGTTCGCGGACGAGCGGGGCGCGGGGCCGCGCGACCTCTCGCCGGAGGCGCGCGCCGCCCTGAGCCGCTACTGCTGGCCGGGCAACGTCCGGGAGCTGCGGAACGTCATCGAGGCGGTCGGGCTCGTTGCGTCCGAGGCGGCCGTCGCCTGGGCGGATCTCCCCGACGAGGTCCGCGCCGCCTCCGCGCCGCCGCCCCGGAGCGGCGAGGGCGGTCGCCCCCGCAGCGGCGAGCTGCGCGAATCGGAGGCGGAGACGATCCGGGCCGCTCTGCGCGGCGAGCGGGGCAACCTGACGGGCGCGGCGCGCCGGCTTGGGATCGCGAAGAGCACCCTGTACGCGAAGATCCGCGACCTCGGCCTCTCTGCCGAGGTAGCAGCGGCACGCGCTGCGCGCACTCTGCCTGCGACCTGAGGCTCTGCGTGCGCCCGGCCTGGTCTCAGCAGCCCGAGCGCGCCGCGCGCCTTCTCGGACGGGGTCGGCGGGATGGAGGTGACCGCGCTGAATCGCTCGGTTGCGCGCCCCCGAGTTGACTCGCGGGCCCTCATCGCGCCGCCGGCCAAAATACGGCCAAAACTCGGCTCCCCTCGGCAGGACGCCGTTGGACTCGGTTGGACTCGAACTCGCCTCGGAACTCCTCGCGGACACGGCCGAGTCTCGGGAAAGCAGCGTGTCGTCGCGTGGTTAGCTAAACGACCCTGAACGAATTCAAATCCTGTCTCCCCGACCATCGAAAAAAGCGCTCCTCGAAGGGGAGCCGTGATGGCGTGCGTACATCTCACAGCGAATACGTCGTCAAGCCGCGTGTCGCTGTTGTGGGCAGCGAAGACGTCACGGCACGTCGCCCTTGTGGCGGTGCGCTCGCCAAATCCGAGTTCGTTGACGACGTAAAAGCGCTTCGCTTGCTAGCGGTTGGTGCACACCACCCGGCAGCCGGCATGGCTTCGTGAGCTGGCCCAACCTTGGGAGCGTGCGATCCGCGTTGGACGAGCCGAAGGAGGTTGTTCATTTCCTTGAGGTCCCGCTGTCCACGGACGACTCGGGCGAGGATGCCGAAGGGCGTGCTCCTCGTCGGCCCTCCCGACGCTCTGAGGGTTGCCGCGGACGCGATCTGGCTTGGGGAGGGTGACGTACCTAGCGAGTCTTCGGGGGAGGGGAATCCTGCTCCACGACTGCTCCACGGCGGGGGAGGAATCGAGGGGAATGCGCGGGAGAGCAGGGGAGATATTTGAAGCTCAGAAGCAGGCGCACAGGCTAGGGAATCTGGAGAAAGTGGAACGTCTTCGCCTAGTTACGCTGCGCTCCTGTTATGAGTTCAAATCCCTTTTCCCGCTCCATCTAAGGCCCCGATTCGTCGGGGCCTTTTTATTTACCCAGCGCTCGTCTCCCCCAGGTCTCCTCCGATTTCGTCGAGGAGCCGCACTGCCGAGCGCCGCACGTCGGGCGTGCGGTGCGAGTACCGGAGCGTCATCTCGATGCTCTCGTGGCCGAGCAGTTCCTGCACGGCCTTGAGCGACGCCCCGCGCATCACGAGGTGGCTCGCGAACGAGTGTCGCAGGCCGTGCCAGGTGAGGCGCTTCGCGAGGCCGGCGCGGCGGCAGGCCTCGGGCACCACATCCTTCACGATCGAGTGCGTGAGGCGAGCGCCGGCATCGTCGCAGAAGACGTACGGCCCCCGGAGGTGCCGGTGCTCCTTCAGCGTGGCCGCTGCCTCGGCCGAAGCATGGAGCCGTTTCTCGCGATCGACTTCGCGCACGGGCACGCCTTTGCCGCAGTCCACTGCTGGGCCGGTACGACGAACTGCGTGATCCCGGTTGAGACAACGATGGTCGGTGGCTCCGCCACGTTCGCGGACGCAGTCACCACGGCTTCCGCGAACTGGACTGCATGGGTGACCGACGGGAGCCTTCTGGCCGTTGATGTCGAGGCGGAGCGCGCACTCGGTCTGACGCCTGCGCCGATGTAGACGAGTGGAAATGCACTGCAGTGCGAGGAGCCGGCATCGGGAACGATGCTGGCTCCTCGCGCTCTCGGCGCGAGGGGGTTGTGGTAGCGCGAGCCGAGGTGGCAGCGCGGCCGGCAACGTACCCTATCTAACAGTAGGGGTGGCCCTCCATCGGAGCTGCCGCATGCGTTGGCGCCGTACGAACGAGGACCCGCATCGCGTGTTCCGGCTCCGCACCCGGCAAGGCGTCCACCCCTGCTTCAGGAGCACCCGACCTGCTGGGCGGTGACCGTCTCCGCGAAGCTGGCCAGCGCCTACGCGGCCCGCCTGGCGCTCGCGACCGTACAGCCCAGCGCGCTCGCGACCTGCGCCCACGAGGCGCCGTCAGCCCGCATCGCCTGGACCTTCGCCGCGTCCGGCTTCGCGCCCTTGCGCGGCCTGCCGACAGGGATGGCGGACCGCGTCCCTTCGCCTGCGTGCGCGGGAGCCCGAGCGTCACGCGCTCGCGGATGAGTTCCCTCGGCGCGAGGATCGGGCACGGCCGCAGCGTAGCGCCCCGCGGGGCCGGACGCGACCGGCGTCGCGGGACGCGTCACGCCGCAGGCGACCCCGGGGCTCTAGCCCGGGCCCTTCTCGCGGAGCGCGTGCAGCGCCTCCGACGTCGCCATGACCTTCACCGCCTTCGCGTTCGCGCGCTCGCTCTCGGGGAGCTGCTTGATCGCGGCCTCGGGGCTGCTCGCGCTCGTCATGAGGTAGGCGGTGTGGTCGCCCGACATGCAGCCCCACTGCACCTTCTTGGCCAGGTTCTTGTCCTTCGCGACCGCCTCCATGGACTTCATGCATGCCCCGGGATCGTGCGTGGACATCACGAGGTAAGTCCCCTTGTCCGCGCTGGCTTGGCTCGCCATGGCGACGAGCGGCGCGACGAGGGCCGCGACCGCGACCCCCAGCATCATCCTGCGTACCATTTGGGCCTCCCTTTCCTCGCCGCAGGCCTTACACCGCAACGGCGCGCGCGCCGATCTCCGTAGGGGCACCAGGCAGCCGGCCTCCCGCCGAGCCACCGCCCGCGCCCTCGGGGTACGAGGTGCTTCACCTTCTTGTGCGGAACCTGGCGGAGCGTCCCTCCGCGCTCGTCGATCTCAAGCACAACAAGTGCTCGGGGTCGCGCTGCCCGCTGAGTCGTACGCGGACGAGTGGAGCAGGCTCGTCGCTCGGGTTACTGCGAACCTCGGTGTCGTACGCGAGTTCATCCGCGCGCAGATACGCGACGAGGAGCGCAGTGCTGAAGCTGCTGCGTCCGGCACGTCGGCCCGCGCCTCGTGACACTGCCGACTTCTGCACGCTGACGGTCTGCGCAGGTGTCGCGCTCCTACGTAGGCGTGACCAGCTCTTCGCCCAAGACCCAAGAGCAAGCTGGCGGGCAAGAGGCTGATTCTCGGAGTTGCGGGCCCGAGATTTGGACCTGAGACCAGGGACGATGCGACCACTCGACGACGGTTCTCGTCTCCCCCACGTCTCCCCGGACTTGGTCGAGAAGGGGCGACTGCTGTTGAGTCGTGTGGAGACGCGGAGCGTCAGGAAACACCTGCGGCCCAGCTACTCCCGGCGAATTGGTGTGCGCCGTCGGCCACTTAGGTTTACGGCTTGTTCTGGTTCAAATCCCTTTTCCCGCTCCTTTAACCCCCTGCTTCGGCAGGGGGTTTTTTATTTCTGCACCTCCCTGCTCCACGCCTGCTCCACGCCGGTGGCGGACTTCGCGCTTTGAGGGCCATGATGACCTCGTTCCCCAGAGGTACCTCACGGACCTTCCCGCCCTTCGGCATGACCTCCTGGGTGTGCCACAGGGTCCGCCGGACCATGAGGCGCCCTGCAGCGAGATCGAGGTCCTCCCACTTCAGTGCCAGTAGTTCACCGACGCGCAGCCCGGTCTTGAGCGCTACGAACGCGAAGGTCTTCCACTCCGTAGGCACCGCAGCCAAGAACCTGAGTCTCTTCGAACGTCAGGAACTCGAAGTCTGCCGGCTCTA
>Ga0318573_10000205_pt1 | contig 19499 bp, 18 predicted proteins | sample GRESIP089b5f21_FD_202515 | JGI IMG/M metagenome (GOLD analysis project Ga0318573, IMG submission 202515) | Tropical soil microbial communities from Luquillo Experimental Forest, Puerto Rico - GRE.SIPMG.089b5f21 | ecosystem: Environmental > Terrestrial > Soil > Tropical forest > Bulk soil... | reverse complement strand
GACCATGTTGAGGTTGGGCGCGTCGAGGTGGTCGTCGAGGTTGACCACCGGCACGCAGAACGGGCCGATCGAGGCGGGCGTGAGGTCGAGCATGCGTATTCCGGTGTCGCGCAACGCCGCCCAGTTGTCGCGGTGGGCGGTGGCCGAGGTGGCGTCGAAGACCAGCCGGATGTCGGCGAAATCGGGCATGGCCAGCAAGCCTTCGACTCCGTCCGCGGTCGCGGGCACGCCGACTTGCCGCGCGCGGGCCAGCCCATGCGAATCGGGGTCGATGCCAACCATGGCGGCCACCGTGAGGGGACCGCCGCTGTCGACGATCTTCAGCATCAGGTCGGTGCCGATGTTGCCGGACCCGATGATGGCCACCGGCCATCGCTGCGCGGAGGTCATTTCGTGTCCTGTTCGATCATGCGCAGCGCGCTGTCGTAGAGGGCGTTCGCGTGCAGCTCGAACAATGCCGGCAGGTCGACGGAGTCGCCGCCGACCTCCTTGGCAACGAATAGGCCGTCGGCGCCGGCGATCGCGTAGGTGGCCAACTGGCGGGCCTGAGCGTCCGTCAGGCCGGGCGCGATGTCGAGGATCGCAGGGATGATCGTCTCGATTGCCTGGTCGCGGACGGCAAGAAACATGGTCCGCGCCCGCGGTTCGACGGGCCGTCGCTCCAGCGCGAGCATCAGGCCGAGCCGGAGGAAATCGGGGGAGTCCAGCAGCGCCTTGGCGATCTGCATGAGGAGTGCGACCGAGCGCTCGCGCCCGGTGCCCTCGGCGGGCATCTGCCATGCCGAAAGCCAGTGGGCGAAGCTGCGTTCGATGACCGCGGCGATCAGGTCGTCCTTGTCCTTGAAGTGCCAGTAGATGGAACTGGCGGGCAGGCCGCACTTGGCGCTGACCAGGGCGATGCTGGTGCCCTCGTAGCCGCGCTCGCTGGCGATCTCGGTGGCCGCATCCAGGATGCGGGCCCGGGATGCTTCGCCGTCAACGCGACGGCGTCTCGCCGGCGCCTTGTCACTCTTGGCCACTGCGACTCCTTGCGATTGGGTCTTGACTCTGTAGTGATCATTACATTACCGTAGCGATCACTACAGAATCAAGTCCGACACGAATGAGAGACTGCAATGACCGAGGATTCGATCTACGACGTGGCGGTGATCGGTTACGGGCCGACGGGCGCCACGGCCGCCAATCTGCTTGGCGGCCTGGGCCTTAACGTTCTCGTTATCGAGCGCGACCCCGACGTGTTCGGACGGGCGCGGGCCATCTCCACCGATGAGGAGGTCATGCGCATCTGGCAGTCCATCGGCCTGGCCGACCGGCTTCAGCAGGACATGCTGCCCAACCGGCCGTTGGCCTGGGTCGACGCCGACGGTGTGCCGTTCGTCGAAACCACCATGACGCCCCGCGGTTGCGGGCATCCGCCACAGCAGTTCCTGTACCAACCCGCGGTCGACCACGTACTCCGCGAGGGCGTCGCCCGGTTCCCCAACGTCGACGTGCTGCTCGAACACGAATGCCTGCGCGCAAGCAACGGCGACTCGTCGGTCGAACTCATGCTGGCCGACCTGCGCACCGACACCTTCAAGCGGGTGCGCGCCTCGTATGTGATCGCCGCCGACGGCGGATCCTCGCCGACCCGCGGCCTGCTCGGGGTCGGATACGCCGGGCGCACCTACACCGAACGCTGGGTGGTCATCGACACCAAGGTGATCCGCGAGTGGGACGGCCACGACCGGCTGCGGTTCCACTGCAACCCCGCGCGTCCGACCGTGGACTGCCCGACGCCGTTGGGGCACCACCGCTGGGAGTACCCCGCACGCGCCGGCGAGGACGAGAAGAAGCTCGTCACCGATGAGGCCGTGTGGGAGGTTCTGAACGACCAAGGCATCACCCAAGACCACGTGAAGATCCTGCGGGCGGTCATCTACAGCCACCACGTGCGCGTCGCCGACCGGTGGCGCGTCGGCCGGGTCTTCCTGGCCGGCGACGCGGCGCACGCCATGCCGCCCTGGATCGGCCAGGGGATGTCGGCCGGCGTGCGCGACGCGGCCAACCTGTGCTGGAAGCTAGCCGCCGTGCTGCGCGGGCAGGCGCCCGATTCACTGCTCGACTCCTACCAGACCGAACGCAAGCCACACGTCACCAAGGTCACCCGGCGCGCGGTACGCAACGGGCGAGTCATCACCGAACGCCGAAAGGCGTTGGCGTTCCTGCGGAATCACGTGCTGCGCAACCTGACTCGGCTGCCTGGCGTCCTCGGGGCAGCGCAGAAGCTGATCTGGATCCCCGCCGCGCATTACCCCGATGGGTTTTTCGCGGGCGAGCGGCATGAGGCGGTGGGCTGGCAGCTGCCGCAGCCACGGGTCACCGACGCCGCCGGAGAGAAACTGCGTCTCGACGACGCCCTCGGCGCGCGTTGGACCGTACTGCATATCGGTGCGGCGCCAGTTGGCGCCGAGCGGTGGGAACAGCTGGGAGCCGGCTCGCTGGCCGTCAGGGGTGGAGCCGGGGCGGGTGCGATCCGTGACGACGACGGAACGCTGACCCGATGGCTTCGAAGCAGGAAGGCCGCCGCGGTCGTCGTGCGCCCGGACGGATTCATTTACGCCGCCGCCGACGCGGGACGTCCCCTGCCACCGCCGCCGACGGGCCTCACCGAGCTGTCGGCCCCGATCCGCATCGGAGTCACCGCATGATCACCACCAACCTGAGCGAACGCACCGTGACTGTGGCCGGCAAGCCGATCTTCGTCTCCGAAGCCGGCACCGGACCGACCGTTGTCATGCTGCACGGCGGCGGACCCGGTGCGTCGGGGGTGTCGAACTACTCGCGCAACATCGACGCTCTCGCAGCACATTTCCGCGTCATCGTGCCAGACATGCCCGGCTACGGGAGGTCGGCCAAGGGCGTCGACCATGACGATCCCTTCGGCTACCTCGCCGACATGATCCGCGGTCTCGTCGACGAACTCGGCATCGACACCGCCCATCTCATCGGCAACTCGTACGGCGGCTCGGCCGCACTGCGCCTGGCTTTGGACACCCCGCACCGCGTCGGCAAGCTGGTGTTGATGGGTCCGGGCGGGATCGGCACCACCAGGGGCCTTCCCACGGCCGGGTTGAAGAGCCTGCTGTCCTACTACGGCGGCGACGGCCCGAGCCGCGACAAGCTCGCCACGTTTATCCGCACCCACCTGGTGTACGACGGCGCATCGGTACCCGAGGACCTGATCGACCTGCGCTACCGGGCATCCATCGACCCCGAGGTGATTGCGGACCCGCCGCTGCGGCGCCCCTCCGGGCCGACGGCGCTGCGTACCCTGCGGCGGATGGATCTCACCCGGGACAGCCGGCTGAAGGGCCTCACGACCCCGACGCTTGTGCTGTGGGGCCGCGACGACAAGGTCAACCGGCCCACCGGCGGCCCGATGCTGCTCAACATGCTGCCGAATGCGGAGTTGGTGATGACCTCGCACACCGGGCATTGGATGCAGTGGGAACGCGCGGAGTTGTTCAATCGGTTAGTCGTTGATTTCCTGAGCGCCGACTCGGTGCTCGCGCACAGAGGGAGCGAGCTATGACCCCGTCGGTGTTCGGCAAGGTCCATCTGGGCTACGTCGTGATCGAGACCCAAAAGTTCAGCGACTGGCGGCGATTCGGCCGCGACGCCATCGGCATGCACCTCGACGAAGGGGCGCCGGACTCCATGCGGTTTCGCCTCGACGACAACGAGTGCCGGTTCCTGCTGCAACGCGGCCCCGCCGAGGACGTCACCGCACTCGGCTGGCAACTGGACGACCACGAGACGTTCGACACCGTCGTCGCGCGGGTCAAGTGTCACGGTGTGCCCGTCACCGAAGGCACCGACGAGGAGGCGGCCCTGCGCGGCGTGGAACGGCTGGTCCGATTCCCCGGACCCAACGGGCTGGCCCAGGAGGTCTTCACGCGGGCGCGGACCGGCGCGGCGCCGCTGCACATGGCGACGGGCGGCGGATTCGTCACGGGCGCAGCGGGTATGGGCCACGTGGCCGTCACCACCGCGAAGCCCCACCAGGTGCGTGGCTACTACAACGCCGTGCTCGACGCGCGACTGACCGACTACATCGACGAGACGATCAGCGGCCTCAAGTTCAAGATCCGCTTCCTGCGGGTCAACGAGCGCCACCACACCGTGGCCATCGCCGCGGTCAACCGGTTGAGGTTGAACCCGATCCGCACTCGGGTGCAGCACCTCAACATCCAGGTCGGCGAGCTGGACGACATGGCGGCCGCCTATCAGCGCGTCAAGCAACTCGGCTTCCGGATGGCGCTCGGCGTTGGCCAGCACACCAACGACAAGGAGCTGTCCTTCTATGCCGTCACGCCCTCGGGGTTCGAATGGGAAGTCGGCTGGAATCCGATCGTGGTCGACGAAACCACCTGGGAACCCACGACCCACCAGGGCATCAGCATCTGGGGCCACACTCCAGAAGGCCAGACGATCGTCGAAAAGCTCGCCCAGTTCAAGACCGGCGCCGCGTCGCTGATACACCATGAGGACGTGGTTCCGGCTCTTGCCGGCGCCGGTATCCCGGACTGATCGCCGGAGGAGCACTGATGCAGCGGATCGACACCCACCACCACGCCATCCCGTCGTTCTACCGAGACTTGTTGCGAAAGGCCAACATCGACAAGGCTGGCGGTCGCGAATTGCCGGAGTGGAGTCCGGAGGCGTCGCTGCGGACCATGGGCGAACTGAGCGTCGCTACCGCGATACTTTCGGTGTCCACACCCGGCACCACGTTCCTGCCGAATCCGGCCGACGCCGCCGCCCTGGCGCGCGATCTCAACGAATACCTCGCCACCGTCGTCACTGCCCCGGATCGGTTCGGCTTCTTCGCGACCATCCCGATGCCGCACGTCAAGGAATCCGTCGACGAGGTGGTGCGATCTCTCGACGAACTGCACGCCGACGGCGTCCTCCTGCTGGCGAACGCGGCGGGCGTCTACCTGGGCCAGGACGGTCAGGACGATCTGTTCGCGGCCCTCGACGCGCGTTCGGCGGTGGTGTTCATCCATCCCGCCGAACTGCCCGGCCCCGCGGTGGACGGGGTCCTACCGTTCGCGGCCGACTTCCTGCTCGACACCACGCGGGCGGCGTATCTGATTGTCCGCAACGAGATTCGCAGCAAGTACCCGAACATTAAATTCATCCTCAGTCACGCGGGCGGATTCGTGCCCTACGCGTCGCACCGAATGGCGATCGGCATCATGAGCGACACCGGGCGCAGCCTGACGGACAGCCTGGATGACTTCGCGGGCTTCTACTTCGACACCGCGTTGTCGTCGACCGCCGCGGCGCTGCCGAGCCTGCTCGCCTTCGCCAAGCCCGGGCACGTCACCTTCGGCTCCGACTGGCCCTTCGCGCCCGTCGCGGCGGGCAAGCTGTTCGCCGCCGGCCTGGAGACCTACTCCGGGCTCGACTCCGATGCCCGCGCGGCGATCGAGCGCACCAACGCGCTCGCGCTGTTTCCGCGCCTGGGAGCGGCGCCGCCGTCGGAGGCCGGCTCGGCGCTCGATCAGGTCCGGCACGCCGCCAGCAGGGCGGTGATGCGCGGCGTCGCGCGGCTGGTCAATACCCGGTGACCCGCGGTCAGCGCAGGGCCTGCTGCCAGGACAGAACTCTTTCGGCCAGTTCGGGTCCGGCGTCTTCCTGGATGAAGTGGGCGGCGTTGATGCGGGCGTGCGGCTGACCGGCCGCGCCGGGGATGTGCTTGATCAGGGGACGGTCGGCCTTTCCGAGAATCCGGTCGCGATACCCGAAGATGGCGAGGCAGGGTTTCTCCCATTGGCCCAGTGCTTTCCAGGCGGCTCGGTTGGCCGGAACCGCCGGATCGTCGGGGGACGTGGGCACCAACTGCGGGAACGCGCGGGCCCCGGCCTGGTACGACTTGTCCGGAAAGGGCGCGTTGTAGCCGGCCCGCACCTTGGGCGGCACCCTGCGGACCGTGCCGAAGCCGACCAGGTGACCGGCGGGCAGCACGGGGGAGTAGCGGGCAAAGGCGCGCCACACCTCGAAGGCGGGAGGCGTGCGTCGCTCTGCGGTGGGAAGGAAACCGTTCGCCACCACCAGCCGCGCGATCCGGTTTTCCTGCTCGGCGGCGATGCGCAGACCGATGAGCGACCCCCAGTCCTGCACGAACAGGGTGACATCCTTCAGCTTGAGTTGCTCGAACCAGGACGTCACCCACTCGACGTGCCGCAGATAGGTGTAATCCTGAATCCGGCTGGGCTTGTCGGAGCGGCCGAAGCCGATCAGGTCGGGCGCAAGCACACGGCACCCCCCGTCGGCTAGCGGCGGGATCATCGTGCGGTACAGGTAGCTCCACGTGGGTTCGCCGTGCAGCAACACGATCGGTGGGCCATCGACCGGACCCTCGTCGAGGAAGTGCATCCGCAGCGGCTTGGTGTCGCTTGCCGCCACGTCGAGGTAGTTCGCTACGAACGGATAGCCCTCCAGGTTTTCGAATCGGGAGTCCGGGGTTCGCAGCACATCCATATTCGGCTCCTCCGACGGGTGGGACCCCTGCAAGCCTCTCTCCCTTGGGCGAATTCGTCTAGTGGGAAATTCGTTGAGGCAGTGGCCGGCAACCATTAAACTGCCGAAATCATGGCCATCCGGCGCGCGGTTCTGCTCATTGCCGACATCGGCGGATACACGGATTACATGCATTGGAACCGCAGGCACCTGGCCCACGCGCAGCAGACGGTGGCCGGATTGCTGGAGGCGGTCATCGACGCTGGCAAAGGTCTGAAGCTGGCGAAGCTGGAGGGTGACGCCGCGTTCTTCTGGGAGCCGGAGGGCAACGCCAAAGTGTTGGTGTGCGACCGGCTGTCACGGATGCGCCAGTCGTTCCAGGCGCAACGCGAGCGGTGCAAAAGGGACATTGCGTGCGAATGCGCGAGCTGTGAACAGCTGGACAAACTGTCGCTCAAGTTCGTCGTGCACCAGGGCGAGGTGGCGGAGCAAAGGGTGAAGCGCCGCGCCGAACTCGCCGGGGTCGACGTCATCCTGGTCCACCGAATGTTGAAAAACAAGGTGCCAGTGGTTGAGTACGTGCTGATGACCGATCCGGTCGCGGCGTGCCTCGACGAGTCGACGCGCGGGCTCTGCAAGCCGCTGATCCACCACTTCGAGGGCATCGGGGAAACGTCGACGCACTACATCGACCTCGCCACGTCGGAAGTGCCACCCGCGCTGCCTAAGCGCGGCTTCTTCGGCCGGTTTGGGGCGTCGCTGAAATTCGAGCTGAGCTCGCTGCCGTTTACGCTGGGCATCAAGAAACCCGCCGAGGGATTCCGCAACCTGGACCGCGGTGGTGAGGAATTTTCCGCCTGAGTGAATTTCCCCTACCGAGCCTTTTCAAGGGCCCGGCCAATGCGGCGGTATCCCCAACACGGCGATCCCGGTATCAGTAATCAAATTAGCCACGCGAGCACCGTGAGCTGGCCATAAGGCGATCTCCATTTGCGATAGCACCGGCGCTATCGCAAACGAAACTCACCGCATTGTTCGGTCGCGCACCGGCTTTTCCGCTACCGACCCTTTTCGAGCGCCCGGCCCATTCGCGATATGGCCTCGGTGAGAATGGCTTGCGAGGTGGCGAAGTTCAACCGCACATGCCCGGCTCCGCCGGTTCCAAAGACGTGGCCGGAGCTGAGCGCGACGCGGGCGTGGTCAAGAAACCAGCGAGCCGGCCCGGACAGATCGGCCACCACCGCGAGTCCCTCGGCGGCTTCTTCGGCCCCCGTGTCTTCAAAGCCGAGTTCCCGACAATCGAGCCACGCCAGGTAAGTGCCCTGCGGCCGTTGATATTTCACTCCGGGTAGGTGCTCGGCGATCAGATCGCCCAGCAGTGTCCGGTTCGCATCCAGGCCGTCCAGCAGCGCGTCGAGCCAGTCGCCGCCGGTCCGAAACGCTTCGGCGTGCCCGATGACGCCCAGGTGGCTCGGACCGTGGCTGACCTCTTCCGGCATCCGGCGAAGGTCCGCGGCCGCCTCCGGACCCGCGATGGCCAAGGCCGCCTTTAGCCCGGAAAGGCTCCACGCCTTCGAGGCGGAGATCACGGCCAGCGCGTCCTCCGCACCGGGGACGGTCAGGTACGGGGTGAAGCGCGACCCGGACAGGATGACCGGCGCGTGAATCTCGTCCGACACCACCCGGACGCGGAACCGGCGGGCAAGCCCGGCTACCCCGCACAGTTCGTCGACCGTGGGCACCGACCCCGTCGGGTTGTGCGGATTGCACAACAGGTACGCGACCCTCCCGCCCGAAGCGGTGGCACGCGCGAACGCTTCCTCCAAGGCGTCCAAGTCAATTCGGCCATCGCCATCGAGCGGCGCTTGGATGACCCGGCGGCCGTCGTGCGACACGAACGCGTAGAACGGGGCGTATACGGGTGGGTTGACGATGACGGCGTCACCGCGGTCGGTGACCAGCCGTAGCATCTCGACGATACCGAGCATCACGTCGGGAACTATCGCGGTGCGGCTGACCTCCAGGTCGTGCCATTGCCAACGCCGAGAAGCGAATTCACAGACCGCCTCCGCAAGATCGGTGCCGCAAGGATATCCGGTGTCACCGTTGTCGATAGCCCGGCGGAGCGCGTCGGCCACCGTCGGCGCCAGGTTGACGTCCATCTCCGCGACCCACAGCGGCAACACATCGGCCGGGTGCGCACGCCATTTCATGCTGGTGCGGAGCCGCAGTTGCCGCAGGGCGAGTTCCTCGAGCGGGTTAAAAGTCACTCCGGCAGATTAGGTGGCAAACGCGTGCTTTGGAATCGTCAACGGCAGGTCCACGGAGCTGAGCAGCCCGGGCTCTGCGGCAACGACATACGGCACGGCGTTGACGACGCGCATCGCGGTGGCGACCATTGCACCCGCCCCGGAAGTCATTCCCGCGACCCCGGCCTTGCGGGGATCCTTCAGCGTCGCCGCCATCGTGCAGTCGATGTCCGGGTCGCCAATGATCACGACGCGGTAGGACAGATCGCCGATCCCGGTCGGCCAGTCGGGGGCGACGTCGTGTGCGAGCCGGGTGACGTGCTCGATGACTATGGCTTCGCGGCCGTCGACCACCCCGATCGCCCGCATTCGCAGCGCGCCGCACGTCCCGGCCTCGACGGTACCCATCGCGACCTCCAGCGTGCGGTTTGTGGCCGCGCGATCGAAACTCTCGCGGACTTCCTGGATTTCGACCCCGAGACCGTCGGCGATCAACTGGATCTGCCCCTGCCATTCGCCGGCGATCGCGCCGGGAAAGCTGATCCAGGGCTGGTAGTCGAGCGGCTGACCGAAGCCCAACCCGTTGATCATGATGTCGGCAACCCCGTAATCGTCGTACAGGCCGATCTCGAACGCGTGAATCTTCTCGATGGATGACGACTGCGTGGACAGCACCAGGGGGAGGTAGTCGGCGGCGAAGCCCGGCTCGATCCCCGACGCGTACAGCGACGCCTGGCCCTGCTTGGCCGCGGCGACGAGTTGGTCGCGCCACTCCGCGGGTTGGTAGGCGTGCGGGTTGACCAACCGCGTGGTGCTGGTCGTGACGACGTTGATGCCGGCTTCGAGCAGCCTGACGTAATCGGGGATGGCCAGCGCATCGCGTTCCGGTCCGCTGGCCGCGTAGATGACGCAGTCGGGCTTCAGGGTGATCAACGCGTCTGCGTCATTGGTGGCGGCCAGGCCGATCGGCTCGCCGTTGGCGAGTTCGCCGGCGTCCTTGCCGGCCTTCTCGGGCGAATGCACCCACACGCCGACCAGATCCAGATTGGGGCGCCGCTGGATGGCCCGGATGGCGATCGATCCGATGCCACCCGTCGCCCAGACCACCACACGGTAAGCACCTTCTGCCATCGTCTTCCTCCTTTGGTGAAAACCATAGCGGCAGTGCAGCGTGCTCGATAGAACAAATCTTAGGTTAGGGTTTTTCGATATGTTTACGATCCGGTTCGACATGCGGGCACCCAATTGGGCCGGGCCGGCCGCCGACCTCTACGCCGCGGCCATCGACATGTGCGCATGGGCGGAGACGCGAGGCGCGGTGCTTGCTGTCCTTTCTGAGCATCACGGCACGGACGACGGTCATCTGCCCGCACCACTGATGTTGGCCTCGGCGATCGCGGCCAGGACGCGCAGTCTGGCGATCCTGCTTGCCGCGGTCTCACTTCCGTTATGGGATCCCGTTCGCCTCGCCGAGGAGATGAGTGTCCTCGATTTGATCAGCAGGGGACGGGTCTCCTACGCGTTTGGCGTCGGCCATCGAAGTTCGGAATACGAGCAGTTCGGCATCGACATGGCCACGCGGGGCCGGGTGGCAGACGAGATCCTGGCCGTGCTCGGCCCGCTGGTGCGTGGCGAGTCGGTCGAATACCGGGGCCGCACGATCCGCGTTACACCGCCGTGCGGATCTCCGACCGGACCGATGGTGCTGATTGCCGGCGGTAGTAAGGCCGCCGCACGACGTGCCGGCGCCTTTGGCCTTGGGTTCATCTCGCAGACCGACTCGCCGGGCCTGAAGGGGTTCTACGAAGAACAATGCCGCGCCCACGGGCATGAGCCCGGGATCATCCAGTTCCCCGTACGGGGGGCTCCCACAGCGGTTTTCGTTGCCGACGACGTTGATGCGGCGTGGGATGCGCTGGGGCCGTACCTGTTGCACGACGCGATCATGGCGGCGTCGTACCGGCCGCACGACGATTCGGTGGCCAGCATCACGCGGGCCGACAGCGTGGCCGCGCTTCGTGCGGAGGACGGCCCGTACCGCATTTTCACACCCGACGAGGCGGCCGAGTATGTGCGCGGCGGGCGCCTCCTTCCGCTGCACCCGTTGTGTGGTGGCGTGCCACCCGATGTGGCGTGGCCATACCTCGGACGTGCCGCTGCCGCGGCCGCCCGGGCCCGCGATTAAGGAGGGTGCTTATGCGTGTTGTCGTGTGGTCGACCGGGGGAGTCGGGGCGGTCGCGATCGATGCCATTAGCCGCCGACCGGATATGGAACTCGTTGGGGTATGGGTTCATTCGCCCGAGAAGGTCGGCAGGGACGCGGGCGAGTTGGCCGGCGGTGAGCCGCTTGGCGTGGCGGCCACCAACGATGCCGATGCGCTGATCGCCCTGGCGCCCGACGCGGTGGTGTATGCCGCCAGCGGTCCCGAACGTGACGGTGCTGCCGTGCCGGATTATTTGCGGCTCTTGGGCGCGGGCATCAACGTCGTGTCGACGTCGTCGACGAGTCTCGTGTACCCGCCGTCGTATTTCGCGCCGGACTGGCGCGAGCAACTGGAGGCTGCGGCCGTGGCCGGCGGCGCGTCGTTCTACGCCTCGGGCGTTTTTCCCGGCTTCGCCTCCGACCAACTGGCGCTGCTTATGACGACGCAATCGAAGAACATCCGCTGCGTCACGGCCAGTGAGATCGCGCTCAACGACCACTACCCCGTGGCCGACGTGATGATGAACGGGATGGGTTTCGGCCGGCCACTGGATTTCGAGCCCATGCTCTCCACGCCCGGCTTCATCGAAATGGCGTGGAAGGCGCCGCTACACCTCATCGCGAGCGGTCTGGGCGTCGAGGTTGAGCGCGTGAACGCTTCCCTCGACCGGCAGTTGACCGATCGCGACATCGAGGTGGCGTTCGGCACCATCAAGGCGGGCACCTGCGGCGCGGTGCGCACCCGGGCCGCGGGGGTGGTCAACGGCCGCGAGGCGATCGTGATCGAGCACGTCATCCGGATGGCCCGCGACGTCGCACCCGACTGGCCCACTTCGGAGTGCGACGCCACCTATCGGGTCGACATCGAAGGCGATCCCGATATCCACTGCGTGCTGACGCTTGGGGAGGCCGAGGGCCACGGCGCGGGGCGTGCCGCCATGGTTTCCACGGCCATGCGGGTGGTCAACGCGATTCCATACGTGATCCGCGCGCCGGCCGGCCTGCTCAGCTCGCTGGATATACCGACCACTTTGCCGCGGCACGTATTTGACTAAACGTTGACGCGAATCTCGACCGGACGTAGCGTACGTGAGACAAATATTAGGTTGTCTAGGAGTTGGGTGTGTTCACGCTGCGCTTTGATATGCGTGCCCCTTCCTGGGGTGCGCCCCCGGCCGCGCTTTACGGCGCTGTGCCCGAGATGTGCGCGTGGGCCGAGGAGCATGGCGGACTCGCCGCGGTGTTCTGTGAGCATCACGGGTCCGAGGACGGCTACCTGCCGTCCCCGTTCTTGTTGGCGTCGGCGGTGGCCGCGCGCACGCAGCGCATGGCGCTCAGCCTGATTCTCATTTTTCCGTTTTACGAGCCCGTGCGGCTCGCCGAGGACATGGCGGTCCTCGACATCATCAGCGGCGGGCGGGCGTCGTACATCCTGGCCCTCGGGTATCGGCCGGAGGAATTCGAGCATTTCGGCGTGGCACTGGGTGAGCGGGGGCGGGTCGCCGACGAGAAGATCGCGCTGCTGCGCCCGTTGCTCGCCGGTGAAACGGTCAACCACGACGGACGCCGGATCGCGGTGACACCGCGGCCACAGACCCCCGGTGGCCCGATGTTGATGTGGGGCGGCGGAAGCGTGGCGGCGGCCCGGCGGGCGGGCAGGTACGGGCTTGGTCTGATGGCGAACGGTAATGCCCCCGGTATGCAGGAGGCCTACGAGGCCGCCTGCCGCAAGCACGGCCACCCGCCGGGGCCCACATTGCTTCCCGACCGTGACACCCCGTCGGTTGTCTTCGTCGCCGAGGATGTGGAGCAGGCCTGGTCGGAGCTGGGCGAGCACCTGCTGCACGACGCTCGGACCTACTCCGAGTGGAATCCCGGCAACCAGACCTCGGCGGGCATCTCGCACGTGACAACCGTTGACGAACTGCGAGAGACGTCGGCATCGCACGTGATCATCTCTGTGCCGGAAGCGATTTCGCGCATTCGCGCCGGCCAGATACTCAACCTGACGCCCTTGTGCGGTGGACTGCCGCCCGAAGTCGCATGGCCCTATCTCAAGCGCGTGGGCGACGTCGTGTTGCCCGAGGCGCTGTCCGAGAGAAAGACATCACGATGACCGGAGCAAGCACGGCCGAGGTTTACTACGACCCATTCGATTTCGACATCGACGACGATCCGTATCCGACCTGGAAGAGGCTTCGCGACGAGGCCCCGCTGTATTACAACGACAAGTACAACTTCTACGCGCTGAGCCGCTACGAGGACGTCTCCCGCGACCTGATGAATTTCGACGTTTATCGGTCGGGTCGCGGCACCACGATGGACATCATCATGAGCGGTCTCCAGCTTCCGCCCGGCGTCATCCTGTTTGAGGACCCGCCCATTCATGACCTTCATCGCCGTTTGCTGTCAAAGGTTTTCACGCCGCGGCGAATGGAGTCGATCGAGCCGCTGACCCGGGCGTTCTGTGTGCGCGCGCTCGACCCGTTGGTGGGCTCGGGGAGGTTCGACTTCGTCGAGAACCTCGGCGCGATGGTCCCGATGCGGACGATCGGCTACCTGCTCGGCATCCCCGAAGCCGATCAGCAGGCGATCCGCGACAAGGGCGGCAGTCAACTCACCTTGAAAGAGGGAACGTTTCGAGCGGTGCCGCAAGACTTTTTAGAGCACAGCCACCAGATGTTCGAGAACTACATCGATTGGCGGGTGGACCATCCCTCCGATGATCTGATGACGCAGTTGCTCAACGCCGAGATCGAGGACGACGACGGGACCCGACGGCTGACCCGGTCCGAGGTGCTGCTCTACACCGGCATGATCGCCGGTGCGGGTAACGAGACGACGACGCGCCTGATCGGCTTCATCGGCCAACTGCTGGCCGAGCACCCGGATCAGCGCCGGCAGATCGTGGAGAACCCGTCGCTGATTCCCATGGCGATCGAGGAGGTCCTGCGCTACGAAGCGCCCTCACCGGTGCAGGCGCGTTACGTCGCCCGCGACATCGAATGCCACGGCACGACGATTCCCGCGGGCTCGATCATGTTGCTGCTCAACGGGTCCGCCAACCGGGACGAACGCAGGTACCCCGAGGGTGAGAAGTTCGACATCCATCGCGGCGACACCCATCTGAGTTTCGGCCATGGGCTGCACTTCTGTCTCGGATCGGCCCTGGCGCGCATGCAGGCGCGGGTGGCGCTCGAGGAGGTCGTAAAGCGCTGGCCGGAGTGGGAAGTCGACTACGCCAACGCACGCAAGGCGCATACGTCCAGCGTTCGGGGATGGGCGAAGTTGCCCGTCTTGACTAGCTACATTCCTGCGCGCCGAGCGTCGAGTTGTTAGGCCAAAATGGGTAAATTTAGCCCAACAAGTCGACGTTGGGCGCCTTATTCGAGCCCGAAGCGATCGACGAGATGGGAATTGACGCCGTCGGCGTCGAGTCGACGCGCCACCAGGTAACCCGCACCCATCCAGGCCCTGCGGGTCCAATTACCGAACGACACCCGTGTTCCCGGAGCACCGGATGCGGCCGGCATCATCTTGACGCGCTCAAGTGCCTCCTTCACGCCCCGGGGGCTTAGCGGGTGGGCGTCGGCGAGCGCCCGCAGCAACGTGCACGCGACATCTCTATTGACCACCGGCACACACCATTCCGGTCGCCGGCCGTATTCCTGGTTGTACTCGTCCAGGAAATTCTGGCCGACCGTGTTGCCCTCGTCGTACTGGTCGACCCCGGTCCAGCCCATGAATGCGTTCCACATGATCGGGTTGAGCCAGGCGTTCTGGAAGGCGGTACCGCAGAACCGCGGCGGATCCCAGCCCAACGCGTCCAGCGCCGGATTGACGAACACCACCCCAAAGCCGAACCCACAGTGCACGACGGCCTGCGCCTTGGCTTCGTGCAGCGCCTTGACGGCGGCAGTCACGTCCCCCGCGGTCTGTGCGATGGAAGCCTCGGCCACGATTCGAATGCCCTTGCGCTTGCAGGCGTCCCGGAAGTTTTTGAGATAGGTTTCGCCCACAAGGGACTGCTCGGCGAGCACGCCTACCTCGGTGTGTCCGCCCTTGGCCAGCAGGTCGGACCAGAAGATCGGCTCGTCGGCATGCGAGCCCATCGGAAACGAGAAGAACCATTCGCCGAGCGCAACATCCGATCCCGTGACACTGATGCAGGGAACTCTAAAACGCTCTTCGATCGCTTCCCGGGTCGGGATCGCGTTGTCGCCGATGTTCGGACCGAAGACGGCCAAGCACCCTTCGTCACACAGTTCGCCGTAGGCGTCGATGACCGCTTTGACCGATCCCTTGGGCAGGCCCTCCACTTCGCGGTAGATGATATCGATCGGCCGGTCGATCAGCCCTTGCTCCATGCCATTTTTGAAGACGAGGTCGAAAGGTTGTGTCAGGTCTTGGAAGTACGTCTTCGGAAAACCCTCGGGCAGCAGAAAGTCCATCAGGTAGCCGATTTTGATCGGCTGGGCAGTGCTCTCGTATGACACTTGATCTCCCTTGTGACTCATCGGGCCTCGAGTGTTGACTTGTTGGGCGAAATTCGCCCATTTTCGCCCAACAAGTCGACACTGGTTGCTATTTGGGTTGGTTCGGTACGCCTGGGTACAGCTGTTCAGTCGGCCCCGCGGTGACCCAACCGCCCAGTTTCGTAATGAGGTGAGGTGCGAAAACGGCGCTGTAGACCAGGTTTCCGATGACGATGACGGCAACGACGGACAGCAGCGACGATTGCAGGCGAGATCCCGATCGTTTGTCCGCCCACATCTCGATCACATTTCGTCCCTCCGAGTCGGTCCGGCCGAGGAGGTAGGTGAAGACCATCATCTGGATGCCCATGGCGAGGGAGTCGTAGAGCGGGTACTGGTGCTTGGTCCCCTCGAAGATCGCGAGGCCGGGAATCACGTAGCCGTAGTAGAAGTTGCCGAGCTGGGCCCCCGTGATGGCGTTGAAAAAGAAAGCCCAGCAGAACCCAACGGTGAGGCCGACAACGAGGAGGGCGATCGGCCTGCGCCAGTGGAACTTTGCGCTCAGCCAACGTCCGAGGGCGGCCCCAGTCAGTGCGGGAATCACGAAGTAGGAGACGTAGCCGATGGGCACCGCCGAAGGCAACCCGCCCCAGGTGACGTTCAACGGCCACCAGGACGGCATCCGGGGCAGAGCGGGCGGAAACTGTGCGTACATCGCCCAGTCGTACGGTGACTCGATCCACGAGAACGAGATTGCCGAGATGCTAAGAAGCAACAGCGGGTGGACGCGTCGGCGACGGTAGCTCAGATAGATCCCACCGACAAGGAACGCGATGCTACTGACGTAGGCAAAGTACATAGCCCCTGCCATCTGGGGCGTCATTTCGGTTTTCACTGCCGGCCCTCTTCGCCCGGCGCGCGCCGAGCCTCGGGATCGAAGCGGAGTACCAGCCCGAATACGAGGACGATCAGTCCGAACAGCGAGCCGAGCATGATGACAGCGCCCACATCCGCGCCCCTTTCGATACCGGATCGGTGCTTTAGATAGTGGATGCTATCCTAAAACTCGTGCCTCAGCGAGCGTCCACCAGAAAGGCGGAGATGCCGGCCGCAACGCGACGGCCCCGTGGCGCGCCGCGCCAACTTCTGCTCGACGCCGCCCGAACCCTGTTCGCCCGCCAGGACTACCGCAGCACCACGACGCGTGAAATCGCCCAGGCCGCGGGCGTCACCGAACACCTGCTGTTCCGCCACTTCGGTTCGAAGGCGGCGCTGTTCCGCGAGGCCCTCGTCGTACCGTTCACCAGCTTCGTGGACGAATTCGGGCGGACGTGGCAGTCGGTCATCCCCGAGGAGACCGACGAGGAGGAGTTGGCCGGGCATTTCGTCAGGCAGCTCTACGACGTGTTCGTAGAACATCAGGGTCTGCTCCTGACGCTGATGGCATCGGAGGCTCTCAGCGAAGCGGAAAAGGCCGAGGCCGGCATTGCCGACGTCAGGCGGGCGCTGAGGGTGCTCGGCCGGATCAGCGCCGAGGGCATGAACTTACGGGGAATGCGGTCGAATCATCCGGACCTGCCGGCACATTCAACGGTGGCGATGATCGCCGGCATGGCCGCGCTGCGTTCGGCGTACTTCGGAACCAGGCAGCCGTCGAGAAAGGTAATCGTCGAGGAACTCGTCCAGGCGATCCTGCACGGCTTCCTGCACCGGCACGAGTGACGGCTACGACCTGCCCGGTGGCCCGCGAATGTGCAGCCAGCCGCACACTCGGGCTCGAGTGTGCGGCTAGCCGCACTCGAGTGATGGCTATGACGCGCTTTCGTCCACCAGCACCGCGCCGTCGGGTTGGTTGCCGAGCGTCTGAAGCGCAATGTCCTCGCCCCCGGCCGTGAGGCGGACGATCTGGGCCAACTGTCCGGGGGCGTCGCACTGCAGATAGTGATCGGCGCCGGGCACCACCCAGTAGCGATTCCGGCCGGGCTTGTTCTTCAGATACGCCTGCCAGACATGGTTGGGGACGCGAAGTGGCGCGACGTTGTCGTGGATGCCCCACACCACCGTGGTGTTGACGCGGCTCTTGGAAAGCGCTTCAAGCCAACCGGTTTCATCGGCGGCGCGCTCGTTGAGGTATTGAATAGTGTCCGGCAGCACGCGGATTCCGTCGTTGTGGGCGAAGCACTTCGCCAGCGCGGCGATCTCCGGGTCCTCCAACGTCCGCCGTGGCATGAAGGTGCTGGCGCCCATGCCGGCCGCCAGCATCTCCGGCGTCGTGGCCGCCGCGGTGCCCCGCCCGGTCGTGGGGTCGAGCAGCGCCGTCTGGAACACCGTGAGGTTCGAGAGCGGGAGATAAATGTTGGCATTCGTCAAGATGAGGTCGACGGGTACGGCCGGCGGGTCTTGGGCCGCCAACATCTCGAGCGCGATCATGCCGACGCTGCTGCCGCGATCGTGGGTGAGCATGCGGTATTCGGTCAGCTTCCACACCTGAGTGATCGCGTAGACGAGCAGACGTGCGTCGTCGTACAGCGAATAGACGTGCGGCGCGGGTGGTTTGTCGGACAATCCATAGCCCGGAAAGTCCAGCAGGAAGATGTCGAACTCGGAGCTCAGTTCACCGGCCAAGGCGAAATAGTCGATGCTCGACGTCGGGAAGCCGTGGACGAGCACCAGTGCGGGTGCCCCTGGTGTGCCGCAGCGGCGGCTGAACACCGCCACTTCCCGCGAGTCGTTGGCGGCGGTCGTCGACCGCCAGCGAAGTTCCGTCCCGCCGTTTTGCCACTCCGCGAAGATGTCCAAGTTGCCAGCATCTCACGCCGGGCTCGTCGAGGCGCCGGCGGTCTCGTTCGTCAGGCGCAAGGCCGTCCGCATGGTGTCGATGTCGTCGTGACTGCCCTGAAAGCGCAACCGGCGTAAGGCCGTCAGTCGCTGCGTACCGGTTGCGCCCAGGCGAGCGGTCACCAGGTCGGACGCTGACGCGCTCAAGATCACGTCGGGTTCGCGCTGTGCCCCGGCGAGTCGTCCTGCGGTGACGGCGAAATCGAAACTGCGGCCGTCGATCTGCACGCGATACGTTGCCTCGACTCCGACGGCGCCGACGGGATCGAAACCAAGCAGCACACCGACGAGGAAGCCGTTGAGTGGCGACCTGGCCGCCTCGATGCTGGGTGGCATCGTCTCCAGGCCGAACTGCGCGACCGCACCGAGGATGGGAAGTACGAGACGCCACCCGTCGTCGCTGAGGGTGTAGACGGTGCGCGCGACCGGCGGGGGCAGGTCGGTGCGTTCTACGACGCCGGCCTGTTGGAGCTCCTCAAGGCGTTGAGCCAGAAGATTTGTCGCAATGCCCGGCAATTGTGCGCGCAGGTCGCTGTAGCGGCGAGGGCCTCCGACGAGCTCGCGCAGGATCAGCAGCGTCCATCGCTCGCCGAGCACATCCAGCCCGTTGGCGATCGGACAGTCCTGGCTGTAGCTGCGCCGCCCAGTCACGCGCCGACCGTAGCATATAGACGTAATTTCTGTTCGTATGGTTTACTTGTTTGTCTAGCGATTCGGATTGCCGAATGGAAGGACAACGTCATGAGCATCGCGCCCATCCTTGTCACCGGCGCTGCGGGCGGCATCCAGGGCTCGACCGGATTCCATGTCACGCGGTTACTGCGGGAAGAAGGCCACCCCGTACGAGCTTTCGTCCACCGACTCGATGAACGGTGCGATCGGGTGCGGGCGCTTGGCGCCCAAATCGTCGAAGGCGACCTGCACGACTTCCGGTCGGTCGCCGCCGCCGTCGACGGCGTCCGCCGCGCCTACTTCACCTATCCCGTGCAGGAGGGCCTGCTCGACGCCGCGGCGACGTTCGCCGCCGCCGCACGCTCGGCCGGCGTCGAGCAGGTCGTGAATCTGTCGCAATGGCTGCAGGACGGTGGCGACCAGCCCACCCCGCATCAAGTGCGGCATTGGCTGGTGGAGCAGATCTTCGACTGGGCCGACGTCGGTGCCGTGCATCTGGACGCCACGGTCTTCTACGAGAATCTGTGCACTTGGGCGCTTATCAGCCTTTCC
>Ga0318573_10000203_pt1 | contig 19548 bp, 17 predicted proteins | sample GRESIP089b5f21_FD_202515 | JGI IMG/M metagenome (GOLD analysis project Ga0318573, IMG submission 202515) | Tropical soil microbial communities from Luquillo Experimental Forest, Puerto Rico - GRE.SIPMG.089b5f21 | ecosystem: Environmental > Terrestrial > Soil > Tropical forest > Bulk soil... | reverse complement strand
GGCGGGGATCATCTCGTCGGCCTGTTTCTCGGCGATGATCTGCGGCACTTTGCTGACCACGGCGGCGACCAAGCCGTTGGTGGGGTTCTTTCTGCGGCGGGCATAAGAAAAGGGGCCCCGTCGCCGGAGCCCCTTCATCTTTGAGAAAGCAGAGCCTTACCGCGACAGCAGGCCGCGGGCGACCACCTGGGCCTGAATCTCGGCAGCGCCCTCGAACACATTCAGGATGCGGGCGTCGCAGAGGATGCGGCTGATGGTGTATTCCTCGGCATAACCGTTGCCGCCATGGATCTGCAAGGCGTTGTCGGCGTTCGCCCAGGCGACGCGGGCGCCCAGCAGCTTGGCCATGCCGGCTTCGATGTCGCAGCGCAGGTCGCTGTCCTTCTCGCGAGCCGAGAAATAGGTCAGCTGGCGGGCGATCATGGTTTCCACCGCCATCCAGACGATCTTGCCGAACACGCGCGGGAAGGCATAGAGCGGCTTGCCGAACTGGATGCGTTCCTGAGCATAGCGCATGCCGGTTTCCATCGCCGACTGAGCCACGCCGACGGCGCGGGCGGCGGTCTGGATGCGGGCGGATTCAAAGGTCGCCATCAGCTGCTTGAAGCCCTGGCCTTCCTCGCCGCCCAGCAGGTTGCCTTCCGGCACCTCGAAGCCGTCGAAGCCCAGCTCGTATTCCTTCATGCCGCGATAGCCCAGCACCTTGATCTCGCCGCCGGTCATGCCCTTGGCGGGGAAAGGATTGTCTTCGGTGCCACGCGGCTTTTCCGCCAGCATCATCGACAGGCCCTTCCAATCCTTGGTGTCGGGATTGGTGCGCACCAGCAGCGCCATCAGGTCGGAACGGCTGGCATGAGTGATCCAGGTCTTGTTGCCGGTCACCACATATTTGCCGTCCTGCTTGACGGCGCGGGTGCGCAAAGAGCCCAGGTCCGAGCCGGTATTCGGTTCGGTGAAGACGGCGGTCGGCAGAATCTCGCCCGAGGCGATCTTGGGCAGGTAATGCTGCTTCTGTTCCTCGGTTCCCCCTAAGCGGATCAGCTCGCCGGCGATCTCGGAGCGGGTGCCAAGCGAACCGACGCCGATATAGCCGCGCGACAGTTCCTCGGTGACCACGCACATGGCGGTCTTGCCCATGCCCAGCCCGCCGTACTCTTCCGGCAGGGTCAGGCCGAACACTCCCAGTTCTGCTCCACCACCTCGATGGGGATCAGCTCGTCCTTCAGATGCCATTCATGGGCGTAAGGAATCACCTGCTCGTCCGAGAAGCGGCGGAACTGGTCGCGGATCAGTTCCAGTGTCTCGTCATCCAGACCGGCATCGCCCCAGCTCTGGCCGTCCTTGATCAGCTCGGCGAGGCGGGCGCGCACTTCCTCGGTGTTGCCCTGGCGGCGCAGAGTGGTGATCTCGGCGCTATGCAGCTTGTGACGGGTGGGGCTGTCGATGCCGAAATCCTGCAGGCGCACCACTTCGGTCTGGCTCATGGGGATGCCGCCGAAGATCTGGTTCAGATATTCGCCGAACGCGCATTGCAGGATCAGCTGCTCCAGCTCGCCCAGCTTGCCCGAAGCCGACAGACGCTCGGCCCAGCCGGACATCTGCGCCAGAGCCTCGACATAGGTGGACAGCCAGGCGAAACCATGGGCCGAGAACTGATGCTGTTCCAAAAGGTCGGCATCGACTTTGCCGGTCGGCGCGACCAGGGCAGTGACGCCAGTGCGGGCGACGGCTTGAATTTCGCGGGCGTCGGCGGCGGCCTTGGCGCAAGTGGGCAGCAGGTCGGCGATCAGGGTCATGAAACTCTCTCCCGGCAGGCACGGAGCTGAATGGAAATCAGTCTTTAGTGGGCGTGAAAGGGGCCGAATCGCTTCGGCCCCTTTCAGCTTATCATCGGAGTTGCTGTTCTTGGACTCTTAGCCCTCGAAGCAATCCTCGACGCTGCGGCGGCCCGGCTTCTTGGCCTGGACCAGCACGGCCATGTTGCCCGGCTTATGCTGGTTGGCCAGCATCTTCATATGGGCGGCCGGGATGTCTTCCCACGAGAAGACTTCCGACATGCAAGGATCGATGCGGCGTTCGATCACCAGCTGGTTGGCCTGGGCCGACTGCAGCAGGTTGGCGAAGTGGCTGCCCTGGATGCGCTTCTGACGCATCCAGACGAAGCGGGCGTCGAAGGTCAGGTTGAAGCCGGTGGTGCCGGCGCAGAACACAACCATGCCGCCGCGCTTGACCACGTTGCACGACACCGGGAAGGTGGCTTCGCCAGGATGTTCGAACACGAAGTCGACGTCGTTGCCCTTGCCGGTGATGTCCCAGATAGCCTTACCGAACTCGCGGACCTTGCCCATATAGGCCTTGAACTCGGCCTGGTCGCCGTCCACGTCGGGCAGCTGGCCCCAGCAGTCGAAGTCCTTGCGGTTGATGACGCCCTTGGCGCCCAAGCCCATCACGAAGTCGCGCTTGTCCTCTTCCGAGATCACGCCGATGGCATGTGCGCCCGAAACGGCGATCAGCTGGATGGCCATCGAGCCCAGGCCGCCCGAGGCGCCCCAGACCAGCACGTTCTGGCTGGGACGCAGGATGTGCGGACGATGGCCGAACAGCATGCGGTAAGCGGTCGCCAGGGTCAGCACATAGCAGCCGGACTCTTCCCAGGTCAGGTGCTTCGGACGTTCCATGACCTGCTGGGCCTGCACGCGGGTGAACTGGGCGAAGGAGCCGTCAGCGGTCTCATAGCCCCAGATGCGCTGGCTGGGCGAGAACATCGGGTCGCCGCCGTTGCATTCCTCGTCATCGCCGTCGGTCTGGTTACAGTGCACCACGACCTCGTCGCCGACCTTCCAGCGCTTCACCTTGCTGCCGACCTTCCAGACGATGCCGGCGGCATCCGAGCCGGCGATGTGGTAGGGCTGCTTGTGATAGTCGAAGGGGCTGATCGGCTTGCCCAGGGCAGCCCACACGCCGTTGTAATTGACGCCGGCGGCCATCACCATGATCAGAACTTCGTGGGAATCGATCTCAGGCGTATCGACCACTTCGCACTGCATGGCGGTATCGGGCTTGCCGTGGCGTTCCTTGCGGATAGCCCAGGCATACATCTTGGACGGCACATGGCCCAGCGGCGGAATCTCGCCGAGCTCGTACAGATCCTTGATGGTCTGGCTGGGGTGGAGCATGGTCACCTGAGCCTGATCGGTCATCGTCTTGGTACTCCTTCGCTCTCGGGCCGGCGGGGGGTCTGGGCCGTTCCGACGTGAAACCTGTTTCGCCTTCGCTCCGTTCAACCGGAGCCTCGCTGGATTCGACTCATAGCGTTTTGTTTCTTTCTTCGCAATGCACAAAATGATAGTTTGTTTCGTAAATCGTGAACGTCAGGTAATTTTAGTTCGCGAAATGACCAAGAAAGCCCGTTTTCGAGGCAGATCAGCACCCGAGAAGTGGAGACCGTGATGAGCAACGCCACCGCCCCCGCCAACGCCAAAGAGCAGCCCAACCGGGAGAAACCCTGGCTTTTCCGCACTTATTCGGGCCACTCCTCGGCGGTTGAGACCAACCGGTTGTTCCGCACGAATCTTTCGCGCGGCCAGACCGGACTTTCGGTGGCGTTCGACCTGCCGACCCAGACGGGCTATGACTCGGACCATGCCTTGGCCCGCGGCGAGGTGGGCAAGGTGGGCGTGCCGATCTGTCATCTGGGCGATATGAGCGCGCTGTTCGAGGGCATTCCTTTGGACAAGATGAACACCTCGATGACCATCAACGCGCCGGCGCCCTGGCTGCTGTCGCTCTACATCGCCGCCGCCGAGAAGCAGGGCGCCGCCCGCGCGTCGCTGTCGGGCACCACCCAGAACGACATCATCAAGGAATATCTGTCGCGCGGAACCTACATCTTCCCGCCGGAACCGTCCTTGAAGCTGACCACCGACGTCATCGCCTTCACCTATCGTGAAGTTCCGAAATGGAACCCGATGAATGTCTGCTCGTACCATCTGCAAGAAGCCGGTGCGACGCCCGAGCAGGAGCTGGCCTATGCCCTGGCCACTGCGATCGCCGTGCTGGACCGGGTCAAGGCTTCGGGTCAGGTGCCGACGGCGGCCGAGTTCGAGCAGGTGGTGGGGCGCATCAGCTTCTTCGTCAATGCCGGCATCCGCTTCGTCACCGAGCTTTGCAAGATGCGGGCGTTCTGCGAGCTGTGGGACGAGATCTGCCGCGAGCGCTATGGCGTCGAAGACGAGAAGATGCGCCGCTTCCGTTATGGCGTGCAGGTCAATTCCCTCGGTCTGACCGAGCAGCAGCCGGAAAATAACGTCTATCGCATCCTGCTGGAAATGCTTGCGGTAGTGCTGTCGAAGAACGCCCGCGCCCGCGCCGTGCAGCTGCCGGCCTGGAACGAGGCCTTGGGCTTGCCGCGTCCGTGGGATCAGCAATGGTCGTTGCGCCTGCAGCAGATCGTCGCCTACGAGACCGATCTCTTGGAATATGGCGACATCTTCGACGGTTCCGCCGAGATCACCCGCAAGGTCGAGGAACTGAAGGCCCAGGCCCGCGAGGAATTGGCCCGCATCGACCAGATGGGCGGCGCCGTTCCGGCTGTCGAATCCAGCTACATGAAGCAGAAGCTGGTGGAATCCAACAGCCGCCGTCTGAACGCTATCGAGGCCGGCGAACAGATCGTGGTCGGCGTCAACAAGTTCTCGGAAGGCGCTCCCAGCCCGCTGACCGGCGGCGACGGCGCCATCATGACCGTGGATCCCAAGGCCGAGGCCGAGCAGATCGAGAAGATCAAGGCCTGGCGCGACAGCCGCGACGGCAAGGCCGCCTCCGCCGCCGTCGAGGCTCTGAAGCAGGCCGCCAAGGAAGGCCGCAACATCATGGAACCCTCGATCGCCGCCGCCCATGCCGGGGTCACCGGCGGTGAATGGGCCGGGGCGCTGCGCGAGGTCTATGGCGAGTTCCGCGCCCCCACCGGCGTCGGCCGCGCTGCCGGCCATGGCTCGGGCGACAAGATGAAGGCGGTGCGGGAAAAGGTCGAGACGGTGTCGGGCAAGCTGGGCCGGCGCATCAAGATGCTGGTGGGCAAGCCGGGCCTGGATGGTCATTCCAACGGCGCCGAGCAGATCGCCGTGCGTGCTCGCGATGCCGGCATGGAAGTGGTCTATGAGGGCATCCGCCTGACTCCGGCCCAGATCGTCAATGCCGCCGTCGAAGAGGGCGTGCATGTGGTCGGCCTGTCGATCCTGTCGGGCAGCCATATCCCGCTGGTGACCGAAGTGCTGGAGCGCATGAAGGCGGCGGGTCTGGCCGATATCCCGGTGGTGGCCGGCGGCATCATTCCGCCCGAGGACGAGAAGCAGCTGCTGGATGCCGGCTGTGCCCGCATCTATACGCCCAAGGATTACGACCTGACCGCCATCATGGGCGATATCGTCGATATCGTGGGGAACAAGGCGGCTTGAGTTAAACCCTGTCGAGGGGCGTCTGATCCAGGAATGGCAGACGCCCTTCGCGGTCTTCCACCTCGATCACCCACAGATCGTAATCGCGGTCGATCTGACGGGCGATATAGGCGTCGGCGGCGGGTTCGTCCACCGGCTGTTCGCCCGTGCCCTTCAGCCAGGCCTGGCTGCCGTCGCCACGCCGCACCTGGGTCAGCACCACGAAGCCGCCGCCCAGCAGGTTCTGTTTGATCAGCACCGCGCCGGCGTCTTCGTCGCCTTTGCGGGCGACCAGGGCGGAAATCGCCTGGGTGGAACAGGCGCGGATGGCCGCCTTGACCCATAATCCCGATTTCAGCCTTGCTTCCGCGCTCATGACGTTTTCCTATGATGCCGACCGAGCTGGACATTAGCCGGGGCGGAGAGGAAAGCAAGGCCGATGGCGTCACTGGACGAACTGCGTGAGCTGGCTGGCCGCATCGAAGCGCTGGCGGCACTGTCTCCCGCCGACGAGGCCGAAGCGCGGCTGATCGCGGCTGCCCGTGCCCAGGCTCAGGTGATGCTGGCCTCGGCCCTGTGGCGGCAAGGCGATTTCGCCGATGCCGAGCGGGCCTATGATGCGGCGCTGGCTGCGTCCCCTCGGCCTGCCTGGGAGATTTGCCGCGCTTTGATGCTGCCGCCGGTGCCGGCTTCGCGCCATGAGATTCTGCAGGCCAGAGAGGCGGTGCGCCATCGCCTGCAAGCCCTGCTGGAGAAAGGGCCGGGGCCAGTGGATGATCCGGGCGAGATGGCTTGGACTCTGTTCCTGTTGGCCTATCACGCCGAGGAAGACAGCCGCCCGCTGCATCGATTGTTCCGCCAAGTCGCCGAAGCGGCTTGTCCGGCTTTGGCCTGGACCGTGCCCCATTGCCAAAGGCCGCGCCGGTCGGGGCGGCTCAGGGTCGGTTTCATCTCCTGGCATCTGACCGACCACACCATTGCCCGCCTGTTCCTGCGCCTGGCCGAGGAGATGGACGGCGACAGTTTCGAGATCAGCCTGTTCAGCTTCCAGGGCCGCCATGGCGCGGTGGGGCCGATGGCCGGGCGGCGGCATATCGTGCTGCCGGCGGACTTCTTCCAAGCCAGGCAAGTGATCGCCGAGAGCGAATTGGATTTGCTGATTTATCTGGATCTGGGGATGGATTACCTGACCCGCTTCCTGGCTCATAATCGACTGGCCCGCAAGCAGGCTATGCTGTGGGGGCATCCCGACAGCACCGGCCTGCCTGCGATGGATTATATGCTCTCGCCCGATTGCATGGAGCCAGAAGACGGCGAACGCCATTATGACGAAACCCTGGTGCGGCTGCCCGGCACGGTGGCGTTGTATGACCGTCCCGAGTTGCCGACGCAGCCGAAGGGTCGGGCGCAATGCGGCCTGCCCGAGGATGGGATGCTGTTTTTGTGCCCGCAGACGCCGTTTAAATTCCATCCCGACTTCGATCCGGCCTTGCGCGCCATTCTGGAGGCGGTCGAGGGCAGCCATCTGGTGCTGCTGGCCGGTTGGGAAGGCGAGGCGATGATGCGCGTGCGGGACCGAATTGCCGGTCGCCGGCCCGACTTGCAACAGCGTATCGTAATTCTGGACGCGCTGACGCGTCCCGACTTCCTGACCTTGCTGTCGCTGGCCGATGTCCTGCTGGACCCTTTCCATTACAGCGGCGGCAACACTTCGTTGGAGGCCTTTGCCTTCGGTGCGCCCATCGTTACCTGGCCGGGGAAATATATGCGGGCGCGGCACACCGCCGGCTTCTATCACCTGATGGGCATCGAGGACTTGGTGGCCCGCGATCAGGATCATTATGTCGAACTCGCGGTGGCGCTAGGCAAAAGCCCCGAACTGCGTCGGCGGATGCGTCAGCGAATCCTGGGACGGTGCGGCATGTTGTATGATGATCGCCGTGGGTTATGGGCGCTGGAGGCCTTTATTTCGGCGATTGGGATGGCAAGCCTATAGGGTGGTCTAAGGGTAATATTTAAAGAATGTTGTGCAAAAGTGACATTTGCTATGGTGCTTCACCATAGTTTCATTGTGTCAGCTTTTGTAGGTATGGGTTTTCCCAATGGGAGTATGATCCATCATTTCGTCATGTTTTATATGGTCTTGCTGACCAAATCTCACTTGCAGCCTTGAGGAGAGCCTTATCCTTGGGGTTCTATTTGGTATACCTAGGTGGAATTGTGTTTGGTCTCGCTCTTGCGCAAGACTTCAGTCACGGCAAAACGGATGCCCGCATTGGCTCTCTGATCCGCTGGAGGCTGAAGATGTGCGATTGCCTCGATCATTTGTCTGACGACTTGCGTTCGCTGATCATCCACGAGTCCGAGCGGGACCCAGGGCAGTCGCTTTATGCCCTGTGCTTCAACGTCGAAACCCGCTTGCCGCGTTCGGCCTATCACGAGCTGCTGCGCTGGGCAGACAAGCTGTCGAATTGCCCTGATTGCAATTCCCGTCCCCAACGAAATTCTGGCTGGGTGACGGGTGCGGGCCATCGGCTGCCCACTCAACGGGCTTGGGGCGCCTTGCTGATCTGAGGCCGTTGGCAAGGATTTTGAGTGGGGGGCGACATGCTTCCCCTCAGAAGGCCACCGCCGACCATGCATCGACACGATAATTCGCAGCGCTCTGAATCCAACCTGCCGATCCGTTCCCGCCCCAACGAAGCGGTTGTTCTGGACGATGGCCGGCATTTCGATGTGACGGCGATGATTGAGCGCATCATGGCAGAGCCGGAAGATTTTCGGCAAATCGAGATCATGCTCGACAGCTTGGCCGCGCAAATCCGAGGACGCAGCAAACTGACCTTTCATTATATTGCCGCCATGAGCCGCGCCGATGCCCGCCGGCCCTTGCTGCTGATCGAGCATGCCGACGGTTTGCCTCTGCTGCTGGATGGTCGCCACCGCGCCGCCCGCTCAAGGCAGTTGGGCTATGGCTCCAGCGCGGCCTGGCTGCTGACGCCGGAACAGGCTGCGGCCTTCATCCGCTGATCTTGGCAAGCGAATTGCTGTTCCTCTGGTCAAGCGGGCCCTTGCCCGATGTAACAGGAGGTCAAGGATGATCGAGATCACAGCGCGTGCGGCAGAGGCGGTGCAGGCCGTCATGGCCAGGGTGGATGGTCAGGCGGCGGGCCTGCGCATCACCGCTCAGAAAGAAGGCTGTTCGGGCCTGAACTACTCGATGGGGCTGGTCAGCGAAGGGTTGGAGACGGATTTCGTGCTGTCTTCGCCCCTTGGCATCACTTTGTTCGTCGAGAAGGACTCGTTCTCGCATCTGGTGGGCAGCACACTGGATTATGTGGAAAACGAGGCGGGAGCCCGCAGCTTTTCCTTCATCAATCCCAATCACGAAGAGGGGAAGAGCTGCTCTTGCGACAAGTCTTCCTGCTCAAGCTGCTGAGGGCTTCGTACGGATCGGTGCGATGCTTGATGCAAGGTGTTCGGATCGGCGCGAAAAAGAGAAAGGCCGCAGCCTGATGTCAGGCGCGGCCTTTGTCTCTTGGTCCGGAGATGGTGGGCGTTGCAGGGATTGAACCTGCGACCCCATCCGTGTGAAGGATGTGCTCTCCCGCTGAGCTAAACGCCCATCTCTCGGAGCCCCAGGGAACCGTTTGGTTCCGCGAGGAAGGGCCGCTTTATACGGGGTGCATCGATGCCTGTCAAGCCTCTGATTGGTGGGGGTGGTCTGGCGACTGAAGGGCACGGAGGCGGCATCGCCGCCGACTAGCGCCAGTCGGCGGCGCCGACAAACATCAAGGTCTGTGCGCAAAGCGCACGGGGAGCGCGCCGAAGCTTTAGCGGAGGAAAGCCAAGGAGGCCAAAGGCCGACGCCCGGCGACTGAGGGGCACATAAAGCTCAGTCTGTAACCTTCCGCAATAAAGATTGAGTTGGCCTGTCTGTCGCTTTGTGGCAGTTTGCCCAACGACCGCAATATGTTGATTCACAGCCGTTTGTCGGAGCCCATGGCCCAGGAAAAAATCGCCGTCATCGTGCTTGCCGCCGGAATGGGCACACGCATGAAGTCCGCCCTGCCCAAGGTGATGCATCCCGTCGCCGGGCGTCCCATGGTGCTGCATCTGCTCGACACCGTTTCGGGCCTTGCCCCGGAAAAGGTGGTGGTGGTGGTCGGCCCCGGCATGGAGATGGTGGAAAAGGCCGTCGCGCCGCATCAATGCGTGCAGCAGACCGACCGGCTGGGCACCGCCCATGCGGTGGCTCAGGCCCGCGCCGCGCTGGATGGCTTCGGCGGCACCATTCTGATCCTTTATGGCGATACGCCGCTGATCACCATCGAGACCTTGCGCTCGATGCTGGAGGTGCGCCGCTCGGCAGCCGATCCGGCGGTGGTGGTGCTGGGCTTCGAGCCGGCGGGCGGCGGCGATTATGGCCGGTTGGTGCTGGGCCCGGATGGGCTGGAACGCATCGTCGAGGTCAAGGACGCCACGCCCGAGGAACGCGCCATTCCCTTGTGCAATTCCGGCGTGATGGCGGTGGACGGCAAAAGGCTGTTCGCCCTGATCGACAAGGTCGACAACAAGAACGCCAAGTCGGAATACTATCTGACCGACATCGTCGGTCTTGCCCGCGCCGAGGGCCGCGCCTGCGGCCATGTGGCCGGCGACGAGGAAGAGATGCTGGGCGTCAATTCCCGCTCCGAACTGGCGGTGGCCGAAGCCATCGTCCAACGCCGCCTGCGCGAGGCCGCCATGGCCGGCGGGGCGACCCTGGTCGATCCGGACTCGGTCTATTTCGCCTACGACACCAAGCTGGGCCGCGATGTCTTCATCGAACCGAACGTGGTGTTCTCGCCCGGCGTCTCCATCGGCGACAATGTGGAAATCCGCGCCTTCTGCCATTTCGCCGGGGTGAGTGTCGCCGACAATGTCATCATCGGCCCCTTCGCCCGTCTGCGCCCCGGCGCCGAGATCGGCGAGGGCGTGCATATCGGCAATTTCGTCGAGGTCAAGCAGGCCAAGGTCGAGGCCGGGGCCAAGATCAACCATCTGTCTTATGTCGGCGACGCCCATGTCGGCGCCGGGGCCAATGTCGGGGCGGGGACCATCACCTGCAACTACGACGGCTATAACAAGCATCTCACCGAGATCGGCGCCGGGGCCTTCATCGGCTCCAACACCTCGCTGGTGGCTCCGGTCAAGATCGGCGACGGCGCCATCACCGGCGCCGGGTCCGTCATCACCAAATCCGTCTCGGCGAATGCCCTGGCCGTAGCCCGGGGATCGCAGATGGAGCTGCCCGGCTGGGGCGAGCGTTTCCGCGCCCGCCAGGAAGAAGCCAAGGCGGCAAAGCTTAAGAGCAAGGAGTAAAGGGTCATGTGCGGTATCGTCGGCATCATCGGCAAGGCCGAAGTGGCTCCCCTGCTGGTCGAGGGGCTGAAGCGGCTGGAATACCGGGGCTATGACTCCGCCGGCATCGCCACTCTGGTGAACGGCCATATCGAGCGCCGCCGCGCCCAGGGCAAGCTGGTCAATCTGGAGACCCTGCTGAAGGAAACTCCGGTGGCCGGCACCATCGGCATCGGCCATACCCGCTGGGCCACCCATGGCGTGCCTAACGAGGCGAACGCCCATCCCCATGCCACCGATTATGCCGCCGTGGTACATAACGGCATCATCGAGAACTATCAGGAACTGCGGGCCGAGCTGATTGCCGCCGGTCATGTCTTCGAAAGCGACACCGACACCGAGGCGGTGGTGCAGCTTCTCAGCTTCTATCTGAAGCAGGGCGATGCGCCGGAAGTGGCGACCGCCAAGACGCTGAAGCGCCTGCATGGCGCCTTTGCGCTGGGCATCATCTTCGCCGGCCGCCAGGATATGATGATCGCCGCCCGCCAGGGCAGCCCGCTGGCCATCGGCTATGGCAAGGGTGAGATGTATCTGGGGTCCGACGCCTTGGCTCTGGCGCCGCTGACCCAGCAGATCGCCTATCTGGCCGACGGCGACTGGGCGATTCTGACCGGCTCGGGCGTAACCATCTATGACGCGCAAGGGCGCGAGGTGAAGCGCGAGGTGCAGCAGACCACCTATTCCGGCGCCATGATCGGCAAGGGCGAACATCGCCATTTCATGCATAAGGAAATCTACGAGCAGCCCCAGGTGATCGGCGACACGCTGAACACCATGCTCAATCCTTCCAGCCGCACGATTACCCTGAAGGAAATTCCCTTCGCCCTGGACGGGGTCGAGAAGGTGACCATCATCGCCTGCGGCACCTCCTACTATGCCGGCATGGTGGCGAAATACTGGATCGAGCAGCTGGCCCGCATTCCGGTCGAGATCGATATCGCCTCGGAATTCCGCTATCGCGCTCCGGCGATGGCCAAGGGCGGGCTGGCGCTGTTCATCTCGCAGTCGGGCGAAACCGCCGACACCCTGGCGGCGCTGCGCTATTGCCGCTCGCAAGGCCAGCATATCCTGTCGCTGGTGAATGTGCCGGAAAGCACGATCTCCCGCGAGTCCGACGCCTCGCTGTTCACCGTGGCCGGCCCCGAGATCGGGGTGGCCTCGACCAAGGCCTTCACCACCCAGCTGGTGGCGCTGTCCTGTCTGGCGCTGGCTTTGGCGAAGGCTAAGAAGGCCATCGACCATGAAGCCGAGGCCCGCCTGTCCCAGTCCCTGGCCTCGTTGCCGGCGCGAGTGGCCGATGTGCTGACCCATCTGGAAGGCAAACTGAAGCATATCGCCGAAGACATCGCCTCGGCCCGCGACGTGCTTTATCTGGGCCGCGGCACGGCTTACCCGATCGCCCTGGAAGGGGCGCTGAAGCTGAAGGAAATCAGCTATATCCATGCCGAGGGCTATGCCGCCGGCGAACTGAAGCACGGCCCCATCGCCCTGATCGACGAAAAGGTGCCGGTGATCGTCATCGCCCCTTCGGACGAGCTGTACGAAAAGACCGCCAGCAATGTCCAGGAAGTGGTGGCGCGTGGCGGCAAGGTGATCTTCCTGTCCGACAAGCAGGGCGTGGCCAAGCTGGGCGTCAAGGCGGTGACGGTGGAACTGCCGGAAGTCGACAGCTTCGTCGCTCCGATCCTGTATGCCATTCCGGTGCAGCTGCTGGCCTATCACGTGGCGGTGGCCAAGGGCACCGACGTGGATCAGCCGCGCAATCTGGCCAAAAGCGTCACGGTCGAATAGGGGGGGCTGATAGCCTCTCCTTAATAAATCTAACCCATTAAAAAAAAGACCCCCCGGAAAATTTCCGGGGGGTTTCCTAGTAACAGGGAGGCTTCACGTCTGGGAGACGTAGGGTCCGAAGACCCGATTCGGGCCTAGCCCGAAAGCGGAAGACGGCTGTCAGAAACAAGCGCGTCCAAACTCGTGCGATCGCTGCGATGCAACATTCGCTGAGCAGTTATTTAAGGGATTTAAATCAGTCACACCACAGACGATGCGGAATGCCCTCATGCATTCCGCTCATGGCGGCGTAAGCAACTGTAAGGCAGCTGCGCTTAGGCCGGGATCGGTGCCAGCTTTTCCGCCTGGTCAGCGATCTTCTTGATCAGAAAGTCGCGGAACACCGCGATGCGCTTGGAATGGCGCAGCTCTTCCGGATAGACGAAATAGGCATCGAAGCTGGGGCCGCGCAGCTCCGGCAGGATTTCCACCAGATTGTCGGCCTCGCGCGAGAAATAGTCGGGCAGGGCGGCAATACCCAACCCGCTTTGCACGGCGCGGAAGATGCCATAGATATTGTTGACCTTCAGCACCGGACGACGAGGAGCCTCGGGGCGGGCGCCGGCTTCCAGCAGCCAGTTGACATTGCCCACGGGGGGGCGGGAATCGTCGCCATAGACGATGATGCGGTGATTATCCAAATCCTCGTTGGTTTTGGGCACGCCATGGCGCTTCAGATATTCGGGTGCGGCATAGACGTTGTAATGCATCGGCATCAGATGGCGCTGCACCAGATCGGGCTGGCGGGGCGGCATCATGCGGATGGCAACGTCGGCCTGGCGCATGGCCAGATCCAACTCGCCATCGTCCAGCACCATGGTCATCTGGATTTCAGGATAAAGCTCTAGGAATTCGCGCACACGCGGGGTCAGCCACAGGGTACCGAAAGCAACCGTGGTGGTGACCTTCAGCGGGCCTTGCGGCCGTTCGCGGCTTTCCGAAAGCTGGGCCTCGGTCATCGCCAGCTTGGCGAACACGTCCCGCGCAGTGCGGAACAGCAACTCGCCCTGCTCGGTCAGGATCAGGCCGCGGGCGTGGCGATGAAACAGCGGGACATTGAGGCTTTCCTCCAGCGCGCTGATCTGGCGGCTGACCGCCGACTGGCTGAGGTTCAGAGTTTCACCGGCATGAGTGAAGCTGCCGGCTTCCGCCACGGCATGAAACACCCTCAGCTTATCCCAATCCATTCCGTATCCAGTCGCCTTCGCCGCATTCGTTCCCCACGCTGCGGGGCACGGCTTGGTCCCGCAGCGTGTGTTAACCCCTGCAGCTATTCTGCAACGACTTAAGCGCCATGTCCATGGTGGGAGAGGAAGCGTTCCGCCTCCAAAGCGCTCATGCAGCCGGTGCCGGCGGCGGTAACGGCCTGGCGATAGATCTTGTCCTGCACGTCGCCGGCGGCGAATACGCCGGGCACGCTCGTCTGGGTGGTTCCGGCCTTGGTGATGATATAGCTCTCGGAATCCAGCTGCAGCTGGTCCTTGAACAGCTCGGTATTGGGATTGTGGCCGATGGCGATGAACACGCCGTCCACCTTCAGTTCCGACAGGCCGCCGGTCTTGACGTTCTTCAGACGCACGCCGGTGACGCCGGGCGGAGTGCCTTCGCCCAGGATTTCATCAACCACGCTGTCCCACACCACCGACACGTTCGGCAGGGCGAACAGGCGGTCCTGAGCGATCTTTTCCGAGCGCAGGGAATCGCGGCGATGCACCAGGGTGACCTTCGAGGCGATGCCGGCCAGATAGATGGCTTCCTCGACCGCCGAATTGCCGCCGCCGATCACCGCCACTTCTTTGCCGCGGAAGAAGAAGCCGTCGCAGGTGGCGCAGGCGGAAACGCCGAAGCCGGAATAGGTCTGCTCGCTCTCGATGCCCAGCCAGCGGGCCGAGGCGCCGGTGGCGATCACCAGGGTGTCGCCGCTGTAGGTGTCGCCCGAATCGCCGACGGCGACGAAGGGGCGCTTCGACAGATCGACGCTGACGATGGTGTCATACAGGAACTGAGCGCCCACATGCTCGGCCTGGGCCTGCATCTGTTCCATCAGCCAGGGGCCCTGGACGGCTTCGGCGAAGCCGGGGTAGTTCTCGACATCGGTGGTGATGGTCAGCTGACCGCCGGGCTGCAGGCCCGCCACCAGCACCGGCGAAAGATTGGCGCGCGCCGCATAGATGGCGGCGGTGCAGCCGGCCGGACCGGACCCGAGAATCAGAACCTTGGTGTGGATGTTGGCCATCGTCATGCTCTCGTCTGGAAAATCACTGATCGGACCTTAAAGCCGTCCGCAGGCTTGGTAAAGAAAAACGGGGCGCCAGAACGGATCGGCGCCCCGCTTAGCCTCAAGCGAAGCCTGATTACAGAGCCTTGCCGTGCTCGGCCAGATAGGCGGCGACGCCTTCCGGATTGGCCTTCATGCCGGCCTTGCCCTTCTGCCAACCGGCGGGGCAAACCTCGCCATGCTCTTCATTGAACTGCAGGGCGTCGACCAGGCGCAGAGCCTCGTCCACATTGCGGCCCAGCGGCAGGTTGTTGATATGAGCGAACTGCACGACGCCGTTCTTGTCGATCAGGAAGGTGCCGCGCAGGGCGACGCCGCCGGGCAGCAGCACGCCGTAATCGCTGGCGATCTTCTTGGTCAGGTCGGCGACCATCGGGAACTGGACATTGCCCAGGCCACCCTTCTCGACCGGAGTGTTCTTCCAGGCCAGATGGGTGAAGTGGCTGTCGACCGACACGGCGACGACCTTGACGTTCTTCTCGGCAAAGGCGGCCAGACGGTGGTCATGGGCCAGGATTTCCGACGGGCAAACGAAGGTGAAATCCAGCGGATAGAAGAACACCAGACCGTAGGAACCAGCCAGATAGCTCTTCAGATTGAAGGACTGGTTGATTTCGTTGTTGGGCATGACGGCCGGGGCGGTGAAGTCCGGGGCGGCCTGGGTAACCAGAGTGGTCATTTGGGTGCTCCTGCTGAAAACGGGATGGGGCGAATGTAAGCGCGCTCCCGATGGGTTGCAAGTTTCAAGCGATTATAAACTGGGGCCGAATCGGCTCTAATAAAATAACTTTCACCCATTTATGGGTCTTAGCCATTGAAGGAAAAGGGTTTTTCCTTTCTGACGAGTGATTTTATCGAATGGGGGCTTGGCGGGGGGGGATTGGCTCTGTAATATAATTACTCGGACAGGCGGGTTTTTGGAGTTAAAGTAGATATGCAGCGGGTCAAACTTGACCGCATCGATCGACGCATCCTGCAGGATTTGCAGGATGACGGGCGCATGACCAACGTCGATCTGGCGCGCCGGGCCGGAATTTCGGCTCCGCCTTGCCTGCGCCGCGTGCGTGCCTTGGAAGAGGCCGGCTACATCAAGGGCTATCACGCCGAGGTGGACGCCATCGCTCTGGGCTTCAACGTCACGGTCTTCGCCCATGTCGGCTTGAACAGCCAGGCCGAGGCGGATCTGAAGGCGTTCGAGGAACTGGTGCAGGGCTGGCCAGAGGTGCGCGAATGCCACATGCTGGCGGGCGAAACCGACTTCCTGCTGAAGATCGTCGCCGAGGACTGGGATTCCTATCAGCGCTTCCTGACCACCAAACTGACGGCGGCGCCGAACATCAGCCATGTGAAGTCGGCTTTGGCGATCCGCAATTCCAAGCATCAGCCGGGCGTGCCGATCACCGTCGATGAAGGCGAAGACGCTCCGGCCGAGGAATAATCCCTGGGCTTCGTCGGAACGGTTTTTTTTAAGGTTAATCACGAAGGAACGAAGGGGAGAAGAGGCAGGAAGAAGTAACCCTTCTTTATCCCTTCTGTTTCTTCGTGCCTTCGTGTTGAAACTGGCCGCTACTCAGCAGCCTTTTTAATTCCCAAGCTTCCCCAGACATCCTGAAGCGCATGGATCAGGCGATCCATCATGGCATCGTCATGCAACGGCGTCGGGGTGATGCGCAGGCGTTCGGTGCCGCGCGGCACGGTGGGATAGTTGATCGGCTGAACATAGATGTCGTGACGGCGCAAAAGGTCGTCCGAGGCCTGCTTGCAGCGGGCTGCATCGCCGACGATCACCGGAACGATATGACAGACCGAGGGAAGGAAGGGGACGCCGATCTCGGTCAGGCGGCGCTTCAGAGTGGCGGCGCGTTCCTGATGGCGTTCGCGGATTTCATTATGGTCCTTCAGCCAGCGGATGCTGGCCAGCGCGCCGGCGGCGATGGCGGGCGGCAGGGCGGAGGAGAAGATGAAGCCGGGGCCGAAGCTGCGGACGAAATCCACCAGATTGTGCGATGCGGCGATATAGCCGCCGACCACGCCGACCGCCTTGGCCAGAGTGCCCTGGATGATGGTGACGCGGTCCAGCACGCCGTCGCGCTCGCAAACGCCCGAGCCGGTCAGGCCATACATGCCGACCGCATGGACTTCGTCGCAATAGGTCATGGCGCCATACTTTTCGGCCACGTCGCAGATGGCTTCCAAGGGGGCGATGTCGCCATCCATGGAATAGACGGATTCGAAGGCCACCAGTTTGGGCGCAGCCGGGTCGGCTTCGGCCAGCAGGCGTTCCAGATCGGCGACGTCGTTATGCTTCCAAACCTTGCGCTCGCACTTGCCCTGGCGGATGCCCTCGATCATCGAGTTGTGGTTCAGCGAGTCGGAAAAGATGATCAGGCCGGGGATCTGGTTGCCCAGGGTCATCAGCGTGGTCTGGTTGGCGACATAGCCGGAATTGAACAGCAGGGCGGCTTCCTTGCGGTTCCAGCCGGCCAGCTCTTCTTCCAGCAGCACATGGTAATGGTTGGTGCCCGAGATATTGCGGGTGCCGCCGGCACCGGCGCCGCAGCGCTGGATCGCCTCGGTCATCGCCGCGATCACAACGGGGTGCTGGCCCATGCAGAGATAGTCGTTGCTGCACCATACCGTGACGTCATGCACGCGGCCGTCGCGGTAGTTCTTGGCCAAGGGGAAGTCGCCCGCCTGCCGTTCCAGGTCGGCGAAGATGCGGTAACGGCCTTCGCGCCGCAATTCGGCGATCCGGTCGGCGAAGAACTGTTCGAAATTCATGCGATCCTCACTTCCGCGGCCCGCACTGATTGGGGGCCTGCGCTGTCAGGGCGCAGATGGTAACGACCGCGCCCCGTCGGTGCAACATTCACGGGGCAGGATAGCCCTTCGAAAAATGCAGTTCTTGATCCTGATCAACGCTGTTGCCAGGACCGAGGCCGTCGGTCTCTACGGTTTGGTGTGCGCCTTACGCAGATAGGCATAGACATAGACATGGTCCATGGTCGAGCCTCCGGCGACGGCAGCGGTCTTGCGCACCGTGCGGAAATATTCCTCGACCTCGGCGGCTTGCAGATCGTCGATGGCGCGGCGAGAAATCCAGGCATCGCCCTTGGCGCGAAGTTTATGCAGCGTGAAAAGCTGACGCTTCGGATCGTCCGTGACGCCGACGACCCAGCCGGGAAAAACGCCGCCATTGGACGAGATGTAATATTCCAGATCATGGATGATTGCGCTTCGCGGTTTTGCCGCCATGTTTTCCTCCCAGCCAACCCTAGAGACAGAGTCTACACGGGTGATCAGGATTTAACAATTAAAGCTGTCACAAATTCATCTTACGAGGGCCAGGAACGATAGGACTTCGCCTTGAGATCAATCTCAAGGATGCGATGATTGTTGGTGTCGGACAGCAACAGCCTTCCAGGCCCGACGACGGCGATGCCGGCGGGTTCGGCCAGCGGCAGGCAAAGATCGTCGGCGCAGTCTCCAAGATCGATGGTCGAGGCGGTACGGCGGCTGGGATCAAGGCGGCGGATCAGGCCGTTATAGCTGTCGGCCACCAGCACCGAGCCGTCGCTCTCGACCGCAACGCCCAGGGCATGTTGCAGCAAAGCCTCGTCGAACGGGCCGTCTTCGGCGCCGAAATCGAACAGTCCTTGCCCCACCAAGGTCTCGACCTCGCCCGAGATCAGATCCAGGCGGCGGATCGAGGAGGTTTCCGAATCGGCAAAATATAGCCCGTCGCCATGACGGGCCAGGCCGCTGGGCTGGGCCAGCAGGGCATGGGCGGCAGCACCGTCGCGCAGATTTTCGCCGCCGGTCCCTGCCGCCACCGCCAGATGGTCGGAGGCGGGATCATAGACTGCCAGCTGATGGGTGCCGGCATTGGCGATGAAGACATGTCCATCCACCAATTCCACATCCCAGGGCGAGGCCAAAGCCACCGACTGGGCCGGGACCGAGCCATGCAGGATGGGCCCCCGGCTGCCGTCTCCGGCAATGGTGATGACATGACCGCTGGTCCGCTCGATGCGGCGCAAGGCGTGATTGCCGGTATCGGCGACCCAGATGAAGCGGTCATCCGCCGCCAACCCTTGCGGCGAGGAGAAGCGGGCCGAGGCGGCATCGCCATCCATCAACCCGGCCTCGCCGCTGCCATAGCGGGCCAGTTCGGTTCCCTGATCATCGAACTGCACGATCTGATGATGCCCGGCATCGGCCACCAGCCATTGCCCCTTTCCGGCGGATTTGATCTTGCCGGGAAACAGCAGGCGGCTGGCGGGGCGTTCGGGCTCGGCCAGCAGCGGGATGCCAGGGCGGACCGAGCCTTCCTCGCGAAACTGGCGCAGCATCTCCTCGACGCCGGCCAGCAGAGCTTGCGGCGATGGCTCGCCCGAGGTCTGGCCGATCACCCGGCCATCGGGCGAGACGAACGCCAGCGTCGGCCAAGCGCGGACGGCATAATCCTGCCAGATGCTCATATAGGGGTCATGCACCACGGGATGACGCACATCGTAACGGGCGATGGCCTGGGCGACATTGGCGGCCTTGCGCTCGGCGGCGAATTTCGGCGAATGCACGCCGATCACCGCCACCTCGTCG
>Ga0318573_10000202_pt1 | contig 19570 bp, 17 predicted proteins | sample GRESIP089b5f21_FD_202515 | JGI IMG/M metagenome (GOLD analysis project Ga0318573, IMG submission 202515) | Tropical soil microbial communities from Luquillo Experimental Forest, Puerto Rico - GRE.SIPMG.089b5f21 | ecosystem: Environmental > Terrestrial > Soil > Tropical forest > Bulk soil... | reverse complement strand
GCGTTTCCTCCGCCGCCTCGACCACGCGGCGATCTTCCTGCTCATCGCGGGCACCTACACCCCGCTCTGCCTGCAGCTCGGCCCGACCCGCGGTCTGGGCCTCCTGACGTTCGTCTGGACCGGCGCGGTCTTCGGGATCGCGCAGGCTGTGATGTACCCGGACGCGCCGAAGTACGTGGGCATCCCCATCTACCTGGCGCTCGGCTGGGCGGTCTTCCCGCTTGTGGGCGCGGTCCGCGCGGTGGTCGGAGGGGATGGCCTCCTGCTCCTCGCCGCCGGCGGGATCGCGTACAGCGCCGGCGCGGTGATCTACTGGCTGCGCCGGCCCGATCCGTTCCCGGCAGTCTTCGGCTACCACGAGATCTTCCACTTGCTCGTCATCGCCGCCGCCGGCTCCCACTTCGCGGTGATCCTGCCGGTCGTACGCGTGCTGCGCTGACGCGCGAGCGCCCGCGCACCCTCCACGCGGCGGGCATGGTGATGACGAGCGTCGCTACGAGCCGCGGCGTCGCGACTCAGCAGCCACGCCATCGGCGCGGTTCGGGGATCTGGAACGACTGTTGCGACGTGCGAAGCAGTCCTTCCGAGTCCGCTCGAGTTCTTTCGAGTGCGCCTCGGGCGTGGAGACATGCTTGGAGACGGCCAGTTCTTCCGGCGGGTCGCGGGTTCATATCGGGGGGCTCGCTCGTGAGCCTGTTGAGTACCGGCCGCCCTAGAGACTGCACCGAGGAGACTTGCGCCGGCACCACGTCCTTGACGATGGAGTGCGTGAGCCGCTGACCGACCTCGTCAGGAGGACTCGGTGGCCGAGCCACTGGACGATGCCTCCCCAGAGGCCATCCAGCGCCTGCTCGCCGCCGCTGACGACCGGATCTCCAGGCGCGACTCCGACCTGACAACCGTGGCGAAGATGCTCAAGGACAATCTGTCTCCGGTCGCGCCGATCGCGATGCCGAGTATGTGACGTGTGCCGCTCTGTAGAGCGCGTCCGCGCTCCCGCCGGCGGGAGGGAGGTGCCACGCCTGAATTCCCTCTTACTACTCGTGCCATGGTGAACGATCTCGCGACCGCCCCCACTCGCTCTCCCTGGATGGGCTTCTCCGCGGTCTCGGTAGGCATCTTCATGGCCACGCTCGACGGCAGCATCGTCAACGTGGCGTTGCCCACGATCACCCGCGAGCTGCGCTCGTCGATAGCGGGGGTGGAGTGGATCGTTGCCGGTTACTTGCTCGTCATCAGTGCCGCCCTGCTCACTGCCGGGAGACTAGGAGACCTCCTCGGTCATCGCCTCGTTTACGTCGGCGGTCTGCTCGTGTTCACCTTGGGCTCCGGGCTGTGCGGGTTGGCGCCGGGGCTCGCACTCCTGACGGGTGCGCGGGCGGTCCAGGGGCTCGGGGCATCCGCCATGCTGGCGATGGGCCCCGCCATCGTGACCGCGATCTTCCCGGCGACTCACCGTGGGCGCGCGCTCGGGGCCGTCGCCAGCGTAGTCGCGCTCGGACTGACGGCCGGACCACCTCTGGGCGGCTTCATCATGCAGCACCTTTCCTGGCGCTGGATCTTCTTCGTGAACCTGCCGATCGGCGCGGCAGGGGTGATGTGGTCCTTGCGCGCCCTTCCGCGGGTTCGGCCGGCGCGCCCGGCACCGCTAGACCGGCGCGGTGCACTCTTGCTGGCGGCCACCCTGGGCGCAGGGGTGGCCGGGATCCAGGCCGCACCTCAGTCTGCGGGTCGCGTCGCCATGTTCATCACGGTCGCGGTCGCCACGGGGATCCTGCTCGTCCGGCACCTGAGGCGCGCGCCAGCGCCGGTGATCGACCTAGCCCTCTTCCGCAGCCGCGTCTTTTCGGCCGGCATCGCCGGTGGGGTCCTTTCGTACGCAGCGCTCTTCTCCTCCACGTTCCTGACCCCCTTCTTCCTTGCACGGGTGAAGGGCCTCGACGCAACCGCGCTCGGTGCCGTGCTGACGGCGGTGCCGCTGGCGCTCTCTGTGGTTGCGCCCGTGGCGGGTTCGCTCTCGGACCGGTTCGGCCCGCGGGCGCTCGGCCCGGCCGGCATGGTGGTGCTCGCAGCGGGGCTCGTACTGGTGGGCTTGGCGGACCAGGGCACCACGCCGGGCGTCATCGCGCTGCGCCTCGGCGTATGCGGGGCCGGGATGGGGCTCTTTCAGCCACCCAACAACAGCGCCGTGATGGGGACCCTGCCGCGTGAGCGGCTTGGGTCGGGCGGAGGGATGCTGGCCACCGCGCGCAACGTGGGGATGGTGGTCGGCGTGTCGATGGCGAGCGCGCTATTCCGTGCCCGCGCTGGCGACGTCGCGGTCGCCCCTGAGCGTTTTCTTGCCGGTTACCGGGCGGCGCTCCTCGTGGGTGCCGCCTTCGCGCTCGCGGCCGGCGGCGCCGCGCTCGCACGGGACAGGGGGCCGGTGAAGGAGCCTCGCGTAGAGGGAGCGTGGAGGCGGGAGTGAAGCGAGGGAACGCGGTCCGGCCCAGCCCGACGGCTGCCATGTCTTTGTGTCGCCATGGGCAGGCTGGCCGAAAACGGGCTCGTTGCCGCCAAGACGTGATCTCCCATGAATCCGCGGATTGAGCCGAGTTGGTTTGGCGTGGCCAGAACCGGACGTGTTCGGCCGCAGTGCTGAGACTTCAATGGGCGCGCAGTCGACCTTCTGTCAGTGCGCCAGGCGCCCGGCTTCGATACCTCTGCCCAGTTCGTAGGACGCACCCACGGCGCCAACGACGCAACTCTTCCGGTCGAGCCCGGCTGACTGCCGCAGCCGGTAGACCGCCTCGATACCGGTACAATGCGCCCCCACGACGTGCCTCACCCCGTCGCGCTTGAACTCGGAGCCAGTCCAGTCGAGGGTCGAATCGTCGGCGTCCAACAGGTGCAGGCCGCCGAAGACCGTGCTCACCTTCGTGTCGCGGACGCGCGCACGCGCCGCGTCGATGGTGTTGACGATGCCGGCGTGGCCGCAGCCGGTGATGACGATGAGCCCCTCGGTCGAATCGAGCACGAGCGACGCGTCATCCTGGACATCATCCGGCACCGTCCCCTGCGGCGTCTTAACGAGGATGTTCTGCGGATAGTTGTGCTCCGGATGGACCCGAGGCACAGGTCCGGTGAGCCATACCCCTGGCAAAAGTTCGGCCGGAGTGTCGTGCTCGATGAACTTTCCGCCGCTCGCCTCGTATGCCGAGCGAAGTTCGGCCGTTGGGCTGTAGGGCTTCCCCTCCTTCGTCGTGCGCGGCCAGAAGAAGCCGTGCCCCACATGCGCACGCGAGAGTGCTGCCGGGTTCTTCTTGGCAAGTTCGCGGCGGAGCGTGACGAGCCCTCCCGTGTGGTCCCAGTGAAAGTGGGAGAGGACGACATCCGTAATGCCCGACAGGTCGATGCCGAGGGCCTCGGCATTCCGGAGGACCGTATCGGGCCTGGCGCCCGTGTCGAACAGGAGTCGCTGCCCGTTCGCCTCGACGACCGCCGAGAACCCCCACTCGCCGATGAGCGAGTTCGTCCCCTTCGACTCGGCCAGCATTGTGGACAGAATCGTCACGCGCGCCGAGGAAACCGGCGGCGTCGCGGGTGGTGCCGCCTTCACGAGGAGCGGCCAACCGCAGGAGGCCGCACAAACGACGAGGAGCGCGGACCGAATGCAAGCCATAGTTGGGCCGGAGTATTGAACGTTGGCAGAGGTTGCGACTCTCTGAAGGGCTCTGGCTCCAGATGTAGTGCCAACGGCTTCCCAAAAGACGGCCATCAAGCAGGGCGTGCCGCTGAGTTCGGCGCTCCGTGACCCTCCGCGTTGGGCGACGCATCTGCCCGCTCGCGTGCTGCGGCCTAGACGCGCCGCAGAACATGAAGTGGCTGACGGCCGAGGCGAACCGCGCGAAGAGCGACGACTGCTCGGCGTGCGGGCTGACGCGGCGGTGAGCGCGGGAGCGCAGAGTCGGGGTGTCTCAGTGTGAATCTGCCCGCCGGCTGGCACGGCTCATGTCCGGCGGGTCGGGAGTGCCCGTCGATGGTCTGAGCCGTAGCACCGTATGCGGAGCGCTCCGGGGCCGTCGTCGATGGACCTCTGGGGCTGGCGCCGAAGCGACCCGTGCGGCGATCTGCCGCGCGGGCGTTCGACCCGCCATGGACGTGGCATGTTTCTCTACTCATCGTGCGCATACGTTCCAAGCGAGCAGCGGTGAGAACAGGAAAGGAGGCTGGTGTGATCGCTCTCGACCAGGTCGAGCAGTGGCGCGCGCAGCTGAAAGACGAGCCGTCGAGCTTCGCTCGTGACCTCGCCCACGTTCTCCTGCTCGAGATCGAGCGGCTCTACGCGGCGGAACTCGCATGCGAGCGTCGGTATGCGGCAAACCAGGCTGCCACGATCCGGGCACAGCTCGCGGCGACAACCGAGTGCACGACATGCAGCGACGCCGCGCTGCGACGAGCGGAGGAGGGGATGAGGATCGTCCGCCCGCAGTCACTGGACCGCGCACGCACGACCATCGCGACGCCGGTGCCGGCGCGGCCACGCTACTGCTGAACCGCGTCCCCCACCCGCGCGTCAGTGCGTGGGTAGACTCGCAGCATGTGCCGCCGCCGCCGACGCCCCCTCACGCCTCAGCAGCTCGCCGAGATCCGAGAGGCAGCGCAGAGCGGCCCGGACGGGAAGCCGCCCGCCGAAACGATGCGCGGCATGCTCAAGGGGACCGTGGCGGCGCCCAAGCCCGCAGCGCCGGCAAAGAACCCGCGGACGAAGGGGTAGGCGCGACCGCGCTTCGCCACTGGCGGCGCCGTCGGGCCGCTGCCGAAGAGCGCGCGCCGCGCGCATGCGCTACAGCAGTGCTCACGTGCCCGCGGCGGAAGAATCAGTCTCCAGGCTGTACGAGGAGGCGTTCGCCCCGTTCGCCGATCCCGGTGGCGCTGCACGGTCGCGGCGCGTTGCCGCTCAGCCGCCTGTCGGAGCGACTCGTGCTCGACCGCACGTCGCTCTACCGGGCGGTGAGACCGTTGGTTCGACGTGGTGTTGCTGCGCATCGTGCCCGGAAGCACGGGGCGAAAGCGTCTCGCCGTCTTGACGCCTCGCGTGCGGCGTCTGATCGAGCGGGGACCCAGCGACGCTTCGTCGAGGCACTGGTGCCAGGGCCTGGAGCACGCTCGCGTCGACGCTGAACACGTTCCCTCCGTGGCGCAAGGGCTGGGGCGGCGGCCCGCTCGGCTGAGCGCGCGGCGTCAGGCACGGCTGAGCAGCTAGGGCTCTGGGATCCATGCGTCACATCCAGCCCTGATCGCGGTCCCTGCTTCTGGAGGCCCTGTCTCTCGCGCAGCGAGCGTTGCCGGAGGTTCGAATCTATGCTGGAGGTCGTGACGGAACCCAAACCAGGCGAGCGCATCCGCGAGCCGCGAGAGCTCGTCGCCTGGCGGCTCGACGTGGGCGGCGACGCGTACGCGTTGCTGGAATGGGCGCCCCGCGGATTGGCAGCGGCGTTCGGCCGCCTCACTCGCGCCGAGCGGGACGTCGCCGGTCTGATTGCGGCCGGGCTTTCGAACGCGGAGATCGCGGCCAGGCGCACCTCCTCGCCTCGAACGGTCGCGAACCAGGCGGCGAGCGTGTTCCGCAAGCTCGGGGTACGCTCCCGACTCGGGCTGTACGCGCTCTTCGCGGGCGGCGGCGGCACCCAGGCGAAGCCGTGACGTTCGGGTGAGCCCCACGGTCTCGGAGTCATACGATCGGTGGAACCCCAGCCGCCGCGCGTGCACGTGAATGGATGCCGTATGCTCACCGCGCAGCTTGACCGGTGCCATGAAGTTCGACGTCATACGGGCGGTGGAGGCGTGCTACGCGCCCGTGCGCGACGACCGGGGCTGGCTCGAAGGCGTGCTCGCGGCCCTGGAGCCGCTCAACGAAGGTCCCTGGTCCGCGGCGTGGGTGTTTAGGGAATTGCCGGATGGCTCGCGAAAGGTCGAGTGCTCGGCGGGGTTCGGTGCGATTCGCCCCGGCGAGCGTCCGAGCAGGATTCCCGACTTCGAGGAGATCCACAAGCCGTCGACTCCGCCCGACCTGGCGCGGCGACTTTACGCGCCCACGCCCAGGGTCGTCGATTACGCGCTCCGCCGTGCGCGGCGCATTGGGGGACCCGTCGTCGACGATGTTCGATCACAGCTGCAGGGCTGGGGTGTAGCGGAGTCCCTCGGAATCTTCGCCACCGAGCCAGACGGCAGGACGCTGCTCATCGTTCACGGGACTCCCGAGGGTGGTCGCCTTCTCTCTGCGCGCATCGTGCACCAGCTCAGGCTCCTGTCGGCCCACCTGAGCTCGAGCATGCGTCTGAGGCGGGCGTGCGGGATCTGGCCGGACGCGCCGCCGGAGGCGCCGGCGGAGGCGAAGCTCGAAGGCGGCGGCCGGGTCGTGGACGCAGTGGGAGGCGCCCAGACCGAGGAGGCGCGCTGGAGCCTCGCCGATGCGGTCCAGCGCCTGGACCGGGCGCGCGGAGCGCTGCGCCGGACCGATCCCGAGGAGGCGCTGCGGCTGTGGCAAGGACTCGTCGAGGGCACCTGGTCGCTCGTGGATCAGTACGACTCGGACGGGAAGCGCTACGTCCTTGCGCGCCGCAACGAGCCCAGTGTTCGCGATCCGAAGGCGCTCACGCAGCGCGAGCGGTCGGTCGCGGCCTTCGCCGCCATGGGCCACCAGAACAAGTTCATCGCGTACCTGCTCGGCCTTTCGACGGGCGCTGTATCGGGGCACCTGCGATCCGCAGAGCGCAAGCTCGGGACGACCTCGAGAGCTGAGCTCGTCCGGTGCTTCGCGCCGTTCGTCATGTTTGTGCCTGGCGCAATTCCACCCGGCGGTGACCGGCGCCGGTAGCGCATCGGCGCTCCGCCGCTCCGCTCGTCCGCTGAATTCCTACTTGGAGCTCGATCCTCGACGGCGCTGGACGCTGGGGCAATTACCGCGCGAACAGACGTGATGCCTCAACGAAGGGAGAAATCATGGCGTGGCCAATGATCAATCGGATGTGCCGCGAGTGCATCCGCGTAGCACGAACAGTGCGCGGAAACGTGCGCCTCATGAAGTGGGCCCGCCGAGGCCTACCAACAATCGTCATCGTCGCGAGCGCGTTCTTCGCCTCTCCCGCGCGCGCGGCGAACGCGTACTTCTCGTGTACAGAAATCGATAACGGCACCTGTGACGGGAGCGCGCCGTCCCCATGTGACGCGAGCGCGACTCTACAGTGGAGCAAACAGCCCGGAAGCCTCTCTTTTGTTGAAATCTACGTCTGCGACGATACCGAGGGGTCGCCGTGCGCCATCGTCTGGAATTCGTCCCAGAGCGGCGGTCTTTCCACGCCGAGCAACAGGACCGGATCGATTTCCGGCACGAACAGTCACTCACTGCAGCCGACGAGCCCGGGGAGCAGGCCCACACGTTCCATTTTGCCGGACGCCTTCAGTTCAACGGCCCCTCTCCAATCCTCTGGGTCGAGTCGGTCTACGTCTCAGCCTACTGCAAAAACCCGAAGCCAGCGCAGTGACTGCTTGAAAGACAGCGCCTCCTGCTTGATGGGATCCCGGTTTCTGATCTGCTGCCGCCCGGGAGGCGCGTCGCTGCCGAGGAGGATCATCGCTACGGTCAGGAGGTGGATGGACTAATTCATTCGCTCTCCACCCTCCGGTCTAATCAGCACAATCTACGCAGGAAGGGGACGAGCCGGCTCCTCGACCGAGCGGCGAAGCTTCCGACCGGATTCGGTGATGATGGGGCCTCGACTGTAAGTATGACTTCGCTGAAAGTGCCAGCGCGGATCGAACTATTTCGCGCGGGAACTAGGCGAGCGCAAGCTACCCCGGCGCGTGCGGTGGCATGCTGGTACCGCCACATTCACGTGCCGTGCAAATTCCACATACTTCAGGGAGGCGGGTCCATGCACCGGTCCGGACGGGTAGTCGCCGGCACCGTGATCGCGATCACGGGTGTCTTGTCCATCCACTGCGGCAGTAGCGAGAACGCTGCGAACAATTCGAAACCAGGGTTATTGCAGAAGCAGCAAGAGCAAGTTGAGAAGGTCTGGCTCTGCCACGCCGGCAGCGACGCGGACCCACACTTCGTCGAGATCGACATCCCTCAACAGGCGGCCGACGCCCATCTGAGCGAGCACGCGAACGACTTCATCATCATCGGCGATACCCTCACGCCTTGCCCGCCGCCGGCGGAGCCGTCGTTCCTCAGGATCTGCAAGGTCGCTGGCCCGGCCATCGTGGCGGCGGGAACCCAATTCACGTTCACGGTGACGGGCCCAGCCGTCACGACCGAAACGGTCACGCTCGCAGCCGGAGCACCACCTACTGGGAACTGCACTACCCTCCCGTTCCGGGTCGGGACCCGGCTCGCAGTGCAGGAGACCGTGCCGTCGGACATCGTGTTGACCTCGATCGCCGTTTCACCATCGGTCGCGGGAACTACCAGTCTCGCGACAGCGACGGCGAACGTCACGGTTGTTGTCGGCGGGACCACGGCGACGTTCAATGAGGTTCGCAAAGCTCCGCTGACGCTCTGCAAGGTCGCAGATCCGAGTAGTATCGCGATGGGAACCCCATTCACCTTCACATTCCTCGGACATCAGGTCACCGTGCCTACGGGTACCTGCGCGTCGCCGGTGCTGGTCGCGCCCTTCACCGAGTTCACGATCACAGAGACGGGCTCCGTGCCGTTCCAAATCGTTGATGTCAGTCCCGAGTGCCCGGCTAGCCTCACACATGATCTGACATCGATCACTGTGGCATTGCGCTTTCCAATTCCCTGCACCGTCGTAGTCACGAACGCGGCGGGGGCGGATTAACTGAGGGCTCGCTCAAGCACCTCCGCGTCGACGCGATCGACCTCTACTATGAGCACCGCGTCGACCCGGACGTGCCGATCGAGGAGGTCGCCGGCACGGTGAAGGACCTGATCCGGGAAGGGATGGTGAAGCACTTCGGGCTCCGGTCACGTGTCGGGTACCACGTCCTTCACCATGGAGTGCGTAAGCCGCTGACCGGCCTCGTCGCAGAAAACGTACGGTCCCCGGAGGGGGGGGCACCTTGAGCGTGCCCTTCAAACAAGACAGTCCCCGTGACGGACAGCTCAGGACGCTCGCTGGCGCGGCTCTTTCGCGCTGACGCGCGCCTGCCACCTCCAGGCGGTCTGCGGCTGGCGCGACGCGGTGGCAGCACCGCGGTCGTGGCGGCCAGCCCGGCGACCAAACTCCAGCTTCGGCAGCCGACAGCGATCGGCGGCCTCCTCGAGACTACGGCGCGACCGCCTGGCGTGAGCACGCGCGCCACCACGTAGAACTCAGCGCGCGGTCGGAGAAGAGATGACCTCATACAACCTCACGTTCGCGACGCTCATCAGCTTGGAAGTGGGTGCGCGGGTTCCCGCTAATCGAGCTGTCTGGCAGCGCTGCCTAGCTGCGAAGTGCGGATGACACGAACACCGCTCGGCGAATGAAAGATCGTGCCGCGATCTTGCGCTGGAGAATGCGGTGCTAGAGGACTATAGAATCCCGCCCGCTCTCCAGACCTCGAGGTCCCGGAGGTGGCGATGTTCATCGAGGGAGAACTCTCATGAAAGCCATCCAAGTTCACCAGTTCGGCGGTCCCGAAGTTCTTGCTCTCCACGAAATCCCCACTCCCAAACCTGGTCCCGGCGAGGTACTCGTTCGTGTCCGCGCAGCCGGCGTCAACCCGTACGACACCTACATGCGCAACGGTAGCTACGCCATCAAGCCACCGCTTCCCTATACGCCAGGTTCCGATGCGGCCGGCACCATCGAGGCAGTTGGCCAGGGCATCACCAGAGTGAGATCCGGCGATCGCGTCTACACCGCCACGACCATCTCTGGCGCGTACGCCGAATATGCGCTGGCGGTCGAGTCGCAAGTCCATCCCCTGCCAGAAAAGACCTCCTTCGCACAAGGCGCCGGCCTCTGGGTTCCCTATGGGACTGCCTACACGGCGCTCCATCATCATGCCGCGGCTCGCGCTGGAGAAACCGTGCTCATTCACGGCGCCAGTGGTGGCGTTGGCGTCGCGGCCGTGCAATTCGCGCGGGCACAAGGTCTCGCCGTCATAGGTACGGCCGGAACTGAGCGCGGCCTCGACCTCGTGAAGCAGCAGGGCGCTCACCAGGCCTTCGATCATTCGAAGAGCGGTTACATCGAAGAGATCCTGAAAGCGACTGGCGGGAAGGGCGTCGACGTCGTTCTGGAAATGCTAGCTAACGTGAACCTCGCTGCCGACCTCAAGCTCCTCGCGCTTCACGGGCGTGTCATCGTCATCGGTAATCGCGGAGAAATCTCCATCAATCCGCGCGAGCTGATGAGTCGCCGTGCGATGGTTAGAGGCTTCACGCTGTGGGGCGCAACGGCCGCCGAATCCGCGGAAATCCACGCAGCCGTGGCCGCGGGTCTGGAAAACGGGACTCTCCGCCCCATCGTCGGCAAAGAACTCCCGCTCGAAGATGCTCCGCGAGCCCATCGAGAGGTGATGTCCTCCGGTGCCTACGGCAAGATCGTCCTCGTCCCCTGACTGCGCTGCGCCAGCCATGCGTTGGGTGCGCGTCGGGTTAACCGGGGCGCGTGGAGTCGCTCAGCTGGTGGCTGGCTGGAGGGCCGGTCAAGGAACGCATCGCGCGGGGGTCGGCTAACCCCGAATCGCACAGCGTACGGCCCGTCGTGCCTTCGTCCATCCAGCAGCGGGATTCGAGTAGCGTGGCGTAGGGGATGTAGCCCGATAACACATCACGTTGATGCGAAAAGACGCCCCGGTCTCGGCCGTAGCCTCCGATCCGTCCGCCGTGAACGTCACCGCTGGTGACTTGCAGGCGCGATTCATCCCCGCGTACGGGATGCTCGGGATATCGCTTCGGCACCGCGGCGAAGAACTCCTGCGGCGCATCGACGACCTCGACGCCGCCGCCGCGAAGGGCAGCACGGCGGGAATCCCTCTGCTGCACCCGTGGGCAAACCGCCTCGCGGGACCGAGCTACCGCGCGGCGGGGAGGCTGGTCGAGCTCGATCCGTCGTCGCCGCTCCTCCACCTGGACGGAAACGGCTTGCCCATGCACGGTATCCCGTGGGCGCGGCTGGCCTGGCAGGTGAGGGCAGTGACGGCGAGTTCGCTCGAGGCCCGCCTCGACTGGAGCAGGGAGCTGCTCTCCATCTTCCCGTATCCTCATCGCCTCGAGCTCGCGATCGACGCTCGCGAGGGGACGTTGAGCTTCCACACCCGGCTCGTCGCCGGGCCCGACGGGCCGGTGCCGGTGAGCTTCGGGTTTCACCCGTACTTCGGCTTGCCCGGGGCGCAGCGGTCGGAGTGGCGAGCCAGGCTACCTGCGATGACCGAGCTCCTCCTCGACGCGCGCGGCATCCCCACGGGCGAGGAGCGGTCCTTTCCCGGCGTGGACGGGCCCCTCGACGGCCTCGACCTGGATGCAGGATTCGCGGTTCTCGATGAACGCGCCACGTTCTCGGTCGCCGTCGCCGGGCGCCGCATCACGGTGCGATTCCTGTCCAATTACCGCTACGCCCAGGTCTTCGCGCCGCGGGACCGGGACTTCGTCGCGTTCGAGCCGATGACGGCGCCCACCGCGGCGCTGAGCAGCGGGCGCGACCTGCGCGTCGTCGAGCCGGGTGGCGAGTTCCGCGCTGGGTTCGAGGTACGGATCGAGGGCGAGTAGACGCCCGCGGAGTTTGGCCGACGCCGCCCCTGCGCCGGCCGTGCGCGACGGACGCGAGATCTCCAGCGTCGCAGCAGACGAGTGGCCGACCACCGGAATGCGGCCGTGGGCGCTGATGCTCCCGCAGCGCGCGACGTGCCGAGCAGGTTGGAACGAGCGCCGCGGTAGGCGGGTGGTCCACAGCGATCGCGGCAAACTCGGCGATGTCGTCCACTGCGATCAGGGGCTGCCTAGTGGTGGGCGACCCGACCGCAACCAACGTGGCCGTACCGTGTTGGTGTAGGAGCGCCGTCCCGGGATACCCCCCGCAGCCCCGGGGGTCGGCGCCGGGAGGCCGCGCTGCGCAGGCGGCCTTCCGCTTCTTCCGCTCGTCGGTCGCGCCAGCGTCTCGTCCCGCTGGCTTGCTGGCGCGGCGGCCCCCCGGCTTTCGCCACCTCGGGACTCCTCGACGGTTGTCCTTTCAGCCCGTCGCCGGGTTCGACAGGACGATGCCGCATCGCTTTGTCGCCCACCCGTCGCCGTGAGGCCGCGTCGGCCAGCGCACTTCTGGGGTTCCCTCCTGGCGCTCACCCCGTCAGTCGCGTTGTGGTCGCCTCGCGCGCCGGCCTACAACGGCCACCTGCATGAAGCGCCAGGCCACGCCGATACCCAGCGCCCATGCCGTCGCGGACAACCCGGCGCCGTGGCGGCATGCTATCTGCGGCCTGTGCTGGAAGGTGTCCCGGCCCCACAGCACGCCCTTGCGGCTCGTCGGAGAGCTCCGGGTCACCGAGAGATGCTGCTACTGCGGCGACGGCACGTCGGCGGGTATCTACCTGCGCGAGGATCCGTCGAACGTCCCGTGTGGCGGGGCGTAGATCTCATATTTCTTACGGCGACGTGGGGTCTATGCGTTTCGTCCTGTCGGGAAGCCGTGACAGGAAGGGTTGGCGCGCAGCGAGCAGCGTCAGCCAGAGGATTTCACGTCATCCCCACCGCGGGCTCGTCACCGCGCGCTCGTCCTGCATCGCCGCGCGTGATTCGACTGTAGAGCGAAAGCGACGGGTCGAAGATGAACCGCACTACGAGGCGCGTCCAGGAGCGGTGGTGGTTCAGCGGGTCGTAGAACTCCGGCGCGAGGCGGCGTAGCGCGGGGAGGCGAGACCATGGGACCCGCATGAGGTCGTGGTGCTCGTTGTGGTAGCCGACGTTGAAGGCCAGGACGTTCATCGGCCCGTAATATGAGAAGGTCTCCTGGTCGCCGGGGAACGTCAGGTAGTGCTCTTGGAGCCAGCGGCCGCCGACCGGGTGCAGCCCGACCGCGAAGATGCTGGCAAGAAGCAGGAAGCCGAGCGCCTTGGCCCCCCCGATCGCGACGACCGCGACCACGAACGCCACCTCCACGGCGAGGTTCACGACGTACCACCCGTCGATCAGCTCGACCCGCTTCAGACGGGGGACGCGGAGCGACTGAGCGGCGAAGTAGAGCAGCAGCCACGTCGCCTTGCGCCAGGCGGAATTGCCGACCAGCCTCGCTTCGAGAGGGCTCGCCAGGTCCGCGTCCAGCGCCTCCATTCCCTGGTACGCATGGTGAAGAAGGTGGTACTTGCGGAACGCGATCGCCGTCGGGAACACGATGGGCAGGTTGGCGAGGATCGCCATCCAGGCGTTCGCCGCGGACGAGCGGAAGATCAGGTTGTGCGTCGCCTCGTGGATGAGCACCCACAGCGCGTGGTTCGCTACGGCGCCGACGGTGTACGCGGCGAGGACGATCAGCCACCAGGGGCTTCCCCGTAGCAGGAACGCGAGCGTCAGCTGGAGCGCCACCACCGCCACCAGCCAGGCCGCGGTCGACGGGGCGTGACCGCACAGGTCCTTCGCCTCGGGGTGCGCGGCGAGGAGCGCTCGGGTTCGCTCCTTGTGCGGCTCAGGGTACTCCACGTGGCGCCATCGAAGCGCCGTCGATGAGGAGCTCACGCCGGTATCCTGACTCGCGCTGCAGCGCGCCACCACCGCTGAGCGGGACTCTGCGGGTGCCCACCCTTCTGGGCGAACGCGCCGTCGCCCCAAAAGGCCGGCCCCCGGTTGCCCGTCCTCACTCAGTTGCTGTTCGCGCCGCCCACGTCGTCAGTGGAGCGCTGCCGCGACCCCGCGCCAGGACCTCCCTGCCGCCGCTCGCTACCTCGGGCGCTGCCCACTTGCGTTCGGCACTTCCAGCGTCGCTGCGTAGATGCTTGAGGGCAGGCCCCCTCCTCACTTCCGTCGCTTCGGCACCGCCCCGATCCGCACCTCGTCCGCGAAGGGGGGGGGTGCGGCGACTTGCCACACCGACTCAGTGCTGCTAAGGTGAGTATCGGTTGACCCACCTGCTGGTGCTTGACCCGACCCCCGGCTCCCCCCCCGGGGGTTTTCTTTTGCGCCTCGCGGGTCACTGGAATCGGCGCCTCTCCGTCGCGGCCGCGCGCAGGGCCGCCGAGGGAAGAGCGACAGAGGGCGCCGGTCGAGGACGCGAGGCGGCGCTGCAAGGCGGCGCTCACCTCCTTCGCGTCTGCGCGGTGCGGCGAGGGGATCGACCTCGAGGCGAGTCGTCGCGACGACGCCTTCCTGGCCGGCCGCGCCTACGATGAGCTGATCGCCAGCAGATGCTCGCAGATGCAGACCGCGTGAAGAGCGAGCCACCACTCGATGCCGCTCTGCGGGAGAAGCGCCCTAGCGACGGCCTCATCCCGACGGTGAGCCTCGACCCGATTCCCGCTCCCGCTCTTTGAAGCAGGGCGCTGCGCGTGACGCTGGGTTAGCCACATGCCCATGGGCTCGCGAGAAGGGGGCAATCGGCTCAAGGTTGTGGATGCCTCCTCGCGCTCGATCAGACGCCGCCCGTGGTTGTCCGACCAGCAGGGCTGCGATAGAAGACCTAGCCTCGCGTTCCCTGACGCAAGCGCGCTTGTCCCACAGCCAGTACGAAGTCGCTCGTGCTCATCCTCGCACTGAAGCTCGCCCTCCCGCCCGCACTCATCGCGGCAGCGAGCGTCGCAGGACGCCGGTGGGGCCCCGGCTTCAGCGGATGGATCGTCGCCCTGCCGCTCGTCTCCGGCCCGATCGCGTTCTTCCTCGCGCTCGATCAGGGAACCACCTTCGCGGCGGACGCGGCCCACGGCACATTGACGGGGGTTGCCGGCCAGACAGGGTTCTGCGTCGCGTACGGGTGGTCCGGCTACGTTGGGCGCTGGCCTGTCGCGCTCGCGGGAGGTGCGCTTGGGTTCGCGGTGGGCGCCTTCGCACTTGGGACCGCAGCGAACCTTCCCCTCGCGCCGCTGATCGTCCTCCTCGTCGCGTGCGTGACTTTGGCGTTCTTGGTAATGCCGGCCTCGGCGGACGACACGGCGCCGAACTCGCTGGGCCCGTGGGACATCCCGTGCCGCATGGCGACGGGTGCGATCGCGGTCGTCACACTGACCCGCGCCGCGCCGCTGCTCGGGCCTCGGTTCAGCGGCGTGCTGGCGGCGTTTCCCGTGGTCACCGCCGTGCTGGCCGTCTTCGCACAGCGCGCTCAAGGGCCGCGCCACGCGAACGCGGTGCTCCGCGGCCTCCTGCTCGGGCTGCCGTCGTTTGTGGCGTTCTACGCGGCGCTGGAGATTACGATCCAGCGTGCCGGAATCGTCGGTGGGTTCGCGGCTGCAAGCGGCGCCGCCATCACGACGCAAGCAGTGACGGCGGCGCTCCTGCGTGGCCGCCTCGGCGCGCAGCGATAGCCGGTCGACGTAACAGCCGCGTTCGAGTAATCGGCGAGGCTCGTCCTGGACGATGGCCATGAGGCCGTCGATGGACTTCCGCTAGACGATCGGCGTCGAGCCGATGAAGATGCGGGCCGACCGGGGGAAAACTCACAGACCGTACAGGGCGCGGCGCGCGCAGCTTCACGCAGCGGGACCCGCGGCCCGGGACGACCGGCGCAAGCCGCTACCTAGCCGCGCGAACGGACCGCGCGGCGCATTATCGAGAAGCACGGCGACCCGCTCGACGAGATGGCTCGCATCATGGCCGCCGCGACCGACCCAAAGCTCTCCTGCGGGCCGTGCGGGAGTGGGATGGCGTTGCGCGGCGTGCGGAGGCTGGCGAGGGCGCAACTCATAACCCTCCGCCCGCCGCCTGATACGTCAGGACCCGGCGCGCGCGGTTATCTACCACCCACGCTGACGCCAAAGAGCGGCGCTTGCGACGTCGCCGTGCGTAACCGCGCCGCACATCCGCGCTGAACTGTCGCAGCGGAAGCAAAAATCGGAGGCGGCGCCGTCGCGACCGCCCCCGAGTCTCGCTTCGCTGCCCTGCGCTGTCCCGCCAGGCGGCGTCGGTCGAGGCCCCGCTCTCATAAATGGGGCCGCTCACGCTCGCCAGACGGTAGTGGATCAGCCCGCTGGCACGACCCGTTGTGGGGTAGCGGCGTACCCAGCTTCCTTCTCCGGTGAAGACTCTGCGTGGATGACGGGGCCGCTCCGGATCACGTTCGAGCGCAGTCGCTGACCCAGGACCTCCTCCGCGCGTTGCCCTGCTGAGATCATGAGCTCGAGGTCGATCGTGGTGCCGACGCCCATCTCCTCGAGGAGCGCCACCAGGTCCTCGGTGCACGTGTTGCCCGTGAACCCCGCCGAGTACTTTGCGGCTCCCGTCGCCGGTTGCCCTCCGATCGCGCCGAGCGACGTGTCGACGTAGCGAACGCCCATCTCCACGGCCGTGACCGAGTTCACGATTCCCGAGCCGCGCGTGTCGTGGAAGTGCGCGATGAACTCGGCGCGCGGGAACGTGGCGCGGAGATCTCCTATGCGCTCGCGGACCAGCACCGGGTTCGCCATCCCCGTCGTGTCGCCGAGCATGATCGTCTGCGCGCCGTGGTCGAGGTAGAAGCCGACGATCTTCTCCACGTCGCGCAGTGGGACGTCGCCACCGACCGGGCAGCCGTATACGGTCCCGGCGCAGCCGATCACACGAACCCCGAGGTCCTGGGCGCGGCGCATGACCCGCTCGTGCTCGCGCATGGCGTCGCCGTGCGTCATCCGGAAGTTGAGCTGGTTGTGCTTCTCGCTGGAGGAGATCATGAGGATGATCTCCTCCGCACCGAAACCTCCCTCGACGCAGGCCTGAAAGCGGTCGAAGCCACGTTCGTTCGGCATCAGCACGACGTGCGAGACGCCCTGCCTCCGGCGGATGCCTCTCAGCACCTCGACCGCGTCGGCGCACTGCGGCAGCAGCTTCGGATGGGAGAACGACGTCACCTCGACCTTCTTGAAGCCGGCCGCGGTGATCCGGTCGATCATCTCGATCTTCTGCGACGTTGGCACCACCACCGGCATGGATTGCAGGCCGTCGCGTGCCCAGCACTCGCACACGACGACCGAGGCGCCTGGAAGATGATCGGTATGACGCTCCACGGGGGCCCCCTTTACGCGTCTTCGGCGAGAGTGACAGGGAAGCCGCGCCTGGCGACGAGCTGGCGGGCGGCGAAGACGAGATCGGGGTGCACGCCGAAGGCGATCGCCGCATACTCGATGGACGCGGACGCGAGCACGGCGAGGCTGGCCGGGCGCTCCTCCGCGGCACGGAAGAGATCCTCGGGGCTGCGCGGCAGGGGCGCGTCGGGCTGCGGGCTCACCGGAGCGCGACCGCCCCGGCGCACCGCCCAGGCGAAGCACTCGAGCGCGGCCGCGCGCGTCTCACCGTCCTCGAGGGCGTCGCGCGCTCGCGCGACGCAGTGCGTGTGGGTCGCGAGCTGCACGGCGACCGACTCGAGCGGCGCGCGGTGCAGGAGCGCCAAACCGCGCGGGAGCGCTGCGGCCCGCTCGATGATTAGCCGGATCGCGGGATCCAGCACGGCGGCCGGCAGAGGCGTGCCGGCGGGTCCCTGAGAGTAGGAGCGGTTCATTCGGTCGTCGGGGGGATCGCGCGTCCGGGAAGCATGCGGCGAAGGGAGGCGCATTCCATGCCAGATGGGTTGCAAATACTGCCAACGTGCCGAGGAATCGGTGGTCGATGGCCACCATGTCGACCCATCGCCCACGGTCATTTCGGCCCCGGCCGAAACGAGTTTGCCCGTCATGCTGGATGCTCGGCGGGTGGGCTGACGGCGCTATGAGCGGATGTTGCCGATGGTGACGCATCACAGGGCAGTGCTCGCTTGCTCCACTCAAATTCCTGGCACCGAGACGATCAATTCTCCGGTCGCTCACACCGTTGGAGCAGATGCACGCTTCTCCGTCATGGGAGCGCGCAGGCAGCGGAGCGGGATGTCGCTCATTGCCATCACAAATGAGCAACCTAACGCGCGGTGCGTTGCCTCGATGGTGGTGTCGAGCAGGAGCCTAGGCTCTTCTGGCCAGCCCAATTGGCCCACCGCGTCACGCTTGATGAAGATCAAGCACCATCCATACACAGGGGGCCGTGCCGGGAGTCTCGGCCCACGAAGGAGCAGCGTATGCGAGCGGTGATTCGACTGGCAGTGTGCATCATCATGGCCGCGTCCTCGACTGCGGCGTTCGCGGAAGAGGACGAGGCGACCGCTGCAGGGGCAGATCCACAGAGCGTCAAGGAGCAAACCAACCGGACCGATACCAACGTGACGGCCCAAGGCGACAAAAAGGATGACGCGGACGTCGGCGCGGCCAGTGGGGAACCCACGCGCTCGGACGCGCGCGACACCGCGGCCCGCGACTACGACCAACAGCTCCGCCAGACAGAGATCTGGACGAGCCCCTAGGACCGAAGAGGACCCGTGACGCCCCAGCCGCGGGTCCTCTCCTGAGCGATGTGCTTCGTCAGCGACGTGAGCTCCCCGCGCTGCACCACCTCCAGGGACCTCCGAAGCTCCGTCGGCATCGCCGCCGCTGGCACATCGAGCGGCTGTTCGCCTGGATGATGCGCTGCAGGCGGCTCGTGAACCGCTACGAGTGCAAAGCGGAGAACTTCCTCGGCGCGCCTGACGTCGTTTCCCACGACGTTGGTTCCTGCCGACCTTCGATGAGAAGAAGGATGCTGACCGGTTGGTATGTTTAGACCCGCTCTCGTCTGACTGAGCCGAGCCGCTCAGACTTGCACGCGCGCCAGCGTCATCTCTTTCGCTTCGCTCAGCAGCGCCTTCAACGCGAGTGAGCGGTTCGCCACGCACTGCTGTGTCGCGCCGGAGATCGCACCGAGAACGAGGTGTGATCGCTGTCCCATCCACGTCCCGTCGAAATGCACCAGCTGCCTTGTCCTTCTCGAACGGGCGAGATGGGACCCGACGCTGCGGACATGGGTTCCCCCTTCTGCCGCAAGCAGATCGAGGCTAAGTCCAGCAGACCGAGTTGAGCCGTTGCGATTGGGCGTGAACACGTCGATGATCACCGCGTTCGGCGCGTGCAACATCATAACCGAGAGCAAAACCCAGCAAGCGAAAGGAAGAGGACACTCGTATGCTGTCTTTCAGGACGTTCATTTTGGCCGGCGCAATGGCTGCGTTCGCCACGACCGCGTGGGCTCAGGGCGGAGGGCCTTGCGCGGATGACGTGGCGAAGCTGTGCAAGGACGTGCAGCCTGGCGAAGGTCGCGTCATGGCCTGCCTCAAGACGAATCAGGCCTCGGTGTCGCCTCAGTGCAAGGCGTATCTGAAGCAGGTGAAGGATGCGTGCCAGGGGGACGTCGAGAAGTTCTGCTCGGGCATCCCTGCCGGGAAGGGTGCCGTCGCGAAATGCCTGAAGAAGAACGCGGCAGATCTCTCGCCTGACTGCAAGGCGACGCTGTCGAAGGCAAAGAAGACGAAGTCCTGACGCGCGTACTCAGCGAGCGCGCGGCAGTACACGGGGGGTCGCGCATCGTCTACTTGGCGGTGGCAGCGACCTCTCGGCGCGCTGC
>Ga0318573_10000198_pt1 | contig 19741 bp, 23 predicted proteins | sample GRESIP089b5f21_FD_202515 | JGI IMG/M metagenome (GOLD analysis project Ga0318573, IMG submission 202515) | Tropical soil microbial communities from Luquillo Experimental Forest, Puerto Rico - GRE.SIPMG.089b5f21 | ecosystem: Environmental > Terrestrial > Soil > Tropical forest > Bulk soil... | reverse complement strand
GATCTGGGACAACCGCTGCACCCAGCACCGCGCACTCAACGATTATGCTGGCAAGCGGCTCCGGAGAGGATTTTTCTACCCATAAATTGACCGCCAAATGATTGATTTAATTGGGTTTTTGCCCGACCGCCGTCGCGCCCGGTCGATGGGCCACCCCTTTTTTTGAACCATCCCCCCGCTCCAGAACAGATCAAAAAAACGGCCAGCCGGCGCCCGGTGTTGATCAGACGGTCAAACTCCAGGAGTCTGCCCCTTGAACGCCTGCAGGTGATTATGCCACCGCCGACTCGTCCGCTTCCAGAGAGGTTGTCACGGCCGCGCTCTTGGTGATGCGTCGAGCCGCCAGTAACGTGCGCCATCTGGGGTGACGAGCAGATACATGCCGCCGCCGTCGCTCAGTTTGTATGCCTTGGCCTGCGGCTTGGCGTTGCGAACGCGCGTATCAGTCAAACGCATGACGGTATCTCCGCGTCGCTTTGGCTGACGGTATCTGCCCGAGATACTGTCATAGATACCGTCCAATTTTCCGGCTGCAAGCGGTCACGCGCGAATTTGCGCGAATGACACAGGATTAATTCCTGCTGCAATTTCAATGGCTGATGAACGAGGGCGGACAAGAGCGAACAACTGCGAACGACGATGTGGCTGGGGCGGGAGGACTCGAACCTCCGAATGGCGGAAGCGGAAACTTCGCCGTTCGGGCCGAGCGTCTTGGATTTCCTTTGATCTCCCGGTGCACACGTTATGCAGACGAGATCCCCTGCCGCTGTGAACGAGGTCGTACAGGTGACTGTTCCCAATGACCAACAGCGTGGGTGAAGTTTGGCAACGCTGGCATGCTCGCAGCGGGTTTGCGGCGAACTTACAAGGGTTATAGGCATATGCATTAGCCGCATTGGCGACTTCACGATGATAATTGGACACGCGACTTGATCTAAGCGGTCGATACACGCCACGTCTTCGTCAAGGTGAGGGCGCAGCGCGGAGTCATTTCAATAGTGTGTTCGGTAGCAGGGTAGGCACAGATCCTGATTTGGCGATTTTGGCGCGTTCGTCGTTCGTTATAGATGGAACTCGTGCATGCATGCGAGGGCGAAACGCGGCACGAGTTCCGTGAGTTACGGTCGGATTGTAGGCCAGAACCGACACAGATACGGCTCTAATCTTTCCGGCAACTTGATGGACGCGCCCTTCGACATTCGAGGTAGCTGGGACGGGCCTCCACAGAATTGTCATCGTATCGAGCAGACTATCCTCACCGACGGGTCCGAGCCGCGCGCTTTCTCAACGATGAGGGGATACGTATGCTGGAAAAGGCAGCTCCCGCCCGCAGTGATGCAGGACCGCCTGCAATCAACCTCATCTCGATCGCACAAGCCCTACTCGTCGCGGAACATCTCAGTTTTCGGCAAGCCGCACGCATTCTCGACGTCCGGCAATCTGCGGTGAGTCGCCGCATTCGATCCCTGGAAGACACGCTCGGCGTTTCACTGTTCGAAAGGCACCATGGCGGTGTACGGGTCACCGACGCCGGCGCACGCTTTTTTGATCGGGCACGGCACGTGCTCGTTCAGCTTGACCACGCGGTCAAGACTGCCGAAGCCGCTGGTCGCGGCGAGAATGGTTATTTGCGTATCGGCATCCTCTCGTCGATGGCGGGGGGATTTCTCCGTGCGCTGATACGGACGTTCCGTGATCGACATCCCGACGTGGTTCTGCAGATTTCCGAGATTCCCTCTCGCGAGCATACCGCGCTCATCCGAAAGAGGCAGCTCGACGTCGCCTTCATTATGGGTGCGCCTGCCGTGCCGAGTTGCGAGGTGTTGCCGCTGTGGACCGAGCGACTATTCGTAATTCTCCCGCGAGGGCACGCTCTCTGTAGCAGGAAGGAGGTCGAATGGGAGGCTCTTCGCGACGAACGCTGCATCTTGCGCCAGTCCGATCCAGGTCCTGCATTCCAAGACTATGTCATCAACCGTCTTGCGGATCTCGGTCATCGTCCAAATGTGCAGCGATTTGATGTGGGCCGCGAGGCCTCGATGCATCTCGTTGCCCTCGGCATGGGGGTGAGCCTTACGAGCGAGGCCACGATCGCCAACTCTTTTCCGGAGGTGGAGTTTCGTCCGCTCGCTGGTAACACGGATGTCGTCTCCTTCAGCGGCATTTGGTCGCCCAAGAACGACAACCCGGCCTTGCGGCGGTTTTTGAGCCTCGCGCGCGTTCTGGCAAGGAAGTGGAAAAACCATTCTGGCGATGCTGCAACGCGATTATCGGTGGAGATGTGAGTGATGCGCGATGCGATTAGCGTGTCTCTCGTTTTTCTCGACGGGCTCGTGCAAATGCTCGATCTGTGGACATGAATCGCGCCAGCATCGGTGCGATGAGCTTGGCTGGGTCAACGGTCTGGCCGGTTTCTCGACCAAGCACGTCGGCGTAGGCGATCAGGTCCCGGTTGATCTGGGCCGGGAGCTCGATCGTAAGCTTCACCGGCTTATCATCTGGAATGGCTTTGAGCTTCAGCTTGGGCACTTGGTTTCCGCGCAACTCTGATAGGGCGCAAGGACGAGGTCGCGGTTGACGATTACGCGAACGGGGAATCCTGGCCGGATCGTCAGCGTCGGTTGGATATTGAGATTGCGGCGCACGACCTGCTGACCAGTCTGATTGAGCGTGTCGCTGCTGCCACGCCGCAGCGCTCGAACGATGTCGTTGTCGGTATTGCCGGCGCCGAGCTCCGAGCCAACGCCGAGCAACGTTGAGAGCGCCGCGGCCATGAACAGCCGGCCCCAATGGTAGTCGACCTGGTCCTCGAGACCGGCGTAGCCTTCCGGATCCGCGCCGGACTGACGCTCCAGAACGATGGAGCGGCCATTGGGGAAGACGAGGCGGGTCCAGACGAGCAACACGCGCGACTGTCCGAAGGAGACTTGGCTGTCGTAGATGCCGATGAGCTTGGAGCCTTGCGGAACGAGCAGATAGCGTCCGGTTGGGCTGTCGTAGACGTTCTCGGTAACCTGGCCCGTGACTTGGCCGGGAAGGTCGGAGCGGATGCCGGTCAAGAGGACGGCCGGGATGACCGATCCCGCCTGTACGATGTATGTCGAGGCCGGTGCTTCGAGCCGTTCGGCGCTAACCGTGCGTTTGTCGATCGGACCGTTGAGGAAAGCAAGCTTGCGATCCTGCATGTTCTGGATCGATTCGGCATCGATCGGCGGCCTCTCGCCTTGAACTTCAGACGTTCCGCCCGTCGTTGGTGTCATTGGCGGCGGCGGTGGTGCTGGTGATCGATTCACTGTCGTCGAAGAGGTGAAGACCCGGCTGGTACGCGCTGCGTCGGTTTCTTGGGCGATGCGCTGCTGCTCGGCATCAATGCCTTGCGGTCCACGTTCCTGGAGAATGGGACGGCCGAAGTCCCCGGGCAGAGGCGGACCGAGCGGCGGAACACCCGGCGGCAGACCGGTATAGTCGCGCGGCAGCTTGGCGAGCTCATCGGCCGTGGTCTTGTGCTCCGTATTGTAAAGCTCTGGTGCCGACTCTGGCCTTCCCCGACGGTTGTCGAGCGCCCAAATGACGGCGCCGAACACGGCCACAATGGCGACGCCGGCGAGGCCGATGAGAACCTTTCGCGACAGCCGTGTCACTGGCGGCCGTTCCGGATGGAGGCGAAGCTCGGCCGCGATCTCGTGCTCCGATTTCGGGCGATTGTCGTTCACCATCGCGGTCTCCCGTCGGTGCGCACGATGCGAACCTTCTGCTGATGCTCGCCGCCGAGGCGAAGCTCGGCGGCGGCGAATAGGCGGTCGACCACGTAGAAGTTCTGGCGGGCACGATAATTGACGAGCTCGGCGGCGCCCTCCGGGCCGAGGACGAAGAGCGGCGGCATCTCCCCCTGGCGGATGCCGCGTGGGAACTCGATGAAGACTTTGGTGCCGTCATCAAAGGCGCGGAGCGGCCGCCAGGGCGGCGTGTCGCCCTCGATCGCATAACGGAAGTTGAGCCTGCCGATGTCGAGCCCGATGTCGACCGGGGCGGCAGCCTCAGCGACTGCGTTCTGCCGGCGCAAGGCGATGAGCTGATCCTGCGGGTACTGCCAGGACACCGAGGCCATATAGGTCTTCTCGGTGGAGCGCAGCTCGAGATGATACGTGCGTCGGTCAGTATTGATGACGAGATTGGTGATGAGGTCCGGCCGGGTCGGTTTCACTTCGATGTGAACGCGCTTCCTTGGCCCGGTTCCGCTTTCCGTGTCGCCGATGATCCAGCGCACGGTGTCGCCGGCTGCCACCGGTCCTGAGCCGACGAGCTGCTCCCCCTCTTGGAGAGCGATGTCAGTCACCTGTCCCGGCGCCGTATAGACCTGATAAAGGGCGCCGATCGTATAGGGATAGACCTGCACGGCATTGATGTAGCCATTGCGCGTTGGCTGCACACGCGCGGCCTCGTTGGCTTTGGCGACGCGGTCGGCCGGGTTCTTCGACTCCGGGTCCAGAGGTTTGGTACCTGGGACGGCCTTGAGCTGGCCCGGGAGCGGCAGCGGCTTCGGGATCTCGACAACCTCCACCGGCCTTGGAGGCTCGCTTTCGAACAGGGCCGGTTTGGGATCGTCGTAGCTGATTTCCGGTGGCTTGAAGGTCGCGCAGGCTGTAAGAGCGACTGACGACAGCAAAACTATAAATAATGTGTGCAGGCGCATCAGCCGAGCTCCTTCGACCAGTTGATGGCGTGAACGAAGACACCGAGCGGGTTCTTGCGCAGTCGGTCGATGTCGCGTGGGGGGTTAAGCACGATGGTGAGAATGGCGGTCCAGCGCTCGGTCACCGCCAGTGCACCGTTCTCGTAGCGCCGCTCGATCCAGGCAATGCGGAACGACGAGTCGGAGGCGCGGATCACGCTCGAAACTTCGACGGCGACCTGGATCTTGCCGACCTTTGCAAAGGGATCGTTGACGCGGGCGTAGTCGTTGAGGGTCGCCGCACCCTTGTCCGTGGTGAAGTCGTAGGCGCTGAGCCAGTTCTGCCGAACGACGACGGGATCGGCGGGGACCGAGCGGAGTTGTTCGATAAAACGAGCGAGATGCCAGGCGATCTGCGGATCGGTGGGCTTGTAGTCGGCAATGGCAGGCGCGACCGCCTGCGCTTCACCGAGCTTGTCGACCTCTACCACCCACGGCACCACGGTGCCGCGAGCCGATTGCCAGACCAGGCCAGCGGCCAGTCCCGCCGCGAGAAGCAGGTTGCCGAAGGCAATGAGGCGCCAGTTCCCGGCCTGCACGCGGGCCGAACCGATGCGTTCGTCCCACGCCTGGGCGGCCTTTTGATAGGGCGTCTCGGGCGCGAGTGTCTGGCCGTATCGGACGGAAGGGCGCCGAAAGAGATTCATTTGCGCTCCTCGGAAAGCGAGACGGAAGTCGAGCCGCCGCCGTGATCGCCAGAACGCACGGCGTGCGCGGCCGCGGTGATGCCATGGCTCATGGCCTGATGGCGGCGCAGACGTTGTGCCCATTCGGGGGCGCTGCCGGCATGAGTCGATGAAGAGGTCGTGGCGCCAGCCGATGCACTGGTCGCCCCCACGCTTCTGGCGGCGGTGGCTCCGCCGCCCAGCGATGCCGCACCACGCACCGCTCCAGTGAGGGCGCCAGCCCCGGCGCGCACACCCATGGCACCGGCCACGCCGAGACCGCCTGCGGCGAGCGCAGTACCGACGGCCGCGCCGGCCCCGAGCTGCGGGGCGCCTGCAGCAAGCCCCGTCGCGATCCCCGGACCGAAGATCCCAAGACCGAGCAGGGCGAGCGCGGCGAGCACGAGTGCCATAGCGTCATCGAGCGTGGGCTGGGTGCCGCCGAAGCCTTGGGTGAACTGACCGAACAGCGTCGTGCCGATGCCGAGGATGACGGCGAGAACGAGCACCTTCACGCCCGACGCTATGACGTTGCCGAGGACTCGCTCGGCGAGGAAGGCGGTCTTGTTGAACAGGCCGAATGGCACGAGCACGAAGCCCGCGAGCGTGGTGAGCTTGAACTCGATCAGTGTAATGAACAGCTGGACCGCCAAGATGAAGAAGGCGACGAGAACGACGAGCCAGGCGATCAGCAACACGAAGATCTGAATGAAGTTTTCGAAAAACGAGACGAAGCCCATTAACTGACTGGCGGCCTGCAGGATGGGCTTGCCGGCGTCGATCCCGATCTGCGCGAGGCGCCCTGGCTGCAGGAACTGATCGGCTGAAAGCGCCGACCCCGCCGCCTTCAAGCCGAGTCCCGCAAACGAGTTGAAAACGACCTTGGCGAGATTATTGAAGTTGCCGATAAGGAAGGCGAAGAACCCGACATAGAGGGTCTTGCGGATCAGCCGGGCGATGACGTCTTCGCCGGGTGCGAGCGCCCAGAACAGACCGGCGAGCGTGATATCGATCGCGACGAGCGTGGACGAGAGGAACGCAATCTCGTTACCGAGCAGTCCGAAGCCAGAATCGATGTAGGAGGTGAAGACCTCCAGGAAGCGATCGATGACCCCCGTGCCCCCCATGGCTTAGGGCCCTTCGGAATTCATGCCGGGCTGGCTACCGGCGTGGGGTTGTGGAGCCTGGGGCGCGCGGTCGAGATAAATCTTGGGTGACGCCTTCGGTATCCGCTCGTCCGGTGTCGCGGGGAACGGATCGATGAGGTGGCCTTGGTGCCGCGTGCCCGAGGCAAAGAACCGTTGGCGGCTCTTTGCCCAAGCAGCCTTGCAGGCCGCATCATTTGCGGCGTCGGTCCCGAGTGCCTTACAGCGGGCAAGCTCGACAGCCGGCGGATCGTTGTTCTCGCTCGTTGACGAAGCCGAGGGTTGAGAGCCGTGATCCTGCGGCGCTAACTGGACCGCGCACGCAAGCACCGTGCCGGCGAGCAAGACGATGGCTCCGACGCGAGGGAACATCCTTGCATCCATGGCTGACCACCCTGTCAGTGGAACATCTGCACGGTCTGGGGCTGGTAGCCCGGCGTTGTGCTGAGGAACCTGTTGAGTTGCTCGCGCGCCTGTTCCTGGTTGGCGGTGGTACGGGCACCGGCGAGGCTCTGTGCGCGCGACTGCGCCGCAACGACCGCGGTCAGATCGACGAGCTGCTTGGTCTGCAGTGCGATGAGCTGGTTGCCGGCCTGTAACGCTTGCAGGCCGCCCACGGCCGACTGGCTCGACGACACGAGCGCGTCGGTCTCGGTGCGCGTGGTGTCGAGGTTCTGGACCACGCCGGCCTGGACTCTCAGCGCATCCTGGTAGCCTGCAAGTGAGTTCTGCCAGCGCTCTTGCGCGTCGCTGATGAGCTGCTGGGATGAGGTCGTGCTGGCGTACCCCTGCGGGTAGACACGCTGGAACGCCTGATCGATCTGGTTGACGTCGTAGGCCAGGCGCTGAGCCTGATTGAGAAGCTGCTGGGTACGTGCGAGCGACTGCTCGATCGTCTGCAGGCTTGAGTAAGGCAGGCTCGCCAGGTTCTTTGCCTGGTTGAGCAGCATTTGGGTCTGGTTCTGCAGGCTGGTGATCTGGTTGTTGATTTGCTGAAGCGCGCGGGCGGCCTGCAGCACGTTCTGGGCGTAGTTGGATGGGTCATAAACGATTATCTGCGCGCCGGTTGGTGCGCAGACGAATGCGACTACAAGGCACGCGGCGCCGATCAGGACCGCACGATGGATGAGGCGAGGCTTCATGGGGTTGTCCATAGGGAAGGTGTGATGATGTCGTGTGGCGTGCTAGGCTCCCCGGTGAGCAAGTCCGCGGCCCAATCGAGGCCCTTGCGGCGCAGCCAAGCGGCGGCAAAGCCGTTGCGATCGTGCTCGACTATCACGTCGGCGACGGCGACCTGATCGGTCTTCGAGGAAGCGGCGGTGAAGGCGAGCGCGACGTCGCCCAATCCGAGCTCGAACAAGCGATTGCCGCGGTGCGACTGGCAGTAATAGTCGCGCTTCGGGGTGGCCCGGGCGATGATCTCAATCTGGCGGTCATTGAGGCCGAACCGTCGGTAGGTGTTGAGAATCTGTGGCTCTATTGCGCGCTCATTGGGCAGGAACAGCCGTGTCGGACAACTCTCGACGATCGCGGGTGCGATGGCGCTGGTCTCGATGTCGGCAAGCGACTGGGTGGCGAAGACGACGGACGCGTTCTTCTTGCGCAGCGTCTTGAGCCACTCGCGCAGACGCGCACCGAAGATCGGATCGTCGAGCGCAAGCCAGCCTTCGTCCACGATGAGAAGCGTCGCCTGGCCGTCAAGACGTCCCTCGATGCGGTGGAAGAGATAGGAGAGCACGGCGGGCGCGGCGCCGGTGCCGATGAGGCCTTCCGTTTCGAAGGCTTGCACGTCGGCCCCGCCTAGGCGCTCGGCCTCGGCATCAAGCAGCCGGCCATAGGGACCGCCGAGACAATAGGGCTGCAGGGCGCGCTTCAAGACCCCGGACTGCAACAGCACGGAGAGACCGGTCAAGGTGCGCTCGGCCCCCGGCGCCGATGCGAGCGACGTCAGCGCCGTCCACACATGCTCCTTGGCTTCGGGCGTGACGGTCACGCCTTCGCGGGCGAGGATCGCGTGTACCCATTCCGCCGCCCAAGTCCGTTCGGCGGGATCGTCGATTGCCGCGAGCGGCTGCAGCGCAACCGGTTCGAGGGCGTCCTCGGTGAGCGCGCCGCCGAGGTCGTGCCAGTCGCCACCCATGGCGAGTGCGGCTACCCGGATCGAGCCGCCGAAATCGAAGGCAAAGACCTGGGACTGCGGATAGCGCCGAAACTGCAGCGCCATGAGCGCCAGCAGCACGCTCTTGCCGGCGCCGGTCGGTCCGACCACGAGCGTGTGCCCGACATCGCCGACATGCAGGGAGAACCGGAACGGGGTCGAGCCTTCGGTCTTGGCAAAGAACAGTGGCGGTGCACCGAGATGCTCGTCGCGTTCCGGTCCCGCCCACACGGCCGAGAGCGGCATCATGTGAGCGAGGTTGAGGGTTGAGACCGGCGGTTGGCGCACATTGGCGTAGACGTGTCCAGGAAGGCTACCCAGCCAGGCCTCGACCGCGTTGACGGTCTCAGGGATGCAGGTGAAGTCACGGCCCTGGATGATCTTCTCGACCAGCCGCAGCTTCTCGTCGGCGGATGCGGCGTCCTCGTCCCAGACCGTGACCGTCGCGGTCACGTAGGCAGACGAGACGGCGTCCGAACCAAGCTCCTGGAGCGCGGCATCGGCATCCATCGCCTTGTTGTGGGCGTCGGTGTCGAGGAGCGCCGAGGATTCGTTGGTCATCACCTCCTTGAGGATCGCCATGATCGACTTGCGTTTGGCGAACCATTGCCGGCGGATCCTGGTGAGCAGCCGGGTCGCTTCGATCTTGTCGAGACAGATCGCACGGGTCGCCCAACGGTATGGGAACGCGAGCCGGTTGAGCTCGTCGAGGATGCCAGGGAACGTCGCTGTCGGGAAGCCGATGATGGTGAGAGTGCGCAGTTGTGCGTTGCCAAGCCGCGGCTCCAAACCACCTGCAAGCGGCTCGTCGGCGAGCAGCGCGTCGAGATGCATGGGCGTCTCGGGCACGCGCACGCGATGACGCTTGGTCGAGATCGTCGAGTGGAGATAGGTCAGAGTCTCGGAGTCGGACAGCCACGCGGCTTCCGGCATGAACCCCTCGACGAGTTGCAGCACGCGGTCGGTACGATCGATGAAGCCGCTCACCAGTTCATGGGCATCGACACCACCCGTGCGGGATCGTCCTTCGTAGATCCAGGCCTCGGCGCGGGATGCCTCCTCGCTCGGCGGCAGCCACACCAAGGTCAGGTAATACGTGCTCTCGAAATGCATCCCTTCCTGTTCGAACTGGGCGCGACGCTCGGCGTCTACAAGCGTGGAGACGGCATCGGGAAACCGGCTCTGCGGATAACGCTGCGCCGCCAGCCTGCTCGCCTCGACGAAGATCGCCCAGGCTGAGCCGAGCCGGCGCAGCGCGTTGTTGAGCCGCGCCGTCGTGCCGACGAGCTCGGCCGGTGTTGCCGAGTCGAGATCGGGTCCGCGGAACTGTGCCGTGCGCTGGAAGCTTCCGTCCTTGTTGAGGACCACCCCCGGTGCGATGAGGGCGGCCCATGGCAGAAAATCGGCCAGCATCTTTGGCTTTTTGCGGTACTCGGCCAGGTTCAACATCGCGTGTGCCTCACATCCCGAGATGGGCCGGATAGCGCAGATGCCGACGCACCACGTCGACGAACTGCGCGTCGCGCTTTGCCGCCCACACCGCCGCCATGTGCCCGATCGCCCACAGCACGAGACCGGCGATCCACAGGCGCAGACCCAAGCCGACCGCAGCTGCGAGCGTGCCGTTCGTGATGGCAACCGCGCGTGGAGCACCGCCGAGCAAGATCGGCTCGGTCAGGGCGCGATGGACGGGCGCCTCGAATCCGGGGATCGGCCCGTGCGCCAGGATCTCGGTCATCAAACCAGCGCTCCGCCGGCGAATGAGAAGAACGAAAGGAAGAACGAGCTTGCCGCAAACGCGATCGAGAGCCCGAACACGATCTGGACCAGGCGGCGGAAGCCGCCGGACGTATCGCCGAAGGCGAGCGTCAGCCCGGTCACGATGATGATGATCACCGCCATGATCTTAGCGACCGGACCTTCGATCGACTGCAGGATTTGTTGTAATGGCTGCTCCCAGGGCATGTTCGAGCCGGCGGCATGCGCAGGCGCCGTCATACATGCGAGGAGTGCGACAGCGAGTATATTCGCGATGCGGCAATCGATACGAACAAGCGGGCTGGTCATGCCTTCTCCCCTGGAGGCGCAGAACCGGATGCGGTCGATACGATGACGTAGTCACCGTTTGGCCCGAGCTCTTCGATGGCCGCGAGCTCGGCAAGCCGCCGCTCGGGCCCACGACCTGCGAGCACGGCGATCAAGTCGATCGTCTCCACGATGAGGGCGCGCGGCACGGTGACGACGGCTTCCTGGATGAGCTGCTCCAGACGACGCAGCGCACCGAGTGCCGAGCCGGCATGAATGGTACCGATCCCGCCGGGATGCCCCGTGCCCCACGCTTTCAGAAGGTCGAGCGCTTCTGCGCCGCGTACCTCACCGATCGGGATGCGGTCGGGCCGTAGCCGAAGTGAGGAGCGCACGAGATCGGACAGCGACGCAATGCCGTCCTTGGTTCGCAGCGCCACCAGGTTCGGCGACTTGCACTGAAGCTCGCGCGTGTCCTCGATCAGGACGACACGGTCGCTCGTCTTGGCGACTTCGGCGAGAAGCGCATTGACGAGTGTGGTCTTGCCGGTCGAGGTCCCACCTGCGACCAGGACATTGCGTCGCCTCTCGACGGCACGACGCAGCACGTCTGCCTCGTCGGCCGTCATGATTGCGGCGCGGACGTAGTCGTCGAGGGTGAAAACCGCGACGGCGGGCTTGCGGATGGCGAAGGCGGGCGCGGCGACGACAGGGGCTATGAGTCCCTCGAACCGCTCACCGGTCTCGGGCAGCTCAGCCGAGACGCGCGGGGAGCCCGGATGCACTTCTGCGCCCACATGATGGGCGACTAGGCGAACGATACGCTCGCCATCGGCAGCTGAGAGCCGCTCGCCGGTATCGGCGAGGCCCTCGGTCAGACGATCGACCCATAGGCGGCCGTCTGGGTTGAGCATGACCTCGACGACGCCAGGGTCTTCGAGCCAGGTTGCGATCGCCGGACCAAGCGCCGTGCGCAGCATCCGCGCGCTGCGGGAGATTGCTTCCTTGCTGGATGAGAATGCCCCGACCATTGCCCCGGCCCGCCGCAACCGCCCCACGCGGTCCAACCTCGGGGGTGATTAGAAAGGGCTAAACAATGCTTGGCGCAACATCGATTCATGCGTCGTAGGACGCCGGCGAAGAAAGACAGGGAAACGGCGGGCTGATGCCCCGAAGCGATCAGGATTCCCGACCGCCATTAGCGGGCTTCGCATCCGCGTCGAATTCACTTGCTGCGTGTACATCCAGGGATACTTCACGGAGAAGCGTTGGCCCTTTGGACAGGCGTCGTCCGAGAGCCTCGACAAAAGCACTGTAACGCTCAGCCCCCTTGGCACGTGCGGCGGCCTGGCTTTGTTCGGGCAAGGTTGGCGTTGCCGTCAGCCAGAAGCGCACGAACAACGCCAACGCCTCCACTGAGATCCCGACATCGCGTTCGAGCCGCTCCATCTGCCGGAACAGACGATCGAGCCGCCGTGCGAACGTCGCTTCCTGCCGCTCGGCCGCGTCAGGTGACAGAAACGAGGCGATTGCTGCTTCAGCAACAAGGGACTTCGATTTGCCTCGGCGCCGGGCATAATCGATGAGCGAGCGCATCACTTGCGGATCGAGATAGACCGACAGGCGCTCCTTCATGGCTTAGGCTCAGAGCGGTAGTCCGTCATCCGGATCGAGCGCGGCCTGTCGCGCGACGTTGCCGAAGCGCTGATGCATGGCCTCAGCTCGGACCGCTTCGTCGTCGGGCTCGTCGTCAAGGAGTGCGAACTCAAGGCTTGGCTTCGGCGTCTCGAATCCGATCGCTTCATGGTCTGGCAGCGCCGGTTCGCGCCGGATGCCGCTGTTCTCGGAATCCTGGTCCGAAAAAGAGCCGGCGATCGGCCCTGCCGCATCTGCGTCTGACGCCTGGATTGGGAGGCGGCTCCAGTCATCAGCTCCCTTATCGGGTCGATCGCCGGAGGTGCCCTCGCTGGCGGTGGTCAACGAGGGAGGTTGCAGGACTCGGGCTTTGAACCGTTCGTCCTCGAAGTACCGCGCCTTCTTGGCCCGGATCGGATGGCAGGCCGAAACCAGCACAAGCTCGTCGGTCGGCGGCAGTTGCATCACCTCGCCCGTGGTCAGCAGCGGCCGCGCGGTCTCCTGCCGCGAGATCATGAGATGTCCGAGCCATGGCGAGAGACGATGGCCGGCATAGTTCTTCATGGCGCGCAGTTCGGTGGTGATCCCGAGCGCATCGGAGACGCGTTTGGCCGTGCGCTCGTCGTTGGTCGCGAAGCAGACGCGGACGTGGCAGTTGTCGAGAATGGAATTGTTCGGCCCGTAGGCCTTCTCGATCTGGTTGAGCGATTGCGCGATCAGGAAGCTCTTGAGGCCATAGCCCGCCATGAAGGCGAGCGCCGTTTCGAAAAAGTCGAGCCGGCCCAAGGCCGGAAACTCGTCGAGCATGAGTAGTAGCCGATACCGACGGCCTCTGGCCTCGAGCTCCTCGGTCAATCGACGGCCGATCTGATTGAGTACGAGCCGCACCAGCGGCTTGGTGCGGCTGATGTCGGAGGGTGGCACGACCAGATAGAGGGTGGCAGGCTTGTCCTCCTCGACGAGATCGGCGATCCGCCAGTCGCATCGACGCGTGACCTTGGCGACGACGGGATCGCGATAAAGGCCTAGGAAGCTCATGGCGGTCGAGAGCACGCCGGAACGCTCGTTCTCGGATTTGTTGAGAAGCTCTCGCGCCGCGGAGGCGACCACCGGGTGTGGCCGGTCACCGAGATGCGGCGTCGTCATCATGGCGCGGAGCGTCATCGCGATCGGCCGCCTTGGATCGGAGAGGAAATTCGCGACACCAGCGAGGGTCTTGTCGGCCTCCGCGTATAGGACATGCAGGATCGCCCCGACGAGGAGAGAGTGGCTGGTCTTTTCCCAATGGTTCCGGCGCTCCAATGCCCCTTCGGGGTCGACTAGGATGTCGGCGACGTTCTGCACGTCGCGCACCTCCGCATCCCCGCGCCGGACTTCAAGCAGCGGGTTATAGGCGGCCGACTCTGCGTTGGTCGGATCGAACAGCAGCGCGCGGCCAAAGCGGGCCCGCCAGCCGGCGGTTAGCCGCCAGTTCTCACCCTTGATGTCGTGGACGATGGCGGAAGCAGGCCACGTGAGCAGCGTCGGGACGACAAGTCCGACGCCCTTGCCGGATCGTGTCGGCGCAAAACACAGCACGTGCTCCGGTCCGTCGTGACGCAGGTACTCACGGCCGAAGCACCCGAGCATGACGCCATCCGATCCAAGGAGGCCCGCCGTGCGGATCTCCTGCGTTGTTGCCCAGCGCGCGGAGCCATAGGTGGTCGTCTCTTTCGCCTCGCGCGCCCGCCAAACCGACATGCCGATGGCGATCGCGATCGCCGCGAAACCGCCCGACGAGGCGATAACGGCTCCTTCAATGAAAACCCGCGGCGCATAGGCATCGAACCAGTACCACCAAAGAAAGAACGCCGGCGGCGGGTACAGCGGCACTCCGGCGATCTCCGTCCATGGTCCACCAAGCTGGGCCTGATAGCCGAGCCGCCAAGCCGTCCATTGCGTCGCTCCCCATATGGCACCGAGCACGATCACGGACACGACGAGGATCTGGCCCCAAAGGATCTTGGTCGCGGACAAGACTGGCCTCTTGAGAGTGGAAACCGTTACTGAACGCACATCTTGAGGGCCGCAACTGCAAACAGGATGGCGTAGCGACATATCGCGTGTTGGCGAACGAATACCGAGGCCGCACGTAAATCATGTCACTGCCGTGCAGTCACAGCGCGAGCCCTTGCGCGCGCCGGAAACCCCATTCGATGTAGTCGCCAGGTCGGACGACGCCAGAAACCTGGCGGCCAAGGTGATGCTCCAGCGACGGGGTCCAAGGCACCAAGGTGAATCCGAGCCCGTCATCGATCATGGCGAAGCGGCCTGAAGCCAAGCTAAGGCGCTGACGGTATAGGCCAGCAATGCTCTCGCCCTCGGCGACCGAGTGGTATGGGAGACCGGTTTCCGCGGAGAACTCTGCCCCTGCGGTATCGAGCTCGCGCCGGCGTAGCGTGGCGAGCAGATCGCGCACGAAGATGACGCGCTGCCCCTCGTGGCGGGCGAGACCCTCGCTGATGAGATGGTCGGCACGAGCGTCCATCGCCTGGCGTACGTCGTGACCAAAGCCCATGTCCGACAAGGTGCTTCGGTGCGTGAGAAGCCGGCGGTCGAGCCAAGTCGCGCCGTTTGCCTTGACCTGCGCCGCGATCGTCAGATCAGATCGCACGGCGAGCGCTAGACGGCTACGGCCTCTGGCGTCCTCGTATGAGCGCACTTCGACAATTGATCCGAGATCGCAGTCCGCCGTTGCGTCCAGATCGGCAACTCGAACGTGATGCACGCGACCGTCGATGCCGTCGATCACCGCATAAGCTGAGCCTTTGAGTTCGTCATCGAGCCCGCGCGTGACCAGCCGTCCGATGACCGGTGTGGCTCCTCCGTCCCCGCTCAGCACGAAGCTCCACGTCCCACGCACCCAGCCGTGCTGCGAGAGGCCGCGGTGAATGCGCTTGATGATGTCACCACGCTCGCCAAGCTGGCGCAAAGTCTGCTCGGCGTTCTCTGCCAGCACCCACAGGCCGCCCTCAACCTGATGGGCGAGCCCGAGCCGGTCGAGCTTCCGTATGCGGCCGATCTTGATCGCGTGGAGCGGGTTCGGCTTCCGGTCACGGTTGGGGCGCAGGTCGATGATGCCGCCATTGGCTATGGCCTCACGCGCGAGAGCCCGATCGAGGCGCGTCCAGCGTTCGACCTCGATCTGAGCCTCGAGCGAGCGCCGGATCTCGTGGTCAGACCGGGGACCAAGCTCGAGCGTCACGAGTTCTTGGGCGCGCGCCCGCATCCCTTCGCGGATGTAATCGCGCGAGATCACGAGATCCCGATCGTCGTCGGCGCGGCCGCGAACGATGATGTGAATGTGGGGATGCTCCGTGTTCCAATGGTCGACCGCCACCCAGTCGAGCTTGGTTCCGAGGTCACGCTCGGCATGCGCCATCAATTCCCGGGTAAATGTCTTGAGATGCGACAGCTCAGCGGCATCATCCGGCGACACAATAAACCGGAAATGATGCCGATCGCCCTCGCAGCGTTTCGCAAAGGCACGATGGTCGGCTTCGTCGTGCCCGGCGTTGAACATCCGTCCCGCGGCACCATCCTTGGTGACGCCTTCTCGCCTGAGATAGTTGAGGTGCGCGCCCAGCGGTGCGCGCTTGATCCCGTGCCGCACTACGCGGACCTTGACGACGACACCGCGTGACCTGTCGGTCAGGAGGCGTGTCGCGGCAAGGCTCGCCGCGCGGCCGCGTCCGAACGCGCTGTTGCGTCCGCGTGACCTCGATGCTTTCGCGAGGCCCCCCGCCTTCTCGGCAGCTGCCAGCGCCTGAGCGATGAACGGACGTGAGCGCTGAGTACCGCGAGCGCGGATGCGACCCAGGCGGATATGGAGATCGTCGTCCCGTGTCATTGCCCGCTCATGCGCGAGGTGTCATCGCACGTGCATCGCCAAGGGCTTGTGAGTGTGAACAGGCTGTCGCAAGAAGGCGCACATCGCGCTAAGTGTTCGATCTTCGCACTATCGTCATCCAACCGACCGCCGCGCACCTCGCGGCTTTTATCCTGCCATCGCTCGGTCGGTCGGCCTCCCCACCCCTGCCCCATCGACAGACGTGCGACAATGTTGGAAATTCCACGAAGAAGAGCCAAACTGCCCATCACGGCCTCCGCTCAGATGATCTCGGCACAAACAGGCTGTCGACTGGCCCTTTGCTTGGTGATGGCGCTGCGGCTGCAAGACCAGGCGAACGTCGTTGCTCTACAGTCTCATCGCCGTTCTGCACGTCCGTCGATGTGTTGTCCGGCTTCGCTGGTCTCACGGGAAACAATGCACTTGACCAGCCGCCCGCTCGATCGTCGGGCGTTGGCGCTGAAGTGGTCAGAGCAGCATGCGGACCGGGTATCGGCGTCTCGGACGCGATGTCGCTTGCGTCGAAATACGCATCCTTCGGCATGTCGAAGTTCGGCGCGTTGCCCTTCTCGACGGTGGCGCGGACGGCATCCGCGAACTGCGTGTCGGGCCGATCCCACGAGCCATGATAAGCAGCGACCGCGCAATAGAGCGGGTCTGGCTTTGATGTCGTCTTGCAGCGCTCCGCAAGCTGCGTGATCTGCCGTGCGGCAAGCGTGATGTTCGGGCACGGTGCAAATATCACGGCGGTCACCGACCGTGGATCGGTCGAAAGTCCTGTTAGTCCCACGCGGATCCGACTGCCGTCAGGGCGCGTTGCTCGTGCTTCGCGGATGGCGTCCTGGATCGTTGGCAGCACGCGAGGGAGGCTCTCACCCGGCACTGAGAACGACCACGGCTCGCCGCCCGACTGCTCCCAAACGAGCGCATGCATTACCTTGGGCTCAACGCTGAGTGCGCATGCGGCTATGAGAGTCACGAGATCCATGGATGTTCACTCCGATCACAGTTGAACTGGCATCGAGCCGACGGGAATGCCGAGGTCCTTGCGTGCGTCGAGGGCAAGCTGCGCAACCGTGCACAGGCGTTGCGGCCGGTCCCCGGATCGCAGTCCGAGGGCACGTTCTCGACCGGCGCTGTGCGCGGCGGCGTACCGGGAGTTCCCGGGAAGGAGAATGGTGCGGGCCGTCGCCGAACAAAGGGACTGTGGAGGTGTTTGCGAGGAAAGCGCATGATCATTCGTCCTCGAAGGTCCATACCGGCTTGGCTCGGCCAACGATGGTGTGGAGTGGAATCGGACCGAAGTAACGGCCATCGAGGGACGCAGGCTCGTCCCAGTTCATGAGGAACACCTCACCTTGTGCGATGACTCGACAGCCCTGCCAGAGTGGCAGTGCGCGGCCACGCCGATCGTGCGCGAGCGCCGTGCCCGTCTCGATGCCATCAACGATGATGGCGAGCTCGTTCCGACACACTGATTGGCCAGGAAGGGCAAGGATGCGCTTGATCAGCGGCACCCCGAGGGGCAGATAACCGCGCTCGGCGAGGAAGGTCGCGAGCGGATCCGGTGGCATGGCGACGACGAGATTCGTGACGGCGAGCTTGCCGACGGGCTCAACGCTGTACAGCCCGAGCGGCACGCTTTCGGACGCGTTCCACACGAAACGCGGCATCGGCTTGGCACCCATTGTGTGCGTCACGACGGCGACGCCGATGATCATGACGACCAGCGTTGCGGAGCGGCTCGTCATGGCGAAACTTTCTGTCTGTGCAGCCAAGCCTGATGCCGGCTGCGCGTGTAGGGTCGCGGCTGCTCGCCGACAGACAGACGGTTATGGATGTGATGCCAATGCTCCGGCGCGGCGTCAGCCGGATCGATACCGAGGGCCTCGACGGCATCAATCGCTTGGAGGACTTTCTCGACTTTCGGCCAGCCGGAGAGGCGCAGGAGGATTTCTCCGCCGGGGCGCACATAGGGGACGGTCGAATAGCGTTCGCCCGGCCTCACCGCACGCAGGATGTCGATCCGCGAGGCGACGGTGCCGTAGTCGTTCGATGCCCAGCGGACCAAGGCGAAGATGCTGCCTGGGGCGAATGAGACGCTGCGCCGGTTACGATCGATTACCTTCTCTTTGGCAATGCGGCCGAACCGGATCCAGTTCTCAATGCGCTTCTTGAACCACAGAACGTCGACATGGGTGAGGTCGGTCATGCTGCACCCTCCGGCACAGTGGTGAGTGAGTTTGTCGAGCGGCCGCACGGTGCCTCAGCGGCAGCGATCGTGCGCTCGAGCGAGCCGATCTTGATCCGCCCGCGAAGCACCGGCAGCGTGTCGATAGTCGGCCCGCCAATGCATCGTTCGGCGTTCGCAACGTTAATTGAGACACTGGCGCGGGGTTGATGCATCGAAGTATCAGCTTCACAGCCGTGCGCCATGGACGTTTTCTTGAGATCGCGGGTCGTCATCACGCCATCCTTTCGACGTCGGCCGCGAGCGCAGTTCTTCCGGACGGCTGCTGCGCTGTGGCCATCTCGAACGCGACCCGGCCGGTCACTACCGCCTCGGCGAGGACGGCGCGCCGGCCGATGCCGCTTGTCAGCACCGGCGGATCACACTTGGCGAGCGCTTGTGCAATCTCATGGGCATCGAGGTCGTGCGTGTCGCGGCGGTTGAGAACGATCCGAGTACGGAGCCGCGGCCGAAACGTGTTCGCTTCGTTGGCGAACCTGAGCGTCTCGGCGAAAGCCGCACGGACGAACGGCGGCAGCCGAACAGGTACGAGCACCAAATCCACGGTCAGCAGCGCCGCGCGCGAGCACGGCGATATGGCTCAGTACATCCACGATCACGCGACCGACCCTCACAAGCGATGTTCTGCGCGTCGCGGTGAAGCGTGTTCCGCGTGAAACCGATGACAGTGAAGCGGCTCGGCAGCCGTTCCTGCGCCCGCATCTCGGACCACTCAAGCGTGCGGCCTTCCGCATCGATTACGGTGACGTGCCGAGTCCGAAAAGACCAGCCGGCGGGGTGCAGCGCCAGCGTCATCTTGCCGACCCCGTGCGGTTGGTTGAGGAGCGCGACGATCATGGCTCGCGCCCCTGACGGTGCGCGGTACCGGATTGACGTTTTTCGCCGCGCGACCGTGGCACGAGCAGTGGGTCGAGGACGCCCTGGTAGGACGACGCTGGCACGACAAACTCGATGCTCTGGCAGCGGCCTGAGCGAGTGGAGAGTTCCTCCCATTCGTTAATCCAGGAGAACTGCTGGCAGCGCCGATGCGCACCATAGCGGACGGTGATACGGATGAGGGTCGACCTCAGGCGCGTCAGCGCACCTTTGAGAACTTGATACTCGTGATCGCCGGTAGCGCGGCAGATGGCGACTGGGAGTTCGTAGGGCGTGAAGCCGAAGGATCGCGTGGTTGACGGCCTGTAATCCTGCGCGGCAAGACTGTGGCCTGCGGTCCAGATCAGCACGTCCGAGGCTCCAAT
>Ga0318573_10000191_pt1 | contig 20195 bp, 15 predicted proteins | sample GRESIP089b5f21_FD_202515 | JGI IMG/M metagenome (GOLD analysis project Ga0318573, IMG submission 202515) | Tropical soil microbial communities from Luquillo Experimental Forest, Puerto Rico - GRE.SIPMG.089b5f21 | ecosystem: Environmental > Terrestrial > Soil > Tropical forest > Bulk soil... | reverse complement strand
GCTGCTGCGCCAGTCATGATCTGTTTGTGACAATGCGTTGAAGCGGCAATTACGCATGGCGGTGTTGGCTTTTTGATCGAAATCAATTTTAACATTCGCTTCATTGCCTACGGTTATTCAAGCTAGGGGCGAAGTATGGCGACGGCCACCGACTACCGGAAATGGGCTGAGGAATGTTTTGGTTGGGCACGCGCAGCTTCAGATGACAGCGTGCGCGAGCAATATGCCAGCCTAGGTCGAGTTTGGCTTGAGCGTGCTGCGCAGGCCGAGCGCCTATCCGATATGCAGATCGGTCAGCCGGAGCAGAAACCACCCCAGAAAGTTGCCTAAGCCAGCCTAGAGCGTTGGCCAAACACTTCCGCCGGACGGCTGCGCCGTTATACTCAAGCGCTTTTGCATAACTCTCCGCCAAACTGCTGGAGGAAAGCGCGAGCGAGCGAGCGAGCTAGGGTGAAGTAAAGAGGCGGACAATCGTTTCGGCTTATTTCAAAGCTATGGTCATACCACTCAGAGCTTGGAAACCGATCTGCGGTCCCGAAAGCATAAGAACGACACCCTTTTCATTCTGGTGTCGTGTCCAAAATCTTGTGATGCCTTGCCTGGGAACTGCGGCGAACTCCCCCTAGGCACTTCTGCTTAAGCAGTGGCCTTAGTTACTGTCTGGCTCTTTGACTCAAATCAAAGAATAAACACGCCGTTTGTGGCTATCGCCTGCGTGGGTCCCTGGGTGGGTTAGGAGGTCACGATGTTGAGGATACTAGCTGCCGGAATAACCGCAGTCTTCGTTACCGCATCTCCAGTCGCCTACGCGCAGACGCCTGCCAATGCTGCACCATTAAGTGCAGCTGACTTGGGCAAGTTGACAGATATGCGGGTTAATATCGTCAAGGCTGCCTTGCAGTTGACGCCTGAGCAGGAAAAGTACTGGCCGGCGATCGAGGACGCTATTCGCACCAGAGCGAAGGATCGGCAAGCCCGTATCGCCGACATGGCAAAACGGGTGGCTGAACTGCGTGAGGGCAATCCAATCGAAGTCTTGCGCGACCGTGATCCTATCGATTTTTTGCAACGGCGGGCCGATGCCTTGGCTCAACGCTCAGCCGACCTCAAGAAGCTCGCCGGTGCGTGGGCGCCGCTATATAAGACTCTCAGCCAAGATCAGAAACAACGGATGGCGTTCCTTACGCTCTTTGTCCTCCATGAAGTAAGTAATGCCGCGGAACAGCGGTCTGAAGAGGACGAAGAATAAGCGGCGCCCGTGGCTTCGACTAATCTCGAAGGCTTCCTTAATTCACCTGTTGTCGCTCATTGCCATTTTAGAGCGCCCCGCAGTCCTTGCGGGGCGCAGTTTTCATTTTTGATATGTCGGTGCATTGCTGGGTTCGAATGTTCTAACCGGAGGCGGCGCAGGACAGACCGCGCGACCGACGACGGACACTAGCGATGCCGGTGGACTACTCGGCGGATTGGGCGGGCTGTTAGACAAACTGGAGCAGGGCGGGCTTGGCGATCAGACCAAGTCCTGGTCGGACGAGTTGTCCCAAATGATCAAACAGCGGTAGCGCGTCCGAGTCCTCTTCTTACTCTCTTGGCAACAGCCTGAGCGCAGTGCGATTTTGATCTACGACAAAGAGCAAGACCTCCAAACGTGCTCTTCTAACCTAATCCAGACCAACTCGCCTCTATCGCGCCATAGAGGATGACATCGTCGACCTGGACCAACAACTGAAGGATCGAATTGACACGCTGAAAACCCAGCGCGACATCATCGTTGCAACGCTTGCGAGAATGATAACCCAAGCGCGCACCAACGCCGCGATCACCCCCGCAGTGTCTGCAGAATTTCTCGCGCCTAATGCAGGCAAAACTCGATACGGGCGATATTCAGGTGAAAAAGGCCTATCTCCATTCTGTGATTTCACTAATCGAAGTCGGAGCGGACAAGATCAGAATAATTGGCGAAAAGGCCTCCCTGGCAACAGTGATTGCCGGTAACCCGCCAGAAACCGCACACGTTCGCGGTTTTGTACGCAAATGGCGCGCCCGAAGGGATTCGAACCCCTGACCTCTGCCTTCGGAGGGCAGCGCTCTATCCAGCTGAGCTACGGGCGCTAACCGGCTTTGGTCCGACTTAGATAGCGAACACTGGTAACTGCGGCAACGCCAATGCCAGTTGTTTCCCGATGCCGCGAAAAGTCCTAAGCTTGCCTGGCACCCCAGGAGCCCCCAATGTCGCAAGTTGCGGAAAAAACCGAGAAACGCGCGCCCAAAGCCGCGCAGATTAAGGACGCCGCGTTCAAATGGGACGATCCGCTCGACCTTGAAGGCCAGTTGAGCGAGGACGAGCGCATGGTGCGCGACACCGCGCGCGATTACGCCCAGGAAAAATTGTTTCCGCGCGTGCTCGCCGCCAACCGCGAAGGCAAGTTCTACCCGGATATCGTGCGCGAAATGGGCGCACTCGGCATGCTCGGCGCGACCATTCCGCAGGAGTATGGCGGCGCCGGCCTCAATTACGTCTGCTACGGGCTGATCGCGCGCGAGCTCGAGCGCGTCGATTCCGGTTTTCGCTCGATGATGTCGGTGCAGTCGTCGCTGGTGATGTATGCAATCTATGCCTATGGCAGCGAGGCGCAGCGGCGCGAATATCTGCCGAAGCTCGCCACCGGCGAGATGGTCGGCTGCTTCGGCCTGACCGAACCGGATTACGGCTCCGATCCGGGCTCCATGGTGACGCGCGCCGAGAAAACCGCCGGCGGCTACAAGCTCACCGGCGCCAAGACCTGGATCACCAATGCGCCGGTCGCCGACATCGCGGTGGTCTGGGCCAAGCTCGATGGTAAGATCCGCGGCTTCCTCGTCGAGCGCGACACTAAAGGGCTCTCCACGCCGAAGATCGAAGGCAAATTAAGCCTGCGCGCCTCGATCACCGGCGAACTCGTGCTGGATAGCGCGGTGGTGCCAGAAGACAATTTGCTGCCGAATGTTGCCGGGCTTGCCGGCCCGTTCGGCTGCCTCAATGTCGCGCGCGCCGGCATCGCCTGGGGCGCGATGGGCGCCGCCGAATTCTGCTGGCATCGCGCCCGCGATTATGTGCTCACGCGCAAGCAATTCGGCCGGCCGCTCGCCGCCAATCAGCTCGTGCAGAAGAAGCTTGCCGACATGCAGACCGAGATCGCGCTCGGCTTGCACGGGACGCTCCGCCTGTCGCGCCTCATCGACGAGGGCAAGGCGTCGCCGCCGGCGATCTCGCTCCTTAAGCGCAACAATTGCGGCAAGGCGCTCGACATTGCGCGGCTCGCCCGCGACATGCACGGCGGCAACGGCATCACCGAGGAATTCCACGTGATGCGCGTTTTGTGCAATCTCGAGACCGTCAATACCTACGAGGGCACGCACGACATCCACGCGCTCGTCCTCGGCCGCGCGCAGACCGGCATCCAGGCATTCATGTGATCGTCTACTGCAGCGCCAGCGACGACACCGCGACGTCTACGCTGCCATCGGCGTTGGCGATGATACGCAGCGTCTTGTCGTAAGCGACTCCGGCGAGGCGCAGATCGTCGATGCTGACATTCGCGCGCCGTCCCGCTCCCTGCGCCGCGAAATCGCCGACCGCGGCGGCGAGCCGCTTCTTCGCATCCGCCGCAAACGGCTTGAGATCGATGACCGCCTTGTCGGCGAGCATTTTCTGCAAATACGGCGCTGCGGCTTCCGCGGCCGCGTCCAAGAGGCCGAAGGCGGCGCGCGACTCGACATCGAGCGAAATGTCGGTGAAGCGCAGGATCTGCTGGTCCCGATCGAGCACCGGCCGGCCCCAGACATAGACCGTGGCGTCGGCGCCAAGCGCGAACAATCCGCTTTTCTTGACGTTCACCAGCAGCGAGATCAGCAGGCGATCGCCCCCATCTTGGTCGGAATCGATGGGTTTCGTTCCACTCAACCCATCCTATGTTGTACTTGCCAATGATTGCCACTCCGCATTAGCTCGCCGTGACAGGTGTCTTTGGAAAAATTGGTGAACCCAATGTGCCGCAATATCCGCACGCTGTTCAATTTCGTGCCGCCGGCAACCGAAGAAGAAATCCGCGCCTCGGCGCTGCAATTTGTCCGCAAGCTCTCCGGCTTCGCCCATCCGTCGCGTGCCAACGAAGCGCCTTTCGACCGCGCGGTCGACGAGGTGAGCGAGGCCGCGCGTCGACTGCTCGACTCGTTATCAACGGCAAGCCCGGCGAGGAATCGCGAAGTCGAGGCGATGAAAGCGTGCGAACGGGCGAAAGCGAGGTTTGCGTGAAAAGCACGGATTTCAACCCACCTATGTGATACACTACTTTAGGTTGCATTGCCGGCCTGTGACGAAATTCGGTGTGACTAGATCACGTGCGGCAGTGGCAACGGCACGACACGAGTCGTCGAAAAAACGATGTCACCTTCCAGACGCCTTGCTTTTGCGTGGCGGCTGACTGACCGGGCACCAAGGCAATGTGCCTCACGAGAATGATCCAAATCTCGAAAATTTTATTGTCCGGATCACGGATGGAGCTGTATTGGCTAAATCTCACGGCTCATATTGGGATCTCGGCAGCAAGATCGCCGTGGCCTTTGTGTTCACCGCCTGGTCACTTGACAGTCATCTGTTCATCAAAGTGGAACAGCGAGCTGAATCTGCATCCGTCGAACTCTTCGCCTTCGCGGAGGACGACACTGCGCTCGGTCCATTTGGACTCGTTCACGTAATCAAGTCCGCTGTGATAGCTGAGATGAAAAGCAACACGGCCGCAGCCGATTACGGCTTGGTATTCTCCTCCCATCCGGCAATGACGATCGACAACCAAGGTTTAGTTTGTCTCTGGCTGCAGGCTGTGAGCCAAAATGGACCGGACAGTCCTGTCTACGAAACCATAATACAAGTGCACGGCGTCGCCGGTTCGCTCAGCGCAAAACGTCAATTCAATCAAGCCTTATGAAAAAGCGGCGATTTTTATCACTGTGCATTAGGCACTGTCGCGTTGCGCGGATTTATGGCATTGAGATTGAGGCCTGCAGTGACACAACAAATTAGAAGATGGCTTGCCACCGGAATTATAAGCACCGCGCCAGCGTTCTTTCCTCTTTTATGAATGTTTTCTTCTTAATTTCGACACTCACCCGAACGAACCACACCCAGAACTGGGTTTAGTACATGCGCTGGGCAGCCATGGCTCTTACGTTTTTATTTCTGATACAGAGTCCACTAGTCTGTTTCTGTTGCGGCAGGCGTTCATAATCGCAGCTGCTTTGTTTCTTTTGGTGGTTCCTAAGGAATTTAAGCTGCAGCCTCCATCGGAGTCGCAGTCTGGGTGGCACTGATTCGAGCTAGTGGAGCTTGGATTGTTAGTTATCGCGTTAATCATGGCATCATCTTGCATCTTTGGACTAGCAACAATTCTTTAGCGAGAATCGGAATTGTATTTCCTTCACAAAAAGCTTTGCGGATCGATGTCGATTTCGAGCTTGATCGGGCCGCGTCGCTTTGGCGCCTTGGCGAGCACGCGGCGCAGATAGGTGGAAAGGTCGTAATTGCGCGGCGCTTTGAGCAATAAACGAAAACGAAAGCGGCCGCGCAACAGCGCGAGCGGCGCCTCCGCGGGACCGAGCACGCGCACGCCGTGAGTGGCGTTTTCGTCGAGGGGCGCGGCGCGGGCGAGGTCGCGCGCATAGTCGGCGGCGGCGTTCTTGTCCGGGCCGGAGACGACGATCGAGGCGAGCCGACCGAACGGCGGATAGCCGCTCTTCTCGCGCGAGGCGATCTCGGCGGTGTAGAACGCTTCGCGGTCCTGCGCAATCAGCGCGCGCATCACCGGATGTTCGGGCTGATGTGTCTGGAGAAGACCCAAGCCGACGCCGGCGTCGCGACCGGCGCGGCCGATCACCTGATGCAACAGCTGAAACGTGCGCTCGGCCGCGCGCGGATCGCCATTGCTCAGGCCCAGATCGGCGTCGATCACGCCGACGAGGTTGAGCATGGGGAAATGGTGACCCTTGGCGACAAGCTGAGTGCCGATGACGATGCCGAAGCGGCCGGCCGCGACATCGGCCAGCTCCTCGCGCATGCGCTCGATGGTGGCAACGAGATCGCTGGAGAGCACCAAGAGCCGCGCCTGCGGAAACAGCTCCCGCACCTCCTCTTCCAGGCGCTCGACGCCGGGCCCGACGGGAACGAAGGAATCCGCCGCGGCGCATTTCGGACAATTTGCCGGATGCGGCATGGCGAAGCCGCAATGATGGCAGACGAGCTGGCGGCGGAAGCGGTGGTCGACCAGCCAGGCATCGCAATTCGGACAGGCAAAGCGGAAGCCGCAGGCGCGGCACAAGGTCAGCGGCGCATAGCCGCGGCGGTTAAGAAACAATAAAGCCTGTTCGCGGCGCTCCAGCGCGGTCCGCACCGCGCCGGCGAGCGTCGGCGAAATAAAGTGGCCAGGCGGCGGCCGTTCGCGGCGCACATCGATCGCTTCGACCGCTGGTAGGCGCTGGCCGCCAAAGCGCTCCGGCAGGCTCACGCGGGCGTAACGGCCGCGCCGCGCATTGACTTCGGTTTCTATGGAGGGCGTGGCCGACGACAGCACGACCGGAATCTCAGCGATATGGCCGCGCACCACTGCCATGTCGCGGGCGTGATAGCGCACGCCATCCTCCTGCTTGTAGGCGGGATCGTGTTCCTCATCGACAACGATCAAGCCGAGATCGGCATAAGGCAGGAACAAAGCCGAGCGTGCGCCGACAACGACACTCGCTTCGCCATCCGCCACGGCGCGCCAGGTGCGCGCGCGCTGGCGCGGCGTCAATTCAGAATGCCAGGCCGCCGGCCGTGTGCCGAAGCGCGCGGCGAAGCGGTCGAGAAATTGCGTGGTCAGCGCGATCTCCGGCATCAGGATCAGGCTTTGCCGGCAGCGGCGGATCGTGTCAGCCACCGCCTCGAAATAGACCTCGGTCTTGCCCGAGCCGGTGACGCCGTCGAGCAGCGTGACTGTGTAGCCGCCCTTCGCCACGGTCTCACGCAATGCCGTCGCCGCGGCACGCTGGTCGGCGGTGAAATCGGCGGCGATGAAATCGGGATCGGGCGGCGGCGCCACCGGCTCGGGCGGCAGCACCACGGTTTGCAGCGTGCCCTCGTCGATCAAACCATCGATCACGCCCGCGGACACGCCGGCCTCGCGCGCGGCGTCGACCTTCCCCCGCACCATGCCGTCAGCGAACAAAGCAAGCGCGCGCCGGCGCGCTGATGTCATCCGTTCGGGCGCGCTGCCCACAAGCCGCACGCCGACGCGCTCGCGCTCGGCGCCGAGCCCCTCCCCCATGCGCAGGCACATGCGCAGCACCATGCCGCGGGCAGACAGCGTGTAATTCGCCACCCAATCGACGAAGCGGCGCAGTTCGGGCTTGAGCGGCGGGAATTCGAGCTTCTCTTCGATGTCTTTGAGCCGATTGTCGAGCCGCGGATTGGGCTCAGCATTTTCCGACCACACCACGCCGGTGGTTTCGCGCGGACCGAGCGGCACCGTAACGATATCGCCTGCCGCGAGATCAAGCGCGGGCGGCACATGGTACGAATAGGCCCGGTCCAGCGCGACCGGCACCAGCACGTCGACGACCCGTTTGCCCATGGTAAGCGATTGTCCGCCGATTCTCGCCGATTTAGGAAGGGTAAAGGCGAGTCGGGTAGTTCTCGGCACGGGCTCCTTTGATCCTCCCCCGTGAAACGGGGGAGGAGGACCATGCAAAGCATGGCGGAGGGGGCGTACAGCAGGAAATGGAATGCCGCGGCAAGACAGGCGTGATGACAAGCGCCCCTTCCACCGCCCTTCGGGCGGTCCCCCTCCCCCGCAAAGCGGGGGAGGATTAGATGACCGCATCGTCCCCAAAGTAGCGGCACAGATCGAGGCCTGGCTGCGGCACCTTTCGGCCGAACGGCGGCTGTCGGCGAAGACCATAGAAGCCTACCGCCGCGACGTCCTGCAATTCTTGCGCTTTCTTGCCGAGCATCTCGGCGGGGCGCCGTCCTTGCGGGAACTCGCGGCGCTGGCACCGGCCGATGTGCGCGCATTTCTGGCCGCGCGGCGCGCTGACAATATCGGCAGCCGATCGCTGATGCGCGCGCTCGCCGGCCTGCGCGCATTCGGCCGTTTCCTGGAACGAAGCCACAAGGGCAAAGTCGGCGCGCTTGCCGCGGTGCGCGGGCCGAAAATCGGCAAGACGCTGCCGCGGCCGTTGCCGGTCGAGGCGGCAAAGAGCATGGCCGATCCGACGCTCGCTGCCGGTGACGGCCGCGACACATGGATCCATGCACGTGATGCCGCCGTGCTGGCGCTGCTCTACGGCAGCGGTTTGCGCATTTCCGAAGCGCTCGGATTAAAGCGCGCGGATTTCGATGCCGGCGACGTGCTCAGCGTAACCGGCAAGGGCCGCAAGCAGCGGATGGTGCCAACCATCGCGCCGGTGCGAAAGCTCATTGCCGATTACCTCGCGCTCTGTCCCTACGACCTGCCTGCCGAAGGACCGCTGTTTGTCGGCGCCAAAGGCGGGCCGTTATCGGCACGCCTCGTGCAGATTGCGATGGCGCGGCTGCGCGGCGCGCTCGGCCTAGACGCGACGGCGACGCCGCATGCGCTGCGACATTCCTTCGCAACGCATCTCTTGGCGGGCGGGGGCGATTTGCGCGCGATCCAGGAATTGCTCGGCCACGCCTCGCTGTCGACCACGCAGATCTACACTGCCGTCGATGCCGAGCGGCTGATCGAGGCCTACCGCAGCGCGCATCCACGCGCTTGACAAGAAATCGTGCTACCCGTCATTCCGGATTGCCACGAAGCGGCAAGTCCAGAATCCATACCCGCGAATGGTGATTATGGATTCCGGGCTCCTCGCTTGCGCTCAGCCCCGGAATGACGAAAGGATTCAAATGTCCGAAATTCACGAGACCATCGAAAAGGCGCAGGAAGGCGAGCATTCCCAATTTTTCAACAGGCGGATCGCGTTGCTGATTGCGGTGCTCGCGCTGTTTCTGTCGTTTTCCGAGACGCTCGGCAAAAGTGCGCAGACCGAAGCCATCGCCGCCAACGTCGAATCGTCGGACCTCTGGGCGTTCTTTCAGGCCAAAAGCACTCGCCTGACGCAGCTTAATACGGCAGCCGAGGAAATGCTGGTTTCCGCCCAGACCATTTCAGATCCGGCGGTAAAGGACGCCGCACAGAGACAGATCGAGGCATGGAAGAAGACCGCAGCGCGCTACGATTCCGAGCCATCGACGCGCGAAGGCCGCAAGGAATTGGCCGAGCGCGCCAAGGAAGCCGAGGACAAGCGCGATCTCGCGCTGGCCAAATACCACCACTATGAGCTCAGTTCGGCAGCCTTCCAGGTCGGCATCGTGCTGGCTTCGGCCGCGGTGATTACCGGGGCTGTAGCGCTGGCTTGGCTGGGCGGCGCGCTCGGCATCATCGGGCTTGTGCTGATGGCGCTCGGACTATTTGCGCCGCATGCGGTGCATCTAATCGCGGTGTTGTAACGGCGCTTTGCCGTCATTGCGAGGAGCGTAAGCGACGAAGCAATCCAGGCTGGATTGCTTCGCTGCGCTCGCAATGACGCATTCAAAAATTTATCGCGCGCTTGGCGACCGCCAAGCCTGCTTCCTTGATCGCCTCGCTCAAGGTCGGGTGCGCATGGCAGGTGCGGGCGATATCTTCCGAGGATGCGCCGAATTCCATGGCGATGGCGGCTTCGCCGATCATGTTGCCGGCGTCGGGCCCGAGAATGTGCACGCCGAGCACGCGGTCGGTTTTGGCGTCCGCTAAGATTTTCACGAAACCCTCGGTGGTCAGATTGACCCGCGCGCGCGCATTGGCGGTGAACGGAAATTTTCCGACATTGTAGGCAACGCCTGCCGCTTTGAGCTCCTCCTCGGTTTTGCCGACCGAGGCGATTTCCGGGTAGGTGTAAACGACATTCGGGATGACGTCGTAATTCACGTGGCCGGCCTGGCCGGCGAGGATTTCGGCGACTGCGACGCCCTCCTCTTCCGCCTTGTGCGCCAGCATCGGCCCGGCAATGACGTCGCCGATGGCGTAGATGCCGTCGACGCTCGTACGAAAATGCGGATCCACGACGACGCGTCCGCGATTGTCTTTTCGCACGCCGACCTCTTCGAGGCCGAGGCCCTCGGTAAAGGGCACGCGACCGATGGCGACGAGCACGATATCGGCATCGAGCATTTCCGCCGCGCCGCCCGTCGCTGGCTCGACCTTGACCTTGAGAGTTTTGCCGGCGGTGTCGATGGCCGTGACTTTGGACGACAGCCGCACCGCGATCCCCTGCTTTTGCAGGATGCGATGGAATTGCTTGCCGAGCTCGCTGTCGATGCCGGGCAAGATGTGGTCGAGGAATTCGACGATCGTGACTTGCGCACCGAGGCGACGCCACACCGAGCCAAGCTCAAGCCCGATGATGCCGGCGCCGACGATGAGCAGCTTTTTCGGCACCGCGGGCAAATCGAGCGCGCCGGTCGAGGACACGATGCGTTTTTCGTCGATCTCGATGCCGTTCAAGCGCGCGACATCGGAGCCGGTGGCGACGACAATTGCCTTCGTCTCCAGAATCTGCGCCTTGCCGTCGGCATTCTTCACTTCGACCTTGCCGGGTGCAGCGATGCGCCCCGCACCGTGGAACGTCTCGATCTTGTTTTTGCGAAACAGATAATCGACGCCCTTGACGTTGCCGTCGACCGCCTGCTGCCTGTATTTCAGCATGGTGGCGAGATCGATCGCCGGCGTGCCGACCCTGATGCCCATCTCAGCAAATTTGTGCGCAGCCTCCTCATAAAGCTCCGACGCGTTGAGCATCGCCTTCGAAGGAATACAGCCGATATTGAGACAGGTGCCGCCAAACGTCGGCCACTTTTCGACCACGGCGATCTTGAGCCCAAGCTGCGCCGCGCGGATCGCGCAGACATAACCGCCGGGCCCGGAGCCGATGACGATGAGGTCGTAGGGCATGGTCAGGCCTTGTCAGGCTCTCCGTGGTGTCTCCGAACGTAAGCAAGAAGGGCATCCAGGACGTGAGATAAACCCTTGGGATTTAGAACTGGACTCGCGGCGATGTTGGGATTCTGCTGAGGCCACATCCAAAGAATAGTCGCTTGGTGTTTGGATGACGGCGAGGCAGCGTAAATGCGCCTGACCTTGTCATCGATCTCCGATCCGAAGACCTCGATATTGTGGACCACAATATCCGTTAGTGGGTGGTCGCCCGGTTTTCCATTCGGCATAGCTTACAAATCCAGCACCAGCCGCGCCGGGTCCTCCAAACATTCCTTGACGCGAACTAAAAAAGTCACCGCTTCGCGGCCGTCAACCAGGCGATGGTCGTAGGACAAAGCGAGATACATCATCGGCCGCACCTCGACCCTGCCGGCGACCGCCATAGGCCGTTCCTGGATCTTGTGCATGCCGAGAATGCCGGATTGCGGCGCGTTGAGGATCGGCGTCGACATCAGCGAGCCGTAGACGCCGCCATTGGTAATGGTGAACGTGCCGCCCAGCATTTCCTCGATCTTGAGCGTGCCGTCGCGGGCGCGGCTGCCGAAATCGGCGATGGCCTTCTCGATCTCGCCCAGCGATTTCTGATCGCAGTCGCGCACCACCGGCACGACCAGGCCGCGTTGCGTGCCGACCGCAATGCCGATGTGATAATAATTTTTGTAGACGATGTCGGCGCCGTCGATCTCGGCATTGACCGAGGGAATTTCCTGGAGCGCCTGCACGCAGGCGCGCACGAAAAATCCCATGAAGCCGAGCTTCACGCCGTGCTTCTTCTCGAACAAATCGCGGTATTGCGTGCGCAAGCCCATGATCGCGCTCATGTCGACCTCGTTGAAGGTCGTGAGCATGGCCGAGGTGTTCTGCGCGTCCTTCAGCCGGCGGGCGATAGTTTGACGGAGCCGCGTCATGCGCACGCGCTCCTCGCGTGCCGCATCATCCGTCGGCGTCGGCGCACGGACCTGCACCGCAGCCGCAGGCGTCGCCACCGGCGTCGGCTGCGCCGCGGCGCGCTCGATCGCCGCGAGCATGTCGCCCTTGCTGACGCGGCCGTCTTTGCCGGTCCCGGCGACGCTTGCGGCATCGATGCCGGATTCGGCGGCGAGCTTGCGCACTGACGGCGCGAGCGGCGCGTCGGCGGACTTGGCCGCGGGCGCAGCCTGCAGGGGCGGCGCGGGCTGCGGCTGCGAAGGCGTTGGCGAAGTTGCTGCCGGCGCAGCTTTCGCTGCGGGCGCGACTCCTTCCTTGATCTGGCCAAGGAGTGTGCCGACCGCGACGGTGTCGCCATCCTTGGCGGCAATATCCGCAAGCACGCCGGCCGCCGGCGCCGGCACCTCGATCGTCACCTTGTCGGTTTCGAGCTCGACCAGCGGCTCATCCACCGCAACCGCGTCGCCCGGCTTCTTGAACCATTTGCCGATGGTCGCCTCGGTCACCGATTCGCCGAGCGCCGGCACCCGTATCTCAGCCATGCTACGTCAATGCCTCGTTCAAAACTTTGCTGAGCTGTGCCAGATGCAGCGACATTTGTCCGACAGCGGGCGAAGCGGCAGCGGGACGGCCGACATAACGGGCGCGCCGATACTTGGCGCCGATCTGATTGAGCACCCATTCCAGGAATATATCGACGAAGACCCAGGCGCCCATATTGCGCGGCTCTTCCTGGCACCAGACGATTTCGGCCGCCTTAAAGCGCGCCAATTCCGTCATCAGCGCCTTGGTCGGGAATGGATAGAGTTGTTCGATCCGTAACAGATAAATGTCGTTGATCCCGCGGCGCTCGCGCTCGTCGTAGAGATCGTAATAGACCTTGCCAGCGGAAAGAATGACACGGCGAATCTGATCGTCCGCGAGAAGCCTGGTTTTGTCGTTCGGCTGCAATTGCGCGTCGTCCCACAAGAGCCGGTGGAAGGATGTGCCGGGGCCCATCTCGTCAAGCCGCGATACGGCGCGCTTGTGGCGTAAGAGCGATTTCGGCGTCATCAGGATCAGCGGCTTGCGGAAATCGCGATCGAGCTGCCGGCGCAGGATGTGGAAATAGTTCGCTGGCGTCGTGCAGTTCGCCACCTGCATATTCTCCTCGGCACACATCGTCAGAAAACGCTCAAGCCGCGCCGACGAGTGTTCCGGTCCTTGGCCCTCGTAGCCGTGCGGCAACAGGCACACGAGGCCCGACATACGCAGCCATTTGCGCTCGCCGGATGAGATGAACTGATCGAACACGACCTGCGCGCCGTTGGCGAAATCGCCGAACTGCGCCTCCCAGAGCGTCAACGCCTCGGGCTCGGCGAGCGAATAGCCGTATTCGAAGCCGAGGACGGCTTCTTCCGACAGCATGGAATTGATCACTTCGTACCGCGCCTGCCCGTCGGCAAGATTATTGAACGGGATGTAGCGCTGGTCGTTTTCCTGATCGATCAGCACCGAATGGCGGTGCGAAAACGTGCCGCGTTCGGAATCCTGCCCGGACAGCCGCACACGGTGACCTTCAAGCAAGAGCGAACAGAACGCGAGCGCCTCGGCGGTCGACCAGTCGATGCCGGCGCCGGTTTCGATCGCCTTGCGCCGGGCTTCGAGAAACCGCTGGAGCGTTCGGTGTAAATGAAAATCGGGCGCGACGGCCGTGATCTTGCCACCGATCTCCTTCAAAGTCGCGATCTCGACGCCAGTCTTGCCGCGTCGCGGATCGTCGCTCTCGCCGGCCGCGATGTAGCCGGACCAGCGGCCGTCGAGCCAATCCGCCTTGTTGGCGCGGTAGCCTTGCGCGGCCTCGAGCTCGACATCGAGGTGGGCGCGCCAATCTGCTTTCATCTTCTCGACTTCGGCGGCGCTGACGACGCCTTCGCCGACGAGCTTCTTGCCGTATATTTCGAGCGTGGTCGGATGGCTGGCGATGGCCTTGTACATCAAGGGCTGGGTGAATGACGGTTCGTCGCCTTCGTTATGGCCGTGGCGGCGATAGCAGAACATGTCGATGACCACCGGCTTCTGAAATTTCTGCCGGAATTCGGTGGCGATCTTGGCGGCAAATACCACCGCTTCGGGATCGTCGCCGTTGACGTGGAAAATCGGCGCCTCGATCATCTTAGCGACGTCGGACGGATAGGGCGACGAACGCGAATAGCGCGGATTGGTCGTGAAGCCGATTTGATTGTTGACGATGAAATGCACCGAGCCGCCGGTGCGGTGGCCGCGCAGTCCCGAAAGTCCGAAACATTCGGCAACGACGCCCTGGCCGGCGAACGATGCGTCGCCGTGAATAAGGAGCGGCAGCACCATGGTGCGGTCTTCCGGATTGGCGCCGAGCTGATCCTGCTTGGCGCGAACCTTGCCGAGCACTACCGGGTCGACGATTTCGAGATGCGACGGGTTGGCGGTAAGCGACAGATGCACGCGGTTGCTGTCGAACTCGCGATCCGAAGAGGCGCCGAGATGGTATTTCACGTCGCCGGAGCCTTCGACCGCATCGGGCGTCGTCGAGCCGCCTTTGAATTCGTGGAAGATGGCGCGGTGCGGCTTGGCCATGACCTGCGCTAGCACGTTGAGCCGGCCGCGATGCGGCATGCCGATGACGATCTCGCGCATGCCGAGCGCACCGCCCCGCTTAATGATCTGCTCTAGCGCCGGGATCATGGCTTCGCCGCCGTCGAGGCCGAAGCGCTTGGTTCCGGTGAATTTCACGTCGCAGAATTTTTCGAAGCCTTCGGCCTCGACCAGCTTGTTGAGGATGGCGCGCTTGCCTTCGCGAGTGAACGTAATCTCCTTGTCCGGTCCCTCGATGCGCTCCTGGATCCAGCTCTTCTGCGCGGCGCTGGAAATGTGGAGGAATTCGACGCCAAGCGTCTGGCAATAGGTCCGCCGTAGGATAGCGACGATCTCGCGGACGGTACCGAATTCGAGCCCGAGCACATTGTCGAGAAAAATCCGGTGATCGAGATCGCCCTTGCCGAAACCGTACGAGCGCGGATCGAGCTCTTCCTGGTTTTTCGGCGGTTCAAGCCCGAGCGGGTCGAGATTGGCATGGAAATGGCCGCGCGCCCGATAGGCGCGGATCAGCATGAGCGCGCGGATCGAATCGCGGGTGGCGCGTTCGATCTCGGCCGCCGTCACCTCGACACCGCGGGTGTGCGCCTGCGCTTGCAACTTGCCGGTAATGGCCGCGCCGGCTTGCTGCCAATCGTCCGTTGCGCCGGTCAGCGCGTTGCGTTCCGGCAGCGGCCAATCGGGGCGGCGCCACGACGGACTGCGCGCATTGCGCTCGACGTCGGCGCGATCGTCTTTCAGGTTCTCGAAGAACGATCGCCAAGCGGCGTCGACCGCTTTGGGATCAGCCTCGTAGCGGGCATAGAGGTCTTCGATATAGCCGGCATTACCGCCGTACAGAAACGACGTGCGGGCGAAAGCGGCGTTCGCGTCCTGGCGAGACATAAGCGACCTTCAAGCATCCCGGCGCGGATGAGTTGAAGCGAATGAAAAATGGGAGCCGGGCCGAGTCGAACGAAGATCGCGACCGACCGGCAATATTCTTTCTAGCCCTATTTAATCCTTCGATGCAGCAGGCAAAAGACAAAGGAGTGAATATTTTTTCACTCTTTCATCCTCTTCCCGCAAAGGGGCCGCCTGACTGCGGACGGCTTAGCTGCGCCCGTTCCCGCCGCGTTTGTGCCGCGCGAATCAGATTATAGCCGCACGGCGGAATTCTATGGGGGAGGGGGCAGATGGACGGGGTGAAGGCGCTGGCCGTGCTCGCGTCAATCTATTATCCGGGCGACGGCATCGTGGCGAAGAATAATTATCAGACCAGTTCGGGGGAGCGCTACGATCAAAGCGCGCACAAATGTGCGGCGCTCCAGTGGCCGCTGGGCACCATGCTGCATCTGGTGCACGGCCGAAACAACATCGACGTGACGATCAACGATCACGGGCCTTACCATCGAGGCCGGGCATTGGATTGCACGCCAGCGGTAGACAAGGCCTTGCACCTGGGCGGTCTGGGCTCGGTGCGCGTCGAACCCTATCCGCCGTTGCCGAAGGCGCGGCCAGAGGAGGCGCAGGTCGCAACTTGGTCAGGGACTGACCCAATGGACGCAACGGTAAAGCTGCCAGCGGGCCACGACTCGGATAGAAGCTTGAGCCCATTGCCCTCAAACGATGGCCCACAGCGTTTTTCTCAGCCAAAGCGCGTGGGAGGTCGGGTCCACACACACACACCGAATGTGGCCCTTGGCAACAGTCCCGCAGGCTACGCCAGTGGACCTTTCATTTCACGCTCGGCCGGATTGCTTGAACATCGCAAAGCTGTTGCGCAAGTAAAAGGGACGCCCGCAGCAATGCCGCCGTCGGCTGTCCGATTAGTGCCCGGTTCAGAGACCAGCGCGAGGACACCCGAATGAGAGGCGAAACTCGAAAGCCTTGCGCGCCACCGCTACGCCAAGGCGCACTATTTTCCAAATTCGGCGAGCGTCTTGCCGAGCCGCGCCGGTGACGGGGCGACCTTGATGCCGGCCGCCTCCATTGCGGCGATCTTGGATTCTGCATCGCCTTTGCCGCCGGCAATGATGGCGCCGGCATGCCCCATGCGGCGCCCCGGTGGCGCCGTGCGGCCGGCGATGAAACCGACCATCGGCTTCTTGCGCCCGCGCTTTGCCTCGTCTTTGAGGAATTGCGCGGCGTCCTCTTCCGACGAACCGCCGATCTCGCCGATTATGATGATCGCTTCGGTCTGAGCGTCGGCAAGAAACATTTCCAGGATTTCGATGAAGTCCGTACCTTTCACCGGATCGCCGCCGATGCCTGCCGCGGTGGTCTGGCCGAGCCCGACCTGCGTGGTTTGAAACACGGCCTCGTAGGTGAGCGTGCCGGAGCGCGACACGATCCCGACTTTGCCGCGCTTGAAAATATTCGCAGGCATGATGCCGATCTTACATTCGCCGGCCGTCATCACGCCGGGACAGTTTGGACCAATGAGGCGCGAGCGCGAGCCGCAGAGCGCCCGCTTGACCTTCACCATATCGGCGACGGGAATGCCTTCGGTGATGCAGATGATGAGCGGGATTTCGGCGGCGATCGCTTCGCAGATCGCATCCGCGGCGCCGGGCGGCGGCACATAGATCACGCTGGCGTCGCAGCCGGTCGCCGCGTGCGCCTGTGCGAGCGTATCGAACACCGGCAGGCCAAGATGGGTCGAGCCGCCTTTGCCAGGCGAGGTGCCACCGACCATTTTCGTCCCATAGGCGATCGCTTGTTCGGAATGGAACGTGCCGTTCTTGCCGGTCAGGCCCTGGCAGATCACTTTCGTATTTTTGTCGATCAGAATGGACATTAATCTGCTCCGAGATCGTTATGGCCGGGCTTGTCCCGGCCATCCACGTCTACAGTGACAGGCCTGCAGAAAGTCGTGGATGCCAAGCACAAAGCCGGGTATGACGGCGAGATGTGAATCTCACCCATCAGGCCTTCTTCACCGCGGCGACGATCTTTTGCGCGGCGTCATCGAGATCATCGGCGGACGTGACGTTGAGATTGGATTCGGCAATGATCTTCTTGCCGAGCTCGACATTGGTGCCTTCGAGCCGCACTACGAGCGGCACGCGCAAGCCGACTTCTTTGACCGCCGCGACGACGCCTTCGGCGATCACGTCGCATTTCATGATGCCGCCGAAAATATTGACCAGGATCCCTTTCACCTTGGCATCCGAGGTGATGATCTTGAAAGCGGCCGCGACCTTCTCTTTGGTGGCGCTGCCGCCGACATCAAGGAAATTGGCCGGCGTCTCGCCGTAAAGCTTGATGATGTCCATGGTCGCCATGGCAAGGCCGGCGCCGTTGACCATGCAGCCGATGGTGCCGTCGAGCGCCACGTAATTGAGATCGTGGCGCGATGCCTCGATCTCTTTCTCATCTTCCTCGTTGAGATCGCGCAGCGCCATGATATCGGCATGGCGATAAAGCGCGTTGTCTTCGAAGGCGATCTTGGCGTCGAGACAAATGAGCTGGCCGGTCTTGGTGACGACCAGCGGATTGATCTCAAGCAGGCTCATGTCCTTTGCCACGAACGCGTGGTAGAGCTTCGGCAGCATGTCCTCGGCTTGCTTGGTCAGGTTGCGGTCGAAGCCGAAGACTTGCGCGACGTGGCGCGCATGATGGGGCATGAAGCCGGTCGCCGGATCGATTGAAAAGCTGACGATCTTGTCCGGCGTCTTGTGCGCGACCTCTTCGATGTCCATGCCGCCTTCGGTCGAGGCGACGAAGGCGACGCGCGAGGTCGCGCGATCGACCAGCGCTGAAAGATAATATTCGCGATCGATCGCCGAGCCTTCTTCGATGTAGACGCGGCGCACCTGGCGCCCGGCCGGTCCGGTCTGGTGCGTGACCAGCACCGAGCCGAGCATCCGTTCGGCTTCGCGTTTGGCCTCAGCGACAGATTTGACGACCTTCACGCCGCCGGCCTTGCCGCGCCCGCCGGCATGGATTTGCGCCTTGACGACCCAGACCGGCCCGCCGAGCTCATTGGCCGCTTTTTCCGCATCGGGCACGCTGAACGCAGCGACGCCGTGCGGCACCGCAACGCCAAATTCCCGCAAGATCGCCTTAGCCTGATATTCGTGGATGTTCATGCGCGAATGCTCGATTGAGCCGCACCCTTCGCCTCAGGGTGACGGAAAATTCATTTGCCGAGATCAGGCGCGATCTTTCTACAGGCGTCGATCAGATTCTGCACCGCCTGCGCCGATTTCTCGAACATCGCGCGCTCGGCGCCATTGAGTTCGATCTCGACGATCCGCTCGACTCCCTTGGCGCCGATCACCACCGGCACGCCGACATAAAGATCTTTCAGATCATACTCGCCGTTGAGCCAGGCAGCGGCGGGCAGCACCCGTTTCTTGTCGCGCAGATAGCTCTCCGCCATGGCAATCGCGGAGGACGCCGGCGCGTAATAGGCCGAGCCGGTGCGCAACAGGCTGACGATTTCGCCGCCGCCATTGCGCGTGCGCTCGACGATCTCGTCGATCCGCGCCGGTGTGGTCCAGCCCATCTTGATGAGGTCCGGCAGCGGGATGCCGGCGACCGCCGAGTAGCGCACCAGCGGCACCATGCTGTCGCCGTGGCCGCCCAGGACGAAAGCGGTGACGTCTTCGACCGAGACGTTGAATTCGTCGGCGAGGAAGTAACGAAAGCGCGCAGAATCGAGAACGCCGGCCATGCCGACCACCATGTTCTTCGGCAAGCCGCAACATTTCTGCAGCGCCCAGACCATCGCGTCCAGCGGATTGGTAATGCAAATGACGAAGGCATTGGGCGCGTATTTGCTTATTCCGGCGCCGACCTGCTCCATCACCTTCAGATTGATCCCGAGCAGATCGTCGCGGCTCATGCCCGGCTTGCGCGGCACCCCCGCGGTGACGATGCAGACGGCGGCGCCTTCGATCGCTTCGTAGGAATTGGCGCCGGCAAAACGCGCATCGAAGCCCTCGACCGGCGAGGATTGAACGAGGTCGAGCGCTTTACCCTGCGGCACGCCTTCAGCCACGTCGAACATCACGACGTCGCCGAGCTCTTTCAGCCCGATCAGATGTGCCAGGGTGCCGCCGATTTGGCCCGAACCTATCAATGCGATCTTGCTTCGCGGCATCAGGCAATTGTCCTTTGATTGCTAGGAAGGGCCGGGAACGGCTAAGGGTCGTTGGCTCTTTCGGGTCATTAGCCCTTTCGCATGGGCCGTTCAAGTCTGGCCGCTGCCACAAGCGCCGGAACGAAAGCGGCTGCCGTACCATTGATCGCAAGATCATGGGCGCCTTGGCCGCGTCACGCCTGCTCATGATCGGCGGCTGGGCGGCGACAGCACTGATGGCGGCGGCGGTCGCGGTCATGCTGATTGCGAATTTTGCCGGATAGGACTTCGCAGGCGTGCCTGCTATGTCTCCACGATCCCGCTCGCGGATCCCGAAATTCGCGTGTGTCCGACGCCATGGGGGCGCGCCAGATATGCTTGCGACCGCATTTCTATGAGGCGCGAAGCCGTACGCTTGAATTCCCGCGCTTCAAAGCCCTGTTCAGCGTGATAGAGCGCATCGGGAGCGGCAGCGGCGGACGCGATCAGCTTTACGTTCATGTCATAAAAAGTATCGA
>Ga0318573_10000188_pt1 | contig 20420 bp, 22 predicted proteins | sample GRESIP089b5f21_FD_202515 | JGI IMG/M metagenome (GOLD analysis project Ga0318573, IMG submission 202515) | Tropical soil microbial communities from Luquillo Experimental Forest, Puerto Rico - GRE.SIPMG.089b5f21 | ecosystem: Environmental > Terrestrial > Soil > Tropical forest > Bulk soil... | reverse complement strand
CAGAACCGCCTGAAGATCGATTACCGCATCCGCGACCGCGCCAGCGGCGAAGTGCTGACCAAGGCCAGCACCATTCAGGTGGCGGTGAAGATCGAAACCGGCGAGATGCAGCTGGAAAGCCCCGCCGCCCTGACCGACAAAATCACGGACCCCGCCCGATGATCCGCCGCCTTCTGATCTCTCTGCTGCTGTGCCTGCCGCTTTGCGCCCAGGCCGCCGGTCCCGAAGGTTCGCTGAAGGACGGCCAAGTCCTGCGCGGCCATTTTGTGCAGGAGCGGCATCTGCAAGGCTTCAACGCCCCTTTGAAGAGCGAGGGCAGCTTCGTCCTGGCTCCCGGCCAAGGGCTGATCTGGAAGGCCGAGAAGCCCTTTGCCGTCACCACCATCATCTCGCCCGCCGGGCTGGTGCAGGAAGTGGGCGGTAATCAGACCATGCATCTGGCCTCGTCGCGCCTGCCGTTTCTGTCGCGGCTCTATGACATGCTGGGGGGCGCATTGGGCGGCGACTGGCGGGCGCTGGAGAAGGATTTCCAGGTCGCCAAATCCGGCGACGCCAAATCCTGGCAGGTGGTGCTGACGCCCAAGGCCGGGTCCGACCCGGTGGCCATGCCGTTCCGCTCGATCGCCACCAAGGGCAGCCGCTTCGTCGATGGCGTGCGCATCGCCAAGGCGGAAGGCGATTACGATGATCTGAGCTTCCTCGATCAGACTTTGAGCGACGCCCCCCTCTCGCCCGAGGAAAGCAGCGCCCTGGCGGCGGCGGGGAAATGAGGCGCATCCTCGCTCTTCTCTGGCTGGCGCTGGTGCTGCTGGCGGCGGGGCATCTGGGCTGGCGGCTGGCCCATGGCCTTTCCTTCCGCACCGACCTGATGGCCCTGCTGCCGCGTGAGGAACAAAACCCCGCCTTACAGAAGGCGAACGACACTGTCGCCCATGCCTTGTCGCAGAAGCTGGTGTTCCTGGTCGGCCAACCCGACCGCGCCAAGGCCCGCGCCGCCGCCACTGAACTCAGCCGCCGCCTGACCGGCTCGGGCCTGGTGGAGTTGACCACCGGCGGCTTCGACAAGGACCGCCTGCGCCAGATGGGCGCCGCCTATTTCCCCTATCGCCAAGGCTTGCTGTCCGACACCGGCCGGCAATTGCTGGAGCAGGGCAAGGGCGAAGAGGTCGCCTTGCGGGCGCTGTCGCAGATTTATGGCTTCGTCGGCACCACCGACGCCCGGCTGGTGAAGACCGATCCCTTTCTGCTGATGCCGTCCTTCTTCACCGGCCTGCCGCTGCCGATGTCGCGCCTGACCCTGGATGACGGCATGCTGTCGCTGAGCCAGGACGGCATGACCTGGGTGATGGTCTCGGGCAAGCTGACCGGCGAGCCCTATGCTCTTGATGTGCAGAAACATCTGCTGGCGACCCTCGATCTTGAGGGGCTGACCAAGGCCGATCCCGCCCTGAAAGTTCTGAAACTGGGGGCGGTGTTCTATGCCGAGGCGGGGGCGCGTCAGGCCATGGACGAAACCTCCTGGATCGGCATTCTCTCCACCCTGGGCACGGTGCTGGTGGCGCTGGCCGCCTATCGCGCCTTCGCCCCCTTATGGCTGAGCCTGCTGGTGATCGGCACCGGCATCGGCACCGCCTTGTCGGCCAGCCTGTGGCTGTTCGGCGAGTTGCATGTGGGGGCGCTGCTGTTCGGCGTCAGCCTGATCGGCGTGGCGGTAGATTATTCGCTGCAATATTGCACCGAGATCTTCGCCGAGCCCGCCCCGCCGTCAGAGCGGCTGCGCCGCGTCTTCGCCGGCATCGGGCTGGGGGCCGCCACCACGGTGATCGGCTATCTGACCCTGTTCCTGGCTCCGTTCCCCGGGCTGCACCAGATCGCCGCCTTCTCGGTGATCGGGTTGGTGGCGGCCTGGGCGACGGTGGTGCTGTGGCTGCCCGCCCTCGACCGCTCGCGCCCGGCCCGCCATGGCAAATGCATGCTGAACAGCGCCGATGGGCTGATGCGCTTTTGGCAGACGCCCAGTTGGAGACGCCCGGCATTGCTGGCGGCGCTGGCAGTGCTTGGACTGGCCGGAGCCTTCCGCCTGCATGCCGATGACGATGTGCGGCGCATGCAATCCCTGTCGCCGCCGCTGGTGGCCGAACAGGACGCCATCCAGAAGCTGATCGGCAGCACGGGGGGCAGCCAGTTCTTCCTGATCGAAGCCCCCAACGACGAAACCGCCTTGCAGCGGGAAGAAGCCTTGGTGGAGCGGCTGAAGGGGTCAGTGGCTTTGAAAGGCTTCCAGGCTCCGGCGCAATATGTCCCCTCGGCGGCGCGACAAAAGGCCAATCGCATCTTGGTCAGCGAAAAATTGATGCCGCTGCTGCCGGCGCAGATGCAGCAGTTGGGTATGACCGAACCCCCGCCAGCTCCGCCCGCCGATCAGCCGCCGCTGACTCTGGCCGAGGCGATCCAGCCCGGCGGGCCGCTGGCTTTCCTGTCGGTGCTGGTGCTGGAGCCGGGCCTGCATGTGGTCAGCCTGGACGGCGTCAGCCAGCCCGAGTCGGTGGCGATGATGGCCCAGGGCATCGAGGGCGTGCGCTATGTCGACCCCGCCGCGCAATTCAGCGCTTTGCTGGCGAAATACCGGCAAAGAGCCCTGGCCCTGCTGGCGGTGTCGGCTTTGCTGATGGCGCCGATCCTGCTCTGGCGCTATGGCCTGAAAGGCGGGCTGAAGCTGATGGCCCCGCCCTTGCTGGCGGTGGCGTTGGCCCCGACCCTGCTGGCGCTGACGGGGGACAGCTTCAATTTCTTCGACGCCATGGCCTTAGTGCTGGTGCTTTCCATCGGCGTCGATTACGCCGTCTTCTGCGCCGAAACCACCGACCAGCGCCAGCCGGTGGCCATGCTGGCGGTCTCGCTGGCGGCCAGCACCGCCCTGATGTCGTTCGGCCTGCTGGGCTTCAGCGGCGTGCATGCGGTGCGCTCGTTCGGGCTGACCATGCTGCTGGGGATTTTCCTGGCCTTTCTGCTGGCCCCGATGGGTGGTCGCAGGCAATAAAAGCCTGCTCCATTTCCTGGCGAAAGGTGGTATATCCACCTCGCTTGGGTCATAGAGGCTGTGGGGAATTGAGGCCGTCTCGTCTTACCATATTATGCGCAGCTTTGCTTGCGGCATGCGCCGGCCCGCGCCCCGAGCCTATGGCCGTGCCCGAAGGCAGCGTGCGCATATCCCCTTCGCTGTTCCTGACCCTGCCCAAGCCCGCGACCCTGGGCCGCAGCCTTGAGGCCAGCCAGTTGATCACCGCCCATTACGGCGACCAGACCTTCGTCTTCGAAGGCCATGTCAGCGCCACCCCCGACCGTCTGCTGCTGCTGGGATTGGACGGCATGGGCCGCAAGGCCTTGACCGTCAGTTGGGACGAAGGCGGCATCCATGCCGAAACCGCCCCCTGGCTGCCCCAGCAATTGCGGCCCGAAAATATGCTGGCCGACATCGTCATGATCTATTGGCCGGCGGATCAGGTGAATGCCGCCCTGGCTGCCTCGGGCGGGCATGTGACGGTGTCGGGCCATAGCCGCTCGATCTCGGACGCCAAGGGCGAGGTGATCCATGCCGATTATTCCGCCGACGATCCCTGGAACGGCAGCTTGCAGTATCGCAATCTCGCCTGGGGCTATGGGTTGGATGTGCAGTCGGTCGAGGCCAAACCATGAGGCTGTATCTCAATGACTGCGGCGTGATCTGCCCCTTGGGGGCAGGCAAGGCCCAGGTGGTCAAAGGCCTGGACGCCGCCCGCCCCGTTTTTATCGAGCGCGAAGGACTGGTGACGGGCCGCGCCGTGCCGGTGGGCGCGGTGGCATCGATCCCCGAACTGCCGCTGGATCAGGAATGCCGCAACAACCGCCTGATGCAGGCGGCGCTGGATCAGATCGCTCCAGCCATCGAGGCTGCCGCCCAGCGTTATGGCCGCGACCGGGTGGCAGTGGTGCTGGGCACCAGCACATCGGGCATCGCCGAAGGCGAACGGGCTCTGGCCGAACAGCGCCAGACCGGCGCATGGCCCGAAGGATTTCATTACCGCCGCCAGGAAACCGGCAGCCTGTCCGACTTCGCCGCCCGTCATCTGAGGCTGACCGGCCCGGCGATGACCATCGCTACCGCCTGCTCCTCCAGCGCCAAGGTGTTCGCCTCGGCCCGCCGTCTGATCCGTCTGGGACTGGCCGACGCCGCCGTGGTGGGCGGGGCCGATACCCTCTGTCGCATGACTCTGAACGGCTTCGGTTCGCTGGAAGCCTTGTCCAAAGGCCGCTGCAATCCCTTCAGCGGCAATCGTGACGGCATCACCATCGGCGAAGGCGCCGCCGCCTTCCTGCTGTCGCCCGAGCCTGGGCCGGTGGAACTGCTGGGGGTCGGCGAGACCTCGGACGCCCATCACGCTACCGCCCCCCATCCCGAAGGCGACGGGGCTCGCGCCGCGATGGCGCAAGCCTTGAAAGATGCCGGCCTTGAACCTGCCGATATCGCTTATGTCAATCTGCACGGCACCGCCACGCCGCTGAACGACGCCATGGAAAGCAGGGCGATGGCCACACTGTTCCCTCCCGAAACCCTGTGCAGCTCCACCAAGGGCATGACCGGCCATATGCTGGGCGGCACCGGCGGGGTCGAGGCGGCATTCCTCTGGCTGGCGCTGAATCCGGCCACCAGTTCCGGCCTGCTGCCCACCCATGTCTGGGATGGTGAAGCGGATGCGGCCTTGCCGCGCCTTGCCCTGGTCGCACCGGGCACGCCGATCCCTGAGCGGTCGCGCCTTGCCATGCTCAGCAATTCCTTCGGCTTTGGCGGCAGCAATGTCTCGATCGTTCTGGAGCGGGTGCGATGAGCTGGACCGTCGCGGAATTGCTGCCCCATGACCATCCGATGATCCTGCTGGACCGGCTGCTGGACTGGAGCCCCGAAGGTCAGGTCACCGCCCAGGTGACCATCGGGCCTGAAACCCCGTTCCTCGATCCCGGAAAGGGCGTGCCGGCCCATGTGGGGCTGGAATGGATGGCGCAATGCTGCGGCCTTTATGCCGGGCTGAAATCCAAATCCCAGGGTGGCCCGATCCGCATGGGCTTTCTGCTGGGCACCCGCCGTTTCAAATCCAGCCAGGCCTGGTTCGCCGAGGGCGACTGCCTGACTGTCGCCGTCTCGCTGATCTTGCTGGAAGAGGGCATGGCGGTGTTCGACTGCCGCATCCGCCAAGCCGACGACACCGAAGTCGCCTCGGCCCAGCTGACGCTTTATCAACCCGAGGACGCTGGGGGCGTTCTCTCCACCTCATCCATGGCCTGACGCAACGGGGGACGTGATTTTGCAGAAGACCATTCTGGTCACCGGAGCCAGCAAGGGAATTGGCCGGGCCGTGGCAAAGCGGCTGGCCCGCGACGGCTTTCAGATCGTCGTGCATTACCATTCCGATCAGGCCGGAGCCGAAGCCGCCTTGGCGGAAGTGCGCGAAGCCGGAGCGGACGGGCGGCTGATCCGCTTCGACATCTCGGACCGCGACGGCTGCCGTCAGGCGCTGGAAACCGACATGGCCGCACATGGGGCTTATTGGGGCGTGGTATTGAACGCCGGCATCGCCCGCGACAATGCCTTCCCCGCCATGGAAGACGCCGACTGGGACGATGTGCTGGGCACCAATCTGGACGGTTTCTACAACGTGCTGCGCCCGCTGGTGATGCCGATGGTCTCGGCCCGCAAGGGCGGGCGCATCGTCACTTTGTCGTCCGTATCGGGCATCGCCGGCAATCGCGGGCAAGTGAATTATTCCGCCGCCAAGGCCGGCATCATCGGCGCCACCAAGGCGCTGGCGATCGAGCTGGCCAAGCGGGCTATCACCGTCAATTGCGTGGCCCCCGGCATTATCGAGACTCAGATGATCGAAGGTCTGCCGCTGGAGGAAATGACCAAGCTGGTGCCCCTGCGCCGCCTGGGCAAGCCGGAAGAAGTGGCCGGCACCGTGGCGTTCCTCTGCTCAGGCGAGGCCGCCTATATCACCCGCCAAGTGATTTCCGTGAACGGAGGAATGGTCTGATGAGCCGCCGCGTCGTCGTCACCGGCATGGCCGGCCTGTCCGCCTTGGGCGAAGATTGGGCATCGGTTCGCCAAGCCTTCGAACAGGGCCGCACCGGCATCCGCATCATGAAGGATTGGGACCGCTTCACCGGCATCAACACCCGCCTTGCGGCTCCGGTCGAGGGCTTCTCGGTCGATCAGCGCTATCCCCGCAAGAAGACCCGCACCATGGGCCGGGTGTCGCAGATGGCGGTCTATGTCACCGAACGCGCCCTGGCCGATGCCGGTCTTTTGGATGACCCGGTGGTCAAAGGCGGCCGCACCGGCGTCGCCTATGGCTCATCCTTCGGCAGCCCCGATGCCGTGCTGGGCTTTTACGAGCTGAAGAAGGAAGGGGCGTCGCGCCATCTGAATGCCACCAGCTATATCCAGATGATGAGCCATTCGGCGCTGGTGAATATCGGTCTGTTCTTCGGCGTGACCGGGCGGATGATCCCCACCTCCAGCGCCTGCACCTCGGGCAGCCAGGGCATCGGCTTTGCCTATGAGTCGATCCGCCTGGGCCGGGCCGATATGATGATCGCCGGCGGTGCGGAAGAGCTGGACATCACCGACACCGCCGTTTTCGACACCCTTTACGCCACCAGCATCAAGAACGACACGCCCGAACTGTCGCCGCGTCCCTATGACAAGGACCGCGACGGGCTGGTGATCGGCGAAGGGGCCGCCACCCTGATTCTGGAGGAATACGAGCATGCCCGCGCTCGCGGCGCTCGGATCCTGGCCGAGATCGTCGGCTTCGGCTGCAATTCCGACGGCAACCATGTCACCCAGCCCCAGGCCGCCACCATGGCTCAGGCCTTGCGGTTGTCGCTGGAGGATGCCGGCCTGTCTTCTGACGCCATCGGCATGGTTTCGGGCCACGGCACCGCCACCGAATGGGGCGATATCGCCGAGACCCAGGCCACCAGCCAAGTGCTGGGCAAGACCGCCCGCATCCATTCGCTGAAAGGCCATTTCGGCCATAGCCTGGGCGCTTGCGGGGCCATCGAGGCCTGGCTGGGAATCGAGATGATGCGCGACGGCTGGTTCTGCCCCACCGCCAATCTGGAGGCGGTGGACGAACGCTGCGGCGAATTGGACTATCTGATGGGCAGCCCGAGGGCGCTGGATGTGGACTATCTGATGTCCAACAACTTCGCCTTCGGCGGCATCAATACCTCGCTGATCCTGAAGCGGGTGTGAGCCTATTCCGCCGCGAGGGCCAGCATCAGCTTGTGCCCCAGGCTATAGTCCCAGTTGAAGGCGTTCTGCAACACCACCACCGCCGTCTGATGCCGAGGATCGACGGCGATATAGCTGGTATAGCCGGCAATCAGACCGATCTGGTAGGTGATATGCTCGCCGCCCACATCATCGGCGATCCAGGCCAGCGCCGCCGCCTCGCGCGGGCGGGGATAGCGCACCCGCAGCGTGTCGGCTAAGGCCTGACTTAAGGGCGTACCGTCGGGACGGGCATGTTTGGCTGCGAAGATCATCAGATCGCGGGCATTGGAATAGATCGAGGCCGAACCCCGCAGGATATCGGTCATTCGCCAGTCGGGCGCCAGATCGCCACGCCGGATGAATTTCGGCTGGTCGCCGGCATGCCCCAGCGCCCGCTTGTCGTAATCAGGCAAGGATTCCGGAACATAGCCGGTATGGGTCATCCCCAACGGCCCGGTGATGCGCTGGGCCAGCAGTTGATCGATGCTCTGTCCGCTGCGCAATTCCGCCGCATAAGACAGGATGCCATAGCCGATATTGGAATAGACCGGCTCTTTCTTGGACGGAGCCGACCAGTCGGCCAGATAGCCCAGCACCGCATCCCGGTCCAGATGGCGATAGAAATTTTCGCCGGTGAACAGATATTCGGTGAAATAGGTCAAGGTGCGCAAAGTCGCTGGCTGGCGCGGCAGGCCCGAGGTATGGGTTGCCAACTCCTCGGCGGTAATGGCGGCGGCGTCCTGGCTCAAGGCGGTGCCGGGCGGCAGCAGATGCCCCAGGTCGTCGGACCAGGACAGCTTGCCGTCCTGCACCAGCGTCGAGCAGATGCCGGCCATGAAGCCTTTGCTGAGCGAGCCGATGGCGAACAGAGTATCGGGTCCGACCTTCTGGCCGCCCTTGTCCGTCACGCCATAGCTGTAGAAAGAGGTATGTCCGTCGGGAAACAAGACGCCGACCACCAGGCCGGGCGTCTTGCCATCCTCGACCAGCGGTCGGGCATTGCGATCGACATAATCGTCGAAATGCCCTTTCGCCGCCGCCGTCTCCTGGGGAGACACCTCCCAGGTGGACAGGGTGCCGCAAGCCTGCAGCAACAAAGCCAGGCACGGCACCAAAAGCCGTGTCAGCAACCGTCGAAACAAGATGCGGCCCCTTTTCCCCAGACTCGGATCGGGCGATTAGCCCTTGGTCAGATTCAGATTGCTGGTGATCCGGTCTTCCAACTCGTGGATGGCCTGATTATAGCTGGCATGGATCTGACCGTTTTCCTGATAAAGCTCGAACGAGCTTTCCAGATGGGTCGAGAAGGTCTTGGCGTCATAGGTGATCGACACCAGCGCCCAGCGGGTCGCATGGCGGTGCCACTTGGCGACGATCTTGCCCGGAGTAACGCTTTCGATGGTCCATTTCTCGTTTTCCAGCGCCGCCTTGATCGCGGTTTCAACGCGCTGGTTCGTCACCATCGGGCCGCTGGCCACGATGATCGGATGCTTCGCTTCATAGATCGGCTCGGTCTGGCAGGCGCTCAGAAGCACAGCCATGGCCGTCACGCAGCCGGCAACGATTAACCTCTTCATTTGAAAACCCCCAATGCGGAAAACGCCCACAAGGCAATGATACGGCAGCAAAGATGCCGTCCCTTTATCCTGCCAAGAAAACAACCTTCAGGCAATCTTCGGCAGGCCAATACCGCAACGGATATTGCCATCAACAGAGCGGTCGCATAATCCGTTGGAGCGAAAAAGCCTTGGCGTTATCATCATGTTCCAGACCGACAACTCCAGGATCCGGTGATGCCGATCGAACCCGCTGCTATTTCCTCCGCACTTGCCCGTCTGCTGGGGCAGCCCCGTGACTGGGCGAATGTCCGGCGCAAGCGTTTCTGGCTGCTGGCGGCGCTGGCAACCTACAGCCTGGGCGGCTATCTGCTGGCGCCCTGGATCTTACAGCGCGAGATCACCTCGATCCTGCAGCAGCAGCTGGCCCGCCCAGTCACGCTGGAGAAGGTTCGCATCGATCCCTTTGCCCTCAGCGTCGATCTGCGCGGCTTTCGCATCACCGAGACCGACGGCGCGCCACTGGCGGGGTTCGACCGGCTTTATGTCCGCGTCTCGGTCCGCAGCCTGATCTATCGCGCCTGGACCGTCGACACCATCAAGCTGATCGGCCTGTCCGGCAACCTGATCCGCTTCGGCGGCAGCGATACCAATATCGGGCGCGTTCTTCAGCCGCTGACGGCCGGCCCCGCTCCGGACGCCAAGCCGGAGGCCAATACTGGCCTGCCTCGGCTGGTGATCCGCCATCTGAGCCTTCAGAACGCCCAGGCCCGCCTGACTGACCATCTGCCGGGCAAGCTCTTCCAGACCGACGTCGGGCCGGTGAATCTGGATTTCACCAATGTCTCGACCCTGCCGCAAAAGACCGGCGAGCAGCATATCGAGATCGGGTTGGAGGGTGGCGCCAGCCTGGATTGGGTCAGCCAGTCGGGGATCAATCCGCCGATGTCGTCGGGCCATGTCACCGTCAAAGGCCCCTATGTGCCGCTGCTCAGCCGCTATTTCGGCGATATGCTGAAGCTGGCCGCCCCCAGCGGATCGCTGGATGTCGGGCTGGATTATCAATTACAGCAACGGCCCGACGGCCAGCTGGGCTTGACGCTCGATCATGCCGAACTGGCGCTGACCGGACTGACGCTGCAAGAGCCGGGCGCGGCGACGCCGTTCCTCAGCCTGCCCAGCCTGCGCCTTTCCGGCGGACATCTGGACTGGCCAGAGCAAAAGGCCGGGGCCGAGCATCTGATCCTTAGCGATCTGTCCTTGAACATGCGCCGACAGGCCAATGGACAGATCGCCCCGGCCCCTTGGGCTTCGTCAGTTCCTGCTCCAGCTCCGGCCAAAGCCGCCCCTGCCCCGTCCGGACCGGACTGGTCGGTGACCCTGGGCAAGGCGGAACTCCGCAACGCCAAGGCCGAAATCGAAGACCGCACGCCCCATCAGCCGACCAAGCTGGAGGTCCATGCCGTCGATCTGACGTTGGACGGCATTTCCAGCAAGCCGGGAACCGCGATGCCCTTCGCTCTGTCCGCCGCCCTGGCGGGGGGCGGCATCACCGCGCAAGGCCATGTCACCGCCCTGCCCGATCTGCTACTGGACGCAAAAATCGCGATCAATGCTTTGCATCTGTCGGTGATCCAGGCCTATCTGCATGACTTCGCCCGCCTGTCCATCGATGGCGGCCAGTTCGACGGGCAGTCCGATCTGAAGCTGGACGGCGCGGGTCTGACCGCCACGGGCAGTGGCGCGGTGCAGGGATTGAAACTGACCGACGAGGTGGAGAAAACCCCGGTGGTCGCCTGGGACCGGCTGGGCGTCGATCGCTTCGACTTCAGCCAATCGGCCAACGAGCTGCAAATCTCGCAGGTCAATTTCGTCGGCCCGTTCCTGCGCTTCCGTCTGGCCAAGGATCAGAGCACCAATTTCAGCCATATCCTGATCTCCGCTCCTGCGGCAACCAAGGCTGCGCCCCCCGCCCCGGCACCGTCCGGCCCGCCGATGAAGATCAGCGTCGGCAAGATCGCCATCAGCAAGGGTGGTGCGGACTATGGCGATTCCTCGCTGCCGCTGCCTTTCACCGCCCATATCACCGACCTGCAAGGCACGGTGGCGACCTTGTCCTCGGCCTCGTCCTCGCCCACGCGGGTCAGCTTGCGCGGTCAGGTGGATCAATATGGACAGGCCAGAATCGAGGGCAGCCTGACGCCCTTTGACCCCGCCAAGAACACCAAGATGGCGGTCAGCTTCCATAATGTGGAGTTCCCCGGTCTGACGCCCTATGTCTTGAAATTCGCCGGTCGTCGGGTCGCCAAGGGGCGGTTGGATGTCGATCTGAATTACGCCATCGCCAACAGCAAGATGAACGGCGCCAACCGCGTGGTCATCCGCGACTTCGAACTGGGCGAGAAAGTCGATGTGCCCGGCGCCATGGACCTGCCGCTGGATCTGGCCATCGCCCTGCTGAAGGATGATGACGGCAAGATCGACATCGATCTGCCTGTTACCGGCGATCTGAACGATCCCCAGTTCGACATCGGCAGCGTGATCACCCAGACGGTGTTCAAGCTGTTGGGCAATCTGATCACCTCACCCTTCCGGGCCTTGGCCGGGCTTTTCGGCGGCGACGGGCCGCAATTGGATCATATCGCCTTCGCACCGGGCCGCGCCGATCTGGCGCCGCCCGAGAAAGAGAAAATTCTCCATCTCGCCGATGCCCTGAAGAAACGCCCCAGCCTGAGTCTGGTGGTGCCTACCGTCCTCGATCCCGAGGATGACAAGGCGCAGCTGCAGTTCGACGCGCTTGATGCCCGCATGGATAAGGAACTGGGCAAACGCAACACCGTAACGCGCCAGCGGCAATATCTGGAATCCCAGTTCGAAGAGACTGTCGGCAAGGATCAGTTGGCTCCGCTGAAGCAATCCTTCATGCAGAACCAGACGCTGGACGAACCCGCCTATGTGGCGGCGCTGCGCGAGAAAGTCGCCAAGGCCGCCCCGGTGCCGGATGCGTCCCTGACCGCCTTGGCCCAGGCCAGAGCGGCGGCGGTGGCCGGCTCGTTGGGACAGGTTCCCGGCATCGATCCGAAGCGCATCCGCCAGCAGGGCAACAGCACGGCCAAGCTGGACGAGTCCGGAGCGATCCCGCTGACCTTGGAAGCCGAAAGCGTCAGGTGACGGCTCAGGCCCGCACAAGGGTCTTCCTGTTGGCTTGGGCCGGCAATCGCCACCCTGGCAATCATCACGCCATGCCAAACGGAAGGCGCAAGAAAAGAGGCGACGTCGGAGTCGTCATGCCCATGGGGGATCGTCAGATCGCTTTCGGCGGGCTGCACGCCTTCATCCTGCGAGAGCGGCTGGAGACGGCGCATGGATTGCTGAGCTCGGGGCGGGTCGGCAGCTGCGGCTTCGCCAGCCTTTATACCTTTAATCGGCAGTTCAAGCGCCGTTACGGCGACACCCCGTCGTCGCTCTGAGGCGACGAGTCAGAAGAAGCGCAAAACGGCCCCAAAACGGCGAAGGCCCCAGCGGCATTACCGCTGGGGCCTTCAATGGCGCGCCCGGAGTGACTCGAACACCCAACCTCCAGATTCGTAGTCTGATGCTCTATCCAATTGAGCTACGGGCGCATCTGGCACCGGTTCGTTTGTTGCTCCCCGGCGTTGAGGTGGCGGAACGTACTCAAATCTTTCGAACCCCGCAAGACAAAAAATCGAGGAAATTTCATTTTTGTCGGAACCCCTCCTGTGAGAGCCTCTGAAACCATGATTCGCGGCCTCTTCATCGCAGCCATGCGATTCGATGTTGACTCATCCTTCCTGATCGGTATATTTCCCGCCTCTCGCCGCGAGCCCAGAAGGGCCCGCTGGTTTCCGTTTGTATGAGTGGTAGATAGTCATGTTCGCAGTCATCAAGACCGGCGGGAAGCAGTATAAGGTTGCCCCCAACGACGTCATCCTCGTCGAAAAGCTGCCGGGGCAAGCCGGCGACACCGTCACTCTCGACCAGGTTCTGATGGTCGGCGAAAAGGTTGGCGCGCCCCTCGTGGCCGGCGCCAGCGTCACCGCCACCCTGGTTGAGCACACCCGTGGTGAAAAAGTTATCATCTTCAAGAAGAAGCGCCGCCAGAACTACCGGCGCAAGAAGGGCCATCGCCAGGACCTGACCGTTCTGCGCATCGCCGCCATCAACGGCTAACCCTTCTTAGATACCAGGAGTTTGAGATATGGCTCATAAAAAAGCTGGCGGTAGCTCCCGCAACGGTCGTGACTCGGCCGGTCAGCGCCTCGGCGTGAAGAAGTTCGGTGGTGAAGTCGTCATCCCCGGCAACATTCTGGTCCGTCAGCGCGGCACCAAGTTCCATCCCGGCGCCAATGTCGGCATGGGCACTGACCACACCCTGTTCGCCAAGGTCGAAGGTCGCGTGACCTTCACCACCAAGGCTCTGGGTCGTACCTTCGTCTCGGTGGAGCCGCAGGCCTAAGCGGCCAGCCTCCCCCAAGACGTTGCCGTATATCGAAAAAGGGGAATGGTCTCGCCATTCCCCTTTTTTGGTTTGCGGTTCTTGATCACCTCTCTCCCCTCGGGGCTGAATTATGAAGTTTCTCGATCAGGCCAAGATTTTCATCAAGAGCGGTGACGGCGGAGCCGGCGCCGTGGCGTTCCGACGCGAGAAATATATCGAGTTCGGCGGCCCCGACGGCGGAGACGGCGGACGCGGCGGCGATGTCATCGTCGAATGCGTCGCCAATCTGAACACCCTGATCGATTACCGCTATCAGCAGCATTTCAAGGCCGAGAAGGGCAATCACGGCATGGGCAAGAACCGCACCGGCGCGGGCGGCCAGCCCGTGGTGATGAAGCTGCCCGTCGGCACTCAGATCCTGACCGAGGATCGCGAGGAAGTGATCGCCGACCTGACCGAGCCCGGCCAGCGCCTGGTCCTGCTGCGCGGCGGCGATGGCGGCTTCGGCAATGCCCATTACAAGACCTCGACCAACCAGGCCCCGCGCCGCGCCGATACCGGCTGGCCGGGTCAGGAAATGTGGGTCTGGCTGCGTCTGAAGCTGATCGCCGACTGCGGTCTGGTGGGGCTGCCCAATGCCGGCAAATCCACCTTCCTGGCCGCCGTCACCCATGCCCGGCCCAAGATCGCCGATTATCCCTTCACCACCTTGCATCCCAATCTGGGCGTTGCCCATGCCGGTGAAGAGGAATTCATCATCGCCGACATCCCCGGCCTGATCGAGGGTGCGCATGAAGGTGCCGGTCTGGGCGACCGCTTCCTGGGCCATATCGAGCGCTGCCGCGTGCTGCTGCATCTGATCGACGGCACCCAAGAAGATGTGGCCGAGGCCTATCACATCGTCCGCGGCGAATTGGAATCCTATGGCGGCGGTCTGGACGAGAAGCCAGAAATCGTCTGCCTGAACAAATGCGACGCCCTGGTTCCCGAAGAAATCGAGGAAAAACTGGCGGCGCTGACCGAAGCTTCGGGCGGCGCTAAGGTGATGCCCCTGTCCGGCGCTGCCGGCATCGGCCTCAAGGATGTGCTGTTCGGCCTGTTGGCCCGCATCAAGGAAAGCCGCGAAGAGCAAGGCGCCGGCCCCTTGGCGGCGGGCGCCACCGGCGGCACCGGCAAGGCCAGCTCCTGGCAACCCTCGACGGATCAGGACGAGGACGACAAGGGCGGCAATGCCGTCTGGGATGGTCGTACCTTCTATGATCTGTCGGCGGAAGATTACGACGACGACGAAGAGGACGAAGAGGAAGAATGAGCCCCCTGGCCGAAGCCCGCCGTCTGGTCGTCAAGATCGGTTCCTCCTTGCTGGTCGGCAAGAACGGGGCTGTGAACCGTCCGTGGCTGGATGCTTTGGTCGATGATCTGGCCGCCATGCGTGCCCAGGGCACCGAGATCGTGGTGGTCACCTCGGGCGCGGTCGCCATCGGGCGCGGGCCTTTGGGGCTGAAGGGGGCTTTGCGTCTGGGCGAGAAACAGGCCGCCGCCGCCGCCGGTCAGCTTCGCTTGGCCCATGCCTATCAGGAAAGCCTGGCCCGCCACGGCCTGACCGTGGCCCAGGTGCTGCTGACCCTGGATGATTCCGAAAACCGCCGCCGTTACCTGAACGCCCGCAATACGCTGGAGACGCTGCTGCGTCTGAAGGCGGTGCCGGTGATCAACGAGAACGACACGGTGGCCACCGCCGAAATCCGCTTCGGCGACAATGACCGTCTGGCTGCCCGCGTGGCGCAGATGATCGGGGCCGACACGCTGGTGCTGTTCTCCGACATCGACGGGCTTTACACCGCCAATCCTCGCCAAGATCCCGACGCCAAGTTCATCGCCGAAGTGCGCGAACTGACGCCCGAGATCGAAGCCATGGCCGGCGATCCCGGCAGCTCCCACGGTTCGGGCGGCATGGTCACCAAGCTGATGGCGGCCCGCATCGCCATCGCCGCCGGCTGCCGCATGGCAATTGCCCCTGGGGCTCCTGCCAATCCCTTGAAGGTGATGGCCGAGGGCGGGCGCTGCACCTGGTTCCTGCCCGGCGACGAACCCTTGACCGCCCGCAAGCAATGGATTGCCGGTTCGGTCAGCCCGCAAGGCACCCTGGTCGCCGACGCCGGAGCCTGCCGCGCTTTGAAGAAGGGCGGCAGCCTGCTGCCCGCCGGCATCGCTTTGGTGGAAGGCGACTTCCAGAAGGGCGAGGCGGTGGTGGTCACCAATCAGGAAGGCCGCGCCGTCGCCCGTGGGCTGGTGGCCTATTCCTCCGACGATGCCCGCCTGATCATTGGCCGCAAGAGCGGCGAGTTTGAAGAGCTTCTGGGCTATCGCGGCCCCGATGAATTGATCCATCGCGACGACTTGGTATTGGACGCCTGACCATGGACAACGCCGATCTGAATAGCCTGATGACCGAGCTGGGAAAATCCGCCCGCGCCGCCGCCCGCCGTCTGGCCCAGGCTCCGGCCGAGGCGAAGAACAAGGCTCTGCGCGCCGCCGCCGCCGCCATCCGCGCCGATGCCGCCGCCATCAAGGCCGCCAATGCCATCGATATGGAAGGTGGCCGCGCCAAGAACCTGACCCCGGCCCTGCTGGATCGCCTGCTGCTGGACGACAAGCGCATCGAAGGCATGGCCAAGGGTCTGGAAGACATCGCCGCCCTGCCCGATCCCGTCGGTGACGAGATCGCCCGCTGGCAGCGTCCGAACGGCCTGGACATCGCCCGCATCCGCGTGCCCCTGGGCGTGATCGGCATCATCTATGAAAGCCGTCCGAATGTGACCGCCGACGCCGGCGGGCTCTGCCTGAAGTCGGGCAATGCCGCCATCCTGCGTGGCGGGTCCGAGGGCATCAACAGCTCGCGGGCCATTCTGGCTTCGTTGCAGAAGGGTCTGGCCGAGGCCGGCCTGCCCGAGACCGCCATCCAGATGCTGCCCACCACCGACCGCGCCGCCGTCGGCATCATGCTGCGGATGAGCGACTTCATCGACGTGATCGTGCCCCGTGGCGGCAAGTCGCTGATCGAGCGGGTGATCGCCGAAAGCCGCATCCCTCTGTTCCAGCATCTGGACGGCATCTGCCATACCTATGTGGATGGCGCCGCCGATCTGGAAATGGCCCGCAAGGTGGTGGTGAACGCCAAGATGCGCCGCACCGGCATCTGCGGCGCTACCGAGACCCTGCTGGTGGACCGCAAGGTCGCCTCGACCCATCTGGCTCCGCTGGTCAAGGACCTGCTGGAAGCCGGCTGCGAGGTGCGCGGCGACGAAGCCGCTCAGGCCGTCGATGCCCGCGTTCTGCCAGCCAGCGACGAGGATTGGCGCACGGAATATCTCGACGCCATCATCTCGGTGAAGCTGGTGGACGGGGTGGAGGACGCCATCGCCCATATCGAGGCCAATGGTTCGCACCATACCGAAAGCATCATCACCGCCGACGAGGCCACTGCCGCGACCTTCTTCGCCGGGGTGGACAGCGCCATTCTGCTGCACAACGCCTCGACCCAGTTCGCCGATGGCGGTGAATTCGGCATGGGGGCCGAGATCGGCATCTCGACCGGCAAGATGCATGCCCGTGGCCCGGTCGGCGTCGAGCAGTTGACCACCTTCAAATATGTGGTGCGCGGCACCGGCCAGACCCGGAGCTGACGCCAAAGCCATGCCCGCCTTGCCGCCCAATCCATATGGTGACCGCCTGCGACTGAAGGTCGGCCTGCTGGGCGGCTCGTTCAATCCGGCCCATCAGGGGCATCGGCATATCAGCCTGTGCGCCCTGCGCGGATTGGCCTTGGACGAGGTCTGGTGGCTGGTCAGCCCGCAGAACCCCCTGAAGCCGGTCAAAGGCATGGCGCCCCAGGATTTGCGCTTGGCCGCCGCCGAGAAGGTGGCGGCCCATCCGCGCATCCATGTCACCGGCATCGAAAGCCGCCTGGGCACCCGTTTCACCGCCGACAGCCTGACCGCCTTGCGCCGCCGCTTCCCGGCCCGGCGCTTCGTCTGGCTGATGGGAGCCGACAATCTGCGGCAAATTCCCCGCTGGAATCGCTGGGAACGCATCTTCCAGACCGTTCCCGTTGCGGTTTTCGACCGCAGCCCATATTCTCACAATGCCTTGTCCGGTCAGGCGGCAAGGCGCTTCGGACAGATGCGGAAACCTGCCAGCCAAGCTGGCGAACTGGCGAAGGCGAAAGCCCCTGCCTGGGTCTTCCTGCATCAGGAGCGCCATCCCGCCTCGGCCACCGCCATCCGCCGCCAGGGCAAATCGCCCTTCGGTCCGTTCTGATCCCCGTTTTGGAGCCTAAAGCCATTTCCGCGCTCAACCAGCCCCTCGACCCCGAAAAGGTCGTCACCACCGTCACCACCTCGCTCGACGACGACAAGGCCGAAGACATTATGGTCGTCGACCTGCGCGGCAAGTCCTCGATCGCCGATCATCTGGTGATCGCTTCCGGCCGCTCGCAGCGCCAGGTGGTCGCCATGGCCGATCATCTGCACGAGAAGCTGAAGCATCTCGGCCTGCCGGTTTCGGTGGAAGGCGTGCCCCAGGGCGACTGGGTGCTGATCGACGCCGGCGACATCGTCGTGCATCTGTTCCGCCCCGAGGTCCGCAGCTTCTATGGCCTGGAGCGCATGTGGGGCCTGAAGACGCCTGAGCGCACCGAGCCGATGATCACCTCGGCATGAAGCTGATCCTGGCTGCCGTCGGCCGGGCCAAGCCCGGGCCGGAGCGCAGCCTGTTCGAGCATTATTGCGGCCGCCTGTCCTGGTCTCTGACCTTGAAGGAGGTCGAGGAAAAACGTCCCTTGCCGGTGCCCGAACGCATGGCCCGCGAGGCCGAGTTGCTGCTGGCCCAGGTGCCGCCGGGCGCGGCGCTGGTGGTGCTGGATGAACGGGCCAAGCCCATCGACAGCCCCGCCTTCGCCGCCAAGATGGGCGGCTGGCGCGACGAGGGCCGAGGGGCGGTCGCCTTTCTGATCGGCGGCGCCGACGGTCACGCCGAAGTGGTGCGCTCCAAAGCCGATCTGCTGCTGGGATTCGGCCAAATGGTCTGGCCGCATATGTTAGTGCGCGGAATGCTGGCCGAGCAAATCTACCGGGCCGAGTGCATCCTGTCGAACCACCCTTATCACCGGGGATAAGGGTGATTTTTAAAGACTTAACATTGGAACAATTGCAGCCCCTAAGCCGAATGTCTATGTTACAAAGGCTGTGGGGGGAATGGTTGGTGGACGCGAGGCATGATCGAAGGGCTTGATCTTGACGGTATCCTGCCGGAAGAGCGGGACGCCTTTCTTGCCTACAGTGACAAGGTGGTCGGCACCAACATCAATCCCCAGACTCTTCTGGCGACGGATTACCTGAACCATTTCAACGAGATCATCATGATGCTCGAAATGATTCCCGACGTGCCGGAATGCCTGGAGGAAGCCCGGGAATGGCAGCCCAAATCCTATCAGGACCATTTCCGCGACAGCCAGTTCCGCGACCGGGATTTGGCGATCGAGGCCTATAACCATGTGCCCTCGAAATATCGCGCCGCCTTTGAAAACGTCATCGCCCAGATGAATGCCCTGGTCGCCGCCTCCATCGACCGCATCGCCGTGGTCATCGACGGCGGCAACGCGGACGAGTTGCGGTTCGTCTGCAGCGAATCCTCGCGTGGCGTTCAGAAGCTGATGGATCTCGCCAGTTCGGTCATTCATGGCAGCGGCCGTATCCTCGACCAGTCGGAAATCGACGGCTTCCTGGCCCACTGATTCCCTTTTTCCGGTTTCCCGCAGCAGGAGGAGTCTGTCCGATGCCTCGCCTTCCCCTCTATCAGGTCGACGCCTTCGCCGATGCCGTATTCGCCGGCAATCCTGCAGCCGTAGTGCCGCTGGAAACATGGCTGCCCGACGATCTGATGCTGTCGATTGCCGCCGAGAACAATCTGGCGGAAACCGCCTTCTTCGTCACCGAAGGCGATATGCGGCGGCTGCGCTGGTTCACCCCGACTGTCGAGATGGATCTGTGCGGCCATGCCACCCTGGCCAGCGCCTATGTGATTTTCCAGCATCTGGAGCCGCAAGCCACGGAGCTGAACTTCATCACCCGCTCGGGCCCCTTGAGCGTGGCGCGGCTGGAGAACGGCCTGCTGGAGCTGGATTTTCCCTCGCGTCCGCCCGCACCCTGCGCCCTGCCCGACGGCTTGATCGAAGCGGTCGGCAAAGCCCCGCTGGAGGTTCTGAAATCCCGCGATGTTGTCGCACTTTATGATGACGCCGACTTCATTCGCGATCTGAAGCCGAACATGGCCAAGCTGGCCGAACTGGATGCCCATGCGCTGATCGTCACCGCCCCCGGCAAGCCGGGCAGCGGCGTCGATTTCGTCTCGCGCTTCTTCGCGCCTCTGGAGGGTATTCCCGAAGATCCGGTGACCGGCTCGGCCCATTGCACTCTGACGCCTTATTGGGCGGCAAAGCTGGGCAAGACCCAGATGATCGCCCGCCAGCTATCGGCACGTGGCGGCCAGCTGGAGCTGCGGCTGGCCGGTGAACGCGTCCATATGGCCGGGCGGGTGGTGCCTTACCTGGAAGGCGTCATTACGGTTTAGAGCCAATTTCGATCAATCGAAACTGGCTCTAAACGTCTGCAAGATGCGGCCCGTCCCGGGCCCGCTCAAGCGCCGCGCAGGCTTATCGCCAGTTTCGGTCTGACCAAGTCAGACCGAAACTCGCTCTAGTGCACCACCAGCGAATAGCCCATGTAATGGGCCTCGGACGGGGTCGATTCGCCCTGGTCGATCAGATGGATGGAATGCACCGTCACGCCGAAGTGATCAGCCCAGAAGCGCAGAAACTTCTTCAGTCGCGGATAGTCGGGCGCCATATCGTAATCCTGCCAGAAGAAGCTTTGGATCAGATGCGGGCGGCCTTCGGTCTGATAAAGAATCTCGACCGAGGTCAGTTCCGGTCCCTCGGGCAATGAGGGAATGGAATAGGGATTGATCTGCGGACGCATGGGCGGGCTCCTTTGGCGCAAGAACGTCAAAGGAGATAAAGCAAACCGCATGCCGC
>Ga0318573_10000185_pt1 | contig 20508 bp, 15 predicted proteins | sample GRESIP089b5f21_FD_202515 | JGI IMG/M metagenome (GOLD analysis project Ga0318573, IMG submission 202515) | Tropical soil microbial communities from Luquillo Experimental Forest, Puerto Rico - GRE.SIPMG.089b5f21 | ecosystem: Environmental > Terrestrial > Soil > Tropical forest > Bulk soil... | reverse complement strand
GAGAATGCTGGAAAGACGAGTTACGTTGGTATCCCAGCGAACCCGAGCTCGCCGAGTTGTGTAATTGATATCAACCCCTGTGACACCAGGCTGACGTGAGATATGGGACTCATTGAGCCAAACACAGGCTGCACAGGTGATTCCTTCAAGAATCAGCGATGCTTCAGCCTCATGCTCCCCGGCAGGCCGAACAAAACCCTTCTGGACTTCGGGATGGTCAAATACTCCCAATTCCTGCAATGAAGCCGGCAAAGCTTCTCTCGGGCTCTCCGGTAGTGCATCCCGGTGACGGTAATAGTCGGCGTGACCGCCTTGCACAATTGCCTCGGCAACTGCCTGACACCCCGTACAACACATCTCCCGCGGCGCACCATCGATCTCTACCTGGAAATGACCACCGGCAGGAACGGGCAAACCGCAGTGATAGCAAGTCTGATCTGCCATTTCTGCGCCCTGAACGGAAAGGGCCCGCACGTTGGCAGGCCCTAAAACTGGTGCTGCTGACCGGAATCGAACTGGTGACCTACTGATTACGAATCAGTTGCTCTACCGACTGAGCTACAGCAGCTTTGCACTAAATTATAACGAACAGTAGCTGGTTTTAGCGCCGCACTCTCACCGCTTGAGTTGCAGTACTTTCTCTTCCTCATTTCCCCTTGAAATCAAGGAAAGTACATCAATGTTTTCATTCAGGATTGCACCAGGAATAGAGCCTAAATAACTACGAGCACGAATCGACTCTTCTACTTGTTGCAATTGGTTATCTGTTAGCGCCGGCAACTTGTTCCAAAAAATTTGCGCGACCTTTCCGCTTTCACCAATAACTATAGTAACGGTGACACCTCTTGTTGCATGGTCTACTGGCACTTCAGCACCAGTCCTTGGCACTACTGAGCTATCTACTGCTGTCGACGAAGTAACTCTGTGAGTGATCTGCATTGATTGGGGCGACAATGGCGTTCCAATATTTTTTAAGCCATTTTTTTGCTGAGCAAGGGTTGTGGAGGGCTGAAGAACTACCTTTTCTTGAGAGTCAGAAGCCTCCATTGGAGAGCGTAAGGATTCCCCTTTTATTGCATGTTGTGGCCGGAAAGTGACAGTTACTGCCCTTCCCCCTGAAATATTCCATTCAGACAGATTTGGGTGCCACCCCAAAATCAGCAACAGGTGTAACCAAACGGAAAGACCTAATGCAATCTGGAATCGTTTTCGGCTGCTTCCAACTCCTTTATTGATCATGCGTTCAACTTTTAGTACGCCTCAAACTCCCGCCATAAGCTACGTTTACTTCCAAATGTTGAGTTACCACCGGAGCCACCACTGCTTGAAGGTGAAACAGGAACATCCAATGTCTCTTGTTGATAATTTGATTTGGTCGCAATAGCTTTGAAAGCACCAGAGCTTAACTTAACCACAGTCAAGCCAACGACCAAAGAATCAGCGATCTGAGCAGAGCCAATAGTAGCTCCATTGACCCCAAGTCCTGTTAAATAGTCCAGCACATTAACCCAAGAACGTCCGCCAACAGTACAACTGTCTGCCGCTGGAATATTGCTGGCAAAAACAAGTGTTCCCAGTACCAACCGTGGATCAACATTCACTCGTTCTCCAGAATCCGGTAGTGAAATGTACCATCCCCCATAAACTGACCAGTCCATCACAGTTATGTCCGCGTTATTACACACACCGTCACTTGTTGGTGTCGCTGCAGTCACGGTTGCTGAAGCACCAGGACATATTTTTCGAACGTTCTTGGTTACCCCACTAACAGTCTCAGTAATTGCTTCATGATTTTCATTAGTGGAAATCAAACTACGTGTGAGAAACATCGGTACTGATGTAGATGTCCCCGACACACTTACCGTCACAGTATCCGTTGCAGGATTCCATGTAGTTTGTCCTCCACTTCCAAGATTAGCCACTCCCAACGTGTCCTTGATTGCATAGAAGCCTTGAACATTAACATTCAACAAATCAGAAGTTTCCAGGTATTTACCAGTTCCCACATAGACAACTCTGGTCCCGCTACTCAATTGCGTTAACTCAGGCTTGGTCGTTATTGGTTGAGCAATGGAATTATTTTCCAAATGCGCCAATTTGAACACTGACACACCAGTATGCCCACCCGCCCCGGTATCTAAATCAAAGCGCCACAAATCCCCATTCAAATCACCTGCATATATATATTGCGCAGTGTTATCAATACTTGGATTATCTGCCCAGACAGAAATTTTTCCTAAATTGCTCGGATTGCCACTGGTTCCTGATCCCGTAGTCAGAGGGAAACCCGATTTAATAGCTCCAGTTTGCGGATTGAGGGCATATATATGTCCGGCTCCGTCACCGCTTCCGCTATTATTGTTGTACCCCGAAGAGAAAAGAACAGCCCACGCCCCTGTCGGCAATTTGCTTACTGTTACATTGGAAAACGAATATCCGAGATTTGCATGAGAAAACTCCCAAAGATATTTCGGCACCAACGGATTGGTCACATCTAATGCGTAATAAGAGGTTCCACCAGAACCTTGTCCTCCTACCAATATCGTATGCCAATCCCCACTACCAAAATCCACGTCTGCCACCGTAATCTGTCCATCGACAAAGTAACGATGGGTGTAGTTCACGTCGCCAAGCCCCTTAACAGATTGCATTGCCTGCGAAGGAATAAAGGCCCACATTTCCTCTCCAGGCTGAACCGATCCACCATTTACAGTAACCGTTGCAGTATGCGCATTAATTGCGTGAAGCATGCCGTCTTGTGCGGACACAAAAACTACAGGTGTCCGTGAAGCAGCAGTGCTGGTTGTTTTGAACGTCGAATATCCGCCATCAGAATAAGTTTGACTGGGGGCCTTCATAAATACAGGTTGTGTATTGACAATATCTCCAAAAATATGCGGACGGAAACGCCAAATCTGAGCATGGGAAACATCCCCATCTTGCTCGAGTGACTTGTTGCCTCGTAAATAATCGACCAAGTTTGACGCGGAAATATCCGTCGGATTACTTACAGAAAGCGCAGCATACTGGCTCAAACTACTGGGATTAAAATAGGCCTGCTCAGATCCGGAAAGATTTGCATAAGTAAAGGCTCGCAGGGGGTCACCGCTAACACCTGAACTAGGTGCAATGTATATACGCCGAGACGACCAGACCAGATTATCCAGCTTCGTTTGCGCAGACCACTGACAACCTGATCCCGTAACACCGCAATTTGTATCGCTAGATACATCCCCCGTCGTTACATCAATAGAACGAGACTGCAAATCCCCAGTCCAGTCCACGGTAGTGTAACTAGCCACATATGCAAAATTGTCGCCTGCAACAGGTTCTAGATTCGATGTTGCAGCAGCAGCAGCGGAGCCTACTCGTGCGCCAATCTTATTCAATGCTTCGCGCAAACCAGCGACAACATTTGGAACATTTCTCGCACTGAAATACTTGCCGCGACCATTAACTGTCGCATGCCATAGATCATCCACTGCGGTCGGATCTAAATTGGCTACTGCGGGCCAATTTTTCGTTCCGGCCACAATTGCCGCGTAATCACCAACACCTGAAGTTTGATAATCCGAGCTATATGCCAACGTTCCATCAATACCAAGGCCCATAGCAAAAAAATTCATATGCTGCGCTTGGTTCTTGTCATCCGATGTCGTCATAACGTTGTTCAATGAGACATCCCGAACACCATTGGATGCATTGCCGAATGCCGTTGTTCTAAGGTCCGTACTGTAAAAGTAATTAGTTACATCCGCTAAAGTTCGACACGAAGAAGCAGCGGAACGAGTTGAACCCAATGAGGGACAAGAAGTGGAAGCTTGCTGCCCATCGTAATAAGGGCGAGCAACTGAACCTGACGGCACCCCTGGAGAGGTCTGTAGCACGTTATCAGTATTCCCGACATCAGCGCCACTCACCCCTTTAATACTGGTCGAGTCAGCCTCATTCCAATACCCATCCGTCACCAACAACATATAGTTTTGCTGGCACGAATACTCCATGGGATCCGCGCTACTGAGCTTGCCTGCGTAATAACGTCCAATCTTGGCCGTTTCCGTTCTCAAAGGAGTTGCACAACTTGGTGTCGCGCTAGTCAAACTCGTCCACCAAGCAGACCTACCTGTCCCAGAGAACTGTGAAATCGGATTGTCTACAGTCGTGCTAGTTGCCTGGCAAATATTGTCAAAACCCACGCGATAATTCCCATCCAACTGACTAAATGCCAGCGTGGATGCAGACTTCATCATCAGCATTCTCGTTCGATAATAGCTATACCAATTAGCGAAATTCTGCAGTTCCTCTGTATAGCTACATGTTGAAGAAACACAATCTGTCCGACCAGAGGCGCGGTTATAACTGTTATTGGATGGTGTGACATCGATACGGCGAAGTATCCCTACACCTGTCCAATGGTTCGTAGCCGTATCAACCGCCGCGCCACCTGTCATAGTCAAAACATCAGGATTGACACCAGTTGCATTTGTTGGGATGGTTAATACCGATGCTGCAGTACCGTTGGACATAGCTGTCGTTGTTGTAGCAATTGGTCCGACCGTCGTGCTGCTGATTTGTGTAATCGTGGTTCCTTGGCTTGGTGTGCCGCCAGAAAAAGAAGGGCTGCTAGGGCTCAATAAGTACGGTGCAAAATTATCAATAGCAGTTCCACCGGCTTGGCCATTGCTTGTCAGCGGTACGCAATACCGATTGGGGGGCGTTGCTGATACTGTCGCAGCTACAGTCCCGCCACTAAGGGAAATCGTATTGTTGTAACTGATACGGATACTACCGGCAGGACAGTCATTATCTGCTGCAACACAAGCTGTCGGACCTGCCGGACCTGTTACCGTGCAGTCAGAACGAGGAGTTCCTGATGTCGCAGCGCTACACGTAAAAGTGTAGTTATTCGTCTCGTTTGTTTGGAGATCGGTAACCAGATTATTAATTCTGGTAACAACAGGACTAGGTGTCGTTCCTGTATTTACAGAGTTATTGGTAATGGTGCTCACTCCACCGCACACAATCGAATTCAAATAACGATTATCTGTAGTTGCCTCGTCAATGGTGAACTGCCAAGTTGCAGAATTGGTCGGCGTAATTGCTGGACACGTCTGAACTACTGAATTGTTGTAATTAATGCTGATGTTTGAGTTTGCGTTAATAGTCAGCGTAGTGCATGCTGCAGCCGCCACCGGACCGGTAACGGTACAAGTTTCCTTGCTGTTACTTAGGGAACAAGAATATGTGTAGCCATTTTTATCGTTATTTTGAAGACCATTGCCTAAATTTGTCCGACGAGTGTCACCTGTAGTACTAGTGCCCGTGTGAACCGTATTGGGAGTTATCGTATCGGTACTGCCACAAGCAATCGACGAAATGTAATAGTCAGCCCCACCTGGTGCATTTGTACTTCCGATCTGAAACTGCCACGTTGGCGCGGTAATGGCAGGACAGTTTGCAACAGCAGCCGTCTTGCTGTAGTTCTTCAGCGTAATAGAAGAGTCTTTTGTAAAAGATAGATCGGATGTGCACGCACTGACCCCAGTTGGCCCCGTGACGGAACAAGTCTGATCATTACTATTGGTCCCACCGACATAAGAACAACTGTAAGTGAATCCATTAATCCCTGACGAACTCAGGCCATTAGCCAGGTTTGTCGTACGACTCAAAGAGGTATTTGTCGTCCCTGTACTGGCTGTACTTCCTAGCATTGCTTGAGTACTAAATGCAGAAGTTCCACATCTGGCATAGCCAATCAGTGCATCATCCGCACTAGCTCCTGTGACACTAAAGTTCCATTGAGGACTTGTTGCCGTGGCTGAACCACTTGCAGTTCCATCCTGAAAAACAAAGGATGTCCCGTTGTAGCTTGTTCCTGTGGGCGCCGTCACAGTAATCGTGTAATCGCTCCCGCTAGCAACTGGCGCAGCCGCGGAGAATCCATGAGTACCAGTTCCTGCGTTGATTGCCGAGCGAATGCTGTTCGCATTTGCCAATACTGAACTGCCATTAGTCAGCGTTGAAGACCCCAAATGTCCGACAATGGAAGTAGCACCGACAAGTATTCCACCCAAGTCGGCACCATAAGTATGGCCCGTACTTGTTACCTTGATTACACCTGTCGCCTGGGTACTCGAAGACGTTACGGCCAAAGCTCCTGTACAACCAGAAATCGTGACAACGCCTCCAGAAGCGGTTGCTGTGCAACCGCCATTACCATTCAAGCGAGTGGCCAATGCCGAGGCAATTGAGGCTGTTTGAGTTCCATCCGCAATCGTCAATGGCTTGGGGCTCATGATTGATACGCCTGCAAGAGTGACATCACTGATGCTAGTCGAGCCAGAGGTCGAATTAATTTGTATTGACCCTGTGCTTACAGTTGCAGCAGCAGGGCCCGTTACAACGATTGCTTGTCCATTATCGACATTATCAGCCTGTTTTCGCTGCACCCAGACGTTTGCATCGTCCGGCGTCACGCAAGTTCCCCACGCGGTTAAGTCGGCAGAAATTCGGGCTGCCAAATCAGAACGAGCGGTGTACCCGCTCACACCAGAATTGGCGACTATTGCTTCACAGATAGTTCTTGCTGTGCTGTTTTCATTACCAGTAGCAGTGATATTGGCGCTAATCAATTGGTTTGAATTGATCGTGATGGAGGTGATGGATAAGCCAATAGTCGCGCCACCTGGTGAAACAGAAATTTTTCCTGTGGAGTTCACTGCCGCCACTACCGGAGGACCTGAAGCAAGCACTTGCAAGCCATTAGCAGCCGTTCCAATAGCAGAAGCCTCGACTACGACCGTGTTGCCTGTACTTGCACAGGTGTAGCCGCTACTACCCGTATTTGCCTGAATTGCTGTACAAATATTCTGTGCAATGGTGTTCTGGTCACCATTAGTAGCAGAAGTGAACTGTGTCCCGCCAACTATATCTACACCACCGACTGTCAATGCAGACAGGCTTTGGCCTGCTGTAGTCGGCTTAATCACCAAATTTGCCGTCGCGTGCACCCCTGCTCCACCAGTAGTGCTGATCCAGCCACCCAAATAGTTTGGAATGTAGTGATCCAAATCCCGGCGTCCTTGGCAACCACCGAACGTATGAGATACAGGATTGTAGTAAGCGCACCAGCGGTACTTTGATGGAACGTTAAATGTGACGCCACTAATTTGATATGGGGGAATGGCCGCCAAAGCGGTCGCCCGGCTCACGCAATTTGTGTAATCCGTACTGGTGCAATACTCAGAAGGATCCATGACATAGTAGGCAGCCGGACCGTTATAGGTTTTCCGAAAACTATAAATCGCATTGGGATACAGATTATTGCCGCTGGTATCCAGATTTTCTTTGCACTGAGCATGGGTAGCAATATTCGCCGCTGTCGGTGTAGGGCTTGGGCTTGCTGTATTGCACCAAATCTCATGGGTCCATCCTGTTGTGAGATTTAGCGTCCCCGTCCCAGCAAAACCATCACTTTTTGCAGCTGTTGTACTAGCTGCCGCATAAGAACTGCCATCGGCTTTCAGTGGCGCCTGATAACGGACTGCTGGATCATAGTATTGATAGTTAACTGCTGCCGTTGCGTAAGGTAGTTGGCTATTTGTAGTGCAACTCGGAGATGCAGATGTATCTTTGGGAGTACCCCCTTGATTACTACTACCGGTCGTTCCCCAACACATACCCCAAGCAGCAGTGCTAAGGCCCCCCAGAAAGGTCACATACGTATTTGCAGAGGTATAGCCTGTCCCACCACTTGTCACCGATACAGATTGGATTTTTTTTGTTGACGCATTCAAGGTAACGGTTGCTGCTGCTCCCGTGCCATCCCCTTGAATCAATACTGTCGGTGCACCACGGCCATAAACATTTCCACCAACTGCCGTAATTGCAGTAATACTCCCACCGGAAATCGTCACAGAACCAGTATCGCCAGAAGAACCTGGGGGGGTCAGACCCACATTAGTGGGATCAGTGACGGTGGCATCATTGATGTAGTCAGGCGTGTAGTCCCATGCCATGGAACCAGAATCATCCAACACGTACATTAGATTAGGCCGCACTACCGATGTTGTAGATGAAGCCAGCGGTGTTGTCGCCAAAGTCAATGCAACAGCATTGAAAGTACTGCCGTATGTCATGATCCAGATGAGGGCCCAGGCAAGCAACCTGCGAATTTTTATGCCTTTCATGATTACCCCCTTGAGAACCTAAAGCGATTCAATCAATACAAGAACGCTTGGATATAGCGATTATTCTGACGAGGCCCGGAAACCTTGATCGTCACACGGTAATAGACGAGATTGTTGGTACCACTGGCGCTTGCTCCGCAAAAACTAGCGCTACTTGGGTCCATGGAACAGCCGGCTGCTGGCGTACTGGTGATTGTTGTTACTTGAGGAGCAAGACAACCAGCAGCAGGGCAGGCCGAGCCGGAAGTGCTAGCCATTCGATGAATTACGTAATAAAGGTCGTAACCCGAGGGACTCCCCGGTATTTTTGCTGCACAAGGCCGACTGTCGCTACCATTAATCGTGTCACTAAATCTGTAGTTCTGCGGAAGAAACACTCCTGCAATGCCATCTTTCTTACACCCAGAGTCAGCCCCAAACATAGTTGAGTAATAACGGGCTGTTGTCGCGGCGGCAGCCGTATCAGCAGGCGCGATGTCTGAGTTCAATGCAGTTGCCACGATCATCTGGGTCTGCACCCACTGAAATGCGGAATTGACCGCCACATCCGCCGCACGCGTAGCAGCCTGACGGAACGCAATATTCCCTGCGGCATAAACCCCGCCTTTCATACTCGTCACCATTGCAACAGAAGACAAGGTGATGATCACCAAAACGACGAGAGCAACAACCAAGACAAAACCTTGCTGGCCATTGCGATTGAGAGGAGTCTTCATCGTGTCCATATGACGTTCTTCAACGGAATGATGGTCGAATAAGCACGATAACGGGAATGGTCGTCAGGAATAGGAAAACTTACCGCATCAGTAGTCCCTGATGAATCGGCCATTTCGGAAAAAACAGGGAGGGGATTCGGTTGATCTATTGCTTCTTTTTCCCTCGCTGCACTACGTGCCACAATCCCCACGCGAATCGCAATCACACGATTCACATTGCTACTGTCAATTACCGTGGAACCGCTGACCCAACTCGTTACGGTTGTGCTACTGGCGGAGCTGGCCAAACCGTATTGAACTTTGAGGAAAACAATACCATCCACCAGATTATTGGTCGTATAGGTCGGATAATCAGCCACTGTCATTGAGGTCGTCCCAACGGCGTACTGACGGCTAAAGAACTCCCCCGGCTGACCAAAATAGGCCAAATATCCGGGATCACTTGATGAGCTCAGTGGAGGGGTATAACCAAGGGCAGTCGAACTCACACTTGTCAAAGTTGTCATCACGCAATTCGGTGCAAAATTAGTAGCAATTACCTTGTCACCAACCGCGAACCCGACCGACGAACGAACGTTATATTGACTCGTGGTCACGGTGAAACCGCCACTGGCATTGAGCTCAGTACCAGGAATTCCAGACCCGGGATTGGTCCCTTGCACAGTAAGAGTGTCGGACACACCAGTACCACCATCACCGATCACCACAGGAAATGGCTTAAAGGTGTAACTCCCATCGGTGATAGTGGAACAACCTTGCAAGGGAGCCAATCCATAACCCGCTTGAGCAATGTCGTGCTCCAACCGGTACAGGGCCATAACACCATTGTCTTGGGTTGCCAATGTCTGCGTAGCTGCTGTTCTGTTTTTTGAGAAAGACATCATTACAGACGCAACGACGCCTAGGCCCAACAAACTAATGACCACACCGATCAAAAGTTCGATCATATTAAAGCCACGTTGATGCCGTATTTTTTGCATCGTCGCTACCCTAATTACGCGTAATCATGCTGCTAGCCTGATATTTGTGAGGACTCGACGAATCCTTCTTATCCGGCCAAGATACGCAGACCGTTACAGCTTGTGGATTCGCAACGGTTACAGTCCCTGTTGCAGCTGATGAGCACACGTTGCCCCCCGCAGCAGCATTGCAATCGCAATTAGAGAGATAGATTGTTCCTGTTGCTCCTGGTACTGCCGTCTGCAACTCACCTACCCAGGTGGCCAAATTGACCGAAGAACTCACCCACATTTCAGAAAAAAGCTCTCCAACGAGATAGCTTGCATCATTTCTCGCTTTTGACTGTCCGGTCTGATTCATTGCTTGGGCCGTTAAACCGACCAATGCCAGTAGAGCCACGGCAAACAACAAGAGACTAATCAGGGCTTCAAGAATGAACGCCCCGGATTGCGATGCATAAGTATCTATCCGCCTCATGACAATCATCCACAAGCCATCGCATCAGTTGCCGGCGCATCTGGATTGCAAAGCTTGACACCACCGTTGATGCTTATCGTGACGCGATAGCGCCGCCCAGAAGCTCCGCCACTGGGATTGATGGTGATAGTTCCAGCCGTGGCGGTTTGAACAGAGCTACCATCATAATTTCCCACGAGTTGCCCCACCGGGCCAAAAGTGATGAGAAAACCATTAAGTATTCCAGTAGTCGCCGGAGATGTAGAAATATCAATGCCAGAAAAGGCATCACCAGTACTTTTGAATGCAATAAAGGGATCGCTTGTACAAGCAACCGCATGACCTGAATAAGCAGGTGTGGTTGGACAGGGCTCTTCTTGATCAGGCGGAAGATAGGCGTCTATGCCACATTTGGCCCATGGTTGCCCCTGAAGATTTGCGGGAGTAGTAGTGCCAGTATATTGAGTGACAACCCAAAGCCGCGATGTAGATGTCGGAGCACATGCATTATCCAAGGAGGTAACAAGTTGGAATCGCATCATTGCATTCCGCTTGATAGCCTCCGCCCGGGCTAGCAGGATGCCTGACTGAATGGACTCAGCGACTGCTCTTGCCCGACTGCTGATGATGGCACTCTGTAGTGACGGTATGGCAACAGCCATGACAACCGCCATAATGGCCACAACAACCATCATTTCAATCATGGTGTAGCCATTGCGTTGCATCAACAACTCCCCGAGCTACTTTTCAGCCAACAATTCACTGTCGAACCGTCTGGCTTTGTCGTCGCTTTTGCCCCGGACTCAGAAATCGTATAGGTATAACTTAGAGCAGGCGCAGCGGCTGTACATGTGAATGTTTGACCACTGTTGGCCGTGACACATGTCGTATTAGTGAAGTAGGTACCTGCAGCCTTAGGCACCATCGTGGAGGAATAGGTACGATTATCCTGATAGTACTGTTCCTCTCGAATCTGCAAGTCAGACAACAAGGACATGGCCTCAGCAAGCTTGCCCTTAAGCATGTACGCGTTGTATTGCGGTAAAGCAATTGCCACCAAAATACTGATGATGGCAATCACAGCAGTCAGTTCGACCAGGCTAAAACCTTGAGTGTGGCTCTTTTTTCCCATACAACCTCCTTGGAATATTGTTTGCTATTCCCATAAAGGCTTGCAACACCATACCGACAAACGGCTTATCTAGAATGACAAACGGTCTTCGGGGCTAATCACACTATCTAAGCGACCAGTTCCTTGGGCAAAGGAAACTGCACCCCTTCCTCTTTTCCTTCTAATTGACGAACCTGTGCTCCGACGACCTTCTGCAAATGCTCAATAACTTGATTAACGAGAACCTCTGGTGCAGAAGCACCGGCTGTTAAGCCGACACGTTGTCCAGCATTTATTTGGCCTAGCTCCGGAGCAGTTGCATCATCCACCAAGTAGGCGGGGATACTGAAATTTTCCGCCACCTCTCTCAGCCTATTAGAGTTTGAGCTATTTTTTGACCCAACCACCACCACTACATCCACCTGACTAGCCAATTGTTTGACCGCATCTTGACGATTCTGCGTGGCATAACAAATATCGTCTTTTTTGGGGCCCACGATAGATGGAAAACGAATCTTCAATGCATCAACAACAATTGCAGCATCGTCGACAGATAAGGTGGTTTGCGTAACGTACGCCAATTGATCAGGATTCTGAACAGACAGCAACGCAACATCAGCGGCCGTTTCAACGATATACATACCATCGTTGAGTTGCCCCATGGTCCCCTCGACCTCTGGATGCCCCTTGTGGCCGATCATGATGATTTCGCGCCCCTGTTCCCGCATACGAGAGACTTCGATATGGACCTTGGTAACCAGAGGACAGGTGGCATCGAATAGGCGGAAGCCGCGGCGTTCGGCTTCTTCCCGCACGGACTTGGGAACACCGTGGGCGCTGAAGATCAGGGTTGCACCCGCGGGTACATCATCCAATTGCTCGATGAAGATGGCGCCTTTTTTCTTGAGATCATCCACTACGTAGCGGTTATGGACGACCTCATGGCGTACGTAGATGGGAGCACCGAATTTTTCCAAGGCCCGTTCAACTATCGCGATGGCACGCTCGACACCGGCACAAAAACCCCGAGGATTGGCAAGCAGGATTTCCATCAGAGCACTCCGATCACTTGCACTTCGAATTCCAGATGTTTGCCGGCTAGGGGATGGTTGAAATCCATCAACACGGTGGCGTCATCATGGCTACGTACAAAGCCGGAGAACTTCTCACCCGTTTCGGACATAAAGTCCACCTGAGCGCCCGGCTCAACGATGTAGTTGTCGGAAACCTGGCTACGGGCAATGCGCTGGACCAAATCGTCACTACGGGCACCGAAAGCCTGTCCAGGTTCCAGTTTGAAAGTCTTGCGCTCGCCTTCCGCCATGCCCAACACGCATTGCTCCAAAGTCGGCGCCAATTGTCCGCTACCCATTTTCAGAGTGGCAGGCCGCTCCTTGAAGGTGTTCATCAACTCCAGGCCGTCGTCTGCCGCGAGGCGATAGTGAAGCGTCACGAAGCTGTCGGGTTTGATGATTTCCGTCATTTTTTGTTCTCTCTCAGTTGAAGCCACACCAGCAGGCCCACGCCGATACAGATGGCGGAGTCGGCCACATTGAAGGCGGGCCAATGCCAACCCGCCACGTGCACATCCAGAAAGTCGACCACGGCGCCATAGCTGAGCCGGTCGATCACATTGCCAATAGCGCCGCCCATGACCAGGGCCAAGGCAGCACAGAGGGGTTTGTTGCCCACATGCTTGGGTAGCAACTGGCCGATGTAGCCGGAAATACCCAAGGCCAGCATCGAGAAGAACCACAATTGCCAGCCTCCAGCATTCGCCAGAAAGCTAAAGGCCGCACCACGGTTGAAGACAAAAACTAAGTTGAAGAAGCTGGTTACGGCCACGCCCTCTCCAAGCGGAAAAGCCCCCATGATGGCAGCCTTGCTGACCTGATCCAGAACAACCACCAGAGCAGCCAAGGCGTACCAAGGCACGATCTTGCGCAAATTAGGCATGAAGTCAGGCATGGTTGCGTACTTCTCCGGTTCCATTCAGGTTGCTCACACAGCGACCACACAACTCAGGGTGGTCCGCATTCTGGCCCACGTCTTCTCGCCAGTGCCAGCAACGGCCACATTTTGCATGGCTGCTGGGGACAGCAATGATGGCCTCGGCACCGGTATCGGCTGCCTTCACCAGCGTAGTCTTGGAGCAGATCAGTACGAAACGCAGATCGTCATCCAAGCTGGCCAGGGCTTCGTAACGTGCGCCACTGGCGCGGATTTCCACTTCGGCTTGCAGGGACGAACCGATCTTGCCCTCAGTCCGCAGGTTTTCCAGCTCCTTGCTCACCTCGGCCCGTACTTCGCGGATGTGCTGCCAGCGATGCAGTACTTCTTCTTCACCAACTACCTCCGGCAATCGATGCCAAGTGTGCAGCATCACGCTGTCTTCAGCGTCACCACCAGTAACCGACCAGATTTCCTCGGCGGTGAAAGCCAGGATGGGCGCCATCAGCTTCACCACCGTCTGGGTGATGTGCCACAGTGCCGTCTGGGCCGAACAACGGGCACGGGCATCCGTTGCACTGGTATAGAGCCGGTCCTTGAGGATGTCCAGGTAGAAGCCGCCCAGGTCTTCGGAACAGAACAGTTGCAGCGACTGCACCACCCGGTGGAATTCGTATTTGTCGTAATCGGCTTCGCACTGGGCTGCCAATTGACGCGTCAAAGCCAAGGCGTAGCGGTCGATGTCCAGCAACTGGTCGACGGGTACGGCATCCTTTGCCACGTCGAAATCCACAGTATTGGACAGCAGGAAGCGCAAGGTATTACGCAGGCGGCGATAGACCTCCACCACGCGATCGAGAATCTGCTTGGACAGGGCCAGCTCGCCCGAGTAGTCGGTGTTGGCCACCCACAGGCGCAGGATTTCGGCACCCTGCTTCTCGCTGATTTCCTCGGGCAGGATGGTATTGCCCAGAGACTTGCTCATCTTGCGGCCCGTCTCGTCCACGGTAAAGCCGTGGGTCAGCAGGGCCTTGTAGGGTGCGTGGCCGTCGATAGCGGCGCCGGTGAGCAGGGACGAGTGGAACCAGCCACGGTGCTGGTCGGAGCCTTCCAGATACAGGTCGGCGCGGGGGCCAGTTTCATGGCCATCGTTGTGGGAGCCGCGCAGCACGTGCCAGTGCGTGGTGCCGGAATCGAACCATACATCCAGGGTGTCGCTGATCTTGTCGTACTGAGTGGCTTCGTCGCCGAGCAGTTCTGCGGCGTCGAGCTTGAACCAGGCTTCGATGCCTGCCTGCTCCACACGCTGGGCAACCTGTTCCATCAACTCCACGGTGCGAGGATGCAGTTCGCCAGTTTCCTTGTGTAGGAAGAAGGGAATCGGCACGCCCCAGTTACGCTGGCGCGAGATGCACCAGTCAGGACGACCGGCGATCATGGCGTGCAAGCGGGGCTTGCCCCAGGCGGGATAGAAAGCGGTTTCTTCGATGGCTTGTAGCGCGTGCTCACGCAACGTGGCGCCGTCCTTGGCCTTCACATCCATGCCGACAAACCATTGGGCCGTGGCGCGGTAGATGATGGGCGTCTTATGGCGCCAGCAGTGCATATAGCTGTGGCTGATGGTCTCGTGCTTGAGCAGCGCACCCACTTCCTGCAACTTGGCGACGATGTTGGGGTTGGCCTTCCAGATGAACTGGCCACCAAAGAACTCCAAGCTGGGCACATACACGCCATGGCCTTGCACAGGGTTGAGGATGTCGTCGAAGCTGCGACCGTTAGCGCGCCAGATGACGAAGTCGTCGGCACCGTAGGCAGGGGCGCAGTGCACGATGCCGGTACCCGCATCCACGCCCACGTATTCGGCCATGTACACAGGAGAGCGACGATCATAGAAAGGGTGCTGGAACTCCAGCCCGGCCAGTTTCTCGCCCTGGGTCTTGGCGATGACGCTGCCTTCCAGGCCGTAGCGTTTGAGGCAAGCCTCTACCAATTCAGCGGCCAGAATCAGCAGCTTGTCGCCCGCATCCACCAACGCGTATTCGAACTCGGGGTGGATGTTCAGGGCCTGGTTGGCGGGAATGGTCCAGGGGGTGGTGGTCCAGATCACCACGTGAGCCGGCTTGGACAAGGCAGGCAGGCCAAAGGCGGTGGCCAGCTTGGCCTCGTGGTCGACAGCAATGCGGAAGGCCACGTCGATGGCATCGGACTTCTTGTCCTCGTACTCCACCTCAGCCTCAGCCAGGGCAGAGCCGCAGTCAAAGCACCAGTTCACCGGCTTCAAACCCTTGAACACATAGCCGCCTTTGACCATCTCGGCCAGAGCGCGAATCTCGCCGGCTTCGTTGGCGAAGTTCATGGTCAGATAAGGATTGTCCCAATCCCCCAGCACGCCTAGGCGAATGAAACCGGCCTTCTGAATTTCCACCTGCTCAGCAGCGTAGGTACGGCACAGTTCGCGCACCTTGTCGGCCGGCAGTTTCTTGCCATGGGTCACTTCCACCTTGTGCTCGATGGGCAGGCCGTGGCAGTCCCAACCGGGCACATAGGGCGCATCGAAACCAGACAGGGTCTTGGAACGAACGATGATGTCCTTCAGCACCTTGTTCAGGGCATGACCCAAGTGCAGGCTGCCGTTGGCGTAAGGAGGACCATCATGGAGAATGAACTTGGGCCGGCCGGCGGAGGCCTTGCGAATCTTCTGGTACAGCTTCCGTTCCTGCCATTGCTTGATCCAGCCCGGCTCCCGCTTGGCAAGGTCGCCCCGCATAGGAAAGGGCGTGTCGGGCATGTTGAGGGTGGAACGGTAATCTGGTTTCGTATCAGCCATTTTGCCTACCTGCAAAGTAATCCTGGGTTGCCTGCACATCCAGCGCGATCTGGCGCTTGAGGGCATCAAAAGAATCGAATTTCACTTCGTCCCGCAGTCGGTGCTGGAAATGCACCGTCACATGGGCACCGTAAACGTCCTGAGCGAAGTCCAGCAGATGAACTTCCAGCACGGGCTTGAGTCCCTTGCCCACCGTGGGCCGTACACCGATGCTGGCGGCCCCCGCCAGTTGGCGCTTGTCCAGCCCCGACACGGTGACGGCAAACACGCCCTTCATGGGCACCTGCTTGCGCTTCAACTGCACATTGGCCGTGGGGAAGCCCAGAGTGCGACCAATCTTGTCGCCATGAACCACCCGGCCGGCAATGGCGTAGGGGCGGCCCAGCAACTCTGCCGCCCGGACCAACGCTCCTTGCGCCAACGCTTCCCGCACCGCCGAACTGGATACCCGGTCGCCCTGTTGTTCAACGGTTTCCAAAGCTTCCGCCGTAAATCCATATTGCTCGCCGCTGGCCTTCAACAGGGCCAAGTCGCCCTTGCGGCCCTGGCCGAAATGGAAGTCGTCACCAACGATCACGTGGCGGGTCTGCAAGCCCTGAACCAGATAGCGCGTGATGAAATCATCGGCACTCATGGCAGCCCGGGCGCGGCTGAAGCGGAACAGATACACCTGATCTACGCCGCATGCCTCCAGCAGGGCCAGCTTCTCCCGCAGGCTGGTCAACCGGGCCGGCGCCTGGTCTGGCGTAAAGACTTCCCGCGGGTGGGGTTCGAAGGTCAGCACAGCCGCCGGCAAACCAAGCCGATCGGCCCGTTCCCGCAGTTGGCGCAGCATGGCCTGATGCCCCAGATGCACGCCATCGAAATTACCGATGGTCAGCACCAGGGGGGAGACCGCCTGTTCCGGAACGCCGAGAAAAACCCGCATGAAAGACAAGACCTTGCCCGACTCCGGGCAGCTGGGAAAGCTTCGTTGAAAAGGGGCGGATTATATCAATCCAAGCGGGCCAGCTTGGACTTGGCGAGGGGTGGGTTTTTCGCGAAATAGCGCTTGATGCCACGGAGGATGGCATCGGCCATCTTGTCCTGATAATCTTCGTCGGTAAGACGGGCTTCTTCTTCCGGATTGGAGATGAAAGCCGTCTCCACCAGGATGGAAGGAATGTCCGGCGCCTTGAGCACGGCAAAGCCGGCCTGCTCCACCTCGCCCTTGTGCAGGGTATTGATGCGCCCCAGTTCGCCCAACACCGATTTGCCTAGTTTCAGGCTGTCGTTAAGGGTGGCAGTCTGGGACAAATCCAGCAGGGTCTTGGCCAGGAAGGGGTCCTTCACGTCCAGGTTGACCCCACCGATTAGATCGGCCTCATTTTCCTTCTTGGCCAGCCAGCGAGCGGCCGTGGAAGAAGCACCGTTCTCCGAAAGGACAAAGACACTGGAGCCCCGGGCGGTGGATTTGAGGAAGGCATCCGCATGGACGGATACAAACAGGTCGGCCTGGACGCGCCGGGCCTTTTGCACTCGTTGCCCGAGGGGAATGAAGAAGTCCCCGTCCCGGGTCAGGGTGGAACGCATGTTCTGCTCGCCGTCGATCTTTTCCTTGAGCCGGCGGGCGATGGATAGCACCACGTTCTTCTCGAAGTTGCCGCCCTGCCCCACGGCCCCCGGGTCTTCGCCGCCGTGACCGGGGTCCAGCACCACCGTCACCAAGCGGGAAATATCGGGCAGGCCATCCTTGTCCTGGGTCTTATCGGCCACCTTGTCCTTGGGCTTATCCCGGGGAGTGTTGTCCAACTTGTCGGCCGGCTTATCACCCGTCGCCAACTGGGTTTCCGCCCGCAAAGGCGCATTCGAGGACTTGTCCAGCAGCGCCATCAAGGGGTCCACCGGCTGCACGGGATACAGGTCCATCACCAGGCGATGGCCGTATTCGCCCACCGGGTTCAGGGTGAACACCTGGGGCTTGATTTCGCCCTTCAGTTCGATCACCACCCGCACCACGCCGGGCTTGTTGCGACCAGCTCGGATCAGCTTGATATAGGGGTCGTTGTCGGTGATCTTGCCCGACAGGCTTTGCAGGACGGAGTTGAACTCCACGCCCTCCAGGTCCACCACCAAACGATCCGGGTCTTTCACCAACATGTGGGTGTAGCGGATGGGCTGGTTGTATTCGAGCGTCACCCGGGTGTAGTCACGGGCCGGCCAAACCCGCACACCGAGCACGCTGCCGGCTGCGGCAAAGCCCACGGGGGACACCGCCAGCGTCAGGCTGGCGGCGGCGAACTTCAGGATGTCGCGCCGGGAAAATCCGATTTCATCAAGAGGGAGGAAAGGTCCTTCAGACATGCTTCACCTCGTTCCCCTTGGCTGCAGCACTGGACGGCACGGCCATTGCCATGAACAACCAAGCTGATCCGCAGGTCTGCGGACGGCAGGTAGGGCGCAGCCTTGTCGGGCCATTCGACCAAACAAATGCCTTGTCCTGCAAAGAATTCGTCCAGACCTGCTTCAAGGTATTCCTCTGGCTGATTCAGCCTATAAAAATCAAAGTGATACAAGTTTAATCCAGAAACCGCATGAGGTTCAACCAGGGAATAGGTTGGACTCTTGACTCGCCCCTGATATCCCAGGCCCTGCAGCAGGCCCCGCACCAGGGTTGTCTTGCCCGCCCCCAGATCGCCCTCCAGGCAAACAACGTCCCCAACTTTCAAAGCTTTAGCCAGGCAAGCTCCCAGAGCCAAGGTGGCGGCCTCATCGGGCAGTTCTAGGCGTAGCCGGTTATCATCGGAAACATGCATGGAAACAGCAACTCACTGGCGAAGCAGATCAAGGAATGGGGCATCGCACTTGGCTTTGATGCCATCGGTATTTCAGGAATTGCCCTGGACAGCGCGGAACAGGGACTGCGAGACTGGCTAGCCCAAGGTTTTCACGGGGAAATGGATTATATGGCCAGCCACGGCAGCAAGCGGGCTCGCCCGGCTGAACTGGTGCCCGGCACCCGCAGCGTCATCACTGCCCGCCTCAATTACCTGCCCCTAGCCGCCCCCTCCGACACCGTCCTGGCCGATGGTCGCAAGGCCCACATCAGCCGTTACGCTCTGGGACGGGACTATCACAAGGTTTTGCGCAACCGACTGCAAAAGCTGGCCGAACGCATTGCCGACGCGGTGGGACCATTCGGTTACCGGGCCTTTACTGACTCGGCTCCAGTCATGGAAGTCGCCCTCGCCAGCCAATCAGGACTCGGCTGGCGGGGCAAACACAGCCTACTCATCGACCGCAATGTCGGCTCCTTCTTCTTCCTCGGTGAGATTTACACCGATCTGGAACTACCGCCGGACCCGCCCGTCACCGACCACTGCGGCACCTGTAGCGCCTGCCTGCAAGCTTGCCCCACGAGTGCCATCGTCGCCCCCTATCAGGTGGACGCCCGACGCTGCATTTCCTACCTGACCATCGAACTCAAGGGCAGCATTCCCGAAGCCCTGCGTCCGCTGATCGGCAACCGGATTTATGGCTGCGACGATTGCCAACTGTGCTGCCCCTGGAACCGTTTTGCCCAACCTACGCGGGAGACGGACTTTGCCGTGCGCAACGGCCTGGACCAGGCCAGTTTGGTGGAACTGTTCGCCTGGGACGAAAACACGTTCAACGACAAGTTGGCAGGTTCGCCCATCCGCCGCATCGGTCACGAACGCTGGTTACGCAACATCGCCGTGGGCTTAGGGAACGGTCCGACATCCGCCGAGGCCAAAGCGGCCTTACAGACCCGGGCCGACCACCCGTCTCCATTGGTGCGAGAACACGTGGCCTGGGCTCTGGTCCAACTAGATCAAGACGCGCCCGATTGAGCGCGTGCCCCTAGAAGACTGATCTAGTTAGGAAAACTCCGGTAGCTACTTGCCAAGCTTGAAGAAGCTCACAGCGTCGTGCAGCCCCATGGCTTGTCCGTGCAGTTCTTCTGCCGTGGCGGCCAGTTCTTCAGAAGCTGCGGCATTTTGATGGGTGGCCTGGCTGGCCTGGGTGATGGCATGAGAAATCTGCCCAGCCCCCGAGGACTGTTCTTCCGAAGCAGTGGTAATGGCATCCACCAAGGACGCGGTCTGGGCGATGCTGGGCACCATGGCCCCCAGCAAATTGCCCGTGCGCTCCGCCATGCCAACGCTTTCCGTCGCCAGTTGGCTAATTTCCTGGGCCGCCACTTGGCTACGCTCGGCCAGCTTGCGCACTTCGCCGGCCACGACGGCAAAGCCCTTGCCATGCTCGCCGGCCCGGGCTGCTTCAATCGCGGCATTAAGT
>Ga0318573_10000175_pt1 | contig 20904 bp, 18 predicted proteins | sample GRESIP089b5f21_FD_202515 | JGI IMG/M metagenome (GOLD analysis project Ga0318573, IMG submission 202515) | Tropical soil microbial communities from Luquillo Experimental Forest, Puerto Rico - GRE.SIPMG.089b5f21 | ecosystem: Environmental > Terrestrial > Soil > Tropical forest > Bulk soil... | reverse complement strand
GATCGGGACCGCCGCCACGAGGAGCCCGGTGAGCGAGCTCGACAGCCGCCGTTCGGCGTCGGAGAGGAAGATCCAGGGCACGCCGATCTCGGCCACCGTGTAGGCGATGACCGGACGCCAGTGGGGAAGGAGCTGCCGGACCTGCCCGCGTCGGAACGCGAGGGGCATCAGAATGAGCGCGCCGAGCGAGGTGCGCAGGAACACGAGCGTGGCGGGCGTGAGGTCGCGCACGGCGACCTTGATGAGGAGGTAAGGGACCCCCCAGATCACGCACAGCGCCGCAAAGAGCAGCCCACCCCGCCTCGTCACGAAGACCTCCTTCACCCGCGCCGCCGCGGCGTGGGCCCGCGTGTTTACCGCGGTCCGCTGCGATCCGCCAGCAGCTCATGGCCCCCTGGCGCGCCGCCCGCGGCCGCCGTACGCTCGCGCCATGAGCCACGCCCGAGTCCTCGCCCTCCTGCTCGCGTCCCTGTCGCCGCTCGCCGCCGCCGGCCAGGATCGCGTGCCCGACGGCGCGACGCCGCTGCGGCTGCGCGTCGGCGAGGCGGTGGACCTCTGCCGCACCGGGACCGTGACGTGCCCGGCGGTGGCGCCGATCTGCGACGACCCGTCGCTCCTCGAGTTCGAGCTGACCAGCGCCGGACTGCGGTTCCGCGCCGCGAAGGTCGGCGAGACCCTCTGCTCGGTCCGAAGCTCGGGCGGACAGGGAACGCGCTGGGTCTACCGCGTCGTCGTCGCCGAGAAGTGACCCTGCCGCCGGCGGGTCAGGGCTTGTGAAGGAATCCCCGGACCGAGCCAGGCGAGCGAGACGCTAGCAGCGCGAGGCGCGACGACCGAGCATAGCCGGAGGCTATGTGAGGGAGGAGCAACGAAGCGATGCGACGCGGATCGCTCGACTCGGCGACGGGAGGGGATTTCTTCGCAGGCTCTCAGGGGATGCGCTCCTGTCTCGCCCGCTCCACCGCGGCCGGCTCGGACGGGCGATCGGGACCGGCGGCGGGCGCGGATGACCGCCCTCGCGCGCGCAGCCGGAAGGCTTGCAGCAGGAGCGCCAGCCCGAGCCACAGCCCGATCACGATGAGGGGGGCCAGCACGACGCGTGGGAAGAGCAGCGCCGTCACCGCGAGCAGCACGAGCGCTGCGCCGGCGGCGAGGATGAGCGCCGCCTCCGCGGGCCCGAGCACGCGGGAACCGCCCAGGGCGGCGCCGACGGTGTTGCCGATGCGGATCGCGCCGGCGGTCTTCACGCCCGAGCCCTCGCGCCGTCGCCGCCGCGGGCGCTCCGGCGGGCGGGTCGGCTTCGGGTGCAACGGCCGGCGGCGCGGGCCGAGCACGACCTCGGTCGCGTGCGCGAGGTCCTCCTCGAACGTGGCCTGCATCTCGCGCGCGAAGCGCTCGTCCTCCACCGCGACGTCGAGCTCCCAGTTCCCGAGCCAGCTCGCCATGTTGAGGTTCGAGGAGCCGACGCGCGCCCACCGCCCATCCGCCACCGCCGTCTTGGCGTGGAGCATGGGGCCGTTCCACTCGAAGACGCGCACGCCCGCCTCGAGCAGGGGGCGGTAGCCGGCGGTCCCGAGCCGCTTCACCAGCCCGAGATCGCTCGAGCCCGGCACGAGGAAGCGCACGTCGACGCCGTCCAAGGCCGCTGCCCGCAGGCTCTGGACGTACACGGGCGAGCCCACGAAGTACGCATCCGTGATCCAGAGCGTCTGGCGCGCCGTCGCTGCGATGAGTTGATCGAGACGGAGCAGGCCCGCGGTGGCCGGCTCGGTGCCGATGACGCGGACCGCGACGTCGCCCGCGATCGGGATCGCCTCGTATCCGTGTAGTTCCTCGGCCCGGAGGGCGGCGCCCGACTCCGCCCAGACCCGAGAGAAGGCGCGGGCGAGGTCGGCGACGGCGGGGCCGTCCACCCGGACGCCAGTGTCGCGCCACGGCTCGCGCCCGCGCGCCGCGTCGCCGACCCAGCGCTCCGCGATGCAGATCCCAGTCACGAAGCCGATGCAGCCGTCCACGACCAGGCTCTTGCGGTGGTTGCGCCGGATCCAGCCCAGCGGGCGGTCGACGCGGAACGGGTTGAAGCAGCGGACCTCGACGCCGCCCGCCTCCAGCCGCCGCCAGAAGCGTCGCCCCGCCTCCCCCTGCGCGCCGAGCCAGTCGTAGAGGAGGCAGACGTGGACGCCGCGGCGCGCGGCCGCGATCAGCGCGTCGGCGAAGCGGTTCCCCAGCGCGTCGTCCGCCAGGATGTAGGCCTCGAGGAAGATGGCTCGACGCGCGCCCTCGATGGCGTCGAGCCAGGCTGGGAAGTTCTCGTCGGCGTCGAGGAGCAACTCGAGCCGGTTGCCGAGCACGAGCGGCGCACCCGCGGCGCGCGAGAAGGCCTGCTCTCCGGCGATGCGCAGGTGGTCCCGCGAGTCCCAGGGGGCGCGCCCGACCGCCCAGCTCGCCTGCAGAGGCATTCCGACGTTCTAACCCACTCGCGTCGCCCCGGCACGGGCCGTGAAACCGACTCACCCGCCGCGGTGGCCCACCCGGGGCGACTGCCCCGTCAAGCTGCCGCCACGGAGCGGCCGGCTCAGCAAGGAGGACGGCGCGTGATCAAACGACCCTTCGATCCCTCGCGCGGAGGTGGCCTCGCCGCGCGCTGGAAGGCACGCGCGATCGGACACTACGACGCGGCGGCCAAGCACTACGAGCGGCGGGTCACGAGGGGCCCCCTGGCCGCGCTGCGACGGCGCGAGCGCGAGGCCGTCCTCCGGCTGGCGGACTTCACCTCGCCGGCGCGATCGACCGTCATCGACGTGGGGTGCGGGGGAGGGTTCTACTCGCGCGCGGCGAAGCGCGCCGGCAAGTGGGTGCACGCCATCGACGCGGCCCCGGCGATGGTGGACCTCATCAAGCGAGACGTGGACGTGGCCGAGGTGGCCGACGTCGAGTCGTTCGCGGCCTACCGCGCATACGACGTCGTCGTCTGCTGCGGCGTGCTCGAGTTCGTGAGCAGCCCCGAGGTCGCCTTCGACCGCCTGTGCAACCTCTGCGCTCCCGGCGGACGAATGGTCATCCAGGTCCCGCGCCAGGGCGCCCTAGGCCGCCTCTACCGGCTGCAGAGGCGGCTCGAGGGCCTGAGCACCATCCTCTACCGGCGCGAACGGCTCGTCGAGCGAGCCGAGGCCCGGGGGCTCACCGTCGCGGGGGAGCTCCACCCGCTGCCCTACAACATGGTGTTGGCGTTCGATGCCACGGGGTGAATCGCGCGATACGCCCCCGAGCCCGCGCCCGAGATTGTCCGGGCTCGGACTCGGGCTCGGGCTCGTTTACGGTCAGTGCGGCCGCCCCGCGGCGTGGGCGTGGGCGTGCAGCACGTGGCGCGTGATCTCGTCGACGCCCAGCCCGTGCGCCACCTGAGCGAACACCACGGGGCCTTCGCCCCTCATGCGCCGGGCGTCTCGCTCCATGACGCCGAGGTCGGCGCCGACCGCGGCGGCGAGGTCCGTCTTGTTGATGACGAGGAGGTCGGCCTGGGTGATGCCCGGTCCGCCCTTGCGGGGGATCTTGTCGCCGGCCGCGACGTCGATCACGTACACGGTGTAGTCGGCCAGCTCGCGGCTGAAGTGCGCCGCCAGGTTGTCTCCGCCCGACTCGCAGAACAAGATCTCCGGCGCATGCTCGGCCGAGAGCGCCTCGAGCGCGAGCAGGTTCGCGGTCACGTCCTCCCGGATGGCGGCGTGCGGACACCCACCCGTCTCGACCGCCCGGATGCGGTCGGGCGGGAGCGCCCCCTGGCGCGTGAGGAACTCGGCGTCCTCGCGCGTGAAGATGTCGTTCGTCACGACGGCGAGGGAGACGGTGTCGCGGAGCGCGCGGCAGAGCGCCAGGACCAGCGCGGTCTTACCGCTCCCGACCGGACCGCCGACGCCCACGGTGAAGGCCCTCCGGCCGAGGTCGCGGCGCGCCAGCGGCGGCGCGCGCCCCGCGAACGAGCCCGGGCCGGTGTCGTGGTCGCCGTGGAGGTGCCAGGAGATCGAGTCGGAGTGCATGGCGTCAGCTCCGGAAGAGGCGTGAGTAGAGGCGATCCTGGTGGGCCTGCGCGAGATCGAGAAGGGGCGCGGCCGAGGCGGCATCCTCGGGCGGGCGGCCCGCGGTGGCGGCGAGGATCTCGTCGCAGCCGGCCGCCGCCCGCGCCAGCAGCCGCTGCGCCTCGAACGGCCCGACCACGCCGAGCCGCACGGCCGCGGAGAGCGTGCCGCGCGCCGTCTGGTACAGGAACAGCCGCCGCGCATCTGCGGCCGGAACGCCGAGCCGGCTCAGCGCCGCGCCGAAGAGCGGCGCCAGGTGTCCCGGGAGGCGCGCCGCCTCGACGCGCGTCGCGAGCGGCGCGATCGCGTCAGGGGCGATCGCCGCCGCGGCGCGCAGGAAGGCCCGGCCCTGCGCCCGGCTGGCGCGGTTCGCGATCGCCTCGGGGAGCGCCGCATCCGCCCGGCGGTCGAGCGCCTCGAGGCGCTCCGGGGCCGCGTGCGCCGCCTCGACGAAGGGCAGCGCCGCAGCGCCGGCGCTCCAGAGCGCCTCGGCGACGAACCGCTCGAGGCCGTCCGCGCCGGCGCAGCGCCCGAGCTGCAGGGCGGCCTCGAGGCCTCCGGAGTGCGCGAAGCCGCCCGTCGGGAGGGCGGAGTCGGCGAGCTGCAGCAGAATCCAGGGCGTCATCGCCTGACTCAAAACAGGAAGTACCGCTGCGCGAGCGCGAGCCGCGCGCTGGGCGCGCTTCGGAGGAGGACGCCGTCGGCCCGGACCTGGTAGCTCTCCGGATCGACCTCGATGCGGGGCAGGGCGTCGTTGAGCCGCATGTCCTTCTTGCCGAGCCCCCGACAGCCGCGCACCGCCTCGACCCGCTTCGTGAGCCCGAGGCCGGCCACGGCGCCGCCCTCCAGGCCGGCGCGCGAGACGAAGGCGACGGAGGTGGCGCCCACGGCGCGCCCGAACGCACCGAACATGGGCCGCATGAGCAGCGGCTCCGGCGTCGGGATCGACGCGTTCGCGTCGCCCATCTGCGCCCACGCGATGAGCCCTCCCTTGAGGACCACCTCGGGCTTGGCGCCGAACAGGGCCGGCCGCCACAGCACGAGGTCGGCGAGCTTGCCGATCTCGACCGAGCCGATGAGGTGGCTCATGCCGTGGGCGATGGCGGGGTTGATGGTGTACTTCGCGACGTAGCGGCGGATGCGCAGGTTGTCGTTCTCGCCGCGTTCCTCGGCCAGGCGGCCGCGCTCGCGCCGCATCTTGTCGGCGGTCTGCCAGGTCCGCGTCACCACCTCGCCCACCCGCCCCATCGCCTGCGAGTCCGAGGACATCATCGAGAGGGCGCCCAGGTCGTGCAGCACGTCCTCGGCCGCGATGGTCTCCTCGCGGATCCGGCTCTCGGCGAAGGCGAGATCCTCCGGCACGGACTTGTCGAGGTGGTGGCAGACAACGAGCATGTCGAGGTGCTCGTCGAGCGTATTGACGGTGAGTGGACGGGTCGGGTTGGTCGACGACGGGAGCACGTTCGGCTCGCCGCAGACGCGGATGATGTCGGGCGCGTGCCCGCCGCCGGCGCCCTCGGTGTGGAAGGTGTGGATGGTCCTGCCGGCGAAGGCGGCGATGGAGTGCTCGACGCAGCCGGCCTCGTTGAGCGTGTCGGTGTGGATCGCCACCTGCACGTCGTGCTGCTCCGCCACGCGGAGGCAGGCGTCGATGGCGGCGGGGGTCGACCCCCAGTCCTCGTGGAGCTTGAGCCCCACCGCGCCCGCGCGGACCTGCGCATCGAGCCCCTCCGGGCGCGAGGCGTTCCCCTTTCCGAGCAACCCGACGTTGAGCGGGAGGGCGTCCGTCGCCTGCAGCATCCGCGCGAGGTTCCACGCGCCGGGGGTGCAGGTGGTCGCGTTCGTCCCGGTCGCGGGGCCGGTGCCGCCCCCGACGAAGGTGGTGATCCCGCTCGCGAGCGCTTCGAAGGCCTGCTGGGGGCTGATGAAGTGGATGTGCGCGTCGAACCCGCCGGCGGTGAGCACGAGCCCCTCGCCAGCCAGGCACTCGGTGCCAGGGCCGACCACCATCCCCGGGGTGACGCCGGCCATGACGTCGGGGTTGCCCGCCTTCCCGATGCCGGCGATGAGCCCGCCGCGGACGCCGACGTCCGCCTTGAAGATCCCGGTGTGGTCGACGACGAGCGCGTTCGTGATGACGAGGTCGAGCGCGTCGTCGGCGGCCGCGGCCTGCCCCATGCCGTCCCGCAGCACCTTGCCGCCGCCGAACTTGCACTCGTCGCCCGGGGTGGCGAGGTCGCGCTCGACCTCGAGCACCAGCGCGGTATCTCCCAGGCGGATCCGGTCGCCGGTGGTGGGTCCGTACAGCTCGGCGTAGCGTCGCCGCTCGAGGTGGTGCGCCATGTCAGTGCCGCTCCGTGTGGGCGAAGCCGCGCCGCCGCGCCTCGTCCGCGATCTGCGCTCGACGCCGCTCGTCGACGGGCCCGCTGGCGAGGGCGTTCCCGCCCTGGACCACCCGCGCCCCGGCGATCTCGACGAGCTGCACCGTGCGCGTCTCGCCCGGCTCGAAGCGCACGGCGAGGCCCGCGGGCACGTCGAGGCGCCGGCCGTATGCGGCGGCGCGATCGAAGCGGAGGAGCGGGTTCGCCTCCGCGAACGGGAAGTGGCTGCCCACCTGGATGGGCCGGTCGGCGAGGTTCGTGACGGCGAGGGAGATGGCGGCGCGACCGGCGTTGAGCTCGATCTCGCCCGGCGCCGTCATGAGCTCCCCCGGCTTCTCGTCCTCGTCGGGTTCCGGCGCGAACGCGGCGGCGTCCGGCACGGGCAGGAACGACCCGTGCAGCGCGAGCGCGAGATCGCCGTCCTCGGCGGAGATGGGATGGTGGACGGTGACGAGCTTCGTGCCGTCCGGGAACGTGCCCTCGACCTGAACCTCGGGCACGAGCTCCGGAACCCCGGGCATCACCTGCCGGCGTCCGAGCAGCCGGCGCCCCAGGTCCGCGAGCTCGGCCACGCGGTGGCCGTCGCGGATGAGCTCGAGGAGCACCGCCGCGATGAGGGCGACGGCCTCGGGGTGGTTCAGGCGGAGCCCGCGCGCCAGGCGCTTCTGCGCGAGGGCCCCCGCCTGGTGGAGGATCAGCTTGTCGATCTCGCGTGGTGTGAGGTGCATGGTGGTCTTCCCTTCAGGGCCTGCGTTCGAGCGGTGCGCCGCCGAACAGCGGTGTGGCGAAGGCGAGCCGGGCGCGGAGGTAGCGCATCCCGGCCGCGACCGAGCGCGCCGCGACCCGCAGGTGCACGCCGTCGGCGAGCGGGCTGGCGGCGGCCAGCACCTCCCACCCCGGGTCGACAGGAGCGTGCGCCAGCTCGTCGAGGAGCCGGCGCGCGCCCTCCGCCATGGCGGGACCGACGGCGACCACGGTCCCGAACAGCGCGGCGCCCTCCATCCGCTGGGCCAGGGGAGGCCCTTCGCCCGCCACGAGCCTGAGCGCGTCGGCGAGCAGCGGCCGGCGGTCCGCCTCGATCTCGATCCGGGAGAGGTGGGCGGCGAAGGCCCACCGTTCGCCGCGCGCCTCTCGCCCGGAGGTGATCGCGTCGAGCAGGAGCAGGCTTGCGCCCGGCTCGACCGTGAACCGCTGCTCCTGCCGATGTCGCGCCCCGGCGAAGCAGGCCGTGGGCTCGGGGAGGACGGCGAGCGTGGCTCCCTCGCCCACGCGCGCGGAGACGCGCTGCTCGGCGAACGGGCCGTCGGAGCGATAGACGCGCGTGTTGGAGGTGGTGCCGATCACGGCCGTGGCCCCGGCTCCCACGTCCACCTCGAGGTCGAGGACGTCGCCGGCGACGAGGCCGGCGCCGTGCGTCGCGGAGAGGGCCCAGACCGCGCCGCCCCGCGCGCGCGGAGTGAACAGGTGGAGCGGGCTCGCCGCGGCGCACGAGACGACCGCGCTCTCGCCGCGCACCAGCGCGACCGAGAGCCGGCCGCGGCCGGGCTCGGCGTGGGACTCGTGCCTGCGCGGCGCGCAGCGCGCTGCCGCCTTGGCGAGCAGGGTGGTCGAGGGCAGCGTGGTCTCCACGGGCTCGGTGCGAACGATCCGGTTACGTATTGTAACTGCAACCGCGGCGCCAGCGGCGTCGTGGCGCGGTCGTGGCATGGGCTCTCCCCGTGACCGCCCGCATGCACATCGATCAGGTCCGCGGGCGGGCTCGCGCAGCCTTCCTGGGGGTCGCGCTCGGGGACGCCCTCGGCGCGACGGTCGAGTTCATGACGGCCGGTGAGATCCGTGCCCAGTACGGTGTTCACCGCGACCTTCGCGGTGGCGGGTGGCTCCACCTCGCGCCGGGCGACGTCACCGACGACACGGAGATGTCGCTGGCGCTGGCGGAGGCCATCGTGTCGCGCGGTCGGTTCGAGGCGCGCGCCGCGGCCGAAGCCCTGGCGGCCTGGATGCGGTCGCGCCCGACCGATGTGGGGAACACCGTCCGTCGAGGGCTCCGGCGCTACCTGCTCGAGGGCACGCTGGAGGCCCCACCGGCACAGTGCGACGCAGGCAACGGTGCCGCCATGCGGATGGTGCCGGTGGCGCTCGCGACGCTCGGCGACCGCGCGCAGCTCGCGCGCGAGGCCGTCGCGCAGGCTCGCATCACGCACCACCACCCGCTCTCCGACCTCGCTTGCGTCCACGTCGGCCAGCTCGTGCAGCTCGGCTGCCTGGCCACCCCGCCGGGCGCGCTGCGGCGCGCCTCGGATGCGCTGGTGACCGCGCACCCGAACCTCGCCTTCGAGGCCTGGCGCGGTCCCCCCTCCGGCTACGTGCTCGACACGTTGCGGACGGTCCTGCGCTGGGTACACGCCTCGCGGAGCTTCGAGGAGTGCCTGGTCGGGGTGGTCAACGAGGGCGGCGATGCCGACACGACCGGGGCCATCGCGGGAGGCATCGCCGGCGCGCTCTACGGGGCGGAGGCGTTGCCAGCGCGCTGGCTGCGCCGCCTCGACCGTCGCCTCGTCGCCCGGATCCAGGCGCTGGCGGATCGGCTGGTGGAGCTCTCGCCGCTCGCGCAGGCGGCGCGCGTCACGCCAGGATCCGCCTGACGCGAAGATCGCCGCCGATGACGAGGTGCTCGCGCTCCCCGCGCAGGATCGAGCGCGGCAGGAGGTGGCCTGCGAAGAAGACGCGCGGAATCGCGAGCCGTGCCTCGAGGACGACGCTCCCGAACTCCCACGCGCGCTCGCGGTCGTCGGTGAACGACGCGAGGTTGTTCATGCGCACGATCCATTCGCGTGGCCCGAGCCGCTCCACGATCTCGTGCCCGTCGAGGTCGTTCTGGCCGCGCCACAGCGTCAGCCAGCGCTCCCTGGGGTGGCGCCGGGCCAGCTCGTACTGCGTGAAGGTGTAGACGACGTCGAGCTGCGCGTCGATCGCGCTCGTGTAGGCATGGCCGCGGGTCCGGTCGGCGGCGTAGCGCGCCCAGGCGTCCCCGTCGCCGCGGAGCGGCTCGTGATGGAACGTGGGCGGGATCCCGATACGGCTCTCGACCCAGCCCTTCAGCACCGCCCCCTCGACCGAGTTGGCGTCCATTCCCCACCCACGCAGGAAGCGCAAATACGAGTTCTTGAGGCTGCGGCGCGCCGGGAGCGTCGCCTGGTCCTGCCAGTGATGCAGCTGGAACCGGACCGACAGCCAGTCGTCGAAGACGCGGGCGCGCGCGTCGGGGTCCTCGAGCGCATCGAGGGCGCGGAAGAGACCGGCGTTCTCCGTCCGGACGCCCTGGATCTCGAGCGGGCGTGGCTCCTCGTCGAACTGCCGGGACGCGACCACCCAGGGCGGCAGGTTGCAGCGGTTGAAAGAGGTCGGGTCCATGTGCGCGGCGGGTGAATGCCCGTGGATCGGGCAGCGGCGGCGACGGCGCCGCACGCCAAGCAGGCGGTCGGCGCCGGCGGCGTCGCCCCCAGGTCGCGGGGTTCACCGGGTCGAGCAGTCCGATGCAAGGACCGTGGCGGCGCGAGCGGGCTGGCACCCCGCTTGCTGGATCCCGGGAGGATGGAGCCGCGTCCGACCGCCAGCGCGGCGATGGCCGCACTGCACGACATCGGCCGGGTCCTCAGCGTCGCGACGGACCTCTCGAAGGCGTTCACCGCCACCCTGGGTGTGCTCCGCTCGCACGTCGGGCTCGAGAACGGGACCGTCTCCCTCTTCGATCCGGTCACCGGCGACGTGTTCGTCGAGTCGGCGCCCGAGATGGAGGACGAGGAGCGCATCCTGGGCCGAGTCCGGCCCGGGGAGGGGATCGTGGGGCGGGTCTTCCGCAGCGGCCTGCCCATGGTCGTGCCGGATCTGTCCGACGAGCCTCTCTTCCTGAACCGCACCGGGGGATGGCGCGACATCGCGTCCGACCCCTGCGCGCTCTTCGCGATCCCCATCCGCGAGGGTCGCGCGACGCTGGGTGTCCTGACGGCCGACCGCCGGTGGCGCGCCGGTCCGTTCTCGTTCGAGGACGACGCGCGCTTGCTCGGGGTCGTCGCGGCGCTGCTCGCGCCGCGCATCCGGCTCCACCAGATGGAGAGCCCGGCGGCGCGCGCGCGCGTGGACGACGCGCCCCTGCTCGGCCCCGATCTCGAGCGCTTCCACGGCGTCGCGGGCCGCAGCCCCCGCTGGCGCGCGGTACTCGACGTGCTGGCGCGGGTGGCGCCGAGCCGCGCCACCGTTCTGCTACGCGGCGAGAGCGGCACCGGCAAGGAGGTCGTCGCGCGCGCGCTCCACGACGCGAGCCCGCGCGCCGAGCGCCCGTTCGTGCCGGTCAACTGCGCGGCGTTGCCGGAGGCGTTGCTGGAGAGCGAGCTCTTCGGCCACGAGAAGGGAGCGTTCACGGGTGCGCACGAGGTGCGCAAGGGTCGCTTCGAGGCGGCCGACGGCGGGACGCTCTTCCTGGACGAGGTGGGGGAGCTGCCGCTGGCCGCGCAGGTGAAGCTGCTGCGCGCCATCCAGGAGCGCCAGTTCGAGCGCATCGGAGGGCGCCGCACGATCACCGTCGACGTCCGGCTCGTCGCCGCAACGAACCGCGACCTCGAGGCAGCCGTCGCGGAGGGACAGTTCCGCCTCGACCTCTTCCACCGGCTGCAGGTGGTGGAGATCGTGCTACCGCCGCTGCGCGACCGGACCGAGGACGTCCCGCTCCTGGCGGAGCGCTTCCTCGCCGAGCTCATGGCGGAGCACGGGCGGCGGATCGCGCTCGCGCCCGGCGCCATGGCGGCGCTCGCCGCCGCGCCCTGGCCGGGCAACGTGAGGCAGCTCCGGAACGTGCTGGAGCGGCTCGTCGTGGCCTCGCCGCGCGACGTGGTGACGGCCGAGGAGGTGGTCGAGCTGACCGGCGCCGACCGGGCGCCGCCGGGGGTGGTGCAGGTCGCGCCCGGCGCGCCGGACGGCGCCGCCGCGACGTCGGTCGAGCGCGATCAGGTCGCGGCGGCGCTCGTCCAGGCCGGCTACGTGCAGGCGAAGGCGGCGCGCCTGCTCGGCCTCTCGGTGCGCCAGCTCCGCTACCGCGTCGCGAAGTACGGCCTCGTGCTGCGGAGGTTCTAGATGAAGAGTGAATCGGGCTTCGCGGTGCGCGCCGCCCGCCGTGAGGACGTCGACGCGCTGGTGCGCCTGCTCGGGGTCCTGTTCTCGATCGAGTCCGACTTTCAGCCGGACGCCGCGCGCCAGCGGCGCGGCCTCGCGCTCCTGCTCGACGACCCGTGGCGGTGCGCCGTGTTCGTGGCCGAGCGCGCCGGCGCCGTCCTCGGCATGGTCACGGCTCAGCTCGTCGTGTCCACGGCGGAGGGCACGTTCTCGGCGGTCGTGGAGGACATGATCGTCGACGCGCGGGAGCGCGGGCGGGGCGTCGGCGCCGCGCTGCTCCGCGCCGGCGAGGCGTGGGCCGCCACGCGCGGCGCGACCCGGCTGCAGCTTCTCGCCGATCGCGAGAACCGATCGGCGCTCGGGTTCTACGACCGGATGGGCTGGCGCCCGACCGCCCTCGTCTGCTGGCGCCACGGCGGCGTGAGCTAGCGGGCGGGGCGCGCGCGGTTTGCGCGGAGTGGCAGGAACCGGACACCGCCAGTGTCCGGTTTACGACGGCCCTGGCAGGAGCGAGGCCGCGCCGCTCGCCGCGCGCGCGCCGATTCCGGTGATAGCAGCGATCTTCAGGCCCGCGCTTTCCACGGCACGCTCGTTGCTCTTCTCTCCGAACGAAGCGGGCACACGAACCCGAGGAGAGAGAGAGCACATGAGGCAGATCGCGATTTACGGGAAGGGCGGCATCGGGAAGTCGACCACGACGCAGAACACCGTGGCCGGCCTCGCCTCGCTCGGCAAGAAGGTCATGATCGTCGGCTGCGATCCCAAGGCCGACTCGACGCGCCTCATGCTGCACGCCAAGGCGCAGACGACGGTGATGGATCTCGTCCGCGAGCGCGGGACGGTCGAGGACCTCGAGCTCGGCGACGTGCTCAAGGTCGGGTACGGCGCCGTGAAGTGCGTCGAGTCCGGCGGCCCGGAGCCGGGGGTCGGCTGCGCCGGCCGCGGCGTCATCACGGCCATCAACTTCCTCGAGGAGAATGGGGCCTACACGCCCGACCTCGACTTCGTCTTCTACGACGTCCTCGGCGACGTGGTGTGCGGCGGCTTCGCCATGCCCATCCGCGAGAACAAGGCGGAGGAGATCTACATCGTCTGCTCCGGCGAGATGATGGCCATGTACGCGGCCAACAACATCGCGAAGGGTATCCTCAAGTATGCCACCTCGGGCAAGGTGCGCCTGGCCGGCCTCATCTGCAACTCGCGCAACACCGACCGTGAGGCCGACCTCATCGAGGCGCTCGCGAAGCGGCTGGGGACGCAGATGATCCACTTCGTCCCGCGCGACAACGAGGTCCAGCGCGCCGAGCTGCGCCGGATGACCGTCATCGAGTACGCCCCGCAGCACAAGCAGGCCGAGGAGTACCGGACGCTCGCGAGGAAGATCGCCGAGAACAAGATGCTCGTCGTCCCGACGCCGCTCTCGATGGAGGAGCTCGAGGAGCTCCTGATGGAGTTCGGGGTCATGGCGCCCGAGGACGAGGCCAGCGTCGGCGTCGCCGCCAATGCGGTTTGAGAGCTCGCCACAGCACAACGCAGGGACCAAGGAGCCGCCGGATGGGACACGAGGTGAAGAAGGTCGACGGCATCACGAAGGAGTCGACGCAGAGGATGATCGACGAGGCCCTCGAGGCCTACCCGGAGAAGGGCAAGAAGAAGCGCGCCCCTCACCTGGCTCCCAACGACCAGGCGTCGGGCAGCGCCTGCGTGAAGTCGAACCGGAAGACGGTCCCCGGCGTGATGAGCGCACGCGGCTGCGCCTACGCCGGGGCCAAGGGCGTCGTGTGGGGTCCCATCCGCGACATGGTCCACGTCTCCCACGGCCCGGTCGGCTGCGGCTGGTACTCGTGGGGCACGCGCCGCAACCTCATGAGCGGCATCAACGGCGTCTCGAACTTCGCGATGCAGTTCACCTCCGACTTCCAGGAGAAGGACATCGTCTACGGCGGCGACAAGAAGCTCGCCGTGCTCCTCAAGGAGGCGAAGGAGCTGTTCCCCCTGGCGAAGGGGATCTCGGTCCTGTCCGAGTGCCCGGTCGGCCTCATCGGCGACGACATCAACGCCGTCGCGAAGAAGATGAGCAAGGAGCTGGACCTCCCCATCATCCCCTGCAACTGCGAGGGATTCCGGGGCGTGTCGCAGTCGCTCGGGCACCACATCTCGAACGACACCATCCGCGACTACATCATCGAGACGCGCGAGTTCCCCGAGCCCGCGGGCGATTACGACATCGCGCTCATCGGCGAGTACAACATCGGCGGCGACGCGTGGTCGACGAAGCCGCTCCTCGAGGAGTGCGGCTTCAACGTGAAGGCGGTCTGGACGGGCGACGGCCAGATGGAGCACATCGCCGCGACGCACAAGGTGAAGCTCAACGTCATCCACTGCTACCGGTCCATGAACTACATGTGCAAGGTCATGGAGGAGAAGTACGGGATCCCGTGGATCGAGCTGAACTTCTTCGGGCCGACCAAGATCAAGGAGAGCCTGCGCAAGCTCGCCGAGCGGTTCGACGATCGGATCAAGGAGAACGTCGAGAAGGTCATCGCGAAGTACGACGGGCTCATGCAGAAGGTGATCGACGAGGTCCGGCCGCGCCTCGAGGGCAAGAAGGTGATGCTCTACGTCGGCGGCCTCCGCCCGCGCCACACGGTGGGCGCGTACGAGGACCTGGGCATGACCGTGGTCGGCTCCGGCTACGAGTTCGCGCACTCCGACGACTACGACCGGACCGCCCCCGAGATGCCCGACGCGACCGTCATCTACGACGACGCGTCCGAGTACGAGCTCGAGAAGTTCGTCCACGACCTCAAGCCCGACCTCGTCGGCTCCGGCATCAAGGAGAAGTACCTCTTCCAGAAGATGGGGGTGCCGTTCCGGCAGATGCACAGCTGGGACTACTCCGGCCCGTACCACGGGTACAAGGGCTTCCCGATCTTCGCGCGGGACATCGACATGGCGATCAACAGCCCGACGTGGGGGCTCGTGAAGTCGCCGTTCTAGTTGGACCTCCCTTCCCCCTCTCCCCGGCCCTCTCCCCCGCGACGCGGGGGAGAGGGAGACGGGACCCGTGCAGGAGAACGTCGATGGCGAACAATCTTGGGCTCACCGTCAAGCCGGTCTGCGAGATCACCCCCGACGACGAGCAGCGCGTCGCCGCGTGGATCAACACGCCGGAGTACCGGGAGAAGAACTTCGCGCGCCAGGCGCTCGTCATCAACCCGGCCCACGCGTGCCAGCCGCTCGGGGCCGAGCTGTGCGCCCACGGCTTCGAGGGGACGCTCCCCTTCGTCCACGGCTCCCAGGGCTGCGCGTCGTACTACCGCTCGACGCTGAACCGCCACTTCCGCGAGCCGGCGGCGGCGGTGTGCAGCGCGATGACCGAGGACGGCGCGGTGTTCGGCGGCCAGAACAACCTGCACGAGGGGCTCGAGAACGCCGTCGCGCTCTACAAGCCGAAGATGATCGCCGTCTTCACCTCCTGCATGCCGGAGATCATCGGCGACGACCTGACGGCGTTCCTCAAGAACGCACGGCAGAAGGGGCACCTCCCGAAGGACCTCCCCGCGCCGTTTGCCAACACGCCGAGCTTCAACGGTTCGCACGTCCACGGCTACGACGCGATGCTCTCGGCCATCCTCGGCACCCTGACGGAGGGGAAGGCCGTCGAGGGGCGCTGCACCGGCAAGCTCAACTTCATCGCCGGCTTCGACGCCAACGTCGGCAACTACCGCGAGTACAAGAAGATCTTCGAGGCGTTCGGCATCCCCTACACGTTCCTCGCCGACATCTCGGAGTCGTTCGACTCGCCGCTCGACGGCAAGTACCGGATCTACCCGGGCGGCACGAAGCTCGACGAGGCGGCCGACTCGATCAACGGCAAGGCGACCCTCACGGTCGCCCCCTACGCGACGTCGAAGACCTTCACGTGGATCAAGGAGAGCTACGCCGGCAAGCACGTCTCGATGCCGATGCCGATGGGCATCGCCAAAACGGATGCCTTCCTCCTCAAGCTCTCCGAGCTGTTCGACAAGCCGGTGCCGGACGCGCTCAAGGCGGAGCGCGGCCGGGCGGTCGACGCCATGACCGACGCCCACCAGTACATCCACGGGAAGAAGTTCGCCGTCTACGGCGACTCCGACTACCTCCTCGGCTACGTCTCCTTCCTGCTCGAGATGGGCGCGAAGCCGGTTCACGTCCTCTGCTCGAAGGGTTCCAAGAAGCTGGAGAAGGAGCTCCACGCCCTCCTCGAGGCCTCCCCGTACGGCAAGGAGGGGAAGGTCCACATGAACAAGGACCTGTGGCACATGCGGTCCCTGCTCGTGACGGAGCCGGTCGACGCCATGATCGGCGACACGCACGGAAAGTTCGCCGCCCGCGACGCGAAGATCCCGCTCTTCCGGTTCGGCTTCCCGATCTTCGATCGGGTGAACAAGCACCGCTACCCGCTGGTCGGCTACCAGGGCGTCATCAACATGGTGACCGAGATCTGCAACAAGTTCATCGACCTCACCGATGAGACCTGCGAGGAGCGCTTCTTCGAGATGATGCGGTGAGTGAAAACGAGGCTCCGGGCTCCAGGCTTCAGGCTCCGGGAGAGGCGAGCGCCCGTCCCGGAGCCCGTAGCCCGGCGCCTGTAGCCCAGGAACTCCCATGCCCCGCCCCGACTACTACGACGCCCCGGAGTGCGACACCCAGGAAAAGGGCGCGCCGAAGTTCTGCAAGAAGTCGGAGCCGGGGGAGGGGACGGAGCGGAGCTGCGCCTACGACGGCGCGCGCGTCGTCCTCATGCCGATCACGGACGCGATCCACCTCGTCCACGGGCCGATCGCGTGCGCCGGGAACTCCTGGGACAACCGCGGGGCGCGCTCGAGCGGCTCGCAGCTCTACCGCCGCGGCTTCACCACCGAGCTGCTCCAGAACGACGTCGTCTTCGGGGGCGAGAAGAAGCTCCATCGCGCCATCCTCGACCTCGCCGCGCGGTACGCCGGGGAGGCGAAGGCGATCTTCGTCTACGCCACCTGCGTCACCGCCATGACCGGCGACGACGTGGAGGCGGTCTGCAAGGCGGCCGCGGCGGAGGTGCCGATCCCGGTCATCCCGGTGAACACGCCCGGCTTCATCGGCGACAAGAACATCGGGAACCGGCTCGCCGGAGAGCTGCTCCTCGAGCACGTGATCGGGAAGGCGGAACCGGCCACCCTCACCCCGTACGACGTCAACCTCATCGGCGAGTACAACATCGCCGGCGATCTGTGGGGGATGCTGCCGCTCTTCGAGCGGCTCGGCATCCGCATCCTCTCCTGCGTCAGCGGCGACGCGCGCTTCGAGGACCTCCGCTACGCCCACCGGGCGAAGCTCAACGTCATCATCTGCTCGAAGAGCCTCACCAACCTCGCTCGCAAGATGCGGAAGCGGTGGGGCATCCCGTACCTCGAGGAGTCGTTCTACGGGATGACCGACACCGCCAAGGCGCTCCGCGACATGGCGCGGGAGCTCGACGCCGCGAACGGCGGCGCGCCGGTCATGGCGGAGCGGGTGGAGGCGCTCGTCCGCGACGAGGAGGCGCGCTGCCGCCTGCGCATCGCGCCGCACCGGGCGCGCCTGGAGGGCAAGCGCGCCGTCCTCTTCACGGGCGGCGTGAAGACCTGGTCCATGGTCAACGCGCTCCGCGAGCTCGGGGTCGAGATCCTCGCCGCGGGGACGCAGAACTCCACGCTCGAGGACTTCCACCGCATGAAGTCCCTCATGCACCGGGACGCGAAGATCATCGAGGACACCTCGACGGCGGGGCTCCTCGAGATCATGAAGGAGAAGGCGCCCGACCTCATCGTCGCCGGCGGCAAGACCAAGTTCCTCGCGCTCAAGGCGCGGACCCCCTTCCTCGACATCAACCACGGGCGCGCCCATCCGTACGCAGGGTACGAGGGGATGATCACCTTCGCGAGGCAGCTCGACCTGACCGTCAACAACCCCATCTGGCCGGCGCTGAACGCGAAGGCGCCGTGGCAGCTCGGCGACGACGCGCGCGAGGCCGCGCGCGCCGCCGCCGCCGGCCACGCCGACGCGCTCCTGGCCGAGGACCTCTCCGCCTCGCGCGTCGAGGTCCCCTCGAAGCCGGCCACCGTGAACCCGCAGAAGAACTCGCCCGCCCTCGGGGCGACGCTCGCCTACCTCGGAGTGGACCGGATGCTCGGGCTGCTCCACGGCGCCCAGGGCTGCTCCACCTTCATCCGGCTGCAGCTCTCGCGGCACTTCAAGGAGTCGATCGCGCTCAACTCGACCGCGATGAGCGAGGACGCGGCCATCTTCGGCGGCTGGGAGAACCTGAAGCGCGGGCTGACGCGGGTGGTCGAGAAGTTCCGCCCCGGCGTCGTCGGCGTCATGACCTCCGGGCTCACCGAGACCATGGGCGACGACGTGCGGAGCGCGATCGTCCAGTTCCGCGCCGAGCGGCCGGACCTCGCCGGCGTCCCCGTCGTCTGGGCGTCCACGCCCGACTACTGCGGCTCGCTGCAGGAGGGCTACGCGGCGGCGGTCGAGGCCATCGTGGGCACGCTCGCCGAGAGCGGCGAGCCGATCCCGGGCCAGGTGACGCTGCTCCCCGGGGCGCACCTCACGCCGGCGGACGTCGAGGAGGTGAAGGCGTTCATCGAGTCGTTCGGCCTCACCGCGCTCACCGTGCCGGACATCGCGAACGCGCTCGACGGGCACATCGACGAGGACGTGTCGCCGCTCTCCACGGGCGGGGTCGCGGTCGAGGACGTCCGGAGGGCCGGGCGGAGCGTCGCCACGATCTACGTGGGCGACTCGCTCGCGCGGGCGGCGCTCGGGCTCCGGCGGTCGTTCGGGATCCCGGCGTACGGCTTCACCTCGCTCACCGGCCTCGCCGAGGTCGATCGCCTCGCCGCGACGCTCTCGGCCGTCTCCGGCCGCGCCGTCCCCGAGACGCAGCGTCGCTGGCGCTCGCGGCTCATGGACGCCCTCGTCGACAGCCACTACCAGTTCGGCCGGAAGAAGGTCGCCCTCGCCCTCGAGGCGGATCACCTCAAGGGCATGACCCGCTTCCTGGCCGGGATGGGCTGCGAGATCCAGGCGGCCATCGCGGCGACGCGGACGCGCGGCCTCGACGGGCTCCCGAGCGAGAGGGTGTTCGTAGGCGACCTCGAGGACCTGGAGGGCGCGGCCGCGGGCGCGGATCTCCTGGTCGCGAGCTCGAACGGTCGGCAGGCGGCCGCGAAGCTCGGGGTGAAGGCGCACCTGCGCACGGGCTACCCCGTGTTCGACCGCCTCGGCGCGCACCAGAAGGTGTGGGTCGGCTACCGCGGGACCATGAACCTCGTCTTCGAGGTGGCGAACCTGTTCCAGGGGAGCGCCACCGAGGCCCAGAAGCTCGCGCACAATTGAAGGGAGCCGCGCATGAAGATCGCGTTCACGAGCAGCGACGGGAAGATCATCGACCAGCACTTCGGCCAGGCCCGCGATTACTGCGTCTGGGAGGTCGACGCCGACGCGGCCGAGTTCCTCACCAAGGTGACGCCCCTCATCACCGAGGGCGACGAGGAGGACCGGACCGCCGCGCGCGCGAATGCCGTCGCCGAGTGCTCCATCGTCTACACGGTGCAGATCGGCGGGCCCGCCGCGGCGAAGCTGGTCGCCCGCAAGATCCACCCGATGAAGACCGGGACCGAGCTGCCCATCGCCGACGCGATCGCGAAGCTGCAGCAGGTGTTGAAGGGGAACCCCCCGCCCTGGCTCCGGAAGGCGATGGGCGGAGCGGCCGCGCCGAGCTTCTCGGCGGACGAGTGAAACCAAACGCCCGCCACGGGCGACCTGAAGGAGGAAGTGATGGCCTACGTGACCGGTCTCACCCGCGGGAAGAAGGAGTGGACGCCGCGGTTCGTGAAGTCGATCGACCCCGAGCTCTGCATCGGCTGCGGCCGCTGCATCAAGATCTGCGCGCACGACGTGCTCGCGCCGGCCGAGGTGGACGAGGAGGAGTCGGCCAAGATGTTCGCGTCCGTCGCCAACCCGGAAGACTGCATCGGCTGCGAGGCGTGCGGACGGACCTGCAAGAAGGAGGCGTTCTCCTTCGAGCCGATCGCCGCCTGACGGTGCCCCGCGCACCCCGACCCTGGGGCGGGGGTCGTCCCCCGCCGCCGTGAAGCGCCGCGACCACCGCAGAGGACCCGAGACCCATGAGCCCGCTCCCCATCGTCGACGGCCACGAGGCGCCCCGCGCAGCCAACTGCACGTTCGGGCAGGGCTGTGGGCAGGCAGCGGAGGCGACGGACCTCCCGGCCGACGTGGCGGCGCTCGTGCGGGATCACCCGTGCTACAGCGAGGAGGCGCACCACCACTTTGCCCGCATGCACGTCGCGGTGGCGCCCGCGTGCAACATCCAGTGCCACTACTGCAACCGCAAGTACGACTGCGCCAGCGAGAGCCGGCCCGGCGTCGTCTCGGAGCGGCTCTCGCCGGACGACGCGGTCCGGAAGGTGCTGGCGGTGGCGGCGGAGATCCCCGAGCTGTCGGTGGTCGGCATCGCCGGCCCGGGCGACGCGCTCGCCAACGTCGAGGCGACCTTCGCGACGCTGGAGGGGATCCGGCGCGCCGCGCCCGACCTGACGCTCTGCCTGTCCACGAACGGCCTGGCGCTGCCCGCCCACGCGGACCGGATCGCCGCCGCCGGCGTACGGCACGTCACCGTGACCGTCAACATGATCGACCCCCAGGTCGGGGAGCGGATCTACCCCTGGGTGATCGACGGCGGGCGCAAGGTGCGCGGGCGCGAGGCCTCCCGCATCCTCTCCTCGCGTCAGCTCGAGGGCATCGCGCTGCTCCGTGCGCGCGGCGTCCTCGTGAAGGTGAACTCCGTCGTCATCCCCGGCGTGAACGACGCGCACCTCGCCGACGTCGTCGCGGCGGTGCGCCGGGCGGGCGCATTCCTGGTGAACCTCGTCCCGCTCATCTCCGCGCCCGAGCACGGCACGCACTACGGCCTCACCGGCCAGCGCGGCCCGACGGCGGCGGAGCTCGAGGCGGTCCAGGCCGCCTGCGACGTCGACACGCGGCTCATGCGTCACTGCCGCCAGTGCCGGGCGGACGCGGTGGGCCGGCTGGGCGAGGACCGGTTCGAGGCGTTCACGATGGCGCGCCTGCCGCCCGGCCCGGCGCGCGACGCCCGCGAGCTGAGGGCGGAGCGGCGCGAGGTGGTGGAGCGGGCCCGCGAGATCGCGGCGCGCGAGCGCCGGGCGGCGCTGGTGCGCGTCGCGGTCGCG
>Ga0318573_10000173_pt1 | contig 21027 bp, 17 predicted proteins | sample GRESIP089b5f21_FD_202515 | JGI IMG/M metagenome (GOLD analysis project Ga0318573, IMG submission 202515) | Tropical soil microbial communities from Luquillo Experimental Forest, Puerto Rico - GRE.SIPMG.089b5f21 | ecosystem: Environmental > Terrestrial > Soil > Tropical forest > Bulk soil... | reverse complement strand
CGCGTCCCAGCCGTTCAGCCGCTTCACCGCTGCCCCTTGCTCATAGGGCGACCATAACTCAGCGGCGGAGGCTCAGATAACCTCTTTCGCGATCCGTGCCTTGGTGCGATAGACCTGGTTGAGGAACAGCGCGGCCGCGTGGGCCATCACGCCGGCCCGCTCGCCGTCAATGAGGTCGAAGCCGTGGCCCGCTCCCGGGAGCTCTAGGTAGCCGACCATCGAATGCGAGACCGCCCGCAGCCGCTCGACGAAGCTGCGGGCCTGCTCGACGGGGATGACGTTGTCTTTGCCGCCGTGAATCACCAAGAACGGCGGCGCATTTCGATGCACGCGCGCGATCGGTGACGCGTCGCGGAACACCTCCGGGTGACGGGCGATCCTCCGTTTGACCACCACCCGCTCCAGGAAGTCGACGAACCGGACACGCTCGGGCGTGGAACGGTCCTCCCAGTCATAGCGGCCGTAAATCCCGACCACCGCGTCCACCGAACTGTCGGCGCCCTCGGGCAGCTCCGCTTGGTGCACAGGGTCTTTGGAGGTCAGCCCGGCGAGCGCGGACAGGTGGCCGCCGGCCGAACAGCCCGCCACCGCAACGAAATTGCGGTCGCCGCCGAACTTGTCGACGTTGGCTCGCGCCCACGCGATGGCGGTCTTGACGTCGGTGATGTGGCGCGGCCAGCGGTGGTGCGGCGCGACCCGGTAGTCGATCCCGAGGCACACCCACCCCTGCTCGGCCAGCCGGGACATCAGGGCCGACCCCTGCCCCATGCACTTGCCATGAACCCACGCGCCGCCCGGGACGAAGATCAGGACGGGCGCGGGGTGCGCCGGCAGGTCCTCGCGTCGCCAGACGTCGAGCACCTGCGCCGGGCTGTTCCCATAGTGGACCCCGCGGCGGTAGAGGTAGCGGCGCTGACGCATCGCATCCCAGATCGGGGGCGTCCGCTCCGCGGTGGGCCATTCCACGTCGAGGTCCGCGGACGACACGACCCCCCGCAGCGCCGCGAGGGAGACCTCCCGGGTGCTCTCCCGGTCCCGGCGACGCACGTCGTTGATGCCCGGGGTCAGCAGATCCTTCGTCATGGCGGATACGGCTTGCGGGGCGTGCCGGGCGCCCCAAACGCCCATCGCGGTCACACCGGCCAGCGGCTCGAGCCGCTTGCCGACGACCGGCAGCGAAGCCCCTGCGACGCTTAAGGCCAGGATGTAGTCTGCGGGACCAGCCCGCAGCAACCATCTCATGCAGGGTGTCATGCGGGGTCCCCTCGCAGTCATGTAGGGAGCGTACCGTTCCTTAGGAGTGAGCAGGAGTGATTCCTGTGCGGCCCGAACGGTCTTGGCCGCTGTGGTGGGTGTTTTCCGGTGGACCGGCATGCCTCATGGGTGGGCGTGTCGGTGGGCCGGAACTGCCGCGCCGTCGTTGTGTGGTGCTCGGCTGATGGTCGGGCCTGGCCGGTGGCGTGCCCTCAACCGTCCGCTGTCGGTTGCGGGGTCCTGCCGGCCGTCGCCTGATCGCCAAGCCGAGGCCACGCCTGCCGATCGCGGCCGCCGCCCCGTGATGGCTGGTGACGGTGGCCGGGTCGGAAGTCTGCTGCTGCAAGGGAGTACGCCAGTGCTGATTCCCCCAGCGGCTGGTGTAGGCGGCATCCACCGCGATCACGGCGATGCCGCGGCGGCATGCCATGCCGACCAGCCGATGGCGAAATTTCGCAGTGGGGATACCGGCGATGCTGTAGCGCAAGCGTCTTCCGCGCCTCCCACGGCCCAGGGTTTCCCGGCCGACGGCACGCGCGTCAGCGAAGTCGAGGTTTTCCACCACTACCGCGTCGCAGTTGCGGGCCTGAGCATGATCCAGCAGGGCAGTGATCGCCGCGCGCACCCGCCCATCGCGGCGGGAGGCCGCCAGCCCGGTGGTGAGCACGTCGATGCTCAGCGGCTCGCCGATCGGATTTCCCGACGCGTCCAGCACGCAGGCGGCCAAGTGGCCGTCGTTGAGGTCCACCCCCAGCACTCGCCCGGTGCGCAGATCCTCGATGTCAGGGGCTGGTTCGGGGATTGTGGTCCACGATGCGTGCAGATACCAGCGGCCCCGTGCCGGGTCATAGCTGATGTCATAGCGCACCGCGCAGTGGTCGCTGATCCGCGCCGCCCACTCGCTGCCACGGTGAGAAAACCGCACCGGCTCAACGATAACGACGTGCGAGCCGAATCGCTCGACCAGCGCCGCGGGGGTTTTGATGCGCAGCCGGCCCTCGGCGTCCACCCGGATGGTTTCGTTACCGCCAGCCTTGCCCGCCTCCCCATCAGCAGTCAAAAACATCCGCGCTGCATCCCAGCGCTCCCGCCACTGCCGCTCGCTCATGTCCGCGGCATCCAGATGGTTGCGGGTGTGCCACAAGCGTTTGCCGCCCCGCGTGATCGATGGCCGCCCCGCCGCCAGTGCGCGCTCGGCAACCGCGAGTCGCGCGCGCAGCACGGCCAAGCGGCGGGTCTTGGCGAATCGTTCCGCGGTGCTGCCATACGCCCGCGAGCGCCGAGGCCGCCCAGCTCCTTCGCCACCGGCCTTCGGGGCCGGTTGACCCGGGCGCAGCGCGCACCGGGACTCCAGAACATCAACCGCGGCACACATACCCGCCACATGAGCTGCCAAGCCGCGCATCCCCAACTGATACTGGTCCTCGACGGCGCGGGTGATCGCCCCCGGCTCGACGCCACCCCGGTGACCGCCCGCTTACGCTCGGCCCGCCACAGCGTGCGGCCCTTATGATCCAGCACGCCACATCGAATAAGCCCAGCCAGCTCCTCGCGATACACCGACCCCAAAAACACCCCGATCGCGGTCAACGCCTCACCCTCGGTGCCACTCGGATGTATCCGAGCGCGAATCCGCACTCCCGCCGGCGGCGCGGCCACCACCGGATCCCCGATCCGACGCAACCCCGCCCGCACAGCCATGCCCACATGCTGGCACCACCCACCGACAACCCCGCCCCACACACCAGCAACAGGCCCATTTCCGCGCAGTACCACTCACTTCCGCTCACTGTCCAGGCAACAGTTGTTACACCCCCGCGGGGATCGGCAGAACTGACGATTGCGTTGAGGGTCACCTCGGCGAGCCGCCCGCGGCCCGCCGACGTGCGACGACAAGGCGCGTGGCGTAGCCGAGGGCGCTTACCGCGAACATCGCCGCGGTCAACAGCAGCCACCTGCCCAGAAACGGCTGCTGGGTCTGTCCGGTGGCGGCGTGGTAGGTCGCGGCGCCCTGTTCGATGATGCCCGGAAGGAAAATCAGAAGCGTCAGCCCTGCACCCAGAGCGGGCACCCGAATGTGGTTGCGGGCGCTTACTCTTGACGGGCTTGCCTGACCCCGCGCCGCTCGCCCACCGATCCGCGCGAACAGCGCCCGGTCAGCGAGCGCGTAGAGCGGGAAGAGCAGCAGGTCGTGGGCGATGACGGCGGCTGCCAACCAGATGACAATCGACTGCCACCAGGTGCCGGGATTCCACAGCGTTGCCGGCTTGAACGTGGTGAGGGTGTAGCCCAACAGGGCGAAACCGGACAGCATCGTCAGCAGATGCAGCGGATGGGATCCGTAGATCGCCCTGAAACGCCTTGCCAATCCCGTCATCTCAGCTCGGCTCGAACTCGATGGACGCCACCCATTTGGTGTTGTGCACGCCGGGCAGCGCCGGAACGATGATGCGCGCCGGATAGCCGTGATCCAACGACAGGTCCGCGCCGTTGACTCGCAACGCCAGCAGCGCGTCGGGGTCGCCAATCTGATTGGCCTGCAACGTCGCCGCGCCGAATGCACCGCCCCGCTGCAGCGATGTCACCCGCGCCGCCCGGGGCGCGGGCACGCCCGCGATCCGGGCCAGCTCGGAAAGCCGCACCCCGCTCCAGGTCTGCACGGTCGACCAGCCTTCGACGCACGCGATCGGCAGCCGCGCCGTCGATTGCGGCATACGTGCCAGCGCGGCGCGGCCCAACACCACTTCCGAGGGCCCACCGCGCAGGGCCAACACCCAACCGCCGCCAACGCTCTCGGGCGTGATTCCCGCGGCGGCGGCGGTCTTGTTGACCGGGAAGTCTCCGCGGCCGCGCCCCCGTGGCAGCAGTAGAACGGCGCCACGGGCGGCACCGCCGAGGGTTTGGCCCACCGTCAGCGCGCCGATCAGTAGCGCACCCGAGCCGACCAGTGCGAGGGCACCGCGTCGGCTCATCGTTGGTTGGGCCGCATTGACGGCCACCAGTCCGTCGGGATCGGGTGGTTGGGGGCGGGTATCGCTGCGGTTGGTGCGCAACACTTCTCGCAGCGAAAGCGACCGCAATCCGGCGACCATGCGCGGAATCTTGATGGCGATATGCATCAGAAAACCGGTGATGAAGACCCAGGCCCCGAAGTAGTGGCCGGTGTAGAAGCTGAAGCCGAAGATGTAGTCGTACTGGATGTTGAGCACTCCGGTGACGATTTCGAACAGCGCCCCGCCGACCAGCATCAACAGTGACATTCGCTCCAGCAACTGGGCGATCGAGCGGGCCGGCGGCCGCACAAACAGCCGCGGGATCACCGACCACAGCTTGGCCAGCACCACCGGGATGATCACCAGGCCCAGCCCCACGTGCAGACCCTGGGTCAGCCGGTACAACCACGACGGGCGAGTCGGCCAGGTGAAAGCGGGCAGTCGCAGCCACCCGACATGGTCCGGAATGGCCTGCCCGAATTGCGGCGCGTAGGCGGCGTAGGACAGCAGCCCGGTGATGATGACGATGGGCAACGCGATCAACAGCACCAGCCCGAACACCGACGTCAGCCAGGGGCCACGCAACGGGCTACGAAACTGGAGGCTCACAAGGCCACCATTATCGCAAGCATACGGCCACCGATGAGACGGACACCCGCCAGTGTCAGACCCACTTGTGCGGCCAGCGTGCCGGCGCTGTCCACACCGACCGATGCCCATCGGAACCAGGGCCCGACCTCGCGGGCCGACTCCAGACGCACCCGGCGCGGACGGACGCCGATGACCTCGGTGTCGAACTCGACAACACAGCGCCCGCCCCGGGCCAGCAGCTCGGCGGCGCGCGCCAGGATGCGTCGCGGGTCGCCGCCGAGACCGACATTGCCGTCGACCAGCAGCACCGTACGCCAACGACCGGTTCCCGGCTGGGGGCACCTCCCGCTTGCGGGGGATGGCGCGAAGACGTCGCCCAGCAGGGCCGGCGCACCGCCGCGACCCGCCAGGCGGATCGCCGTCGCGGACCGATCGATGCCGAGCGCGGGTATCCCCCGCCGATTCAGCCTCGCGACCAACCGTCCGGGGCCGCATCCCAGCTCGATCGTCGGCCCTGCGCACGTCCGCGTGACGGCGTCGTCGAAGGCGTCATCGACGGCGTCACCCGATGCGTCACCGTTCCGGGCGCCCAGCCAACGGTGAGCGGGCAGCGGCCGGACCTCCCCGTCCTCGTGGCGAATCCAGCATCGTTCGCCGCCGAGCGCCCGATCGTAGAGATTCCCCAGCATTTCTCGCCTCTCGCGACTTCGGACCCGTTGGATGACATGGCTTGGAAACAACACCGCCGACACGCCGATATTCACGGGATAGGCCAGCGTTTCGATCAATCGGATCGATACCCCGATGCCGGCTCGGCTAACCAAGGTCGCTCCACCGAAGGTGGCGAAACCTTTCACACGAGTGATTCGGTGCCGACGAGGGCTTGGATGTCTACCGGACGGCCTAATAGGCGGCAGGCACGCCGTTGTGTTGCGGTTGATCAGCCTCGGCGTCGCCCATGCGCAGGCGGATGGTGCCGGTGTCGTCGGCGTACACGGGATAGGCGCCCACCGGCACGCCGCCGTTGGCGACCTCTTCCCCGGTCGCGAGGTCGTAGGTGAAGCCGTGCAGCGGGCAGACGACGATCCGGTTGTCCACCAGCCCGTCGGCCAGCGGGCCCCCGCGGTGCGGGCACACGGCGTTCAGCGCGCGCAGCGAGCCGTCGCGCAGGCGAAAGACCGCGACCTGCCGACCTTCGACCGCGTAGGCGCGGGCCCCGCCCACCGGGATGTCGCCCACCGGGCCCAGGCTGATCTCGCTCATCGCACCGGCACCTGCGGCAGTGGGATCAGCGGCAGGGAAGACCGGAAGTCGTTGGGTTCAGCGGAGTTTCGGCTCTCCGTCCACGGATCCCGGTAGGAATCGACCGATTTCTGCATGCGCGCATCGAGGTCGGCAGCGATACCGTCGCTGTCCTCGACCACGATCTCTCGGATCCGCTCGGCGCCCACCCGAGGCACGAACGCGTACGTGCGCTCGAGCCAGTTGGCGTTTTCCCGGTAGTACTGCAGGAACCGGCCCGTGAGCGTGATGACCTGTTCGGGCGTGTCCACGGTCGCCAGCAGGTCACCCTTGCGGACGTGTGAGCCGGCGGCCCCGCCGACGTAGATCTGCCATTGCCCACCCTCGATCGCGACGACGCCGACGTCCTTGCACAGGGCCTCGGCGCAGTTGCGCGGGCACCCGGTCACCGCCAGCTTCATCTTGCCCGGGCTGGGGAGCCCCTGGAAGCGCTCCTCGATCGCGATGCCCAGCGCCGTCGAGTCGCCCAGCCCGTAGCGGCAGAAGTCGCTTCCCACACAGGTTTTCACGGTCCGGAAGCTTTTGCCGTACGCGTGGCCCGACGGCATCCCGAGGTCGGCCCATACCGACGGTAGGTCTTCCTTGCGCACGCCCAGCAGGTCGATGCGCTGGCCGCCGGTGAGCTTGATCATTGGGATTGCATATTTGTCGGCCACGTCGGCGATCCTGCGCAGCTGGTCGGACGTCGTCACCCCGCCCTTGAGCTGCGGCACCACGGAGAAGGTTCCGTCCCGCTGAATGTTGGCGTGCACCCGGTCGTTGATGAACCGGCTGTCGCGTTCGTCGACGAACTCATCGCCCCACATCATGTGCAGCAGTGAAGCGAGTGCCATTTTCGACCCGGCGTCCTCGCGGCCGTCCGGTGCCAGCGCGGCGAACACGGACGACACCGAGTGCAGCCGCAGCTCTCGGATCCGGCGCATCAACTCCGGCTTTTCATAGGGGATCCCCGGCACGTACCAATTGGCTTCGGCGTCTTCCGAAATCGCAGCCCCGGTTTCTGAGGCCGCCCACTCGACGATCTGCGCGACCAGGCCTTTGCACGATCCGCAACCCTTCCCCGCGCGGGTCGCCGACATCACCCCGGCGAGCGAGGTTTGGCCGTCCTGCACGCAGCGGACGATCGCGGCCTTGCTGACCCCGTTGCAGTTGCACACCTGCGAGTCATCGGCCAGTTCGGCGGCGCCGGTGGAGGCGTCGGGCGTACCGATGTCGAACATCAGCGAGACCCGCTCGGGTGGCAGCGGAAGCCCGCGGTCGAACGCCTGCATCAAGAACGCGACCTTGCTGACGTCGCCCACCAGCGTCGCGCCGATCAGCTTGTCGTCGCGCACCACCACGGTCTTGTAGACACCGTGTTTGGGCTCGCAGTACTGCACGAATTCGTCGTCGTCGCGTTCCGGGCTTTTCACCCCCATCGCGGCCACATCGACACCGGCGACCTTCAGTTTCGTGGCGGTGCGTGAACCGTGGTACGCCGCACCGGGATTGGCGCCCGTAAGGTGCTCGGCGACCACGATGGCCTGCTCCCACAAGGGCGCGACCAGCCCGTAGACCTGCCCACGGTGCTGTGCACACTCGCCCACGGCGTAGATGTCGTCGTCGTCGATCGACCGCATCTGGTCGTCGACGACGATGGCGCGCTCCACCGTCAAACCGGCGCGGACGGCCAGCCCGACGTTCGGTCGGATGCCCGCCGCCATCACCACCATGTCGCACGACAGGAGGCTGCCGTCGTCGAACTCGATCGCCGACGGGAGCCCGTCGTCGGCGAGCATCCCGGTGGTTCTCTTGCCCGTGTGCACCTCGATGCCCAGCGCCTCCACCAGGCGCCGCAGGATGTCGCCCCCCTGGTCGTCGAGTTGGGCATTCATCAACGCCGGACCACCTTGCACGACGGCCACTTGCAACCCCCGGTTCTGCAGGCCCCGCGCGGCTTCCAAGCCCAGCAGTCCGCCGCCGATGACCGCAGCCTTTGCAGGGATTTTGGTCAGCCCCTCGGCGAATTCGATCATCCCCTCGCAGTCGTCGAGCGTTCGGAATCCGAAAACGCCACGAGCCAGGGTCTTGTCGTCTTGCCAGATGCCGTTGACCGGGGGGAAGAACGACCTGCTGCCGGTGGCCAGGATCAGCTTGTCGTAGCGGATGGTGGTGCCGTCATCGGCATGCACCAGATGTGCGAAGGGGTCGACACGCACCACGCGGACCCCGGCGCGCAAGTCAATGTCGTTGTCGGCGTACCAGTCCAGCGGATTGAGGTAGATCTCGCCGGCATCGTCGGACCCGGCCAGCACGTTGGACAGCAAAATCCGGTTGTAGTTCCCATAGGGTTCGTCGCCGAACACGGTAAGGGCAAACCGCCCGCCGCCGCCGCGGGCGAGGATCTCCTCCACCGCGCGTGCGCCCGCCATGCCGTTGCCGACCACGACCAAGCGGGCCAGGCCGGCCGGGGTGCGACCGTTGGTTTCGGGTTTCGCCAGTATAGTCATGAATACCCTTGGTGTGACTAGATTTCGACGAGCCCGATGTCGACGAATACCGTACCGCTCAGTCCATCGGGGGCGGCGACGAACACCTCGAGGACGGTGTCGGCGATCAGGTCTTCGACGACCCGAAGCGGTACATGCACGGCGTCTTTGGCGCCGATGGGGAAGTATCGCATCGGGGCGCCGTCGCGCATCACGACGATGCTCACCAGCTCGTCGGTGCTATTGCCGCCGCGAAAGTAGACCGGCTGGGTAATCGCCCCGGCCGGCACGACATAGCGCAGCGTCGAGTCAAGCAGGCAAGGGGAATCGTAGCCCTTACCGTCGAACGCGAATGCCCCCTGCAGGAAGCGGGGGGTGCTGCCATCACCCATGCGTCACATCTCCTTCCGGGAATCGGAATCCTCGGTGTGGGCCGCTGCTTTAGATACCGCGACCGCGCAGACTTTGAACGACGGCATCCGCGAATGTGGGTCCAGCGCCGGATTGGTCAGCCGGTTCACACTTGCCGGACCGCCCCAGTGGAACGGCGCGAACACGGTGTCCGGGCGGATACCGCCGTCCGTCCGCACCGTCATCACCACCTCGCCCCGGCGTGTTCTCAGGCGGACCTTGTCGCCGCTACGCACGCCGACGCGCCTGCCCAGCGTCGGGTGCATCTCGGCAACCGGCGCAGGCTCCGCCTCGGAAAGCTTGGCGACCCTTCGTGTTTGGGTACCGGATTGGTACTGTCGCAGGACGCGGCCGGTCGTGAGGTAGTACGGGAATTCGTCGTCCGGCAATTCGGCGGCGCCCGACTGTTCGACGGGATGGAAGTGGGCTCGCCGGTCGGGTGTGGGGAAGTCCTCGACGAACAGGCGCGGGGTGTCGGCGTACAGTGCGGACGGGCACGGCCAGAACACCCCGTTGTCGGCCGCGATCCGTTCGTAGCTGATTCCGCGGTAGTCGGCCTTTCCGCCGGCACTCGCCCTGGTCAGCTCCTCGAACACCTCCTGTGAATCGGCGGAAAACCCTTGCACCCCTAGCCGCTTCGCCAGATCGGCCATCACGTCGAGATCGCTGCGAACCTCGCCGGGTGGCGCTACCGCCGACCGCCGCAGCACCACCCGACCCTCCAGGTTGGTCATGGTTCCCCACTCCTCGGCCCACTGCGTCGTCGGTAGCACCACGTCGGCCAGGGCGGCGGTCTCGGACAGGAAGATGTCGGACACCACCAGGAAGCCCAGCTGCTTGATCTTCTCGCCGATGTGCAGCGAATTCGGCGCCGAGACAACAATGTTGGACGCCATCACCCAGAGCGCACGCAGGCCGCCACGAGTGCCTATGCTATTGAGCATCTCGTAGGCCGACTGGCCCGACGACGGCAAGTCGGCCGGGTCGATGCCCCACACCCGTGCGACGTGGGCGCGTGCGGCGGGATCGTCGAGTTTGCGGTACCCGGGCAGCTGGTCGCATTTCTGCCCGTGTTCGCGACCGCCTTGGCCGTTGCCCTGACCCGTGATCGTCGCGAAACCGCTATACGGACGGCCCGGCAATCCCAACGCCAGCGCCAGGTTGATGAAGGCCTGCACGGTGTCGGTGCCCGAGCTGTGCTGCTCGGCGCCGCGAGCGGTCAGGATCATCGCGCGGTCGGCGGTCGCCAGCATCCGCGCCGCCGCGACGACGTCGTCCTCGGGGACGCCGGTGATTCGTTCGACCCGATCCGGCCAGTACAGCCGCACCGCGCGGCGCACCGCGTCGAATCCCGTGGTCCGCTCGGCGACATAATCCCGGTCAATAAGGCCGTCCCGGGCAATGACATTGAGCATGCCGTTGGCCAGGGCCAGGTCGGTTCCGGGGACGGGCTGAAGATGAAGGTCGGCGCGGCCGGCGGTCGCGGTGCGCCGCGGGTCGACGACGATGTGTTTGGCGCCGCGCGCGCGACCCTCGTCGAAATACTGCATCGCCGGGGGCAGGGTGTCGGCCGGGTTACCCCCGACGATGAGGACGACATCGGCCCGCGCGATATCGGCCAGCGGAAAGGGCAACCCGCGGTCGATGCCAAACGAGCGGTTCGACGCCACGGCCGCCGATGACATGCAAAACCTGCCGTTGTAGTCGATCGCCGAGGTCCGCAGCGCGATGCGCGCGAATTTCCCCAACTGGTAGGCCTTTTCGTTGGTCAGGCCGCCGCCACCAAAGCATCCGACCGCGTCCCGGCCGTGGTCGGCCTGTGTCTTCTGGAAAGACGCGACGATCCGTTCCAGCGCCTCGTTCCAGGTGGCCGGGCGCAGCGGCGAACCACGCTCGTCGCGCACCAGCGGACTCGTCAGCCGTTCCGGATGCGCCAGCAGGTCGGCCGCGGCCCAGCCCTTAGCGCACAGGCCGCCACGGTTGGTCGGGAAATCGCTTTGTGGTGCAAGCACTGGCGTTTTCGAGCCATCCCCCGACACGTCGAGCGTGATCCCGCATTGCAACGAGCAGTACGGGCAGTGTGTTTTCGTCGGCGCCGGCGCCATCGGCGATCACCGTTCATCCGATGAGCCCGCGCGGCCTGGGCCGGCTCTACTGGATGTACCTCCCACGTCGCCTCCCGATCGACCCCTTACCGCCAGACGCTACGTCGCGTGTGTTTCCAAGGCATTTCCGCCGATTGTCCGGACGACTACCACGTACTCACGGGCCTGTCCGCGCCGATACGTTCCCGTCGGTGATACTGGACCGATGCCGAACGATGACGTTCACCCCGACCTGCGCCGAATCGCCCGCATCGCCCCGCGACAACTGGTCGGTCCCCGGAGTTTGCCGATCATGCGAGCGTTGAGCGGGCTGACGGAGCGACTTCTCAGCCCAGGCGCATCGGGCGACGTCGAGGTGATAACCCTGGGATCCGGAGCGGGCGTCCGGCTGTTCCGGCCCGCCGGCGCGACCGAACCCACGCCCGCGTTGCTGTGGATCCACGGTGGCGGATACATCATCGGGACCGCCAGGCAGGACGACCGGCTATGCCGGCGGTTCAGCACCCGGCTGGGCATCACCGTCGCGTCGGTGGAATATCGGCTGGCTCCCGAACACCCGTATCCCATTCCGCTGGAAGACTGTTACTCGGTGTTGACGTGGCTGGCCGGCCTGCCCGCGGTGGATTCCGACCGGGTGGCTATCGCCGGCGCCAGCGCCGGTGGCGGGCTTGCGGCGGCGTTGGCCCTGCTGGCGCGCGACCGCGGCGAAGTGACACCGGCGTTCCAGGTGTTGGCCTACCCCATGCTCGACGACCGGAGTTCCGCGACCGCCGAGAACCCGAACTACCGGCTGTGGAACACACGCAGCAACCACTTCGGCTGGACGGCCTACCTAGGCAATGCCGACCCACAGGTGGCAGTTCCCGCGCGCCGGGACGACCTCGGCGGGCTGCCGCCGGCGTGGATCGGCGTCGGCACCCACGACCTGTTCCACGACGAAGATCTGGCCTACGCGGAACGGTTGACCGACGCGGGGGTGCCGTGCCGTGTCGAAGTCGTTCCAGGCGCCTTCCACGGCTTCGACCTGGTGGCGCCGAAAGCCCCAGTGTCCCGGAGGTTTTTCGACAGCCAGTGCGACAGTCTGCGGGCCGCCCTCGTCCCGGCGGCTTGATCGCCGGTCACATTGCGAAGTACACGAGCTCGCCACCGACGATGGTGGCCGCCACCATGCCGGCGTCCAGCTCGGCCAGTGCTGTCGCCGGTGGCTCGGTCAGCACACAGAGGTCCCCCGGCTGTCCGGTTTCGACGGCCCGCGCCCGGCCCGGCTCGTCCGGCCGGCCGAAGAACATCGTCAAAGCCTTTAGCGCCGAGACACATTCGTTGGCATTGAGCACCGCGCCGCTCGGCGTGGTGCGGTATACGGCGGCGCGCATCGCCGTCCACGGGTCGCCGTGGCCGAAGGGCATGTCGGTGGACAGCGCCACCGGCACCGTCGCGTTCAGCAGGGACGCGACGCGCCATAGCTGACCGTGCTCGGCGGCGGGGACGTCGGCGAGGTAGTGATCGCCGCGCTCGGCGACGAAGTTGGGCTGGGTCACCACCGTGACCCCGAGCTCGGCGAGGTCGGTCAGATTGTCGTCGGGCACTACGGCGGCATGCTCGATGCGATCGAGCGGATGGCTACCCGCCGCACGCAGGGCCGCGATGGTCACCACCAGCTGCGCCGCGGTCACGCAGTGCACGGCGACGGGCCGGCCGTCGTCGTGGTGATCGGCAATCCAGTGCGTCAGGGAGTCCAGGTCAAGGCGATCATCCTGCAGGATTTTCTTGCCCGGCGACAGGAAACGCGGCCGTGGTCGAAATTCGCCGCGACGGTGCGCGACCAGCAGCGAGACCATGTCGTCCGCGTCGAGGTCAGGGGTGGCGTCGGTGACGCCGGTGACGCCGGTCGCAGTGATGCGACGGCTGAGTTCCGCGAGGTCGGTTTCGCGCTGCTGCAGCGCTTCCGACCAGCCACGGTCGGAGCTACGCAGGCGACCGTCGGGATGTTCGGTCAGCCCGACCCTGGCCAGCGCCTCGGAATTGAGGATCCACAGCGTACCGCTGCGGTGCTGGATGCGCACCGGAATGTCGGGCACCAGGGCATCAAGACCGGCCCGGTCCAACTCCCCGGCGACCGACTCGTGATAGCCGACGGCGCGAATCCACCCGTCGGGACCCGGCGTGGCATTCGACAGCAATTGTGTCAGTTGAGCTTTGGTGCTGACGCCGGGCGGTCCGACGAAGAACGAATTCAGCGCCGAGGCCGCCGAGCGCAAGTGCACGTGGTGGTCGTGGAGTCCGGGCAGGACGGTTCCACCGCCCGCGTAGAGCACACCCTCCCCTTTGCCCGCAACCAGGCCGTCGCCTATCTCGTCGATCTGCGCGCCGACGCGGATATCGGTGACCGTCCCGTCGAGCAATGTGGCTTGCTTAATCAGCATGACGGGCAACCTCTTTCGACGACCATTCGCCGCACGGTGTCGTTATCGGCACCCAGCTCGGCCGCCGAGCCGGATGCCGGCGGTGCCTCCGGTGGTGGCGCCGGGTATTCCGCGATCGACGCCACCGTTGGCAGCGCCGCATACGTCGCCGCGACCGCGGCCATGGACACGTGGATCAGCTCGCCGGCGCCCCTGCCGAGCGATTCGGCCACCGCCAAGGCGGCGTCCAGCCCCGTCAGCGGGTCGGCGATGGCGTCGCCGCAGAACACCGGTCCATCGACAGCGGTACCCACCAGGCCGCCCGCCACCGCGGCGTCATCGCCGAACGCCGGCCTATGGTCGTCATATCCGGTGATGCGCAACCAGATTCGGCCCGTTCGCGGCGCGACGTCGTCCGGCCCGAGCCGGCGGCGCGCCAGCGCCGCGGGGCGCGAGCCTTCGATCACGATATCGGCTGCGGCGAGCAGCTCGCGCAGCTCGTCGGCTTGGTCGTCGAAATCGGCTGCGTAGGAGAGCTTTTCGCCATTCATCCAGTCGAAGAAGGCGCGGTCCCCCGCTCGGGTGCCGTCCGGCCGTCGCGGGCTTTCGACCTTGACGACGGTGGCCCCGGCGCTCGCCAGCAGCTGCCCGCACAGCGGACCCGCCCACATCGACGACAGGTCGGCCACCAGCAGGCCGGCCGGCTCACGCTGCGAATCTCGGGAACCCATGTGCAGGATCCGCGGCGATGCGGCGGCGACCTCTCCGAGGCCGGCCACCGGGATGTCGAGCAGGCCCCCCCGCTCGGTGATCGCGGACACCGGATGCGTTGCGACCCAACGCGCCAGCGCCGGCCAGGGGTCGGCGGGCGCGTCATCGGCCTGCAGCAGCGCGGGGACGGCGGCGACGTCGTCGGGGCGGGACAGCGTGATCGCGCACCAGCCGTCGGTGGCGGCCAGCAACCGGGTTGCCCCACCCGCCGACACCCGGCCGCCGCGCGTCAACCCGAGCAACCCGGCACGCCCGGTCAGCAGGCCGGCCGCATCGACGGCGATCCCCAATCGGTGACCGACGGCCGCGGCCACCTGTTCCGCGCGTACCAGCACGTGCGCGCAGGAGAAGTCGGGCGGCCCGTCGGACAGGCCGGTCAGGCAGGCCAGCCCGCTGCTTCCCCACTGCGCCTCCCAAGACGACCAAGCCGAGCTCACGCCCACCATTGTGCGCGCGGCTGTCCCGCGCGACTCAGAAATGCAGCGCGCTGAGGCGCCAGTCCAGCACCGGCCGGTCGGGTTCACCCGCTTCGCCCACCGCGTAGACCAGCGACCGTAGCCCCAGCACCCCGCCGTGTGCGGTCGGCTCGGCGGACTCCACGTGCAGCTCGCTGTACAGGGTGTCGCCCTCGTGCACCGGCCCGGTGTGATCGCAGGACTCCCAACCCAGGACCGTCACCAAATTGGGCAGCAGCCTGCTCGCCTGCGCGAGTGCCAGCCCGATGGTGTGTCCGCCGTACACCAGCCGCCGTCCGCCGACTCGCGAATCATGATGTGTGGCAGCGATGTTCAGGGTGAGGCGGGCCAGTTCGGGCGCGCCGCTGACCACGTCACCGGTGCTGCGCAGCACCGCGCCCGCCAGGCCCGGGTCAAAATGCGGACCGGGCACCTTGTTCCGGAAAACGTCGCCGTCCCAGTGCGCGGTCGGATCGAAGGCCGGTCCGGGCACGTCCGCGCCGATGGTCGAAAGGTCGTCGCCGGGGAGGTCGTCGGGGTGCCAGTCCGGGGAGGCCGGCAGCATGGCGCACCGGTAGAAGTCGAGTACCAACCGATCGGCCTGGTCGATCGTGATCATCCGCAGCGCCGCCATTCCCGTCGGCGCCCTACCCGGCTTGACCGAATTCGGTCGCAGTCCAACCACTTCGGTGCGGGTGTAAATGGTGTCGCCGACCGCCGGGAAGCGGTGAAACACCAGGCCGCGGTAGAACAGGTTGGCCTTGACCCGCTGGGTCACCAGCGTCGACTGCCCGATCGCGACGTCGCAAACCAGCGCCGGATGGGCCAGCGGCCCCGGTACGCCGGTCACCGCGGTGCAGAGAACGGCGTCGCACGCCAGGCGCAGCCGGTCCCCGATGATCGCCTGATGCGCGGCGGCCAACCCGGACGACAGCGTCGCCGCGGGTGCCCAGTCGAACACCTGGCCCACCGAGAGGTCGTCGAAGTAGGGCCCGCCCTCGCGGATCCGCGCATACCCATTACTAGTCACAACGCCACATGCTGGCAGGCTGTCGAATCGGGGGTAACGCCGGAGGGTGGTCACGGGTGGACTCTGAACTGAACGACGAAGAAGACATGCTGGTCGCCACGGTGCGGGCGTTCATCGACCGCGACGTCAAACCCAGCGTCCGCGAGGTCGAGCACGCCAATGCCTACCCCGAGGCATGGATCGAGCAGATGAAGCGGATCGGCATCTACGGCCTGGCCATTCCGGAGGAATACGGCGGGTCACCGGTGTCGATGCCGTGTTATGTGCGCGTCACCCAGGAGCTGGCGCGCGGCTGGATGAGCCTGGCCGGCGCGATGGGCGGGCACACGGTGGTGGCCAAGCTGCTGACGCTGTTCGGCACCGAGGAGCAGAGGCGCGCCTACCTGCCGCCGATGGCCACCGGCGAGCTGCGGGCCACGATGGCGCTGACCGAGCCGGGCGGCGGCTCGGACCTGCAGAACATCTCGACGACCGCGCTGCCCGACGGGTCCGGTGGTTTGCGGATCAACGGTTCCAAGACCTGGATCAGCAACGCGCGCCGGTCCGGCCTGATCGCGCTGCTGTGCAAGACCGACCCCGGCGCCAGGCCACGGCACAAGGGCATCTCAATCGTGCTCGTCGGGCACGGGCCGGGTCTGACGGTGTCGCGGGACCTGCCCAAGCTGGGCTACAAGGGGGTCGAATCCTGCGAGCTGTCGTTCGACGACTTCGGCGCGCCGGCGTCGGCCGTCCTGGGCGGCCGGATGGGCGAGGGCTTTGCGCAAATGATGAAGGGACTCGAGACGGGCCGCATCCAGGTGGCCGCCCGGGCCCTGGGGGTGGCGACTGCGGCGCTCGAGGACGCGCTTGCCTATGCCCAGCAACGGGAAAGCTTCGGCCAGCCGATCTGGAAACATCAGTCCGTCGGCAACTACCTGGCCGACATGGCCACCAAACTCACCGCCGCCCGTCAGCTCACCCGCTACGCCGCCGAGCGCTATGACGGCGGCCAACGGTGCGACATGGAGGCCGGGATGGCCAAGCTGTTCGCCTCCGAGGTCGCGATGGAAATTGCCCTGAACGCCGTGCGCATCCACGGCGGCTACGGCTACTCATGCGAATACGACGTCGAACGCTACTTTCGCGACGCGCCGCTGATGATCGTCGGCGAAGGCACCAACGAGATCCAGCGCAATGTGATCGCCGGGCAGCTGGTCGCTCGGGGCGGGATCTGAGTCCGAACCCGAATCTCCGTGGCTGACGGAGGTGCGTGCTGTATATTTGCCTGACTTCGGCACCAGCAGAGCGGCGCGGGAATCCAAAGGAAGGCAGCTGCCATGAGTTATCCTCCTGGGCCGTACGAAGGTTCCCCGGAATGGCAGGGCCAGCAGCAGCCGGGTTGGCAGGGCCAGCAACCGCCCGGTTGGCAAGGTCCGCAGCCGGGTTGGCCAGCCCAGCAGCCGGGCTGGCCCGCCCAACGTGAGCCGGACAACTACCTCGTCTGGGCGATTCTGTGCACGGTCCTGTGTTGTCTCCCGCTCGGGGTCGTCTCGATCGTGTACTCCACCAAGGTCTCCGGATTGTGGGCCCAAGGGCGGTATGCCGAGGCCCAGTCTGCGTCGGACAGCGCCAAGAAGTGGGCCATCATCGGCGCCGTCGTGGGCGCAGTCACCTATGTCATCGGCGTCGTTCTGTGGTTCGCCTTCGTCGCGGCGGTTGTCTCGACCATCCCGTCGATCACCACCACCACCTACTCGGGCTACTGAGTAACGCCCTGGGCGCCAACGTAAATCGCGTCCGCCAGCCCCCAGGCCAGTGCGACATCGGCATTGACCATGTGCCCGGACAGCACCAGATACGCCGTGCGCCAGCGGCCGATCCGGCGCGTGACGCTGACGGTGCCGCCGGCGCCGGGGATCAGGCCCAGGCCCAATTCGGGCAGCCCGAACACCGAATCGTCGCGCGCCTCAACCCATCCGCAAAACGCCGCCATCTCCAGCCCGCTGCCCATCACGCGGCCGTGAACCTCGGCGCGGCATGACCGGCCCAGCCTGGCGGTCAGCGCATCGAGGGCCAGGGCGGGGCTGTGCCGGGTGCGCGCCAGGTGCGCGCTCGCCGGGTCGGCGAAGGTGCCGAATTCGGCGAGGTCGCCGCCGCTGCAAAACGACGGCCCGTTGCCGCTCAACACGACCCCGGTCACCGACGGGTCCAGCTGCGCGACCGTCAGCGCCTCGAGCAGCGCGGCCCGCGCATCGGTGGAAAACGCGTTGTGACGTTGGGGCCGGTTGAACCTGATGCGGAGGGTGTCGCCGTCGCGCTCCGCCTGCACGGGGTCGGCGATGTCGGGCATGCGGGCCGGTCCGCGCTCCTCCAGCCAGCGCGCGAACTCCGGGCCTGCCTGCAGGGTCGAGTAGGCCAATGACTCGGTGACCACCCCGGCCAGCGTCGGGCCGTCGGGGTCGACCCCGCGCAGGACGTCATCGCACACGGCACTGGCGTGCGGCCAGCGTTGGCAGCGTTCCGTCAGCTCGGCCAGGGCGTCGGGCACCGAATCGACGGTGACCACCCTAAGATCGGTACAGGCGTCTTCGGTCAGCGTGAAAGTCGCTGTGTTCAGCCAGTGTTCGGCCCGATTAAGGTCGGCGGCCGGGCCGAAGGCGATCACCACGCCCGGCGGTGTTGCTGCCCGGGCATCGGTGTCCGGCGAACTCGACAGGTCGACCAGCCGCAACATGATCACGCGGAATACTTATCGATCAGCTCGTTCTTATACAGCTTGCCGGTGTCGGTGCGCGGCAACGTCGGCTCGAACGCGATCGATCGCGGGCATTTGAAGTGCGACAGGCGGTTTCGCAGCCAGCCGAGCAGCTCTTCGGCGAACTCATCGTTGGCGTCGGCCGGGTGGACGGTCTGCACGGCCGCCATGACACGCTGTCCCATCTCGTCGTCCGGAACGCCGAACACCGCCGCGTCCAGCACCTTCGGATGAGTGATCAGAAGGTTCTCGGTCTCCTGCGGGTAGATGTTCACCCCACCGGAGATGATCATGTGGTGGCGCCGGTCGGTCAGGAACAGGTAGCCCACGTCGTCGAGGTAGCCGACGTCGCCGACCGTCACCCAGCCGTGCTTGTCGCGCGACGCAGCGGTCTTGGCCGGGTCGTTGAGGTATTCGAAGCTGTACCCGCCGTCGAAGTAGATTTCGCCCGCCTGCCCGGGTGGCAGCTCGTTGCCGTCCTCGTCGAGGATGTGCACCCCGCCCAGCATCGGTTTGCCGACCGAACCCGGATGGGCCAGCCAGTCCTCGGCGGCGATCAACGTGGAGCCGATCGCCTCCGAGGAGGCGTAGTACTCGTCGACGATCGGGCCCCACCAGTCCATCATCTGCTGCTTGATCTGCACCGGGCACGGCGCCGCGGCATGCATCACCCGCTTGAGGCTGGACAGGTCATACGAATTACGAACGGCCTCGGGGAGTTTGAGCATCCGAACGAACATCGCCGGCACGAACTGGCCGTGGGTCACCCCATAGCGCTGGATGGCGTCCAGCGCACCCTCGGCGTCGAACTTCTCCATCACCACGGTGGTGATGCCGCCGGCCTGGATGCTCATCGACCAGACTGACGGCGCGGTGTGGTACAGCGGCGCGGGGCTCAGATAAACCGCATCCGGATCCATCCAGAACCCCACCAGCGCCGACATCATGCCAGGCGCATCGGCCGGGGGCAGGTGCGGCAGCTCGCGTCTGATCCCCTTGGGCCGGCCGGTGGTGCCCGACGAGTACTGCAGCAGGTCGCCCTCGATCTCGTCGTCGATCGGCGTGTCCGGTTGATCCGCAACACATTCCGGATAGCGCTCCCACCCGGTAACGTCGGCGTCCACCATGATCAACAGATCCGGCAGGCCGCCCGGCAAGTGCTCGGCGAGCTGCTCGCAAGTCTCGCGCAACGCCGCCGACCCGATGAACGCCTTGGCGTTGCTGTTCTCGATGATGTAGGCGGCCTCGGCCGCGGTCAGGTGTGTATTGATCGGCACGTAGTACAAGCCGCTGCGCCGGGCCGCCCACATCACCGCGTGGATGTGCTCGTTGTTCTCCATCAGGATCGCGACGCTGTCGCCCTCGGCCAGACCGGCCTGACGGAACCTGTGTGCCAGCCGGTTGGCGCGGGCTTCCAGCTCGTCGAAGGTCACGACCGTCCCCGACGGGTGCAAGATGATCGCCGGTTTGTTGGCGCCTCCGTGACCGGAAGTATGGGGCCGGATCTGCATGCGCAGACTGTATTACCCGCCCGTCGGCGAGCGGCATATAGGTCACCGTCGGACCGTCCCCGGTCGAGGGGTGAAGTCACACCGGCCACACGCAGTTCGGGGTGGGCCGATGTGCCCGCATGCGCCGCGTTGTTGGTGCCCAAGTGACAACTCGAACCCACCCGTCAGCGCCCCGGCAGGAGTAGGGCGCTGTCGCCGAATTCATGCCACAGATAGCCGTGTTCGACGGCCTCCCGGTACGCCGCGGCCACCAAGTCTGGGCCGGCGACGGCTTCGAGCAGCAACAGGTGCGAGGCGCCGACGTCATGCCACCCGGTGATCAAACCGTCGACCACCCGGGCCGGGCGGCCGGGTCCGAGCACGAGATCCGTCCAGCCGACGGCCTGCCGCACCACGCCGTCGGCGTTGGCGGCCGACTCGAGCGCACGAGTCACCGTGGTGCCGACGGCGATCACCCTGCCGCCACCCGCGTGCGCCGAGTTGACCATCCACGCGGTAGCGGCCGGCACGTCAAACGGCTCGGGGGTCGGTGGCTCACCCGCTTCCGCCGACGACACCCCCGTATGCAGCGTGACCGGCGCGATCGCAATGCCGGCGGCCACCAGACCCGTCACCAGCTCGGTGCTGAAAGGCCGGGCAGCACTGGGCATCTCGGCGCTGCCGGGCTGGCGCGCGAACACGGTCTGGTAGTAGCGCAGCGGCCATTGCCGTGGCACGTAGGAATACCGGATGGGCCTGCCGTGCCGGGCCAAAAACGAGCCGACGCTGCCTTCGGGACCTTCGATGACCACCCGCGCCGTCCACAACCGGGCGCCCTTGACCCCGGGTTCGGGGTAGGACGACTCGATGACGATCGCGGCGCCGCCGGGCATGGCGATGCGTTCGCCGGGACGGATGTCGGGCAGGTAGCCGGTCGCATCGCGGGCTGGTCGAAGTTCCACCACCCAGACCTTCCCGGCGCGCGCCGTCGAGAAGTGCACGGCGACGGCAGGGCCATCGC
>Ga0318573_10000171_pt1 | contig 21100 bp, 21 predicted proteins | sample GRESIP089b5f21_FD_202515 | JGI IMG/M metagenome (GOLD analysis project Ga0318573, IMG submission 202515) | Tropical soil microbial communities from Luquillo Experimental Forest, Puerto Rico - GRE.SIPMG.089b5f21 | ecosystem: Environmental > Terrestrial > Soil > Tropical forest > Bulk soil... | reverse complement strand
AACAGCCTCGGCATGGGCCTGCCGGGCGCCAAGCGGCTCATGGACGAGTTCGAGCTCTCGTCCACGGTCGGGAAGGGCACCACCGTCACGATGAAGAAATGGGTCCGATGAGCGCGCCAGGAGAGGCAGACCTGGTCGTCGAGTGGGGCGCGGCGGGTGCCGCCCTCGCCGGTGAGATCGAATCGGGCGACGCGCACGTCATTGCGGGGTTCGAAGGTGGGACCCTGGTGGCCGTGGTGGACGGGCTCGGACACGGTCCGGAGGCGGCGGCGGCGTCCCGGGAGGCGACCTACGTCCTCGCGGCGCGCGCGGGAGATCCTCTCGACCTGCTCGTCGAGCGCTGTCACGAGGCGCTGCGCGCGACCCGCGGCGTCGTCATGACCCTCGCCTCGTTCCGGGCGCATGACTCCTCGATGACCTGGGTAGGAGTCGGGAACGTGGAGGGCATCCTCCTGCGCGGCGACCGGGCGACGGGGCGCGTACGGGAGGCGATCTCCACGCGGGGCGGCGTCGTCGGGTACCACCTCCCACCGCTTCGCCCCGCTGTCGTCCCGGTCGCGCCGGGCGACACGCTCGTCCTGGCCACGGACGGCATCCGCAGCGGGTTCGTGGCTCACGCCGACGTGGGGGGAAGCCCGCAGGAGGTGGCGGACGCGATCTTCGGCCGCTACGCCAGGGGGACGGACGACGCGCTGGTGGTGGTGGCGCGCTATCTCGGGGTGACGAGGTGATGCGCCTTCCCATCCGGGAGGAGGCGGACGTGAGCGTGGCGCGGACGCGCACGCGTCAGCTCGCTTTGCAGGAAGGCTTCGACGACGCGCGCGCCGCCGCGATCACGACCGCCGTGTCGGAGGTGGCCTGGAACATCGTCGTCCACGCCGGCGCGGGCGAGATCGAGCTCGACGTCGTCACGGAGCGCGGCCGGCGCACGCTCACGGCGGTCGCGCGCGACGCCCACCCCGGGATCGCGGACATCGATGCGGCGATGCGGGACGGGCACTCGACGCGCGGTGGCCTCGGCCTCGGACTCCCGAGCGCGCGGCGGCTCGTGGACGAGTTCGAGATCCGCTCCGCCGTCGGTCGAGGGACCACGGTGACGCTGAAGAAGTGGGCCCATGACGCGGACGAATGAGCCGATGGCGCCGGACACGCTGGCGCGCGAGTACGACGGCGCGCTCCAGGCCTACGTCGCGACCGGCAGCGAGGCCGCGCTCACGAGCGCGTACGAGCTGGGGCGCGCGGCCGCCAGCGGCGGCCTCGGGATCCTCGAGCTGGCCCTCGTGCACCACGAGGCCCTGCGCGGCCTGCCGCTCGCCGCGACGGGCGAGCGACCGCAGCTGGCGATGGCGGCGCAGTTCCTGGCCGAGAGCCTCTCCCCTTTCGAGATGACGCTGCGGTCGTACCGGGCCAACGCGCGGCTGCTCGGGCTGAGCGAGGTGCTCGCGGAGCAGAACGCCGAGATCGACCGCGCGCGCGAGCAGCTGCGCACCATCCTCGACGCGACGACCGCCCTCATCTACTTGAAGGACGCGGAGGGGCGCTACCTCTACTCGAACCGGCAGTTCCAGCAGGTGTTCGCGCTGCGCGGCGAGGACGTGATCGGCAAGCGGGACGACGAGATCCTGCCGCGGGCGGTGGCGGAGATCCTCCGCCGCGACGACGCCCAGGTGCTCGCTGCCTGCGCGCCGGTCGAGCTGGAGGAGCTCATCCCGGCGGGATCCGAGCCGCGCGCGTACCTCTCGCTCAAGTTCCCGCTGCTCGACGCGAACGGCGTCGTGTACGGCGTGTGCTGCGTCTCGACGGACATCACCGAGCGCAAGCGCGCGGAAGGGGCCCTCCAGCGGGCGCGCGAGGCGGCGCAGCGCGAGCGGCAGCTCAAGGCCACGCTCGAGGCCCGCGATCGGTTCCTCGACATCGCGTCGCACGAGCTCAAGACGCCGCTGACCTCGCTCGAGCTCCAGGTGGCGAGCCTGCGGCGGCTCGGCGTGACGTGCCCCACCACGCCCCTCTCCGAGGAGCGGGTCCAGTCGAAGTGCGACGTCATCCTCCGCCAGGTGGATCGCCTGAAGGTCCTCATCAACGGCCTCATCGACGTGGGGCGGATCTCGTCGGGCCACCTCCACCTCTCGCGCGAGCCGGTCGAGCTGAGCAGCCTGGTCGCGACGGTGCTCGCGCGCAGCGCGGAGGCGATCGAGCGCTCCGGCAGCGAGGTCGCGTTCCACGCGCCGGGTCCCTTGGTCGGATCCTGGGACAGGTCTCTGGTCGAGTCCGTCGTCGCCCAGCTCGTCTCGAACGCGCTCAAGTTCGGGGAGGGCAAGCCGGTCGAGGTCGCGGTGCGCGTCGAGGCACGGCGCGCGATCCTCACCGTCCGCGATCACGGGATCGGCATCTCGGTCGAGCACCAGCGCCGCATCTTCGAGCGGTTCGAGCGCGCCGTGTCCGAGCGGCACTACGGCGGGTTCGGCGTCGGGTTGTGGGTGGCGCGCCAGGCCATCGAGGCGCAGGGCGGCCGGATCTCGGTCGAGAGCAGCCCGGGCGCCGGGGCGGAGTTCGCGGTGGAGCTGCCGCTCCAGGATGAAGCGCCCGACGAGCCGGCGCCGACGTGAGTGCCATCTTCCGTTCGTCCTGAGCGTAGCGCCGCGCGGGCTTCGACTACGCCGCGCTTTGCGCGGCTACGCTCAGCCCGAACGGAAAACTCGCGGCGCGTAGTCGAAGGACGAACGTGCGTTGGCTACGCCGGCAGCGTCCGCAGCGCCTCGTCCAGATCCGAGACGAGGTCCGCCGGGTCCTCGATCCCGATCGACAGCCGGATGACACCATCCGTGATGCCGGCGCGCTGGCGCGCCTCGGGCGTCATCGAGGCGTGCGTCATCGAGGCAGGGTGCGCCACCAGGCTCTCGACGCCGCCCAGGCTCTCCGCCAGCGTGAACCACCGCAGCGTCTTCAGGACGTGGTCCACCCGCTCCCGGCGCCCGTCGTTCAGCTCGAAGCTGAGCATCGCGCCGAAGCCGAGCTGCTGCGTGCTCGCCAGCGCGTGCTGCGGATGGCTGGCCAGCCCGGGGTAGTGGACCTTCGCGACGGCCGGGTGCGCCGCCAGGAACGCGGCGACGGTCCGTGCACCGGCCTCGTGGGCCTTCATGCGGAGCAGGAGCGTCTTGAGGCCGCGCAGCACGAGGAAGCAGTCGTGCGGGCTCTGCGACGTGCCGAGCAGGTTGTTCAGGCTCTGGATGCGCTGCACGAGCGCGGTGCGCCCCGGCGCCGCGACCACCGCGCCGGCCACCACGTCGCTGTGGCCGTTGAGGTACTTGGTGGTCGAGTGCACCACCAGATCGGCGCCGTGCTGGAACGGCTTCTGGAGCACGGGCGACAAGAACGTGTTGTCCACCACCGTCAGCGCGTCGCGCGCCCTGGCCAGCGTCGCCAGGGTCCGGATCTCCGTGAGGCGCAGGAGTGGGTTGGACGGCGTCTCGATCCACACCATCCGGGTGTTGGGGCGGAACGCCCTCGTCACCGCGTCCAGGTCCGACAGGTCGAGGTAGGTGACCTCGAGCCCGTAAGCCGTCTTCGCGTGCTCCAGGGTGCGGAAGGTCCCTCCGTAGCAGTCGACCGTGCAGAGGAGATGGCTGCCCTGGGGCAGGAGGTTCAGCGCCACCAGGACGGCGCTCATGCCCGTGCTGGTGCAGGTGGCGCCCTCACCGCCCTCCAGCACCGAGATGGCCTCCTCCAGCGCGGCCCGGGTCGGGTTGCCGCTGCGCGTGTAGTCGTAGCCCGCGTTGATGCAGACGTCGCGGAAGGCGAAGGTGGAGGTCTGGTAGATGGGCGGCATCACCGCCCCGTACGCCGGATCGGGCCGCACGCCGGCGTGGACGCACTGCGTGGCCGCCTGCGCCGCCGGGACGAGCGCGGCGCGCTCGGTCCAGCCGGCCCGCGCCGGCGAACCCGCCGGAACGATCGTGAAGTGGTACGCCGGGTTACCCGGGACGTTCGAGTCGAGGTGGACTTCGCTGGACATGGGAGGCCCCCGAGGTGTTCGTTCGGCGGAGGGAGTCGAAAGCGCAGCTCCGCTCCAGCTCGAACATAACGTCCCCGGCCGTCACGCCCACTCGAGCTCGGCCGTGAAGTGGCGCAGGTACCGGCTCTGCCGCCGGATCCGGACGCCGCGCACCTCGCGCGCCTTCGCCGCGAGCTCCAGGATCACCTCGGCCGCATAGTCGAAGTGGCTCTGCGTGTAGACGCGCCGCGGGAAGGCCAGCCGGACGAGGTCGTGGTGGTGGTAGGTCTCGGTCCCGTCCTCGAGCCGCTTGCCGAACATGACCGACCCGATCTCGACGCCGCGGATCCCGCCCTCCAGGTAGAGGGCGTCGCAGAGCGCCCAGCCCGGATACTCCTCGCGGCGGAGGTGGGGCAGGAAGGCGCGCGCGTCGAGGTAGACCGCGTGGCCGCCAGTGGGCTCGACGATGGCGACCCCGCCGGCGAGGAGCTTCTCCCCCATGTACTCCGCGGTGCGGAGCCGGTAGCGCAGGTAGCTCTCGTCGAGCACCTCCTCCAGCCCGATCGCGATCGCGTCCAGGTCGCGCCCGGCCAGGCCGCCGTAGGTGGGGAACCCCTCCGTCAGGACGAGCAGGTTGCGCGCGGCCTCGACCCACCGCTCGTCGTGGAGCGCGATGAAGCCGCCGATGTTGGCGAGCCCATCCTTCTTCGCGCTCATCGTGCAGCCGTCGGCGAGCGAGAACATCTCCCGCGCGATCTCCTTCGGCGTGCGGTCCCCCTGGCCCGGCTCGCGGAGCTTCACGAACATCGCGTTCTCCGCGAACCGGCACGCGTCGATGATGAGCGGCTTGCCGTACCTGCGCAGCAGCTCCCGGTAGGCGCGCAGGTTCTCGAGCGAGACCGGCTGGCCGCCGCCGGAGTTGTTGGTCACGGTGATCATCCCGAACGGCACGCGCTCGCCCCGCTCCTCGAGGAGCCGCTCGACGCGAGCGAGATCGATGTTCCCCTTGAACGGATGGCGGGTGCGCGGCTCGAGCCCCTCGGGGATGACGAGGTCCAGCGGCTCGACGCCGCCGTACTCGAGGTTCGCGCGCGTCGTGTCGAAGTGGGTGTTGCTCGGGACGACGTCGCCGCGCTTCGTCGCCACCGAGAACAGGATCCGCTCCGCCGCCCGCCCCTGGTGCGTCGGGATGACGAAGGGGTATCCGGTGAGGTCGCGCACGACCGCCTCGAAGCGGAAGAAGCTGTCGGCGCCGGCGTAGCTCTCGTCGCCCGCCATCATTCCGGCCCACTGGCGGGCGGACATGGCGCCGGTGCCCGAATCGGTGAGGAAGTCGAGCAGCACGTCCTCGGCGCGCAGCCGGAACACGTTCAGCTTGGCCTCGTCCAGCGCCCGCGCGCGCTCCGCGCGCGTGGAGAGGTGGATCGGCTCGACGGACATCACCCGGAACGGCTCGATGATCGTGCGTGGCATGTGACCAATTCTGTCACGGCCGAGGGGGCGTCGCGGAGGATTCGACCCTCAGGGGTGGCCCGGCTCCCAGACATCTCTTCACGTCGCTGCGACCCGCGCGCGAGCGCCCGCTATCTTCCGGGCCAGCTCGTCCGTCCTCCTCACATGAACGCTCCCGACCCCGTCCACATGGATGTGCTCCGCGGCGACATCGAGGAGGCGTGGCACCGCTTCCTCGACTTGTACGAGGGCCTGCGTCCCGAGCTCTACCGCTACTGCCGCCACCTCACGCGCAGCCCATTCGAAGCCGACGACCTAGTGCAGGACGCGATGTTCCGCGGCTTCGTCACGCTCGGCTGCATGGCGGAGCCACCGCCGAACCCGCGCGCGTGGCTCTTCAGGGTGGCCTCGAACCTCTGGATCGACCAGGTCCGCGCCAGGCGGGCGCTGCCCGACGCAGCTCCGGAGACGGCGCCCGCTGCCGAGCCGCGCGAGCTGCGGGAGGCCGCGGGGACGCTCATCGCCCGCCTCTCGCCGCAGGAGCGTGCCGCCGTCGTCCTGAAGGAGGCGTTCGGCTTCTCGTTGGAGGAGATCGCGGAGGCGCTCTCGACCACGCCGGGGACCGTCAAGTCGGCGCTCCACCGGGGCCGCGGCAAGCTGGTGGAGCAGCCCGACGACGACGAGCCGGCCCCGCCGCGGCCGCACGTGCTCGACGCGTTCTGCGCGGCGTTCAACGCCGGTGACCTCGAGCGGCTCACCGCTCTCCTCCTCGACGCGGCCGAGATCGAGGTCGTGCGCGTGCACGCCGAGTACGGCCCGGAGGCTGCCCGCCGCGGCGTGTTCCAGGGCATGATGTTCGGCCCGCGCATGCTCGCCGACCCGGCGCTGCTCCCGGCCGGCGTCGACCCGGAGCACGTGAAGGGCCTCCTTCCCGAGGTGCCCCGCTGCGAGGCGCGACTGTACCGCGGTGAGTGGCTCGCCGTGCTCTGGTACGCGCACGCCGACGGCGAGGCCGTCCGCGCGCTCAACCGCATGTCGGTCGAGGGCGATCGGCTCGCGCGCGTCCGCAACTACTTCTACACGCCCGATGTGCTGGCAGAGGTCTGCGGCGAGCTGAACGTGCCGTTCCGCTCGAACGGCTCTCGCTACTGGAAGCCCACGCCGTAGTACGACACGTTCGTCCTTCGGCTTCGCCGCTGCGCGGAACGGACCGACGGGTCAGGTGAGGATGAACCGCAGCTCGCCGAGCTTCTCCACGCTGCAGGCGATCGCGTCACCCGGCTTGAGCCAGACGCGCTGGTCCTTCGGCTTGCCCTGGATGACGCCCTCCGGCGTGCCCGTGAAGATGATGTCGCCCGGCTGGAGCGTGAGGATGCGCGAGATGTAGGCGATCTGCTGGCGCGTGTTGAAGATGAAGTCGCTCGTGCTCGACGACTGGCGCGTCTCGCCGTTGACGCGGCACTCGATCTTGAGCTGGTCGGGATCGATCTGGTCCGCGGTGACGAGGTAGGGCCCGAGCGGCGCGAAGTCGTCCGGCGTCTTGCCCGCCATCCACTGCCCGCCTGTCTCGAGCTGCAGATCGCGAGCGGTGAAGTCATTTCCGGTGCAGTACCCCGCCACGTACGAGAGCGCGTCCGCCTCGGTCACGTTCTTGGCCTTCCGGCCGATGACGATGACGAGCTCGACCTCGTAGTCGAAGTTGTGCGCCACCTCGACCGGGAGCTTCACGGTGCCGCCGTGGCAGTTGAGGGTGTTGTTGTACTTGTTGAAGAGCACGGGTTGCTTCGGGATGGGGGCGCCGATCTCCTGGGCGTGCTTGCGATAGTTGAGCCCGACGCACACGATCTTCTGGGGCCGGGTGACCGCCGGGCCGTACTTCACGGACGCCTCGTCGAGGAACGCCGGCCGCGCGGCGCTGGACTTGAGCGCGGCGCTGACGAGCGCGTTCAGGCTCGGCCCGTCCTCGTGCTGCAGGAGGTCGTCCATGGTCTTCGGCGCTGGCATGCGCAGCAACCGCGACGCCTCCGGTACGTCGAGGATGCCGTGCTCCGTCTTCGCGCCGAGCCTGGGCTCGCCGTTGCGGTAGAGCGTGAGGAGGGTCAGGCCTCGCGCCATGCCCCGCGCCCCGCGGGGGGGCGGCGACGATTGCGGCCCGGCGTCGGCCTGGCTGGCGAACGCGACCGCGCCGGCGGCGCCGGTGATCTTGAGGAAGCTCCGTCGAGAGTGGCTCATGGCGTCTCCAGCCGCGCGGGCGCGGCAGCAGGTGGCACTTTGGGTTGACTCTAGCCGGTCGCGCCTGCGGTGCGGCGAGCGGTCGCATGACCCGTTCGGGGCGGCGAGACGGTGCACGGTTCGACGACGCCGACGCGGGCCCCTGGCTGCGACGCGCCGCGTAACTTCATGGGGTCGGGCGGTCACCCGGGCCCGGCGGAGCGCGGCCCGTCTCGGGCGACACGCCGACCGGTGGCGGGCTTCCCTCGCGCGCGGCGTCCGCCTGCTTCGTGCCCAGAGGGACCGTGACCGCGGGTGTGCAGCGCGGATCGGCAATCTCCCCGACGCAGACCGGAGCGAGCTGATCGCAGAACCCGGTCCTCGGGTTGCACGTGTACCCCGGGCTGCACGGGCTGTAGCAACCGCCGGCCGAGCGGCTCGCGGCGGAGGCTCCGACCGCCAGTCCAGTGTTGATCGCGGCGCTCGTCATCGTGTACGGCGCGGACGAGCCGCAGCCGGCCGCGAGCAGCAGGGCGAGGGCGGTGCGCGACACGTGAGGAGGATACACCCGTGGTGTTCGGGGCGGGTGCAATGCCCGCGGCAGCCGCCGCGCTCGACCTCCTCGGGCGTGCCGCTGGCGCTCCCGGGCGCCGGCGCGCGAAGGCGTCATTTCTTCTTGCTGGGGTCCTCAGCAGGGTTTCACCGGCGCGCTGGCCAAGGCCCGGGCGGTTTCACTTTAAGTGGTCACGCCAGGCCTTCGGGCGACGGGCCGAGCGGTCCCTGCCCGTGCTCGCGTCGATCGCCCTGGCGACCCCCCGCGCCGCTGCCCTATGCTGGGCGGCCCACCATGACCCTCACCCTCGGCTTCTCTCCCTGCCCGAACGACACCTTCATCTTCGACGCGCTGGTGAACGGGCGCGTCGACACCGGCGGGCTCGTGCTCGAGCCGGTGCTGGAAGACGTCCAGACGCTGAACCGGTGGGCGCTGGAGGGGCGGCTCGACGCGACGAAGATCAGCTATGGCGTGCTGCCGCTCGTCGCGAAGGACTACCTGCTGCTCGACGCGGGCGGCGCGCTGGGCCGCGGTGTCGGTCCGCTGCTCGTCGCGCGGCCCGATCGCGCCGGCTTCCGCCCGCAGGAATCCACGGTGGCCATCCCGGGCGAGCACACCACCGCGCACCTCCTGTTCTCGCTCGCGTACCCGGACGCGACGCGCAAGCGGTTCATGGTGTTCTCGGACGTCGAGGAGGCGGTCCGCAGCGGCGCCGTCGACGCCGGGGTCCTCATCCACGAGGGCCGGTTCACGTACCAGGCGAAGGGCCTCGTGAAGGTTCTCGACCTCGGCGAGCACTGGGAGGCGGAGACGGGCTCGCCCATCCCGCTCGGCGGAATCGTTGCGCGGCGAGGCCTCGGCACGGAGGTCGCGCGCCAGCTCGACCGGCTCATCCGCAGCAGCGTCGAGCAGGCGCTCGGCGCGTACCCCCTCGTCACCGACTACGTGAAGCGGCACGCGCAGGAGATGGACGAGGCCGTCATGCGCCAGCACATCGACCTGTACGTGAACGACTTTTCCGTGGGCATGGGCGAGGGCGGGCGGAGCGCCGTGCGGAAGCTGCTCGAGGTGTACGCCCGCGCGCGACCCGGCGCAGCGCTCGCCCGCGAGAACGTCTTCCTCGAGGGTTGAGAGGGCTGTCCAAAACGCCCGTCCCGTCGCCGCGGCCAGCGATCCGCGGCGCATCGCTTCGTTGCTCCTCCCTCACATAGCCTACGGCTATGCTCGGTCGTCACGCCTCGCGCTGCTTGCGTCTCGCTGGCCTGGCTCGGTCCCGGGCATTTTGAACAACCCTGTGAGAGCCTGTGAAGAACAGGCCCTGAGGTGAGCGCGGCGCCGGGAACGCGAGCTCTCACGTAGCTGCGCGGCCTGTCGGGGTCGCGTCAGTACTCGACGTGAAACCGCAGGCCGACGATGTTCACGGGTCCGCGATCGCCGTTGTACGCGGGGTTCGTGATGTGCTGCCCGTCGACCGAGACCCAGAAGCCGCGGAAGGCGTTGAAGCTGTAGTAGGCCTCGAGGATCTGCTCGGCTCGATAGTGTTCGAGGCGGCCGTCGCCGATGAGGAATCCGAGGCCGCCCCCGGCGAGGTACGCCCGGTGCGCGTCGGAGAGGCCGTTCGCGACCCAGGCGACGCCGAGCGTGTCGCCCTCTCGGCGCCAGCGCCCCCCCTTCACGCTCACGCCAGCGGCCAGCGACCGCTCGATCTCCGCGAAGCTGTAGGTCTCGGTCTGCCCGTCGGCGTAGCTGTAGCGGGCGAAGACCCCGACGTCTCGCACCACGGTCTGCTCGAGGCTGACGCCGAATCCGAGCTTCGCCTGGTCCCGGCGGACGTTGCCGACGTCCGGGACGCCGCCGTTCATCGCCGCGTACTGGAGCGCATCACGGAAGTTCCCCTGCTTGGAGTAGTTGCGGAAGCCCGCCACGCGCACCTTGCCCGGCTGGCTGAGGATCACGTGCCCGTGCTCGACCTCGACGGTGTCGCCGTAGTGCTCCAGGATGTGGGAGTCGAGCGCCAGCCCGTTCGACTCGATGGGCTCGGCGAAGCGGCCGACGCGGAATGCCCAGTCGTCGTAGTAGTACTCGAGGGTGAGCCCCCAGGTGTAGCCGCGCACGTCCGCGGCGTAGTCGAACGCGCCATAGCTCATCAACGCCCAGTTGACGAACTGCGTGCGCGGGTCGTGTGCGAACGCGTTGCCGTCGAAGACGTCGCCCCAGGAGAAGTTGCCGGCCGTGATCACCAACCGGTGGCTCGCGGTCGGGCCGCCGAACTGGTTCGTGCCCGACTCCGCCGTGGAGCTCTCGCCGCCAAGAGGGATGGTCTGCCGCAGGAAGGCGCGGGCGCGGTAGAGGCTCGGCGTAGGCCCGCCGCCCTTCTGGTTCTCACCGTTCGATGGCCCGCCGAGGCCCGACAGGTGCGAAATGCTCTGGGACTGGATGGTCTCGGGGTTGAAGAAGATCTCCGCGCCCGGCCACGGTCGCGCGCCCAGGAAGGCCGTCGCGGTGAGCGTGTACCCGGTCTCCGGGGCTGTCGTCAGGCTGTTCGGACCGGTGTAAGGGGCGCTGAACCCGGCCTTCCGCTGGAGGATGTACGTGCTCTGGAAGCCGGCGCTCCACCACGACGACGGTGTGGTGGTCTCGCCCGCCGGCCCGGGAACGGCGGGTGGCCGCGCGGCGGGCGGAGTCGGGCTGCCGGCCATGGCGAGGTCGGTCGGGGCCGACGCGTCCAGGGTCGCTGCCGACGCGAGAGCCGGCGCGCTCGTTTCGTGAGGTTGCGCCGCCTCGTCCGCGGCGGCGTGGGCGTGCTCCTCGGCCCGGGCCGCGCCCGGGTCTGATTCGTGCGCGATCGCGGGTGCCGAGGGGAGGAGAAGCAGGAAGGCAAGGAGAGGAGGTCGAATGTCCATGGCGCTCTGATGTTCGAACCGCGAGCGATCGCTCGCGCGTGGGGCGCTGGGTTCTCCGACCTCCGGCCTCAGTGTCGTGATCGCCCTCGGAGGGCGTTGTCGGCTTCGACTGCTCAGCGCCGGCGGTCTTCTGCCGCGGCGCAGGCGCGACACCGGCCGTACAGCTCGAGCCGGTGGTGTGCGACCTCGAATCCGTGGCGGCGCGCGACCGCCTCCTGCAAGGCCTCGATCTCCTCGTCCTCGAACTCGAGGATGGCGCCGCAGTCGAGGCAGACGAGGTGGTCGTGGTGTGCGCCCTCGACGACGCGCTCGTAGCGCGTCTGGCCACCGCCGAACTCGCGCGACGCGGCCACGCCGCAGTCGACGAGGAGCTTCAACGCCCGGTACACGGTGGTCTGCCCGATGCCCGGCGCCCGCTCGCGGACGAGCGTGGTGAGCTCCTCCACCGAGACGTGACCGGGGGTGGCGAGGAAGGTATCGATCACCGCCTCGCGCGTGCGGGAGCGGTTCAGCCCCGCGCGAGCGACGTGATCGGCGATGCGCGTTTGCGCCCGGGCGGTCTGCCTCTGGAGCGTCGCGGTCGAGGGGTCCTTGAGGGTCATGGCGGGTGCGCTCGGGGAAGGGAGCTAGCGGGAGGCACGCCTGGGGCAGCCGGGGCACGCGTGCGCGCCGCGGCAGGGCCCGCTCGCGGAGACGATCTGGGACACGGCCTCGTGGCAGCGCCCGCAGTCCGTCCCGGCGCCGGTCGCGGCGACGATCTCGTGGTGCGAGAGCCCGTTCGCGGCCGCGGCGCGGAGCGCGTGATCCGACACGGCGTGGCAGGAGCAGACGATCATCGAGGTCTCCGCGTCCTCGCCGGCGCCTGGAGCGCGCCGGACGAGGTGAAGTTGATAGTGAATTTCAATATCAAAACCGCCGCGAGGCCGTCCCTGATCGAGATCAAGAGGCCTTCTTTTTTTTCGACGTTCCCGCTCCCGGCATCACTGAGAGACGGCTTGCGCGCGCCGGGTGTGAGGTCGGATGGCGTAGACTCGGCGCGTCCCGAAACGGAAGGTACGCCATGCGCCTCCGCACACTCTTCTACGCCGCCCTCGCCGTCACGCCGTTCCTCGACGGCTGCCGCTGCCCGGTCGTCGACTCCGGCCACGCCGGGATCGTCTTCGAGAGCCTGGGGAAGGGCACCAGCCGGACCGTCCTCGGGGAGGGCATGCACCTCATGCCCATCTGGAACAGCGTCATCCCCTACGACCTGCGCGTGCACGAGTTCAAGGAGGGGCTGTCGGTCCTCTCGAACAACGGGCTCACGCTGCGGGTCGACGCGAGCGTCCGGTTCCGGCCCAAGGCGGACGAGCTGTTCGAGCTGCAGACGCAGGTCGGCCAGGCCTACCCGGAGATCCTGATCGCGCCGGTGGTGCGGTCCGAGGCGCGCAAGGTGTTCGGCCGGTACAGCCCGGAGGAGATCTACTCGACGAAGCGCGAGGAGATCGAGCGGCAGATCTTCGACGAGGTGCAGAAGGCGCTCTCCGGGAAGCACGTCGTCGTCGAGGCGATCCTCATCCGCGACGTCGAGCTCCCCGAGGCGATCAAGGTGGCCATCGCCGACAAGCTGGCGGAGGAGCAGCGCTCCCAGAAGATGCGCTTCACGCTCGACAAGGAGCGCCAGGAGGCGCAGCGCAAGCAGATCGAGGCCGAGGGCATCGCCAAGTACCAGAGCATCGTGCGGCAGGGCCTCACCACCGACTTCCTCGCCTACAAGGGCATCGAGGCGACCGAGCGGCTCGCCACGAGCCAGAACGCCAAGATCATCGTGGTGGGCAGCCCGAAAACCGGGCTGCCGATCATCTTCCAGCCGGAGAAATGAGAGCCACCCTGGACAGCTCGCACTACCCCGCCCGGCGGCTGCGGCGCGCCGAGCCGCCCGCGCCGGGCGGCGGCGCGTGGACGGCCGCCGAGAGGGCCTTCCTGCGCCGGCTGTCGAGCCCAGCGCGGATCCAGGACTTCCTGGACGGCCTCGCCTACCGCGCCGAGGACCGCCCCGCCTCGCCGCGCGGCGTCCTCGAGGAGCGGCGCGCCAACTGCTACGACGGCGCGCTCTTCGCCGCGGCGGCGCTCCGCGAGCTCGGCCACCGCCCGCTCGTGCTCGACCTGTGGGCGGTGCGCGACGACGATCACGTCCTGGCGGTGTACCGCGTCGAGGGCCGCCTCGGGGCGGTCGGCAAGTCTAACTTCGCCGGGCTGCGCTCTCGCGAGCCGGTGCACCGGACGGTCCGCGAGCTGGTCCTCACCTACTTCGAGCAGTACTTCAACGCGGCGGGAGAGAAGACGCTGCGGGCCTACTCTCCGCTCCACGATCTCCGCCGCTACGACCGATACGGCTGGACCTTCAGCGCCGCCCCGCTCCAGTACATCTCCGACGCGCTCGACGCGCTGCCGCACCGGCGGATCCTGAGCCCGGCCGCGGAGCGGCGGCTCGAGCCCGTCGATCGGCGGTCGATGGAGGCCGGGATGCTCGGGACCGATCCCGCGGGCCTGTACCAGGGCGCCGGGTTCACGCGCCCGACGGCGCCCGCACCGCGGGGACGGCGGCCCGCGCGCCGCGCCGGTTGACGAGGAGGGCCATCATCGCGGCGACGAGGCAGGTCGCCCCCGACGCCACGAAGGCGTGGTGATAGTCGCCGAGCTCGGTGCGCACGATGCCCGCGGCGAGCGCGGCGAGGCCGGCGCCGACCTGGTGCGCGGCGAAGATCCAGCCGAAGACGACGGGAGCGTCCTCGGCGCCGAACGCGTCGGTGGCGAGGCGCACCGTCGGCGGGACGGTCGCGATCCAGTCGAGGCCGTAGAACACCGTGAACACGTTCAGCCCCGCGCCGTCGCCGACGAGCGCGTCGGGCAGGAACACGAGCGAGAGGCCGCGCAGGCCGTAGTAGGTGAAGAGCAGGCGCCGGCTGTCCCAGCGATCCGTCAGCCAGCCTGAGATGGTCGTCCCGAACAGGTCGAAGATGCCCATGGTGGCCAGGATCCCGGCGGCGCGCACCTCGGGGATGCCGTGGTCCATGCAGGCGGGGATGAGGTGGGTGCCGATGAGGCCGTTCGTGCTCGCGCCGCAGACGAAGAAGGTGCCGGCGAGCAGCCAGAAGTCGCGCGAGCGCGAGGCGCGCGCGAGCGTCCGCAGCGCCAGCACCGCCGGGTTGCCGGCCCGGCGCGCCACCACCGCCTCGCCCTCTTCGGCGCCGTACGGCCGGAGCCCCATCGCGGCCGGCGACTCGCGCACGAAGGCGAGGGCGATGGCGGCGCCGCCCGCCGCCGCGGCCGCCACGATCCGCAGCGCGGCGCGCCAGCCGTCGCCTTCGGCCACCCGCGCCAGGAGCGGCAGGAAGAGCAGCTGACCCGTGGCGGTGCTGGCGGTGAGCGCGCCGAGCACGAGCCCGCGGTGGCGGGAGAACCACCGCGTCACCACCGCCGTGCCGATCACCATCGCCGCCATGCCCGTCCCCGAGCCGATGAGGACCCCCCACAGCACGACGAGGTGCCACGGCCGGCGCATGAGCGTGGCGAGGAGGAGCGCCGTGGCGAGGAGGCCCATGGCGAGCCCCATCGTGCGCCGCAGGCCGATGCGCTCCGCGATGGCGGCGCAGAACGGCCCCATGAGGCCGTAAAGGAGCAGGTTCACCGAGATGGCGAGCGAGATCGTGGCGCGCTGCCACCCGAACTCGTGCTCGAGCGGCACGATGAGCACGCCCGGCGTGGCGCGGATCGCCGCCGAGACCAGCAGCACGACGAACGTCGTGCCGACCACGAACCAGCCGTAATGGACGCGCCGTGCCATGCCGCTCACCTCGCTCGCCGTGAGAGCCTGTGAAAGGCCCCGACCGCGCACTCTTCTGCATCGGGGGCGGGCGATCGTGCACGCGACATCTTCGAATACCTGTTATGCAATTATGCATGACGAGCTGGGACGACCTCCGCGTGTTCCTCGCCGTCGCCCGGGCCGGCTCGGCGAGCGCGGCGGCCCAGGTGCTCGGGGTCTCGCAGCCGACCGTGTCGCGGCGCATGGCCGCGCTCGTTCGCGAGCTGGGCGTCGAGCTGTTCCGCAAGGGGGCGCGCGGCCTCGAGCCGACGGCGGAGGGCCTGCGGCTCCGCGCGGATGCGGAGCGGGTGGAGCGCGACGTGCTGGCGGCGCTGCGGGCGCTGCAAGGACGCGACGCGCGCCCGACGGGGACCGTCCGGCTCACCGCGCCGGAGGGGCTCGGCATCACCGTCATCGCGCCCAGGCTCGAGGCGTTCCGGCGCGAGCACCCCGGCATCGACCTGGTCCTGGCCGCCGAGTCCGCGGTCGCGAACCTGTCCCGCCGCGAGGCGGATCTCGCGCTCCGCTTCGTGCGGCCGCGCCAGCGCGAGCTCGTGATGCGCCGCCTCGCCAGCGTTCCGTTCGCGCTCTACGCGTCGGCGCGGTACCTGCGCGCGCACCCCCGCGAGCCCGCCGCTGGCCTCGCCGCGGCGGACGATCTGGTCGCGCCCCACGAGTCGCAGGCGGGCTCGCCGGAGGCGGCGTGGCTCCGGGCGAACGCGCCGCACCTCCGCGTCCGCGTGCGGGTGCACACGACGCTGGCGCTCCGCTCGGCGCTCCTGGCCGGCGCGGGGGTGGGCCTCCTCCCGGACTACCTGGGCGACCACCCCGAGCTGCGGCGGCTGGGACCGGCACCCGTCCTCCACCGCGACCTCTTCCTCGTCTATCACCGCGCCATGCGGAGCGCGGAGCGCCTCCGCGCGGTCGCGCGGTTCGTCACGGCGTGCGTGGACCGGTCTCGGTCGTAGCGCCGAGCCCCGTGAGCGTCCGACCAGGGGAGCGCGCGTCGTCCGCTTGACGAGACGAGCGTCCGTTTCATAGGATGCCTTTGTCCGTTATGGCGGACGCGCGTCCAGTTCCCCAGTCCGAGGTCCCTCGCCGTGCCGACCACCGCCCGCGCTGCGCTCTCCCATCTCGACTGGCTCGAGGCGGAGGCGATCCACGTCCTCCGGGAGGTCGCCGGACAGTGTTCGCACCCGGCCCTGCTCTTCTCCGGCGGCAAGGACTCCGTGTGCCTGCTGCGGCTCGCCGAGAAGGCGTTTCGCCCGGCGCGCTTCCCCTTTCCGCTGCTCCACATCGACACGGGCCACAACTACCCGGAGGTGATCGCGTTCCGCGATCGCCGCGCGGCGGAGCTGGGGGAACGGCTCGTCGTCCGATCGGTCGAGGACTCCATCCGCGCCGGAAAGATGGTGCTCGCGCACCCCCTCGAGCCGCGCAACAAGCACCAGTCGGTGACGCTGCTCGACGCCATCGCCGAGCTCGGGTTCGACGTGTGCATCGGCGGCGCTCGACGCGACGAGGAGAAGGCGCGCGCCAAGGAGCGGGTCTTCTCCTTCCGCGACGAGCTCGGCCAGTGGGATCCCAAGAATCAGCGGCCGGAGCTGTGGAGCCTCTACAACGCGCGCATCCGCCGGGGCGAGAACATCCGCGCCTTCCCCATCTCGAACTGGACCGAGCTCGACGTCTGGCAGTACATCGCGCGGGAGCGGCTGGAGCTGCCGTCGATCTACTTCGCGCACCGCCGACTGGTGGTCCGCCGCGGCGGCGCGATCGTCCCCATCACCGGGTTGACCCCGGCGCGCCCCGGCGAGCGCGTCGAGGAGATGTCGGTCCGCTTCCGCACGGTCGGCGACATCACCTGCACCGCGCCGGTCGAGTCGGTCGCGACGACGCTGGAGCAGATCGTGCTCGAGACCGCCACGACCACCGTCACCGAGCGGGGCGCGACCCGTCTCGACGACCAGACTTCGGACGCCTCGATGGAGCAGCGCAAGAGGGAAGGGTACTTCTGATGACCGCGGTCCAGCTGCAGCGCGCCGACTCCCCTGCCGAGGGCGGCCTCCTGCGATTCCTCACCTGCGGCAGCGTGGACGACGGGAAGAGCACGCTCATCGGGCGGCTCCTCCTCGACACGAAGTCGATCCTCGCCGATGCGCTCCACGCCATCGAGCGCACCTCGCGGCGGCGCGGCCTGCAGGCGGTCGATCTCTCCCTGCTCACCGACGGGCTGCAGGCGGAGCGGGAGCAGGGGATCACGATCGACGTCGCCTACCGCTACTTCTCGACCGGCACGCGCAAGTACATCATCGCCGACGCCCCGGGGCACGAGCAGTACACGCGCAACATGGTCACGGCGGCCTCGACCGCGGACCTGGCGATCATCCTCGTCGACGCCCGCAAGGGCGTGCTGACGCAGACGCTGCGCCACTCCTACATCGCCCACCGCGTCGGGATCCCGCACCTCGTCGTGGCGGTGAACAAGATGGACCTGGTCGACTGGTCGCGCGAGCGGTTCGAGGACATCACGGCAGCGTACCGCGCGTTCGCCGGCAAGCTCGGGATCGAGGACGTCCGCTTCATCCCGATCTCCGCCCTCGGCGGCGACGAGGTGGTGGAGCGCGGGCCGAACCTCGCCTGGTACGGCGGCCCGACGCTGCTCGAGATCCTCGAGTCCGCCCCCACCGCACACACGGAGCGGCCGGAGCGCTTCCGGTTCCCGGTGCAGTGGGTCTGCCGGCCGCACACCGACGAGCATCACGACTTCCGCGGCTTCGCCGGGCGCGTCGAGTCGGGCGAGGTCGCCGTGGGGGACGAGCTCGAGGTCCTTCCGTCCGGGCGGACCTCCCGCGTGAAGGAGATCTGGCTCGGCGCGCTGCGGCTGCGTCGCGCCGTCAGCGGCCAGTCGGTGACGCTCGTCCTCGAGGACGAGGTCGACGTCTCGCGCGGCGACCTCCTGGCGCGCGCCGGCGACGGGCCGCCCGTGACCCGCGCCGTCGAGGCGATCATCTGCTGGCTGTCGGAGCGGCCGCTCTCCAGCGTGAGGCGCTACGTCGTCCGCCACACCACGCGTGAGACGAAGGGCCAGTTCGCCGAGATCGCCTGGCGCGTCGACCTGCACGCGCTGCGACAGGACCCAGCCCAGATGCTGGAGGTGAACGACATCGGGCGCGTCACGCTGAGGCTCTCGCAGCCCATCGCCGCGGACCCCTATTCCGAGAACCGCGCCACCGGCGCCTTCATCGTGGTGGACGAGGCGACCAACGACACCGTCGGCGCGGGGATGATCCTGTGAGCGCGCCCACCCTGGAAGAGATCGGCGCCCTCGCCGACGCGCTGGAGGGGCAGTCGCCGGAGGCGATCCTCGCCGCCGCCGTGGAGCGCTTCCCCGGTCGGATCGCGCTCGCGAACAGCTTCGGCGCGGAGGACTGCCTGCTCGTCGACGCCGTCGCGCGGGCGAAGCTTCCCATCCGCGTCTTCACGCTCGACACGGGCTGCCTCTTCGAGGAGACCTACGCGCTCTGGCAGACGCTCGAGGCGCGCTACGGCGTCGTCATCGAGGGCAGGACGGCCGGCCTGCCGTCCGTCGGCTCGGCGACGCCGCCGCCCTGGCTGACCGACCCCGACGCCTGCTGCCAAGCCCGCAAGGTCGCGCCGCTGCGCGCTGCGCTGGAGGGCCTCGGCGCCTGGGTCACCGGGATCCGCCGCGACCAGACGCCGGACCGCGCCAGCGCGCGCGTCTTCGAGTGGGACGGCCGCTTCCGCCTCGTGAAGGTGAACCCGCTCGCGGCCTGGACGCACGCCGAGGTGTGGGAGCGCGTTCGTCGCCTGTCCGTGCCGACGAACCCGCTGCACGAGCGGGGATACCTCAGCATCGGCTGCGCCCCCTGCACGTCCCCGGTCGCCCCCGGCGAGGGCTCGCGCGCCGGGCGATGGCGCGGGCGCGAGAAGACGGAGTGCGGGCTCCACGTGGACCGGTTCACGAAGCGGTCCGGCGCATGACGGGCGGCGCGCGCCCGCGCCGGCGCCTCGTGTCCGGCGTGCTCCCTGGCTTCGGGCTGTCGACGGGGGTAGCCGTGCTCTACCTGGGCGTGGTGGTGCTGGTGCCGCTCTCGGCGCTCGCGCTCCGCCACAGCGCGCTCTCCTGCCGCGAGCTGTGGCCGATCGTCGCCTCGCCGCGAGCGCTCGCGTCTTACCGGCTGTCGTTCGGCGCCTCCCTCGCCGCGGCGGCGGTGAACGTGCCGTGCGGCGTCCTCGTCGCGTGGGTGCTCGCGCGCTACGCCTTCCCCGGGCGGTCGCTCGTCGACGCGCTGGTCGACCTGCCGTTCGCGCTGCCCACCGCGGTGAGCGGGATCGCCCTCACCGCCGTCTACTCCCGCAACGGCTGGATCGGGCGGTGGCTCGAGCCGCTCGGCGTCAGGGCCGCGTTCAGCCCCCTCGGCGTCACCATCGCGCTCACCTTCATCGGTCTGCCCTTCGTGATCCGGACCGTCCAGCCGGTCCTGGAGGACCTCGACGCGGAGCTGGAGGAGGCCGCCGCGACGCTCGGCGCGGGCCGCTGGCACACGTTCCGACGCGTGATCCTCCCTGCCATCGTGCCCGCCGCCGTCACCGGGTTCGCGCTCGCCTTCGCCCGCGCCCTCGGCGAGTACGGCTCGGTGGTCTTCATCTCCGGCAACATGCCGATGCGGACGGAGATCGCGCCGCTGCTCGTCATGACCCGCCTCGAGGCGTACGACTACGCGGGGGCGGCGGCCATCGCCAACGTGCTGCTCGTGACCTCGTTCGCCCTCCTCCTCGCGATCCACCGGCTGCAGCGCTGGACGCGCTCACGCGCGGGGCTCGCGTGAGCGGCGCAGCCAGCTCGCTCGCCCGCCGCGAGGTGGTGGCGGCGCCGGATGCGGTCCCGCTCGCGGGCTTGGCCGGCGCCGCGCGGCGCCGGCCGCGGCGGGCGACCGAGGATCCGGCGCCCGTGAAGTGGGCGCTCGTCGCCGCGGCGCTCTGCTTCCTCGCCTCCCTCGTGCTGGCGCCGGCGGCGGTGGTGCTGGTGGAGGCGCTCCGCGGGGGGTTCGGGTTGTGGTGGAAGGCGGTCGCCGACCCCGACGCGCGCGCGGCCATCCGGCTGACGCTGCTCGTGTCGGTCCTCGCGGTCCCGCTGAACGCAGCCTTCGGCGTCGCCGCGGCGTGGTCGGCGACGCGCTTCCGCTACCCGGGACGGAGCGTGCTCGTCGCGCTCATCGATCTTCCGTTCGGCGTCTCGCCGGTGATCTCCGGGATGGTCACCGTGTTCCTCTTCGGAGCGCGCGGCTGGTTCGGCCCGTGGCTCGCGGCCCACGGCGTGAGGGTCGTCTTCGCCGTGCCGGGCGTCGTGCTGGCGACGGTGTTCGTGACGTTCCCCTTCGTCGCCCGCGAGCTCATCCCTTTCATGGAGGCACAGGGCACCGAGGAGGAGGAGGCGGCGCTCGTGCTGGGCGCGAGCGGGTGGCAGATCTTCTCGCGCGTCACCCTGCCGAACGTGAAGTGGAGCCTGCTGTACGGCGTCATCCTCTGCAACGCCCGGGCGATGGGCGAGTTCGGCGCGGTGTCGGTCGTCTCCGGCCACATCCGCGGCGTGACCAACACGCTCCCGCTCCACGTCGAGAACCTCTACAGCGAGTACGCCTTCCAGGCCGCGTTCGCCGTGGCGTCCCTCCTGTTCCTGCTGGCCGCGGTGACGCTCTCGGCGAAGAAGACGCTCGAGTGGACGCAGCGAACCTCCCGCCGCGACGCGGCGCACCGGAGCCCCCGATGAGCATCGAGATCCGCGGCGTGTCGAAGGCCTTCGCCGGCCACCCCGTCCTGCGCGACGTGTCGATCGACATCCCCGACGGCGAGCTCGTCGCGCTCCTCGGGCCGTCCGGCTGCGGCAAGACCACGCTCCTGCGCATCCTGGCCGGGCTGGAGGTCGCCGACCGGGGCGAGGTGCGGTATGGCGGCCAGGACGTGGCCACGCGCACCGCTCGCGAGCGGAACGTCGGCCTGGTGTTCCAGCACTACGCGCTGTTCCGGCACATGACGGTCGCCGACAACGTCGGCTTCGCCCTGAAGGTCCGCAAGGCGCCGCGCCCCGAGATCCGCGCCCGCGTCGACGAGCTGCACCAGGC
>Ga0318573_10000165_pt1 | contig 21416 bp, 23 predicted proteins | sample GRESIP089b5f21_FD_202515 | JGI IMG/M metagenome (GOLD analysis project Ga0318573, IMG submission 202515) | Tropical soil microbial communities from Luquillo Experimental Forest, Puerto Rico - GRE.SIPMG.089b5f21 | ecosystem: Environmental > Terrestrial > Soil > Tropical forest > Bulk soil... | reverse complement strand
CACCGCGCCCTCGCCCACCGCCGCCGCCACGATTTCGGCGCGGATACGCAAGGATTCCAGCTCCTGGGCGATCAGCTCGTTCTTATAGCGGTCGAGATAGAACAGACCGCTGACCAGAATCACCGGGGCCAGCACATTGACCGCCAGGATGCGCCAGGTCAAAGGCGAGGCGAAAGGCAGCCAGCGCCGGCGATGGCGTAGCGGCTCGGCCTGCTGAGGGGTGTTCTGTTCGCTCACAGATCTTCGCGGTAACGATAGCCGACGCCGTACAGCGTCTCGATATGGCCGAACTCGTTGTCGACGTCGCGGAACTTCTTGCGCAGCCGCTTGATGTGGCTGTCGATGGTGCGGTCATCCACGTAGATATGTTCGCCATAGGCGGAATCGATCAGCTGGTCGCGGTTCTTCACATGGCCGGGGCGCATGGCCAGCGACTTCAGGATCAAAAATTCGGTAACGGTCAGATCGACCATCTGCCCTTTCCAGGTGCAGGCATGGCGGGCCGGGTCGAGGTTCAGCTCGCCGCGCACCACCGTCTGCGAGGCGGCGGCGCCATCGTCACGGGCCAATTCGCCCCGGCGCAGCAGAGCCCGGATGCGTTCGATCAGCAGACGCTGCGAGAAGGGCTTCTTGATATAATCGTCGGCGCCCATGCGCAGACCCAGCACCTCGTCCACCTCGTCATCCTTCGAGGTCAGGAAGATCACCGGAATGGCCGAGCTTTTGCGCAGGCGCTGCAGCAGTTCCATGCCGTCCATGCGCGGCATCTTGATATCCAGCACCGCCAGATCGACCGGCTGGGCCGACAGCGCCCGCAGAGCCTCGGCTCCGTCGGTATAGGTGCGGACCTTGAAGCCCTCGGCCTCCAGGGCGATGGAGACGGAGGTCAGGATATTGCGGTCATCATCGACCAAAGCGACGGTCTGGGCCACGGCGGCAGGCTCTCGAAAATGCGGTTCTTGATCTCTCTGGGAGTGTGGCGGCTTCCCTGTCATTTGCCAAGGGGGTTCGCCGTTCCTCTCCCACGACCCGAAGTTAATCGTGGCAATATGGCGAAATTTTGGGAATCTCGCCCCAGGCTCCCCATATCAATCACAGGATGCGGATGAATCCGCTCGATTCCTGAATGGAAGCAACTTTCTTCCATTTTACCCCGGCTGGAAAGTTGCTATCTTCCCCGCCGGAAACACCGAAGACCCGCGGCGCAGAATCGCCCCGAGCCCGTCGCTACGGGACGGAGCCATCGGACCACAAGAACCTTCTGCAAGAAAGGATTTTGCCGTGCTTGAAGCTTATCGCCAGCATGTCGCCGAACGCGCAGCCCTTGGGATCCCCCCGCTGCCGCTGTCCGCTGATCAGACCGAGGCGCTGGTCGCCCTGCTGAAGAACCCGCCCAAGGGCGAAGAGCAGGCTCTGGTCGAGCTGATCACTTACCGCGTCCCCGCCGGTGTGGACGATGCCGCCAAGGTCAAGGCCGAGTTCCTGGCCAAGATCGCTTCGGGTTCCGAAAGCTGTTCCCTGATCTCGAAGGTCAAGGCCACCGAACTGCTGGGCACCATGCTCGGCGGTTTCAACATCAAGCCGCTGATCGATCTGCTGGCTGACGGCGAATGCGGCACCGCCGCCGCCGAGGGTCTGAAGAAGACCCTGCTGATGTTCGATTACTTCCACGACGTCAAGACCCTGGCCGACAAGGGCAACGCCAATGCCAAGGCTGTGATCCAGTCCTGGGCCGACGCCGAATGGTTCACCTCGCGTCCCGAGGTTCCGGCGTCCCTGACCGTCACCATCTTCAAGGTGACCGGCGAGACCAACACCGACGATCTGTCACCGGCCCCCGACGCCTGGAGCCGCCCCGACATTCCGCTGCATGCCCTGGCCATGCTGAAGAACGCCCGCCCCGGCATCGAGCCGGAAGAAGGCGGCGTGCGCGGCCCCGTCAAGTTCCTGGAAGGCCTGAAGGCCAAGGGCAATCTGGTGGCCTATGTCGGCGATGTGGTCGGCACCGGCTCCAGCCGCAAGTCCGCCACCAACTCGGTGCTGTGGTTCACCGGCGAAGACATTCCCTTCGTGCCGAACAAGCGTTTCGGCGGCGTCTGTCTGGGCACCAAGATCGCCCCGATCTTCTACAACACCATGGAAGATGCCGGCGCTCTGCCGATCGAGCTGGACGTCAACCAGATGAACATGGGCGACGTGGTCGAACTGCGCCCCTATGAAGGCAAGGCCCTGAAGGACGGCAAGGTGATCGCCGAGTTCAAGGTCAAGTCCGACGTGATCTTCGACGAAGTGCGCGCCGGCGGCCGTATCCCCCTGATCATCGGCCGTGGCCTGACCGCCAAGGCTCGTGAAGCTCTGGGTCTGGCTCCGTCCACTCTGTTCCGCCTGCCGGGCGAGCCTGCCGACAGCGGCAAGGGCTTCTCGCTGGCGCAGAAGATGGTCGGCCGCGCTTGCGGCATGCCGGAAGGCAAGGGCATCCGTCCGGGCGCCTATTGCGAACCCAAGATGACCACCGTCGGTTCCCAGGACACCACTGGCCCGATGACCCGCGACGAGCTGAAGGATCTGGCCTGCCTGGGCTTCTCGGCCGACATGGTCATGCAGTCCTTCTGCCATACCGCTGCTTACCCCAAGCTGGTGGACGTCAAGACCCACAAGGAACTGCCGGGCTTCATCAGCACCCGTGGCGGCGTCGCGCTGCGTCCCGGCGACGGCGTGATCCATTCCTGGCTGAACCGTCTGCTGCTGCCCGACACCGTCGGCACCGGCGGCGATTCGCACACCCGCTTCCCGATCGGCATCTCGTTCCCGGCCGGCTCCGGTCTGGTGGCCTTCGCCGCCGCCACCGGCACCATGCCGCTGGATATGCCGGAATCGGTGCTGGTGCGCTTCAAGGGCAAGATGCAGCCCGGCGTCACCCTGCGTGACCTGGTCAATGCCATCCCGCTCTACGCCATCCGCGCCGGCCTGCTGACCGTCGAGAAGAAGGGCAAGAAGAACATCTTCTCTGGCCGCATCCTCGAAATCGAGGGTCTGCCCGACCTGAAGGTGGAGCAGGCTTTCGAGCTGACCGACGCCTCGGCGGAGCGGTCGGCGGCGGCTTGCACCGTGCGCCTGAACAAGGAGCCGATCATCGAATACATGACCTCGAACATCACCCTGATGAAGTGGATGATCGCCGAAGGTTATGCCGATGCCCGCACCCTGGGCCGCCGCATCAAGGCCATGGAAGCCTGGATCGCCAAGCCCGACCTGCTGCAGCCCGACGCCGACGCCGAATATGCCGCCGTGATCGATATCGATCTGGCCGACATCAAGGAGCCGATCGTCGCTTGCCCGAACGATCCCGACGACGTCAAGCTGCTGTCGGAAGTCGCCGGCGACAAGATCGACGAAGTGTTCATCGGTTCCTGCATGACCAATATCGGTCACTTCCGCGCCGCGGGTAAGGTGCTGGACGGCCAGTCCGACATCCCGACCCGCCTGTGGATCGCGCCGCCGACCAAGATGGACGCCCTGATCCTGAACGAAGAAGGCTATTACAGCGTTCTCGGCAAGTCGGGTGCCCGTATGGAAATGCCCGGCTGCTCGCTTTGCATGGGTAATCAGGCGCAGGTGCGCAAGGGTTCGACCGCCATGTCGACCTCGACCCGCAACTTCCCGAACCGTCTGGGCATCGACACCCGCGTCTATCTGGGCTCCGCCGAGCTGTCGGCGGTCTGCGCCCTGCTGGGCCGGATCCCGACCGTGGCCGAATATCTGTCGCAGGTGGAAGTGGTCAACAAGAAGGCCGCCGACATCTATCGCTACATGAACTTCGACCAGATCGCCGCCTTCCGCGAGGTGGCCGACAAGGTGGCCGTTTAAAGCCGCTTCGTCGTCAGATCGCTGAAAACGAAGACCCCCGCCGGGAAGCCGGCGGGGGTTTTTGTTTGCGCTTTCGACAAAGCAACTTGAAGATGTTTTCGAGTCTTACCCCTCTTGAGAGCCCATCACCATGTCGCTTCACAAACAACGGCCAAGCCTCTGTCTGGTTTTCTTATTGCTGGCAAGCTTTGCTTCCCATCAGGCGGCTTTGGGTGATGATGGACAGAATGATCATTTAAACAACGTGAAGACAATCGTTCAAGATTTCATAAAAAATGCGACAGGCGAAGGGCCTGAGATATTTTTAGCCATACCGCTGACCGATCAGTTCAAAACGAAGTCGGAGTGGGATTTTGTTATTGCTCAACGCGAGAACAAACAGGGCGATCAAGATAGCGAAGATACCGTCTTGACTTCATACTGCTTCGTTCATGACGGCAAACCAGATTGTGATGGCTCTGCTTTCCCTACGTTTAAAGTCTCTCTCGACACAGAAAAAATTTTATCTCTGAAAGACAGCCCTGATTGGTTTGAACATCCTGATCCGCCTCAGATCGTTCAGACCAAAGATGGGATGCCCCTCCTGATGATTAGGACCGCCTCTCCACTTTCATTTAATAGCAATAGATCAATTTCCGTATTCCTATTCCGCTATGATCAAAAGGGTGACGCCTTCATATCCGTCTTTTCGGATATGGTTGGCCATAACAACAATGAAGAGATTCGATTTATGGATTACGGCCCTCTTCTTGGGGACGTCATCAGCGAAAGCCCCAGCGCATTTAAGCATGGGCCGAATCCTTATTCTTATGACATACGGGTCAGCCGGTTCGTAAATGGCTCCTATCAGGAACTATTAAAATACCGAAGCCTGACGTCTTATGGAGACGGCAATCGATTGGCCGTGATCGACGCCGAGATGCCCGAGATTTTGAAGCGCCTCAATTTGTGGAAGCCGGGCATGCCGCTTCCAGAACCCAAATATCGGCCATCAGGCTGTAAAAGCATGACCCTTCGCAAAGGCATCGAATGGTGTGACTGAACGCACCTTCTCCCTCTCCCCTCGTGGGAGAGGGTCGGGGTGAGGGGGGCAGGACATGACGACAACCGAACTTGCACGAACCCTTCGCCGTAACGCCACCGATGCGGAGAAAGTGCTATGGCGCCTGCTCCGGGCATCCCAGCTGGCAGGCGCGAAGTTCCGTCGTCAGCAGCCGATGGGCCCTTATATCGCTGACTTCATCGGTTTCTCTCATCGCATCGTGGTCGAATGCGATGGAGGCCAGCATTGCGACAATCCGGCCGATGCCGCCCGCGATGCCTGGTTCGCAAGCCAGAGATTTCGCACAGTCCGCTTTTGGAACAATGACGTGCTGACTAACCCCGAGGGCGTTCTGGCGGCGTTATCGGCAGCGTTGGAAGGATAAAGGCGCTGAAGCCCCCTCACCCCGGCCCTCTCCCTCAAGGGGAGAGGGAGAACTTGGCCGAATAAAACTCCCTCTCCCCTCGCGGGAGAGGGTTGGGGTGAGGGGGGGCATTTCAAGATTTCGTAAAGCCCCCACGACACGATAATCTCGTCCCCAGAAGCACCGATCAGAGTAAGGATTGCCTGCGCGATGACTGAACAAGAAAGCCCGCCATGGGAAGGATCATGCTGCGATGCTGCCTACGCATTCGCGTTACAGTGCGCAGAGTTGGCGACAAGAAACCCTCATCATCTGAAAGAGCCTCTGAGCCATATTATCAATGATTTGATGACAGAGCTTTGGGATCGAAATTTCAGCCAAACTGAAATTCGCACGGCTTTTGAATATGCCCTTAAAGACCTGCCCCGTTACGCTGCGGAGCAAGAGCGCTCCAGTCCAACATCCGCCAAGCTGGCCACCGCTGATTGGCGATCTGGTTACGCTAAATAGCCCGCCCTACCAGCTCGGCCCCTCGTCATCCTCGACCATCAGTGAGGTGCGACCCTTCAGCTCCGACAGAATCTGCTGGCGCTGTTCGGTCGAGGCATTCGCCCAGCCTTTGATCTCGTTGCGGGTGCGGCCACAGCCGCGGCAGACGCCGGTGCGCTCCACGATCTTGCAGCGGTCCACACAGGGCGAGATGGTCGAGCCCTCGGGGCTCTGTTTGCGGCTGGGCTTGCTCATAAGAATCATCATAAACGAAAACGGGGCCACTTTGCAGCAGCCCCGTCTTCTTAAAACACCCCTATTTTCATAGGGTTATCAGCCTTACTTGGGCAGCGTCCAGCTGGCCGGACCGCGCATCAGGCGGCCCTTCAGCAGATCGCGCTCGGCCAGGAACTCCTGCGGCAGACGGTCATAGAACTTGTCGAAATGGACCTGATGGTCACGGGCTTCGACGATGCCGGCGTCACGCTCGACGGTCATCAGTTCGTTGAACTTGTCTTCCGGATAGTCCAGGCCTTCCCACGGCAGGTCGGCGCGGGTCGGCATGAAGCCCAGCGGGCCTTCGACGGCGTTGGCGCGGCCATGGACGCGGTCGACGATCCACTTCAGCACGCGCATGTTGTCGCCGAAACCGGGCCACATGAACTTGCCGTTGGCATCCTTGCGGAACCAGTTGACGCGGAAGATCTGCGGCGGGTTGGCCAGCTTGCGGCCCATGGCCAGCCAGTGCGCCCAATAGTCGCCCATGTGATAACCGCAGAACGGCAGCATGGCCATCGGGTCGCGACGGATAGCAGCCTGGCCGACGGCGGCGGCGGTGGCTTCAGACCCCATGGTGGCGCCCAGATAGACGCCATGGGCCCAGTTGAAGCCCTGGAACACCAGCGGCATGTTCTTCGACAGACGGCCGCCGAACAGGAAGGCCGAGATCGGAACGCCGGCCGGGTTTTCCCAGTCGGGGTCGATCGAGGGGCACTGCGCCGCCGGAGCGGTGAAGCGGCTGTTCGGATGCGCAGCCGGCTCGGTCGAGGCCGGGGTCCAGTCGCGGCCCTTCCAGTCGATCAGATGGGCGGGCTTGTCCTCGGTCAGACCTTCCCACCAGACATCGCCATCGTCGGTCAGAGCGACGTTGGTGAAGATCGAGTTGGCGCGGCAGGCGGCGATGGCGTTGAAGTTGGTGTGCGCGCCGGTGCCGGGAGCAACGCCGAAGAAGCCGGCTTCCGGGTTGATGGCGTACAGCTTGCCGTCGGCGGCAGGCTTGATCCAGGCGATGTCGTCGCCGACGGTCCAGATCTTCCAGCCTTCGAAGCCCTTGGGGGGCTGCAGCATGGCGAAGTTGGTCTTGCCGCAAGCCGACGGGAAGGCGGCGGCGACATAGGTCTTCTCACCCTGCGGGTTTTCTACGCCGACGATCAGCATATGCTCGGCCAGCCAGCCTTCGTCGCGGGCCATCACCGAGGCGATGCGCAGAGCGAAGCACTTCTTGCCCAGCAGCGCGTTGCCGCCGTAGCCCGAACCGAACGACCAGATCGAACGCTCTTCCGGGAAGTGGGTGATGTAGATGTTCTTGGGATTGCAGGGCCAGGCAACGTCCTTCTGGCCGGCAGCCAGCGGCATGCCGACGGAATGGACGCAAGGCACGAACTCGCCGTTTTCGCCCAGCACGTCCAGGCAGCCCTGACCCATGCGGGTCATGATGCGCATGTTGACGGCGACATAGGGGCTGTCGGTCAGCTCGACGCCGATATGGGCGATCGGGCTGCCCAGCGGACCCATGGAGAACGGCACCACATACAGGGTGCGGCCCTTCATGCAGCCGTCGAACAGCTTGTTCAGGGTGACCTTCATCTCCTTGGGGTCGACCCAGTTGTTGGTCGGGCCGGCGTCGGCCTTGTTCTGCGAACAGATGAAGGTGCGGTCCTCGACGCGGGCGACGTCGCCCGGATCGGAGCGGCAGAGGTAGCTGTTGGGACGCTTGGCGTCGTTCAGGCGAATGAACGAACCGGCATCGACCAGAAGCTGGCACAGGCGGTCGTACTCTTCCTGCGAGCCGTCGCACCAATAGACATTGTCCGGCTTGGTCAGCTGGGCAATTTCATCAACCCACTTCAGCAGCTTGGCATTTTTGGTGCTGCCGTTACCTAACTTCGTCATGAACGCCGCTCCTTGGAGAAAGATCCTTGTTAATTGCCGCCGGTCTTGCGGGGTTTTCCCGGGCTAATACTCCGCTTGTGCCGCGAAGTCGAGTCCGTCAATACGCCTCAGGGAAAAAGGGAATGCGGATGGGTCATCGTTTTCGCAACGCAAGGTGGAGAAAGGCGGATGGGATCGGTAAGACGGAACCCCGAAAGAATACCGCCTCGACCGTCTGGGAGCAACTCTTAGCTATAAGTATTAGCAAATAGTCTCGTTTTTCCCCAGAACAGCCAGATTGCCCAGCGTGGGAATAGCCTCGGCGGGGGTCATCAGCGGTTTGGGAAAGCCAATCCGATAGACGCGCTTGGCGCAAACCACATCGATGCCGTCGGGGTCGGCAGCCACGCATTTCCAATGCTTTGCGCGGATTTTCAGCAGACTGCGGCCCAGATGGCTCAGGGTCTCGGACTGCTCGGCATTAATCCTACCTATCAAGTCGGATTCAGCCGCCAGAAAAGCGCTTACCGCCTCGTCCGAACAGACCCAGGACTGGTTCAGCCAGACGGCGCGACCGAATCCTCCCACCCAATGGGCGCGTTCGGGCACAACCTTGAAGAAGGCAAAGTCGCCGAAACCGGCATAGAGCGAGGCCCCCGGATGGCGGGCCAGATAGCGTCGCCGGAGCCGTTCCCGCGTCACCTCGTCCTCGGCTTTTTCCGCCCGCGCGATCAGGGTGACGCGGGGGCCTTGCTGCGGATTGGCGTAATGGCCGCAATCCTCGAACAGCATCGACAGCCGGGGGTCGCGCTCCAGATTGCGGGTATGGTCAGCCAGCTTGGACAGCAGCAGGATCGGGCTGCCGTCGATATCGGTGGCGGTGGCGGTCAGCGAGACATAGGGGCGCGGCTCCCCCGTCTCCAGCAAGGTGGTGGCGGTGGCGGCCTTGTTGCGGGCGCGGGCCATCTTGCGCAGGGTGAAGATCAAAGCATCGCGGTCGATGGCCGGCTGGGTGGGTGCGGGTTCGGGCTGCATGACCTGCCTCTTCATTCCTGCTGTCGAAGCCGAGGAGTGTCCGCCCGCCGTCCGAAACCGTCAAGACCCGTCGGCAACCGCCACCGAGACCAGCCAGCGGCGGATCACCGCCTGTTCTTCCGGCGAAAAATCCTCCATCAGCCCGGCCTCGACCGGCCCCACCCGCTCGCGGCATTGCGCCAGCAAGGTCTGCCCGGCTTCGGTGATATGCAGCATCTGGATACGGCCATGTTCGGCATGAGCGGTGCGGGCCACCATGCCGGCCTTCAGCAGATTGGCGACGATCACGCTCAGAGTCTGCGGCGTCAATTGCGCCAGCCGCGCCAGATCGGCGTTCGACGCCCCCGGATAGGCCCGCAGCATGGTCAGCACCAGGAATTGCGGCAGCGTCAGCCCCAGATCGGCAAGCCCCCGCTCCATCCGCAGCCGATGCGCCGCCGCCGCCTGACGCAGCAGATAGCCAAGATAGCCTTGCTCGCCCCGCTTGCCCTCGCCGGCCTCGGGGATGGATTTCGGCACAGACCCCTTGCGCATAATATCAGAGCTCTTATATGTTGTCAGAACTCTGATACTATCCCCTTTCCTCCGAGGCATCCATGAGCAATCTTTCCGCTCCGATCACCCAGCAGCGTTTCTATGAAACCGCCCCTGCCGCCACCCAAGCGCTTCTCGATCTTGGCAAGGCGGTCGACGCCTCGGGCCTCGAGAAGACGCTGACCGAACTGGTCAAGCTGCGGGTGTCGCAGATCAATGGCTGCGCCTTCTGCACCAAGATGCATCTGGATGTGGGGCGCAAGCTGGGCATCGAGGCGAACAAGCTGGATCTGGTGGCGGTCTGGCCCGAGGTGGATCTGTTCACCCCGCGGGAAAAAGCCGCCCTGGCCTGGGCCGAGGCCTGTACCCATCTGCCGCCCACCCACGCCACCGATCAGGCCTATCAGACCATGCGCCAGGAGTTCAGCGAGGCCGAGGCGATCTTCCTGACCGCCGCCATCGCCAACATCAACGCCTGGAACCGCATCGCCGCCCCGCTGCATTACGCGCCGCAGATTTGAGGTAGAGCCCGAGAATTGCCGGAGCTAAACTGCTCCGGCAATCTTTGAGCGAGTCCCGCCATGCGGCTTTACGTCATTCTGTTCGCCTTTGGCATAGCGGCATTCAACGTCCTGCCTGCCCAGGCCAAGAGTCTGACACTGAAGGCCGATCCTCCGGGGGTTTGGCGCGTCATGACCCAGGACGACGCCACCAGCACCAGCAAATGCATCGGCAAACCGAAAACGCCGATCTGCGCGGTGGAGATGATCGAAGCCTGCTTCCTGCGGAAACGGTGGAGCCTTTGCAAGGCCGTCATGGGCGGCAATGACATCTTGTTCCGCGACAGTCCAGAAAGAGCAAATGACAATCAAAATGTCTCAAAAGACATTACCGAACTTTACCGGTTCAAATATGTTGGCCTGATGCGGAAGAACGACATCCCTCCCTGGGAAACAGATACCAGGGAGGGACCCAAACCACGCAATTGGAAACCGGGCGATGTCAAGGTGATCATGTCCACACGCCCATGCTTCAGCGGAAAATGCTTTCCCCCTAATGATATGCCGCCAGTGGCATATCAGGTTCGCCAGACTGGGAAGACCTGGATGGTGATCGCCTGGAGTGGTGATTGGAAGTGATGTCAGTCGTTCCTTGCTGACGCGAATGCAAAGAAATTGTGCCGTTTGGTATCGCCAATGTTGTTTTGATCCCTGAGACTCTTAAGATTATCCAGAAGTTGTCCGCAGGTGTCCGGATTTGATGCCAATTTTTTGTAGGCATCAAATACGCTCTGGCTTATCCAAGTGATCTTCTGCCCAGAGGCGGAATATCTGGAAATTTCTGGCAATCCCTGATCCTTCAATGTCTGGTTGATTGCATCGATGATCATTGTTGTGGCGGCTGGCGCCCCCAAATTAAACAAGGTATCCGCTAATGCAGCCGCAGCATAAGGGTTACCGACGACTTCCAGCACATGATGGCCGGAGAAATGTTCTTCCGTTCCGTCGTCATTTTTCTTCGTGACTTGAACATTTTGCAATGCATCATCGAAATACCATCGATAGAGGCGAACAACCTGCTCGTTGCTAAGATCAGAGGGATTTTCGACATCTCCGATGCCGGGAACCGCTTTTTCGGCACTGGCGATCTTGCCCGGTGCCTGCGCAAGTTCCAGGAAGCTTCGTGTAATCCCGCCATAGGCCCCGTTCTTCCCCTCGTCAAAGCCACCCTCCCAGGCAAAAATCAGGGGATAGATGACTTGCTCGGTCCCGTTTGATCCAGGCCTTTCCGCGACCAGATCGTTGAAGCGTTCCCAATCATCGTTGTTCTTGAAAACCTCCTTCTTGGCTTCGGGCAGCGGCACCAACGGCGTGACGTGCTTTTCCTGCTCTTCAGCCTTGGGGTTTTTCTTTTTATCTTCGGCGCTGGGACCGCCATTGTCGTGCATTGGCAGGCGTGACGTCCCTTGTTTTCCCGGACCAAACCATCCTGGGTTGGCACTTTCGGTCTGACGTGGCTGCCCTTCATATTTCCGCAGACCCGCCGCCTTGGCCATGCGCTCGGCCCGCTCGATGCTGGGCAGGGGCGGCAAAGCCATATGCAGCAAGGTGATGGCGGCCAAGCACTGGTCGCCTTTGTTCATGGCATGAGCCACCGCCCGCAAGCGATCCATCTGCCCGCCGAGATTGACGGCGCGGCCATGACCAATGGCGAGAAGCTTTTCCAATTCGGCGCGGGAACGGGGCTCCCAATCGTAAGAGCCGGCAATGCGGCGGCGACGCAGCAAGGGAATGCCGGGGCCATAAAAGGCTCCCTCGGCATTCAGATAAGCGTTGAAGCCGTCCCCTTGAGGACCGGCCAGGGACACCGTTTTAAACAGGGGATCGGACATAGCGGAACCTATCATCTTAGCGAATCCAGAATAAGAACACAAAGCGAACATCGCATGTTTCAAGAGCCGCCTTTCACTTTTTGCGCGCATACCCCCTTCCAGTTATGGGAACCCCGCCCCGACGATTCCTCTTGGCCCGGCCCATACTTTTGCTAAGGTGCCGGGCCATGAGCGGATTCGATCCCGACGCCCGGTTCTCGGGCCATAATCTGGCTTGCCTGCGCGGCGAGCGGATGGTGTTCGCCCGCATGGATTTCGAGATGAAAGCCGGCGAGGCCTTGTTGCTGCTGGGGCCGAACGGCTCGGGCAAATCCAGTCTGCTGCGCATGCTGGCCGGGCTGTTGAAGCCCATCGCCGGGCAATTGGCCTGGAACGGCGAGACCGTGCAGGACGACCGCGAGGCCCATTCGGGCCGCGTGCATTATGTCGGCCATCACGACGCCATCAAGCCGGTGCTGTCGGTCTGGGAAAACCTGCGCTTCTGGGCGCATCTGCATGACCCGACCTCGGGCGACGCCCTGGCCAACAAGGCTTTGGAACGCTTCGACATGCTCAGGCTGGCCGAGGTGCCGGGCAAGCTGTTGTCCGCCGGGCAAAAGCGCCGGCTGAATCTCTCGCGCCTGCTGGCGGCTCCCTCGCCGCTCTGGCTGCTGGACGAACCGACCGTGGCGCTGGACCGCGCTTCGGTGAAGCGTTTGGAAGCGGTGATCGCTGAACATCGCGCCCAGGGCGGCATGGTGGTGCTGTCGACCCATGCCGATATCGATCTGCCGGGTGCGACGGAAATGCATCTGGACCAGTTCACCCCGCCGCCGCCGGTGGCTGAAGATTTGGGGGGCTGGTAGAGCATGAACCGCTTCTTCGAGATCATCCGCCGCGACCTGCGGCTTGCTCTGCGTCAAGGCAGCGACAGCGTGATGGTGGTCACCTTCTTCGTGCTCACCGTGGTGCTGTTCCCCTTCGGCATCGGCCCCGAGGCCAATATCCTGGAACGGGTGTCGGCCGGCGTGTTGTGGGTGACGGCGCTGCTGGCCTCCATGCTGTCGCTCGACCGGCTGTTCCAGGCCGATTACGAGGACGGCAGTCTGGAACTGCTGGCGCTGACCCCCACCGCCCTGGAAGTGCTGGTGCTGGGCAAGGTGGCGGCCCATTGGCTGACCACCGGGCTGCCGCTGATGATCGCGGCCCCTGTGCTGGCGGTGCTGCTGCATATGGACGCCGAGGGCTTCGGCACCCTGCTGCTGACCATGCTGCTGGGAACTCCGACCCTGTCGCTGATCGGCGCCATGGGCGCGGCGCTGGTGCTGGGAGCAAGGCGCGGCGGCGTGCTGCTGTCGCTGCTGGTGCTGCCGCTTTATGTGCCGGTGCTGATCTTCGGAGTCGGCGCCATCGATGCGGCGGTGCAGGGATTGCCGTCCCAGTCGCATCTGCTGATCCTGGGCGGCATGCTGTTGGGGTCGCTGGCCCTGACTCCTTGGGCGGCGGCGGCAGCCTTACGGCAGGCCTTGGAATAGTTCTAATGTTGTATTCGAGTCCCCTGGCAATCTTTGTGGACTAGCTGTAGAACGGGTCACCATGCATCGTTTCGCGAACCCTGCCCGCTTTTTGCGCCTCGCCGCCGTGATCCAGCCCTGGACGGCGGCGGCCACCGTGCTGCTGATCGGCTCCGCGCTCTATCTGGGTCTGTTCGCCTCGCCGGCGGATTACCAGCAGGGCGAGACGGTGCGGATCATGTATGTGCATGTCCCCTCGGCCTGGCTGGCGATGGCCTGCTATAGCACCATGGCCATTGCCTCGGCGGTGGGGCTGATCTGGAAGCATCCGCTGGCCGATCTGACCGCCAAGGCGGCAGCGCCGGTGGGGGCCGCCTTCACCTTCGTCTGTCTGGTCACCGGCTCGCTGTGGGGACGCCCGATGTGGGGAACCTGGTGGGCTTGGGATGCGCGCCTGACCAGCATGCTGATCCTGTTCTTCCTGTATCTGGGCTATATCGCCCTGATCAACGCCTTCGACGATCCGAACCGTGGAGCCAAGGCGGGCGCGGTGCTGGCTCTGGCCGGCAGCGTCAATCTGCCGATCATCAAATTCTCGGTCGATTGGTGGAACACCCTGCATCAGCCGGCCAGCGTCACCAAGTTCGGCATGCCGTCGATCGACCCGTCGATGCTGGTGCCTTTGCTGCTGATGGGGCTGGGCTTCACCACCTATTTCGCCACGGTCTTGCTGATCCGCATCCGCGCCGAGATCGTCGCCTCGAAAATCCGGGCGATCCGCATGACGCAGATCCATGCCGTAACCGGCGACGGCGCTGCTTCCGACATCGCCCTGGGCTAAGGGAGACCGCCTTATTATGGACAAGATCTCCAGCTATTTCGCCATGGGCGGCTATGCCGACTATGTCTGGCCGGCCTATGTCCTGGCTGCGGCAGTGATCGCCGGGCTGCTGATCGTCTCGTGGAACGGCCTGAAGGCCCGCGAGCGTGAATTGAAGTTACTGCAAGAGCTGTCGCCCGGCCGACGCGGCCGATCCCGCGACAGTTCCGACAACCAGGGATAACCAAGGTGACGCGCAAGCAACGACGGCTCTATTTCGTTCTGCTGGGCATGCTGGCGCTGGCCGCCGCCACCGCCCTGGTGCTGACCGCCGTCGGCGACGGCATGGTCTATTTCTATACGCCGGGCGATCTGCAGACCAAGCATGTCGGGCCGGACCGCCGCGTCCGTCTGGGCGGACTGGTCGAAACCGGCTCGGTGGTCAAAGACGGCCAGCATGTCAGCTTCACCATTTCCGACGGCGTCGCCACCGTTCCCGTCACCTATACCGGCGTGCTGCCCGACCTGTTCCGCGAAGGCCAGGGCGTGGTGGCCGAGGGCCGGCTGGACGGTCAGGGCCATTTCGTCGCCTCGGAAGTGCTGGCCAAGCATGACGAGAAATATATGCCCAAGGAAGTCGCCGACGCCTTGAAGAAGTCCGGTCACTGGAAAGACGAGTACGAACACAAATGATCCCCGAGACCGGCCATTACGCCCTGATCCTGGCTCTGTTCGTCGCCATCGTGCAGGCCATCGTGCCGCTGATCGGCGCCGCCCGCGACGATAAGCCCTGGATGGAGGTGGCCCGTACCGCCGCCATCGCCCAGTTCCTGCTGATCAGTATCAGCTTCGGCGCCCTGACCTGGGCCTATGTCACCTCGGACTTCTCGGTCAGCAACGTCTTCGAGAACAGCCATACCGACAAGCCGATGCTCTATAAGATCAGCGGCGTCTGGGGCAATCACGAAGGCTCGATGCTGCTGTGGGTGTTCATCCTGGCGATCTATGGCATGGCGCTGGCCTGCTTCGGCCGCAACCTGCCCCCCGCTTTGCGCGCCCGCGCCCTGGCGGTACAGGCGATGGTGTCGGTGGGCTTCCTGACCTTCATCCTGTTCACCTCGAACCCCTTCATCCGCCTGGACCCGGCGCCGATGAACGGGCGCGGCCTGAACCCCTTGCTGCAAGACCCCGGTCTGGCCTTCCATCCGCCGTTCCTGTATCTCGGCTATGTCGGCTTCTCGATGGCCTTTTCCTTCGCCATCGCCGCCCTGATCGAAGGCCGCGTTGACGCCGCCTGGGCAAGATGGGTGCGTCCCTGGACCCTGGCCGCCTGGTGCTTCCTGACGCTGGGCATCGCCATGGGCTCCTGGTGGGCCTATTACACCCTGGGCTGGGGCGGCTGGTGGTATTGGGACCCGACCGAAAACGCCTCCTTCATGCCCTGGCTGGCCGGCACGGCGCTGTTGCATTCCGCCATCGTGGTGGAAAAGCGCGACACCTTGAAGGCCTGGACCATTCTGCTGGCGATCTTCGCCTTCTCGCTGTCCTTGCTGGGCACCTTCATTGTGCGTTCGGGCGTGGTGACCTCGGTCCATAGCTTCGCCTCGGACCCGGCGCGCGGCACCTTCATCCTCGGGCTGCTGGTACTGGTGATCGGCGGTTCGCTGGTGCTGTTCGCCATGCGCTCGCCCAGCCTGAAGTCGGGGGGCCTGTTCACTCCGATCTCGCGCGAAGGCAGCCTGCTGCTGAACAATGTGCTGATGAGCACCGCCTGCGGCACCGTGCTGCTGGGCACCCTGTTCCCGATGTTCGCCGAGGTCTTGGACTTAGGGAAAGTCTCGGTCGGCCCGCCCTTCTTCAATTCCGTCTTCATCCCGCTGATGGTGCCGATGATCGCCACCATGGCGCTGGGGCCGATGCTGTCTTGGAAGCGCGGCGATCTGGGCGGAGCCTTGAGCCGGCTGAAGGTCGCCTTTGCCCTGACCCTGGTCGCTCTGATCGCTACCTGGCTGCTGGCCGGCGGCTCGGTCAAGGCGCTGGAGGCCGGCGGCGCCATGGCTTTGGCCGCTTGGCTGCTGGTGGGCGCGGTGGTCGAATGGGCCGAGCGCGTCAAGCTGTTCCGCGCCCCCTTCAAGGAAAGCCTGAACCGCGCCCTGCATCTGCCTCGCGCCGCCTATGGCATGACCATCACTCATGCGGCGCTGGCGGTGGTGATCGCCGGCATTACCGGCTCGGCCTTCTGGACCGAGGAGAAGATTCAGGTGCAGCATCCCGGCGAGACCATCAGCGTCGCCGGTTACGAGATGACTCTGAACGGCGTCGAGGACGGCGTCCCCGGCCCCAATTACACCGCATCCCGCGCCAGCTTCACCGCGACAAAGAACGGCGCGTTCGTCGCCGAGATGAAGCCGGAGAAACGTCTCTATAAGATGCCGCCGCGTCCCACCACCGACGCCGCCATCCATACCAACTTCATCAGCGACCTTTACGCCGTGGTCGGCGACCCCGACGGCAAGGGCGGCTATGTCACCCGGCTTTATCATAACAGCCTGGTGCCCTGGATTTTCATCGGCGCGGTGATCATGGTGTTCGGCGGGCTGGTGTCTCTGACCGATCGCCGCCATCGCGTCGGCGCCCCTTCCCGCAAACGGAGCCTGTAAGCATGGCCGTCCGCCCCATCGCTTTTTTGCCGGTCGTGATCTTCGTGGCCTTGGCCGGCGCGTTCGGCATTCGGCTGTTGATGATCGACAAGGGCCATGCCCCCAGCGACATCCCTTCGGTGATGGTCGACAAGCCGGCGCCGCAGTTCGATTTGCCGCCGCTGTACGAGGACAAGCCCGGCTTCAAGACCGCCGACTTCCAGGGCAAGGTGACGCTGGTCAATTTCTTTGCCTCCTGGTGCGTGCCCTGCCGGGCCGAGCATCAGTATCTGTCCTCCATCACCGGCAAGGGCTTCGTGCTGATGGGCGTCAATTACAAGGACAAGCCCGAGGACGCCAAAGCCTGGCTGGCCCGTCTGGGCAATCCCTATGATGTGCTGGTGGCCGACCGCAATGGCGATACCGGCATCGATTTCGGCGTCTATGGCGTGCCGGAAAGCTATCTGATCGATAAGCAGGGCCGCATCCGTTTCAAACAGACCGGCCCCTTCACGCCCGAGACCATCGAGAAGGAGCTGCTGCCCCGGGTGGCGGAGCTGAATAAATGAAGCGCGGCGTTCTTGTCCTGATCGGCCTGCTGGCTCTGTCCAGCCTGCCGGCGCTGGCGATCCAGCCGAACGAGATGCTGTCCGACCCGCAGTTGGAGGCCCGCGCCCGTGTGATCGGCAAGGATCTGCGTTGTCTGGTCTGCCAGAACGAATCCATCGACGATTCCGACGCCGATCTGGCTCATGACCTGCGTATGCTGGTGCGCAAGCGTCTGGTGGCCGGCGATAGCGACGCCCAGGTGAAGCAATATCTGGTGGACCGTTACGGCGACTATGTGTTGCTGAACCCGCCCTTCAAGGCTTCGACCCTGGTGCTGTGGCTGGGGCCGCTGGCTTTGTTCGGCGCCGCCGCCGGAGCCGGCTGGAGCTTCCTGCGCCGCCAGAAGACCGCCGCCGCCGAAACCACCATTTCCACCCTGACCGAGGACGAGAAGAAGCGCGCCGCCGCCCTGCTCTCCGATGAACTGGAGACTAAGGCATGATCTGGATGCTGCCCATCGCCGCTCTGACTCTGGCGGTGCTGGTCCTGTTGCTGTGGCCGCTGCTGAAGAAGCAGTCCGGGGCCGATCAGCGGCTGGGCTATGACGTCGCCATCTATCGCGACCAGATGGCGGAAGTGGACCGCGATCTGGAACGCGGCGTGCTGTCGCCGGAACAGGCCGAGACTACCAAGGCCGAGGTGCAGCGCCGCATGCTGGCCGCCGCCGAAGCCGACAAGACCCAGACTGCCGCCGATGCCCGCAGTATGGAGACCGGCCGCCGTCTGCGCCTGATCTTCGCCCTGTTGATCCTGGTCCTGCTGCCGGGTGGCGCTCTGTATCTGTACGGCATGTTCGGCGCACCCGGCCTGCCTGCCCAGCCCTTCGCCGAGCGTCAGAACAGCCCGCAGTTCCGCATGGAAGCCATGATCGAGAAACTGCAGGCCCAGCTGGAAGCCACTCCCGACGCCAAGGGCTATGTCATGCTGGCCGGTTCGCTGCGCCAGATGGGCCGCCTGAGCGACGCCATCGAAGCTTATCACAAAGCCATCGCGCTGGGAGCCAGCGACGCCGGGACCTATTCCTCGCTGGGCGAGGCGCTGGCCATGTCGGCCCAGGGTGGCGTCGGTCCCGATGCCCGCGCCGCCTTCAAGCAGGCCCTGAGCCAAGACCCCAAGGACCCGCGCGCCCGCTTCTATATGGGCTTGTCGGAAGTCCAGATCGGCAAGGCTGCCGAAGGTGTGGCCATCTGGCGCGACCTTTTGAACGACAGCCCCGCCGACGCCCCCTGGCGGCCGATGGTTGAGCAAAATATCGCCAAGGTCGCCGCCGAGGCCAAGCTGGACCCGAACAGCATCGCCCCCAAGGCCCCAACCATCGACGGCGCACCGGTGGCCTCTGCCGCCCCCGCTCAGGCCCAGCCCCAGACCGGCGGCAATGTCGCCCAGGACCAGATGATCCTGAAGATGGTCGAAGGTCTGGCCGCCAAGATGGAGAAGAATCCCGGCGACGCCGAGGGCTGGGTGAAGCTGTCGCGGTCCTATCGCGTGCTGAACCAGTTCGACAAGGCCAAGGCAGCCGCCCAGAAGGCGATCGCCCTGAAGCCCAAGGACACCGACCCGCTGCTGACCCTGGCCGACGCCCAGTTGGGAGCCGCGAACGGCGACAAGCTGCCCGCCGATTTCCTGGAGACCATGGCCAAGGTGCTGACGCTGGACCCTAATCAGAACGATGCTCTTTACTATGTCGGCGCTGGCGAGCTGGAAGCCGGCCATGCCGACAAGACCCGCGTTCTGTGGACCAAGCTGATCGGCCTGCTGCCCAAAGACTCCGCCGACCGCCCCCAGTTGCAGAAGCAGCTGGACGAACTGCCTAAGAACTAGGATTCCGCCGCCATGCTGCGCTGCCTGCCGTTGCTGATTGCCCTTGTCGCTTTGTCGTCTTGCGCTGGCGAAGTGCCTTGGGTCAATCCCAACCTGTCCCGCAAATTCGCCGAGCATGACTATGCCGAATGCCGTCACTATGCCGACAGCCAGACCGGCAGCGGCTATGGCGGCGGCTATTTCGACGACGACCGCGCCAGCCGCCCGATGAGCGGCGCCGACCGCGAGGTCACCCACGACCAGATCGCCGGCATCATCGACGCCTGCATGCGCGGCAAAGGATATTTTCCGAAGAGATAAGATGGGCTGAGAAAAGCCTATAATTTCTTCGTCATTCCCGCGCAGGCGGGAATCCATGTCCGCATCAAAGCGACATTTGGCGTTTCCGCGCAAGCCTGGCCACAATATGGGTTCCCGCCTGCGCGGGGATGACGATGGGGATGGAAGTAATTCCTTAACCCCTGACGGCTATGATGGAGGCTGGTAACGATGGGAGTGGCCTCCATGAAAGAGACGGCAGACAATTCCGTCCAGACGCTGGCCTCGGTGCAGACCGAGCGGACACAGCATGCGGCAGCTAATCGCGTGGCCAGCACCATTCAGCAGGCCAGCCGCAAGACCGGCGTCAGCTTCAGCTATCTGATGGCTCAGGCCGGCAAGGAAAGCGACTTCCAGACCAACACCCGCTCCCGCGCTTCGTCCGCCGCCGGACTGTACCAGTTCACCCGCGGCACCTGGATGCAGCTGATCAAGATGCATGGCGCCAATCATGGCCTGGGCGAACTGGCCGATAAGATTCATCCCACCGGCCATGGCGATTACAATGTCTCGGACCCTGCCTTGCGCCAGCAAATCCTGGACCTGCGCCGCGACCCCCGCCTGTCGGCGCTGATGGCCGGCGAATATGCCAAGGACAACAAGGCCTGGCTGGAGCGGTCATTGGGCCGTCCGGTCAATTCCACCGATCTTTACATGGCGCATTTCCTGGGCCCGGGCGGCGCGGTCAAGGTGCTGAAGGCCAAGGCCGAGAACCCCGACCAGCCCGCCGCCGCTCTATTGCCCCAGGCCGCACGGAAGAACCCCACCGTTTTCTATGATGGCAACCATAGTGCGCAAAGCGTCGCCGCCGTCTATGACAAGATCCACCATTCCCTCGACCGGCCCATGCGCCAGTACGCCAAGCTGGAAGAGACCCCGACCCCCAGCGTATCGCTGGATGGTCCCGCCGTCGGAGAACAGGTCGCCGCCGCTGCTCCGGCCGGCGATACGGCCGCCCCGACCGCGCAGACCCGCAGCGACAGCCGCAACCAGACCCGTGCTTATGACAAGGTTGCCGCCGCCAGTTCCGCCGCCGCCAGCCGTCATCAGGCGCATGCAACGACCCAGAAGGCGCAGAAGGGCAGCGAACCCGCCTGGCCGTTCGAACAGGCCCATTGGCCGCCAAGCTATGTGCCGCCGGTCAATCCCTCGGCCTTGGCCGCCACCGCCATCGTCGATCATCCCGACGATCTGGCCTATACCGATGCCTCGAAGAGCGCCGACCAGATTTCCGCTCCCATGCCGCCGGCCCCCGGCCTGGCTCCCCAGGACGCCCAACGGGCCGGCTTCGGCAAACTGCTGAAAGACCTGTTCGGTTAAGCTTGCTTGATTGCACCGCCAGCCGTTAGAAAGACCGCAAGTTGGTTTTTCTCAAGGGTGCGACACGATGATCCGCTACAGCCTGCAATGCAGCCAGGGCCATGGCTTCGAGGACTGGTTTTCCAATTCCGCCGACTATGACGAAAAGTCCGCCGCCGGCGAATTGAAATGCCCGGAATGTGGCGATGTCCATGTCTCGAAGGCGATCATGGCCCCCAGCGTCGGCAAGTCCAAGGCTGCGCCCCAGCCGATGCCGGCCTGCGCCATGGGCGGCGGCTGCCCGGGCGGCGGTTGTAGCTTTAATTCCTGAACACTTTCATAGCCCCTCGCCCGCTGGCGGGAGAGGGGTTTGGGGTGAGGGAATAGCAATGTTCTTCCCGTGGTTTGCCGTTTCCGGGCATCTACGTTCACTCCAATGACTCGGGTGATAATCCCTCACCCCCCAGCCCCCTCTCCCGCCTGCGGGCGAGGGGGAGGCCCCCACGCAAGTGAAACGAGATCGCGCGTGACCCTTTCCCTTCC
>Ga0318573_10000162_pt1 | contig 21709 bp, 33 predicted proteins | sample GRESIP089b5f21_FD_202515 | JGI IMG/M metagenome (GOLD analysis project Ga0318573, IMG submission 202515) | Tropical soil microbial communities from Luquillo Experimental Forest, Puerto Rico - GRE.SIPMG.089b5f21 | ecosystem: Environmental > Terrestrial > Soil > Tropical forest > Bulk soil... | reverse complement strand
GCACCGCTCCGGCCAGGGCATTGGCGTCCAGCTGCGGCTCGGGCGGCAGGGCCAGAACCTCTTCCACCAGATTGAGGAAGTAGCGGCCATCACCGTCGGCCATGGCCCGTAGGGCGGCGCGGGCGTCCTCGGTCAGCGGCAGGGTACGCCCCGACTCGGCCTCGGCGCGGGCCATCAGCTGGTCGAGCGCCTCGTCGTCCAACCGGCGCAGCACCAGCACCTGCATGCGCGACAGCAAGGCGGCGTTCAGCTCGAAGGACGGATTCTCGGTGGTGGCCCCCACCAGCACCACGGTGCCGTCTTCGACATAGGGCAGGAAGCCATCCTGCTGGGCGCGGTTGAAGCGGTGAATCTCGTCGACGAACAGCAGCGTCCCTTGCCCGCCGGTCCGGCGCTTGGCGGCGGCGTCGAACACCTTGCGCAGATCGGCGACGCCCGAGAACACCGCCGACAGCGGTTCGAAATGCAGATCGGTCTGTTCGGCCAGCAGCCGGGCGATGGTGGTCTTGCCGCAGCCGGGCGGCCCCCACAGCACCACCGAACTGATGCGCCCCTGCCCGAGCATGCGGCCCAGGGGACCGGCGGGACCGACCACATGGTCTTGCCCCACCACCTCGCTCAAACTCTTGGGACGCAGGCGGTCTGCCAGTGGACGCGGGGCCTGATGATCGAACAGTCCGGCCACGTCAGTTGCCGAGGCTGAGGGTCAGGGTCTCGCCATTGCGACGGATCGCCACTTCCCAGTTCTGAGGATTGCCGGTCAGCAGCCCCTTCAGATCGGCCACCGAGGCAATCGGCTGTTTGTTGACCTTGATCACGATGTCGCCGGGCTGGAATTGCAGGCGATAGGCGATGGTGTTGGGACGAATGCGGATGATGGTCACGCCCGGCTCGACCGTATCGGCTCCCAGCTCGTCGGCCAAAGCGGGGTTCATATTGGCCACCGTCGCGCCGGCAAAGGGATTGCGGCCACCGATCTCGGTGGTATCGCGGGCCGGCAGATCGGGGGGCGAGACCAGCTTGCTTTGCAGGCTCACAGGCTGGCCATTGCGGATCACCGACAGATTGGCGGTGCCGCCCACAGGCAGCATGGCGATGCGGAAACGCAAGGCTTCGGCATCATCGACCGACTTGCCATTCACCGCCGTCACCACGTCGCCGACCTTCAGGCCAGAGGTCTCTGCCGGGCTGTCCTTGCGGATCGAGCTGATCAACACGCCTTGCGGATGATCCAGCTTCAGCGACTGGAACATATCCCCGGTCACGGCCTGACCGCTGGCGCCCAGCCAAGGACGCGAGGGCTTGCCGCCGCTGGTGATGCTGGACACCACGGCCTTGACCATATTGGCGGGAATGGCGAAGCCGATGCCGACCGAACCGCCACTTTGGGAATAGATCTCGGAATTGATACCGACCAACTGGCCCTTCAGATCCACCAGGGCGCCGCCGGAATTGCCGGGATTGATCGCCGCATCGGTCTGGATGAAGGAACGATAGTCCGACAGCCCAACCCCGGTGCGGGCCAAGGCAGACACGATGCCCATGGTCACCGTCTGGCCGACGCCGAAGGGATTGCCGAGCGCCAGCACCAGATCGCCAACTTCCAGGGCATCAGAGTCCCCCAACGGCAGGGTCGGCAGGGTCTGACCTTGAGTGTCGATCTTCAACACCGCCAGATCGGTACGCTCGTCGCTCCCCAGCAGGGTCGCCTCGAACTCGCGCCGGTCCGACAGCACCACGGTGATTTCCTGGGAATTGCGGATGACATGATTGTTGGTCACCACCACGCCGTCACCGCGCACCAGCACGCCCGAGCCCAGGGACCTCTCCACCCGATCCTGCGGCAGGCCCATACCCTGGCCGAAGAACTGGCGGAAGTAGGGATCGGCCAGCAGCGGCGAGATATTCTGGCGCACCACCCGACGGGTATAGATATTGACCACCGCCGGCGCCACCTGCTTAACCACGGGGGAAAAGCTGAGCTGCAGCTGCTCTTTACTCTGGGGCACCGTCTGGGCCAAGGCCACCGGGCTGACGACCAGAAAAAAACAGGCGAGCAGACGCTTGAACATGATGGACCGATCCGTTGCAGACATTGCCGGGAAGTGTATCACCCATGAGATAGGTTTGAAGCCTTTACGCGCAATCCATCGGCCCATAACGCCATCTCAAACGAAAAGAGGCAGCCCCGAAGGACTGCCTCTGATCTTTTCGAACCGCTAAGCGCAGTCGAGGAAGCTTATTCCTCGCCTTCGTCGGCGATCACAACCGGGCCGGAATCCTGGCCCTTGGCGGTGACGTCGCGATCAACCAGCTCGATGAAGGCCATCGGGGCGGCGTCGCCGTAGCGGAAGCCGGCCTTCAGGACGCGGGTGTAACCGCCCTGACGATCCTTGTAGCGCTCGGCCAGGGTCGAGAACAGCTTGCCGACGATCTTCTCGTCCTTCAGGTACGAGATCGCCTGACGACGAGCGTGCAGATCGCCGCGCTTGCCCAGGGTGATCAGCTTCTCGGCGACGGGACGCAGGTCCTTGGCCTTCGGCAGGGTGGTCTTGATCTGCTCATGCTTCAGCAGGGCGTGGGCCAGGCTGATGAACAGGGCCTTGCGGGCGGTGCTGGTGCGATTCAGCTTGCGGCCGGACATACCGTGACGCATCGGTGCTCTCCTCTGGGCTTGGCGTCGCGCACGACGCCGATCGATAAAAAAATCCCCCGCCGCGGTCCGCGTCTCAGGTGACTGAGACGCGGCCGTGTACGGAAGATGGGATGATCAAGCTTAGTAGGGCTCTTCCAACTTCTTGGCCAGCTCTTCGATATTCTCCGGCGGCCAATTGGGAATTTCCATACCGAGATGCAGACCCATCTGGGCCAGCACTTCCTTGATTTCGTTCAGCGACTTGCGGCCGAAGTTCGGAGTGCGGAGCATTTCCGCCTCGGTCTTCTGCACCAGATCGCCGATATAGATGATGTTGTCGTTCTTCAGGCAGTTGGCCGAACGGACAGACAGTTCCAGTTCGTCCACCTTGCGCAGCAGGTTCTTGTTGAAGGGCAGTTCGTCCTTCTTCTCTTCTTCGGTAACCGCCTGCGGTTCCTCGAAGTTGATGAACAGCTGCAGCTGGTCCTGAAGGATGCGAGCGGCCAGGGCCACGGCATCTTCGGGGGTCACGGCGCCATTGGTCTCGATGGTCAGCGACAGCTTATCGTAGTCGGTGACCTGACCAACGCGGGTGTTCTCGATCTTGTAGGCGATCTTGCGCACCGGCGAGAAGATGGCGTCGATCGGGATCAGACCGATCGGGCTGTCTTCGTTACGGTTCTGCGAGGCAGGAACGTAACCCTTGCCGGTCTCCACCGTGAACTCCATGTTCAGGGTGGCGCCGTCATCGAGGGTGCAGAGCACCAGATCGGGATCCATGATCTCGATATCGTGACCAGCCTCGATCATGCCGGCCTTCACTTCGCCGGGACCGGTGGCGCGCAGGCTCATGCGCTTCGGACCTTCGCCGTGCATGCGCAGGCCCATGGTCTTGATGTTCAGGATGATGTCGGTGACATCTTCGCGCACACCCGGGACCGAAGAGAACTCGTGCAGCACGCCGTCGATCTGAATGGCGGTCACGGCGGCACCCTGCAGCGAGGAGAGCAGCACGCGACGCAGGGCATTGCCCAGCGTCAGACCGAAACCACGCTCCAGCGGCTCGGCGACCACCACGGCGCTCCGGGCAGCATCAGCGCCCGGCTCGATGGCCAGCTTGTTCGGTTTGATCAGTTCCTGCCAGTTGCGTTGAATCACGGGCGTAGCCTCATGCTAGGAACGGCCGACAAAGCCGTGTTGTCCAACGGCACAACCGCCGGCCCCGAGGGACCGGCGGTGCGCCAAAGATTTGCGAAGCGACCTTAGACGCGACGACGCTTGCGCGGACGGCAACCGTTGTGCGGGATCGGGGTCACATCGCGGATCGAGGTGATGGCGAAGCCAACAGCCTGCAGAGCGCGCAGAGCCGATTCACGGCCGGCGCCCGGGCCCTTGACTTCAACCTCGAGGGTACGCATGCCGTGCTCGGCGGCCTTGCGGCCCGCGTCCTCGGCAGCCACCTGGGCGGCGTAAGGGGTCGACTTGCGCGAACCCTTGAAGCCCTGCATGCCCGACGACGACCAGGAGATGGTGTTCCCCTGCGCATCGGTGATGGTGATCATGGTGTTGTTGAACGTAGCGTTCACATGAGCCACGCCCGAGGTGATGTTCTTGCGTTCGCGACGACGCGGACGCTGAGCAGCTGCCTTGGCCATATTAACGGGTCGCCTTCTTCTTGCCGGCAATCGGCTTAGCCGGACCCTTGCGGGTACGGGCATTGGTGTGGGTGCGCTGGCCACGGACCGGCAGACCACGACGGTGGCGCAGGCCACGGTAGCAGCCCAGGTCCATCAGGCGCTTGATGTTCATCGCGACATCGCGACGAAGGTCACCTTCCACCAGATAGTCACGGTCGATGAGTTCGCGGATCTTCAGCACCTCGTCGTCCGAGAGCTGGTTCACACGCTTCTCCTCCGGAATGCCGACCTTATCAACGATCTGCTGCGCCTTGGCGCGGCCGATGCCATGGATATAGGTCAGCGCGATCAGCACCCGCTTATTGGTCGGGATGTTAACGCCAGCGATACGCGCCAAGGGTTTACTCCTCAGTCAAAATACAAAACTTCACCCAAGCTGCCGCCGGGATTTCCGAAGGTGCGGGATTATAGGGCGAATCTTCGCCCTGTCAACCTTCACTTTCCTTCGACAATCGCCTTTAGCCGATTCGTCACTTCCGCGATGGGAAGCGTTCCATCCACCACCTGCAGCACGCCCTTCTTTTCGTAGTAAGGAAGGATCGGCGCGGTCTGCGCATGGTAAGCATCGAGACGGCTCTGCACGGTGGCAGCATTGTCGTCGGCGCGACGGGAGAACTCGGTCCCCCCGCAGGAATCGCAGACGCCATCCGTCTTCGGACGCTGGAACTTGTCGTGATAGCCGGCGCCGCACTTAGCGCAGGTAAAGCGCCCAGTGATGCGTTCGACGATCATGTTGTCAGGGACGCGCACTTCGATGGCGGCGTCGATCTTAATCTTGCGCTCGGTCAGCATGCCGTCCAGAGCCTCGGCCTGAGCCACGGTCCGCGGGAAGCCGTCGAGAATGAACCCCTTGGCGCAGTCGGGCTGGCCGATGCGGTCCGAGATGATGCCGACGACGATCTCGTCAGACACCAACTGGCCGGCATCCATGACGGCCTTGGCCTTCTTGCCGATCTCGGAGCCTGCGGCGACGGCGGCGCGCAGCATGTCACCCGTGGACAGCTGAATCAGCCCGTAGTCGTCCTGCAGGCGCTTCGCCTGGGTCCCCTTGCCGCCACCTGGCGGCCCCAACAGAATAATATGCATCTTATCCACGCCTCCCCTTCAGTTTGGCCTTTTTGATCAGGCCTTCATACTGATGCGCAAGCAGGTGCGACTGGATCTGAGCAACGGTGTCCATGGTCACGGTCACCACGATCAGCAGGCTGGTACCCCCGAAAGAGAACGGCACCGAGAAGCGGCTGATGAGGATTTCCGGCAGGATCGACAGGCCAGCCAGATAGGCGGCGCCGAGGACGGTCAGACGGGTCAGCACATAATCCAGATAGTCAGAGGTGCTCTTGCCGGGGCGGATGCCCGGGATAAAGCCGCCGTACTTCTTCAGATTCTCGGCGGTGTCCACAGGATTGAACACCACAGCGGTATAGAAGAAGGCGAAGAAGACGATCAGGCCCAGATACAGCGCCAGGTACAGCGGTTGACCGCGGCCCAGCATGGCGATGATGGTGTTCAGCCATTCGGGACCGGAACCGGCGGCGAAGCCGGCGGCAGTGATCGGCATCAACAGGATCGAGCTGGCGAAGATCGGTGGGATCACGCCGGCAGTGTTCAGCTTCAGCGGCAGATGAGTCGATTCGCCGCCATAGACCTTGTTGCCCTGCTGGCGCTTCGGATACTGCACGATAATGCGGCGCTGAGCGCGTTCGATGAAGACGATCAGCGCGATGATGCCGGCGCCCATAAACACCAGGAAGATGATCAGAGCCGGATGCAGCGCACCGGTGCGGCCCAGTTCCAAGGTGCCGGCGATGGCGTTCGGCAGATTGGCGACGATACCCGCGAAGATGATCAGCGAGGTGCCGTTGCCGATACCGCGGGCAGTGATCTGCTCACCCAGCCACATCAGGAACATAGTGCCGCCCACCAGCGTCACAACGGTGGTGAAGCGGAAGAAGAAACCCGGATCCGTCACGGCGGCATGGCCGCCGCCGGCGCCCATGCTTTCCAGACCGATGGCGATGCCATAGGCCTGAACGGCGGCGATGATCACGGTGGCGTAGCGGGTGTACTGATTGATCTTCTTGCGGCCCGACTCGCCTTCCTTCTTCAAGGAATCGAGGCTGGGGACCACGGTGGTCATCAGCTGCAGAATGATCGAGGCGGAGATGTAGGGCATGATGTTCAGCGCGAACACGGTCATGCGCTTCAGCGCACCGCCGGCGAACATATCGAACATGCCCAGAATGCCGCCGCCCGAGGTCTTGAAGACATCGGCCAGGGCGTGGGGATCGACGCCAGGAACCGGAATCCAGGTCCCCAGGCGATAGACCACCAGGGCCGCCAGGGTGAACCAAATGCGCTTCTTCAGCTCGGTAGCCTTGGCGAAAACGCCCATGTTCATGTTGGCTGCGAGTTGCTCGGCGGCCGATGCCATGAAGATCTCCGGACCCTAAGAATTGACTAGAACGGCTGAATCGATGCGGCGGGTTGCCCCTGCCGAAGCAGATCGATCCATCCAGGGAAACTCTTTCTAACCCGAAGCCCGGAGAGGCGCTAGGCCGATCCGGGCTTCGTGTCAGATTTTCGCCATTAGGCGGCGGCTTCGGCCTTGGGGGCCAGAACCACCACGCTGCCACCGGCCTTCTCGACGGCGGCGACGGCACCGGCGGTAGCGCCGGCGACTTCGATGGTCACCTTCGAGGTCAGAGCGCCGCGGCCCAGCAGGCGCACGCCGTCCTTGACGTCGGAGATCACGCCAGCAGCCGCCAGAGCGGCGCCGGTGATGGTCTCGGCCGCGTTCAGCGTGCCCTTGGTGATGGCGTCCTGCAGGCGGTCAAGATTCACTTCGGCGAAATCCAGCCGGAAGGGGTTCTTGAAGCCGCGCTTCGGCAGGCGACGGTAAATCGGCATCTGGCCGCCTTCGAAGCCATTGATGGCCACGCCGGTACGCGAGGTCTGGCCCTTGACGCCACGGCCACCGGTCTTGCCCTTGCCAGAACCGATACCACGGCCGACGCGGATGCGAGCCTTGCGGGCACCGGCATTATCGCGAATGTCGTTCAGTTTCATTTCATAATCCTTCCGGCGGCACCGCCGTGTCTTCGTAAGTCGAAGGGCGCGCTTCCCGCAATTGGGAAACGCGCCTTGTTCAACCCATCCTCTGCCTTACGCCTCTTCGACGTCCAGCAGATGACGCACCTTGTTGATCATGCCGCGCACGGAAGGGGTATCCTCCAGCTCGCGGGTGCGGTGAAGCTTGTTCAGACCCAGGCCGATCAGGGTAGCTTCCTGATCCTTGGTACGGCCGATGGGGCTGCCGGTCTGCGTCACCTTGACGGTCTTCTTCGGAGCCATCACGATCACTCCTTCACGGCAGTGGCGGCGGCAGCGCCGTCACGGCGACCGACGATCTCACCGACCTTCTTGCCACGCTTGGCGGCGACCTGACGCGGCGAAGCCACGTTAACCAGGGCGTCGAAGGTAGCCTTGATCATGTTGTGCGGGTTCGAGGTGCCAATGCACTTGGCGACAACGTCCTGCACACCCATGGTCTCGAAGACGGCGCGCATCGGGCCACCGGCAATGATACCGGTACCGGCCGGAGCAGCACGCAGCACAACGCGGCCGGCACCGAAGTGACCATTGGCGTCGTGATGCAGAGTGCGGCCCTCGCGAAGAGCGACGCGGATCATGTTGCGCTTAGCCTGATCAGTGGCCTTGCGGATGGCTTCGGGGACTTCGCGAGCCTTACCGGAGCCATAGCCAACGCGGCCCTTGGCGTCACCGACCACGACCAGAGCGGCGAAAGCGAACCGACGGCCGCCCTTCACCACCTTGGCGACACGGTTGATGTGCACCAGCTTATCAACGAGATCGCTCTCTTCGCGATCACGCGGGGCTTCGTTCTGCGGGCCGTTACGGCGGCCGCGCTCGCCACGCTCGCCGCCGCGTTCGCCACGGTTAGGACGATCGCCACGCTCGGGATTCGGGTTACGTGCCATAATTGGATCCCTTTAGAACGACAGCCCGCCTTCGCGGGCGGCATCGGCCAGAGCTTTCACACGGCCATGGTAGATGTAACCGCCACGATCGAACACCACCTCGGTGATGCCCGCCTTGATGGCGCGCTCGGCAATGAGCTTGCCGACAGCGACGGCGGCGGCGGTATCGGCGCCGGTCTTCAGCCCGCTCGAGATTTCCTTGTCGACGGTCGAAGCGGACGCCAAGGTCACGCCCTTCACATCGTCAATGAGCTGCACATAAATGTGCTTCGAGGAACGGAACACCGAGAGACGCGGGCGGCCACCGGCCTTCTTGCGGAGGGCAAAGCGGTTGCGCGTCTGGCGGCGCAGGAAAAGGTCTTTCGACGACAGCATGGCGCGGCCCTACTTCTTCTTGCCTTCCTTGCGGAGGATCGTTTCGGTTTCGTACTTGATACCCTTGCCCTTGTAGGGCTCGGGACCACGGTACGCACGGATTTCAGAGGCGACCTGGCCGACAACCTGGCGGTCCTTGCCGGAAATGGAGATAGCCGTGGGCTTCTCGCACTTGATGGCAATACCTTCCGGGATCGGATAGATCACGTCGTGGGAATAACCAAGCTGCAGCTGCAGGGCGTTGCCCTGAACGGCAGCGCGGTAACCGACGCCGTTGATTTCCAGGTTCACGGTGAAGCCCTCGTGCACACCCTTCACCATGTTGTTCAGCAGGGCACGGGTGGTGCCCCACAGCATGCGGGCGCGCTTGGACTCGCTCTTGGGCTTAACCCAAAGCTTATCGCCTTCCAGGCTGGCTTCCACTTCGTCGGACACGGTGAACGCAGACACGCCCAACTTGCCCTTCACGGAAACCTCGGCCCCGGCGATGGTCACGGTGACGCCGCTAGGCACCACCACGGGATATTTACCGACTCGCGACATATCCGGGCTCCTTAGAAGACCTGGCAGAGGACTTCGCCGCCAACATTGGCGACGCGGGCCTCGGCATCGGACATCACGCCACGCGGGGTCGACAGGATCGAGATACCCAGGCCGTTGGAAACCTTCGGCAGGTCCTTGATCTTCGAATAAACGCGGCGGCCGGGCTTGGACACGCGAGAGATCTCGCGGATCACGGGCTGGCCTTCGTGATATTTCAGTTCAATGGTCAGCTCGGAAATGCCCGTGCGAACGGGAGCCTCGCTGTAGTCACGGATATAGCCTTCACGCTTGAGCACTTCGAGCACGTTGGCGCGGAGACGGGAAGCCGGCGCGGTCACAGAGGTCTTGCGAGCCATCTGGCCATTGCGGATGCGCGTCAGCATATCCCCAAGGGGATCGGTCATCATCTTCGGCGTCTCCTTACCAGCTGGACTTGACCATGCCGGGGATCTGGCCCTTAGAGCCAAGTTCCCGCAGCTGGACACGGCACAGCTTGAACTTACGATAGTTGCCGCGCGGACGGCCGGTCACTTCACAACGAAGGCGGATACGGGTCGCGGACGAGTTACGGGGCAGCTGGGCGAGCTTGAGCACGGCCTCAAAACGATCTTCCGGAGAAGCGTTCTGATCCTTGATCAAAGCCTTCAGCTTGGCGCGACGGGGGGCGAACTGCTTCGCCATCCGAGCGCGCTTGTTATTGCGCTCAACAGAGCTGGTCTTAGCCATTGGTGATCTCCTGCCGGCTCAGCTGACGAAAGGCATCTGGAAAGCCTTGAGCAGCGCCTTGCACTCCTCGTCGCTTTCAGCCGACGTCACGAACACGATGTCCATGCCACGAACGCGGTCAACGCGGTCGTAGTTGATTTCCGGAAACACGATCTGCTCTTTCAGGCCCAGGGCATAATTGCCGCGGCCGTCGAAGCTCTTGCCGGGCACGCCGCGGAAGTCGCGGACGCGGGGCAGAGCAATGGTGATCAGACGGTCCAGGAACTCGTACATGCGTTCCTTACGCAGGGTCACCTTCACACCGACCACCTGGTTCTCGCGCAGCTTGAAGCCGGCGATCGACTTCTTGGCGCGGGTCACGATCGGCTTCTGGCCGGTGATGGCGGTCATGTCGGTGATGGCGCCTTCGATCTTCTTGGAATCGAGAGCGGCTTCGCCAACACCCATGTTGATGACGATCTTTTCCAGCTTCGGCACCTGGAGCGGGTTCGCGTAGTTGAACTGCTCCTGGAGGGCCTTGCGGACAACGTTGTCATAGTGCTCACGCATACGGGCAGCCATGATCATCCCTCCTTAGCGGTCGATCTGCTCGCCCGAAGCGCGGGCGATGCGGACCTTGGTGCCGTCCTCAAGAGTCTTGAAACCGACACGGGTCGGCTTGCCGCTCTTGGGGTCGATGTGCGCGACGTTGGAAGCGTCCAGAGGAGCTTCCACCTTCACCAGGCCACCCTGGCTGGTCATGCTGGGCTTGGTGTGCTTGGTCACCACATTGACGCCCTGCACCACGACGCGGTTCTCGGTCGGGATGACACGAAGGACTTCGCCCTTCTTGCCCTTATCCTTGCCGGCGATCACGACAACCTGATCGCCCTTCTTAACCTTCGCGGCCATTACAGCACCTCGGGAGCCAGGGAGATGATCTTCATGTACTTCTTGGCGCGAAGCTCACGAGTCACCGGCCCAAAAATACGCGTGCCAATCGGTTCGCCCTGCTTGTTGATGAGCACAGCGGCATTCCGGTCGAAGCGGATGGCGGAGCCATCGGGACGACGGATTTCCTTGGCGGTACGAACGATCACCGCGCGGTGAACGTCGCCCTTCTTCACACGACCCCGGGGGATCGCTTCCTTGATGGACACCACGATAACATCGCCCACATGAGCGATGGTCCGGTGAGAACCGCCAAGAACCTTGATGCACTGCACCCGGCGGGCTCCCGAATTATCGGCGACGTCCAGGTTGGTTTGCATCTGGATCATATCGACTTATCCTTTGTGTTAAGCCGGGAAAGCCGCGTCTTACGACGCAGCTTCCTCGGTGATCACAGTCCAGCTCTTGGTCTTCGAGATGGGGGCGCATTCTTCAATGCGAACCACCTGGCCGACCTTGCAGCTGTTGTTTTCATCGTGCGCGCTGTACTTCTTCGAGCGGCGGATGAATTTCTTGTACACCGGATGCATAACGCGGCGCTCGACGCGGACGACAACAGTCTTGTCCATCGCGTCAGAGACCACAACACCCTGAAGAATACGCTTCGGCATTGGAGACTCCTTAAGACGCAGCGCTAGTGCCGAGGATGGTCTTGATGACGGCGATTTCGCGACGCACCTGACGCACCCGGGCGGTGTTCTCCAGCTGGCCCGAGGCCTTCTGGAAACGGAGATTGAACTGCTCTTTCTTGAGCTCGACCAGACGTTCAGTCAGCTGGTCGGGGGTCTTGGCACGCAGTTCAGTAACGACGTTGGCCATGATCAAGCCTCCCCGGCAAGACGCTGAATGAACTTGACCTTGATCGGCAGCTTGGCAGCGGCCAGGGCAAAGCCTTCGCGAGCGATGTTCTCGGGCACACCATCCACTTCGAAGATGATGCGGCCGGGCTTCACGCGCGCGGTCCAGTATTCGGGCGCACCCTTACCGGAGCCCATGCGGACTTCGGCAGGCTTGGTCGACACCGGCAGATCCGGGAAGATGCGGATCCACACACGGCCCTGACGCTTCATATGGCGGGTCAGAGCGCGGCGGGCCGCTTCGATCTGGCGAGCAGTAATACGCTCCGGCTCCAGGGCCTTGAGGCCGTAGGCGCCGAAGTTGAGTTCGAAACCGCCCTTGGCGACGCCGTGGATACGGCCCTTGTGCGCCTTGCGGTATTTCGTACGTTTCGGGCTAAGCATTTCCGTACACGTCCATCAAGAGGTTAGCGCTGGTGCTGGTGGGGAGCAGCGCTCTGACCTTCGGCGGCGCGCTTGTCCTGCGCCATCGGGTCATGAGCCATGATCTCACCCTTGAACACCCACACCTTGACACCGCAGGTGCCGTAGGTGGTCTTGGCGGTGCCCACACCGTAATCAACATCGGCGCGCAGGGTATGCAGCGGCACGCGACCTTCGCGATACCACTCCATGCGAGCGATTTCGGCGCCGCCCAGGCGGCCCGAGCAGTTGATACGGATGCCCTGGGCGCCAAGACGCATAGCCGACTGCACGGCACGCTTCATGGCGCGACGGAAGGCGACACGGCGCTCCAGCTGCTGAGCGATATTCTCGGCCACCAGCTGGGCGTCCAGTTCCGGCTTGCGGATCTCGACGATGTTCAGATGAACGTCGGAACCAGCCATCTTGGACAGCGACTTGCGCAGCACCTCGATGTCGGCGCCCTTCTTGCCGATCACCACGCCCGGACGGGCGGTGTGAATGGTCACGCGGGCCTTCTTGGCCGGACGTTCGATGACAACACGAGACACGCCGGCCTGAGCCAGCTTGCCGCGCAGGAATTCGCGCAGCTTCAGATCTTCGTGCAGGAGCTTGGCGTAATCAGCATCGGCGTACCAACGGGAATCCCAGGTACGGTTGATGCCGAGGCGCAGCCCGATCGGATTGACTTTCTGACCCATGATTACGCCTTCTCCTCAGCGGCGGCTTCTTCGCGCTCACGCACGATGACCGTCAGGTTGCTGAACGGCTTGACGATCTTGCCGACGCGACCACGAGCACGGGCACGCCAACGCTTCATGATGATGGCCTTGCCGACATAGGCTTCGGACACCACCAGACGATCGACGTCCAGCTGATGGTTGTTCTCGGCATTCGCGATCGCCGACTGCAGGACCTTCTTGACGTCCTGAGCAATGCGGCGCTTCGAGAAAGTCAGCTGAACCAGAGCAGCTTCAGCGGCCAGGCCACGAATGGACTGAGCCACCACATTCAGCTTCTGAGGGCTGATGCGGATCGAAGCGGAGAAGGCTTTCGCCTCGTTATCCGCCAGATCGCGCGGAGCGGTCTTCTTGCTCATCGCTTACTTCCTCTTCGCCTTCTTGTCCACGGCATGGCCGTAGAACGTACGAGACGGCGCGAATTCGCCAAACTTGTGGCCAACCATGTTTTCGGTGACCAGAACGGGGATGAACTTATGCCCGTTATGCACACCAAAAGTCAAACCAACAAACTGCGGGATGATGGTGGAACGACGCGACCAGATCTTGATCACTTCGTTGCGCCCCGAAACCCGAGCCTTCTCCGCCTTGTTCAGCAGGAAGCCATCGAGGAAGGGACCTTTCCAAACGGAACGAGCCATTTGTTTGCCCCTCCTTACTTGGACTGCTGCCGACGGCGCATGATGAGCTTATCCGTCTGCTTGTTGTTACGAGTCTTCTTACCCTTGGTCGGCTTGCCCCAAGGAGTGACCGGATGACGGCCACCCGAGGTGCGACCTTCACCACCACCATGCGGGTGGTCGATCGGGTTCATGGCCACGCCGCGGACATGCGGGCGGAAGCCCAGCCAACGGGTGCGGCCAGCCTTGCCCAGGCTGACGTTCTGCTGGTCGGGGTTCGACACGGCGCCGATGGTAGCGAGGCATTCGCCACGAACCATGCGCAGTTCACCCGAAGCCAGACGCAGCTGAGCGTAGCCCTGGTCCTTACCGACCAGCTGGACATAGGTGCCAGCCGAACGAGCCAGCTGACCACCCTTGCCGGCCTTCAGCTCCACGTTATGCACGATGGTGCCAACGGGGATGTTCTTCAGCGGCAGGGCGTTGCCCGGCTTGATGTCGGCGCGCTGCGAAGCGACGATCTGATCGCCGACAGCCAGGCGCTGGGGGGCCAGGATGTAGCGCAGCTCACCGTCTTCGTACTTCACCAGAGCGATGAAGGCGGTACGGTTGGGATCGTACTCCAGGCGCTCGACAGTGGCGGCCACGTCGAACTTGTTGCGCTTGAAGTCAATCAGGCGATAGCGGCGCTTATGCCCGCCGCCACGGAAGCGGACGGTGATACGGCCCATGTTGTTGCGGCCGCCCTGCTTGCGCAGACCTTCGGTCAGCGACTTCTCGGGCTTGCCCTTCCACAGTTCCGAACGATCAACCAGAACCAGCTGGCGCTGGCCGGGAGTCGTCGGCTTATAGCTCTTCAGAGACATCGACTTAGACTCCCGTGGTCACATCGATCGAGGAACCCTCGGCGAGGGACACGACCGCTTTCTTGAAGTCGGAACGCTTGCCGACATAACCGCGGAAGCGCTTCGTCTTACCCAGCTGACGCAGGGTGTTCACCGCCTTAACCTTGACGTTGAACACGGTCTCGATCGCCTGCTTGATTTCGGGCTTCGAGGCGTCCAGCGGCACGCGGAAGGTCACCTGATTGTGCTCAGAGCCCAGGGTGGCCTTTTCGGTGATGACCGGCGAGCGGACGATGTCATAGGCGCGAGCCTTGCTGATCTGCTTGCTCATTTCAGTCGAGCCTCCAGAGCCAGGACGGCATCCTTGGTCAGGACCAGAGTGTCGCGACGCAGGATGTCGTAGACGTTGGCGCCCTGGGAGGGCAGCACGTCGATGAACGGCAGGTTGCGCGAAGCCAGGGCGAAGTTCACGTCCAGCTCGGCGCCGTCGATGAACAGGGCGTTCGCCAGGTTCAGCTTCGACAGACGAGCGGCCAGCTCCTTGGTCTTCGGGGAGGGCACGGAAGCCTTCTCCAGAACCACCAGCTTGCCCTCGGCGGCCTTGGCCGACAGAGCGACCTTCAGGGCCAGAGCGCGGACCTTCTTCGGCAGGTCGTGAGCATGCGAGCGCACCACCGGGCCAAAGATCACCCCGCCGCCACGGAACTGGGCGGAACGCAGCGAGCCCTGACGGGCATTGCCCGAGCCCTTCTGCTTGTAGGGCTTCTTGGTCGTGCCAGAAACTTCCCAAATCTGCTTGGTCTTGTGGGTGCCGGCACGGCGCTTGGCGAGCTGATAGTTCACCATGCGAGCCAGAATGTCCCGGCGGACCTCAACCCCGAACACCTCAGGAGCCAGCTCAACCGAGCCGACGTTCTGGGCCTCGAGATTAACGACGTCGATCTTCATCGCCATTAATCCTTCTGCTCTTCGGCGCCATTGGCGGCCGGAGCCTTGATGCCGGCGGGGAACGGAACCCCATCAGGCAGCTTCTTCTTGACGGCGTCGCGCAGCAGAACCCAGCCACCTTCGGCGCCGGGGACGGCACCCTTGACCAGGATCAGGCCGCGATCTTCGTCCGTGGAAACGACGGTCAGGCTCTGCGTGGTGACCTGAACATCGCCCATGTGACCAGCCATCTTCTTGTTCTTGAAGACCTTGCCGGGATCCTGGCGCTGACCGGTCGAACCATGCGAGCGGTGCGAGACCGACACGCCGTGGGACGCTTCCAGACCGCGGAAGTTGTGGCGCTTCATGCCGCCGGCGAAACCCTTACCAATGGTGGTGCCGGTGACGTCGACGAACTGGCCGGCGACGAAATGGTTGGCACTCAGCTCGGTGCCGACGTCCAGCAGGGCGTCGGGAGTCACGCGGAACTCGACCACCTTCTTGGGGGGCTCAACCTGAGCCTTGGCGAAATGGCCGCGAGCAGCCTTGCTCACGTTCTTAACCTTGGCCAGGCCGTAGCCCAGCTGCACGGCGGTGTAGCCGTCTTTGTCCTCAGAGCGGGTCGAGACCACCTTAACGGTGTCAACCTTCAGCACGGTGACGGGCACATGGGTGCCGTCCTCGGTGAAGATTCGGGTCATGCCGACCTTCTGGGCGATGAGACCGGATCGCATCGTCACTTTCCTATCTTACAGCTTAATCTCGACGTCGACGCCGGCGGCGAGATCCAACTTCATGAGCGCATCAACGGTCTGGGGCGTGGGATCCACGATGTCCAGAAGACGCTTATGCGTGCGGATTTCGAACTGTTCACGCGACTTCTTGTCGATGTGCGGCGAACGGTTCACGGTAAACTTCTCAATCTGGGTCGGAAGCGGAATCGGCCCCCGGACCTGAGCACCCGTGCGCTTGGCGGTGTTCACGATTTCGCGGGTGGACTGATCCAGCACGCGATGATCGAACGCCTTCAGACGAATGCGAATGTTCTGACTTTCCATGTCGGTTCCAATCTGCCTCCAGGTTCCGCCCCCTGGGTCACAGGGGGCGGAAGCCGGCGGTTATATACAAACTCGACGAAGGATGCAACCTTACTGTCGCAATCCTTATTCGATGATCGAAGCAACCACGCCGGCGCCGACGGTACGGCCGCCTTCGCGGATGGCGAAACGCAGACCTTCGTCCATGGCGATCGGGGCGATCAGGTTGACTTCCATCGACACGTTGTCGCCCGGCATCACCATCTCGGTGCCTTCCGGCAGGTAAACCATGCCGGTGACGTCGGTGGTGCGGAAGTAGAACTGAGGACGATAGTTGGTGAAGAACGGAGTGTGACGACCGCCTTCTTCCTTCGTCAGGATGTAAGCCTCAGCCTTGAACTTGGTGTGCGGGGTGATCGAGCCGGGCTTGGACAGAACCTGGCCACGCTCGACGTCTTCACGCTTGGTGCCGCGCAGCAGAGCGCCGATGTTGTCGCCAGCCTGGCCCTGGTCCAGCAGCTTGCGGAACATTTCAACGCCGGTGACGGTGGTCTTGACGGTCGGACGGATACCGACGATCTCGACTTCCTCACCCACCTTGACGATGCCCGACTCGACACGGCCGGTCACCACGGTGCCGCGGCCCGAGATCGAGAACACGTCTTCGATCGGCATCAGGAACGGCTTGTCAACCGGACGCTCCGGCTGCGGGATGTACTTGTCGACTTCGGCCATCAGGGCCAGAACGGCGTCACGGCCGATCTCGGGGTTCTTGTCGTTCAGAGCGCAGACAGCCGAGCCCTTGACGATCGGAATATCGTCGCCGGGGAAGTCGTACGAGCTCAGCAGCTCGCGCACTTCCATCTCGACCAGTTCCAGCAGTTCCGGATCGTCGACCAGGTCGACCTTGTTCATGAACACCACCAGAGCCGGCACGCCGACCTGACGGGCCAGCAGGATGTGCTCGCGGGTCTGCGGCATCGGGCCGTCGGAAGCCGACACCACCAGGATCGCGCCGTCCATCTGGGCGGCGCCGGTGATCATGTTCTTCACATAGTCGGCGTGGCCGGGGCAGTCCACATGGGCATAGTGGCGGTTGCTGGTCTCGTACTCGACATGGGCGGTCGAGATGGTGATGCCGCGGGCCTTCTCTTCCGGCGCCTTGTCGATCTGGTCGTAGGCGGTGAAGGTGGCGCCGCCGCTCTCGGCCAGAACCTTGGTAATAGCAGCGGTCAGCGAGGTCTTGCCATGGTCAACGTGACCGATGGTGCCGATGTTGCAATGCGGCTTGGTACGCTCAAATTTAGCCTTAGCCATTTGATTACTCCGTCTTTAATCGTCAGCGAAATCAGCCGGCCAGCTTGGCGCGGATTTCTTCGGACACGTTGTTGGGCACTTCGGCGTAATGGTCGAAGGTCATGGTATACTGGGCGCGGCCCTGGCTCATGGAGCGCAGGGTGTTCACGTAGCCAAACATGTTGGCCAGCGGAACCATGGCGGTGATGACGCGGGCGTTGCCGCGGCTGTCCATGCCGTTGACCTGACCGCGACGGCTGTTCAGATCGCCGATCACGTCACCCATGTAGTCTTCAGGCGTCACCACCTCGACCTTCATCATGGGCTCAAGCAGCTTCGGACCAGCCTTGGGGATACCGTCCTTGAAAGCGCCGCGAGAGGCGATTTCGAAGGCCAGCACGCTGGAGTCAACGTCGTGGTAAGCGCCGTCATACAGAGTGGCCTTCCAATCGACCATCGGGAAGCCGGCGAGCACGCCGTTATCCATGGCCAAACGCAGACCCTTTTCGACGCCGGGGACATATTCCTTCGGCACCGAACCGCCGATGACAGCGTTGGTGAAGGTGAAGCCTTCGCCCTTCTCGGCCGGCTCGAAGCGCAGCTTGACGCGGGCGAACTGACCGGTACCACCGGTCTGCTTCTTGTGGGTGAAGTCGATTTCGTAGGTCTTCGAGATGGTCTCGCGGTAAGCCACCTGGGGAGCGCCCACGTTGGCTTCGACCTTGAACTCGCGCTTCATGCGGTCAACGATGATTTCGAGATGGAGTTCGCCCATGCCCTTGATCACGGTCTGACCCGATTCGGGGTCCGAGGTGACGCGGAAGGACGGATCCTCGGCAGCCAGGCGAGCCAGGGCCAGGCCCATCTTCTCCTGGTCGGCCTTGGACTTCGGCTCGACGGCAACCTCGATCACCGGCTCGGGGAATTCCATGCGCTCCAGCACGACCAGGTCGTCGCTCGAGCACAGGGTGTCACCGGTGGTGGTTTCCTTCAGACCAGCGAAAGCGACGATGTCGCCGGCGCGGGCTTCCTTGACCTCTTCACGGCTGTTGGCATGCATGAGCAGCATGCGGCCAACGCGCTCGCGCTTGTTCTTCACGGTGTTCTGAACATAGCTGCCGGCCTCGACCACGCCCGAATAGATACGGACGAAGGTCAGCGAGCCGACGAAGGGGTCGTTCATGATCTTGAAGGCCAGACCGGCGAACGGAACGTCGTCGGTGGCGGCCTTGGTGATCTCTTCATCGCTGTCGAACTTCACGCCCTTGATGGCGGGAATGTCGATCGGAGCCGGCAGATAGTCGATCACGGCGTCCAACAGGGGCTGCACGCCCTTGTTCTTGAAGGCCGAGCCGCAGAGCACGGGAACGAAGGACATGCTGATGGTGCCCTTGCGGATGCACTTCTGCAGCACTTCGATCGAGGGCTCTTCACCGTTCAGGTAAGCTTCCATCGCGTCGTCGTCCATTTCGACGGCGGTCTCGATCAACTGCTGACGGTACTGAGCGGCCTTCTCCACCAGGTCGGCGGGGATCGGACGATCCTCGAACTCGGCGCCCAGGGATTCGTCCTTCCAGATCACGGCGACATTGCGCACCAGATCCACCAGACCGGCATATTCCGACTCTTCGCCGATCGGCAGATGCACGACCAGCGGGCGAGCGCCCAGACGGTCCACGATCATGTCGACGCAGCGATAGAAGTTGGCACCGATACGGTCCATCTTGTTCACGAAACAGATGCGCGGCACGCCGTACTTGTCGGCCTGACGCCACACGGTCTCGGACTGCGGCTCGACGCCGGCCACCGAGTCGAACACGGTGACGGCGCCGTCGAGAACACGCAGCGAACGCTCGACTTCAATGGTGAAGTCGACGTGGCCGGGGGTGTCGATGATGTTAACACGATGGTCACGCCAGAACGCGGTGGTCGCGGCCGAGGTGATGGTGATACCGCGTTCCTGTTCCTGCTCCATCCAGTCCATGGTGGCAGTGCCTTCGTGCACTTCACCAATCTTGTAGGACTTGCCGGTGTAGTAGAGGATTCGCTCGGTCGTGGTCGTCTTACCGGCATCAATGTGAGCCATGATGCCGATGTTACGGTAACGGTCGAGAGGAGTCTGGCGGGCCATGTTTGCTTCCGAAGCTTGAGGTTACCAGCGGTAGTGCGAGAAGGCCTTGTTGGCCTCCGCCATACGATGCGTGTCTTCGCGCTTCTTGACGGCGGCGCCACGGTTGTTGGCGGCATCAAGGAGTTCGCCCGACAGGCGGTCGATCATGGTGGTCTCACCGCGCTTGCGCGCGTTGTCGATCAGCCAGCGGATCGCGAGAGCCTGACGGCGCTCGGTGCGGACTTCGACCGGGACCTGATAGGTGGCACCACCGACGCGGCGCGAGCGCACTTCGAGAGCGGGCTTCACGTTGTCGAGGGCGGAATGGAACAGCTGCAGCGCGTCCTGGCCGGACTTGGCCCCGATCTTATCGAGGGCGCCGTAGACGATGGCTTCGGCGGCGGACTTCTTACCGTCGAGCATCAGGCAGTTCATGAACTTGGTCAGCACCACATCGCCAAACTTGGCGTCGGGGAGCACTTCGCGCTTTTCAGCAGCGTGACGACGAGACATGGGCAGATATCCTTACTTCGGACGCTTGGCGCCGTACTTCGAACGACGCTGGCGACGGTCCTTGACGCCCTGGGTATCCAGAGTGCCGCGAATGATGTGATAGCGCACACCGGGAAGATCCTTCACACGGCCGCCGCGGATCATCACGACAGAGTGTTCCTGAAGGTTATGGCCTTCACCGGGGATGTAGCTGGTGACTTCGAAACCATTGGTCAGACGCACACGAGCCACCTTACGAAGGGCCGAGTTCGGCTTCTTCGGGGTCGTGGTGTAAACGCGGGTGCAAACACCGCGCTTTTGCGGGCAGGCCTGCAGGGCCGGCACCTTGTTGCGCGCGGACAAAGGCTCGCGCGGCTTACGGATCAGCTGGTTAATCGTAGGCATACATCATTCCTCTAGCCAATCAAGGCATACGATAAAAAACGCCCAGCGGAGGCGGTCATCGCCTCCGGGGTTCTGTCCGGGTCCCAATCGCCGCCGGTACGGCGTATCACGATGTGATCTTTTATCCGGTCGGGCAGCGTTTAGGTTGGACCCCTACCACCAGCCTCCCGGAAGGGCTCGGATAATAGGTAGGTGCCCAACCCCCGTCAAGTGAATCTGTCAAGGGGATTGATGAGTCCGATTCGCATATCTGGAATCCGGCCTACGGCTGCTTTATCGCTCAATAACCGGCATAACGTCCGGGCCGATGATTCACCGCCAGCACCAGATTGAGCAGCACCGCCCCGACCACTGAAAGGAGAACATCCGTCGGGCTGAGGATGAAACAGGCGGCGGCAGTGATAGCGCAATCGCAGCCCATTTGGAAATAGCCGGCGCGCCAGCCCAGCTTTTCCTGCACGAAGGCCCCCAGAATGCCGATGCCGCCCAGACTGGCCTTATGACGGATCAGCGAGAGCAAGCCGATCCCCACCAGACAGCCGCCGGCGACGCTGGCGAAGATCGGGTCGATGGTCGGCAAGGGCATCAGCTGGTGCAACAGCATGCTCATCCCCGCCAGCAGACTGACGGCGATGAAGGTCTTCACGGTGAACTCGGTCCCCAGCACAAACCAGCCGAAGACATAGAACGGCAGGTTCAGCACGAACAGCACCTGCCCGATGCCAAAGCTGCTGGCGTAATGGATCAGCACCGCCGCCCCCGCCGTTCCTCCGGTCGCCAGATGGGCGACGCGGAAAAACTCGATGCCGATCGCCGAATAGAGCGCGCCCAGAAAAATGGCGAAGCAATCTTCCCACGGCTTATGCTTGATCGAGACAGGCGTGGAAGCGGTGGCAGGGGGCATGGGCGAGATGCTCCGATCGTTTGGACCATCTCGATCCTGCTCCCATCACGGCAATAGGTCAATTATATTGACGTATATCCCCGCATGCGGAAGCCCCCCCCTGCCCCCAACTCAGCAACCGCCGCCGGCCTTGCAGATGCCCCAGGCCTTGGCCAGGTCCGCCGGGG